>ERZ1066132.183-NODE-183-length-24935-cov-7.139188_pt1 | contig 24935 bp, 40 predicted proteins | sample MGYA00382779_ERZ1066132 | MGnify/ENA primary metagenome ERZ1066132 (study PRJEB33369, sample SAMEA5778362) | biofilm metagenome | biome: Industrial cooling water; feature: Water cooling tower basin; material: Biofilm | place: United Arab Emirates | collected...
CCCCCGCCTGCCCCGGCTGTACCGGCAATTTCACTTAGCAACTTGCTGCCTTGGAACGCCAGCGAGTCAGGGTCAGCCCCCATCTGTTCCAGACTGGAGTCCATCGCAGCGCGTCGATCTTGGGGTGCGAGTTCGGGTGCACCCATCTGGCGGGCGATGAATCCCTCCAAGGCATCACGCGGAGCCAGCAGGGTTGCGCCGATGGAACCGGCACCACGAACCAAGCCAGCGGCCGCGTTGCCTAGTTGCTGACCAACACGCTGCGCCGTGGTTGGCTGACTTGCCAGCCACTCCTCCGGGGACATGGCCGTAGGCGTCTTGGCCTTCTGTGAAGCCAGCCATTCTTCGGGGCTCATTGCGACACTCCAACGGCCTTCTTGTAGTCGGCCCACTGCTGGTCAGTCATGCCTGCCGGGCGGGTGTACGTTTGACCACCCACGTTTACCGCGTTTCCTGAATCGGGCATCTTGGCCGGCGTTGCCGCACCCTTGTTGACCGTCTCCAGCCACTTGTTGTAGTGGCCTTCGATCTTCTCAAGCGACTTGCGGAGTTCAGTAGGGGACTGCGCTTGATCCAGCGATGCGACCGTCGATTGAAGCGCGATCAATTCCTGCACGGCCACGGCACCGAGTGCGCCGCCCGTGGGCGACATCTCGCGCATCTGTTGCAAGCGGTCAAAGCCAAGGTTGGCTTTCACGGTATCGAGCTTGGCCTGAAGGTCGCGAGCAGGCGTGCCTGGCAAGCGAGCAAAGCCGGCACCGATACCGGACGTTCCGTAGCCCACAAGGTCTTTGGCCGACTTGACCGCATCAAGCACGTTGCCAGCGGCCAGCGCAGCCGCATCGGCGCGCGCCTGAGCCTTCGCGCCAGCCTCACCGGCCTTGATGTCTGCCGGCCCCCCGGGGATGGCCTCCTGCGTGCCGTCCGCCTTCCACCGATACCCCGGGGAGGCTTTGCCGTATTGCTTGGTGAGGGCAACCTGATTGGGGCCACCAGCATCGGAGACGGCGTTGCCTTTGTCAAAATCCAGTCTGCTGCGCGCCACGCCCAAGTTGCCCTGCGCCACTGCCAGATTGCCCTGAGAGATGCGGTTCTGCACTTGGTTGTTGCGCTCCACCTCGCCCTGCTTGCGAACGTTCAGATCGAAGTCCTTTCCCTTCCACATCTGCTCCAGCCGCTCAGCCTCGGTCAGCGCCTGCTGCTTGGCCGCTTCCACATAGGCCGGGTCGTACTGAGGCGGAATGCCGGAGACATCGATGCCAGCGGCTTGGAGCCCTTGGAGCGCGACTTGGTAGCTCGCCTGATCCTTCGCCCCTGCGGCGGCGTTGTAGATCAAACCAAGCCGTTCGCGGGCGGTGTCGAACTCGGCCTTTTGTGCGTCTGCCGATGCCTTGCGGGAGTCAAGCCGGCCCTTGGTCAAGGTCTGCGCCTCGTCCATGAACCCGCCACGCAGAAGCGCATCTTCCCGCGCTTCCGGCGTCTCGTACTGGCCCTGCAACAGCGCGGCCAGCTTGTTGCGGCGCTCGCCAGCAGCCTGCGCCTCGGCCATCTTCATGGCGTTCATCTGGTTCGCTTGCTGCGCGCCCTGAACCTGCAGGATGCGTGCGAGGTTGTTGACCGGCGATTCGATCTGAGCCGTGGGCTGGAAACCCAAGGCGATTCGGCTGTCGATCTGTGCCATATCAGTACCCGTAGTAAGACTCTGCGGTCGGGCGCATGCCTGCCGTGGACGATCCGCCCCAGCCACCGGCATTCGGGTTGGAGATCAGCCGCAGCAGCTTGTTGCGCTCGTTCATCTGGTCAAGCATTTGGTTCTGCTGCCAGTTGTTGATGCCCGAGTTGATGCCGCCAACGATGGCGTTCGTGGAACCCATGATTCCCGAGGCCTGAGCATTCCCGGCCCCGATGATGTTGTTGGCTTGAGCCTGCCCAAACTGGCCCGCCGCGTTGCTGATTTGATTGCTTGTGTTGGAGCCTCGGTCAATCAAACTTGAAAGCCGGTTGTATTGGTTCGTCTGGTCCGCAGTGAATCGACCGTAGGCGTTGCCGTACTCCTGCGAAGCAAGCCCTTGCCCGTACTTCTGGATGGCCTTCAGAGCAGCGCCAGAGAGCAGGCCACCACGAGCCGCCGCACCACCCTCAACACCCCGCATGCCCTCGTCCATGCGGAACTGATACCCCGGGTCGGCCTCGAAATCCTGCATGGCGAAGCGGCGCATGAGGAACCCGTTGTCCTCACCCCCAGTAGCAAGCCCGAGCATCTGCATCAGGCGGTTGTTTGCCGTCAGCCCAGCCTCGCGGAACGGGGCCTGCAGTTCGACTTGACGCTCGAAAATCTCCCGCTGCGCTTCGGTCGCGCGATCGGTCGCAGCGGCCTGCGTTTTCGCGGCTGACTTCGATCCAGAAGACCCGATCAGGCCACCAACGACGGAACCAACAAGTCCACCCATCACGCTCTCCTGAAAAACACATAGCCCTCGCGCTCACCGAACAGGTGAAAGCCCGAGAGCTCTAGAAACTTCGCTCGCTTGTCTGCGCCTGGTTGCGGATTCACCGCAAACCACGGCCCGCCATGAAGGGCAAACAGCGCATCAAGATCGCGCCGGTACGCCTTCTGAATCGACGGCGACCACCGATGAACGTCGCAGTGCAGGAATGGCACCTGCTGCTGCTCGATGTAGACCACGTATTCCGGTCGGACGATGACCGGAACTTTCACGCCATCAGACGATGGTTCCTGCTGCATCTCGCCACACCGCAGGACGAACAGCGCTCACGTACACCGGCTTGTTCAGCGTGGTATCGAAGTACTGCCGCCCGATCCACAGAAGCGTCGTCGGCCTGTCTGCCGTCGCGCCACTTTGGCGAACCGCCGTGATCGTCATGTGGACGTAGTTCAGCCACTGCGCCCACGTGCGGAACGCAAAGCCCTTGTCGTCAGCGATGGGGTCGTTCGACGGAAAGTCAAAGATCATCTCATGACCCTCGCCCACGCGGCCACGAAAACAGAGACCACGGGGTCAGTAACGCGGAACTTCATCACCCAATCCCGAGCCTGACCCAAGCGTCTCCAGACTGCTCGGGCTCGGTACTCGCCCACCTTGCCGATGGACGTCCACAGCTCGTTGCCGTAGGTGTTGCCGCCGTCTCGGGAGACCCTGAGCATGATCTGGGGGTCCGTCCCGAGGCCCGACTGACTCCCGACGCCGGGCTGCATCTCCAGCCACAACTCAGCCACCCGACTGAAGTCGCCAATGGATTGATGGCGGGCCGTGAACTCCCTGACCATCGGCTGACCGTCGTCGGTCAACACATCCGGCTCTATGGTGTAGAGCTTGCCGTTCTCGAAATCGGCGGCGTAGATGCTGCCCAGCAACTGAGCGGACATCGACGCTCGGTGCATGCCCCCAAAGGACTCCAAGACACTCCAAGCCTTTGACTGCGCGTCGTACATCCACGTTTTGCCCACCGTGGGGAAGTTGATCTGGTAGAACGCATGCCCGTTGACCATGTAGGCCAGTGCGGTGGCGTTGGACACATCTCCGTAGGACGTGAACTCGACCTCGATCTGCGGGTTGGAAATCGGCTGCGCAACAGAGCCGGCCATCACGCACACCTGAACCTGGCCCAGCCTGTTCTTTCGCAGGAAGGCCATCGAGTCCATGTACTTGACGAGGGACCATCGAGCAGCAAGGCCCCACTCAACCGCCCCGCCGCCGATCTTCACGAAGGCCTGATCTGCGGCGCCTGAGTCGCCCCACATCTCGGTCGTGGTGTCGCCGAACAGGTACAACTGGCCGGCCTCGGCAAACACCCTGACCAGATCGTCGGGCGATGCTTCTGCCGTCGCAAAGTCCAGCGCATCCCACGATGAGCCATCAATCAGGGACGACCAATAGAACTCCCCGGAGTCGGGCTTGCTGACGATGAACCGCTGGTTCAGGAACGTGACGGTATCTGCCCCCGGGAAGTCGGCATCCGTGATCCGGGCAAAAGCACTGGCGACGGTGTAGGAACCCACAGGCGCCGCAGAGGCCCCGGGGTCCGAGCCCATCACGTAGGTGAACGTGTTGGCGCCAGTGACGGTGATCGTGAACGTGCCGTTGTACTGGGCGGGAGTGGCCCCGGAGACGGTCACCTGCATGCCGGTCATCAACCTGTGCGGCTGGGCCGTGGTCAGGGTCGCCGTGGTCGTGGCCCGGGTAATGCTGGAGATGGTCTGCGCCGTCGGGGAGAACAGGTAGATGTACCCGTTTGGACCATCGACCACGATCAACTGCACGCCGTTGTCCGACATGTCCACGCGACCGGCATTCGTGAGCAGCGTGCCGATCGCCGTCGTGGAGCCGTCATTGGCCACGCGGTACAGAGTGTCGCGCTGCACCACATAGAGAAAGTCGCCCTTCTGCCAGAGCCCCCGAATCGGGAAGGCGCCGAAGTCCACAGCCGAAACAAGGCCCGGGCGCGGGTACAGGGTGATGACCTGCTTTTCCGGGTCGTCGTTGAGCTCCACATAGACGTTGAGCCGCTCCTGGGCGGAGACGACAACCGAGCGGGCCTTGTTACCAATGCCAAACAGCGGGACCGGCTTGACGTTCACAGCGGAAAGCCGGAGTAGATGTTGAACTGCCCCCCGCTGGGCACGGTCGCCGCGGGGTACTCCATCTTCTGCGACACGAAGTTCGTGCGCGCGATGGTCTTGCGGGTGAGCATCGCCTGTTTGGCGACGTCACCGGGAACCGGAACCTGATACTCGGGTGCCAGGCGCTCGGCCAGGTTGTAGTCGATGAAATCCTTGTACCCCGGAGGCAGCGCGATGTTCGTCGTGAGCGTGGGGAACGCCTGCAGGATCTTGTTCGACCACAGTTTGAGGGTGATGGCTTCACTCGGCGTCGGGTATAGCGTGATCGTGCTGTCCGGGAATGTCGGGTTGCACCAGATGAACTGCGGGATGGTGTTGTTGAGCACCTTGAGCGGGATGGTGTTGTACTCATCGACCGTGATCGGCTCAAGCGGGTAGCTCACATCACCCCATATGAAGTAGCAGCTCGACAGCAGCGTGATCGGGCGCCCCGAGATCACGGTGCCCATGGGTCCCACGGTGTAGCTCGGAGTCCCAGGTGCCCAGGCGATCGAGTCCAGCGTGGGGGCGTAGATGACCTGCTTGTCGTTGGAGAACGACTCCAGCATGGCGTTGAGCGCCTCCAGGCCGTCCGATGACTCCTGTGCGGATGGCGTCTCGCCAACAGAGAGCACGCCCAACAGGCGCATGGCCCGCTTAATCGAGTCGAGCGCGGTGGACATCAGTCAGCCTCTTTGCGCGGACGACCGGGCTTGCGCTTGGCGGGTGCTTCGGGCTTTTCTTCAAAGCTCGCCACCGCATAGCCCTCAACCAGCGCTTCTTCATCGGCGCTGAACACCACGCGGCACTCAGCGGATGGGTTCCCACCCAAGAAAACCACCTTGGGGAACTCTTGGAACTCGTCCATGCTTGTCTCCAACGAAAAGCCCCGACCGAAGCCGGGGCCTTGTTTCACAGTGCGATGCCGCTTAAGGTCGCGTCGGGTCGCAGGATCACAAACTGGTACACCTGAGAGGCGGTCGGGGTGATGCCGCCGGCGGTGTTGTTGGAGAACGTGATGGCAACCGTGTTTTCAGCCGAGACGCGCCAGCCGACGATGCCCAGACCCGCCTGTGCGGTGGGCTTGGTGACGTCGATGCACACGTCGGATGCGCGAACGCCGGGGACAGTGAAGGACTGCTCGGCGGTGGTGTTGGCCGCAACGAGTGCAGGCGAGAGGGTGACCGAAGCCACCCCCAAGCCCTGCACGTTGCCCATGATGATTCCAGCCATTTGGATTTTCTCCAATGAAAAAGGCCCCGAAAGGCCTTACTTGATGTGTTTCCAGATTCGTCGGTTTCTTACGTCGTAAACCGTCGTCGTCGATATGCCGAGTCTTTTGGCAATCGATGGGCCGCTTTCTTGCGAGCCCCTTATCTCCACCACCAGCGCGTCAGTCAGCTTGCTCATGCCGTGCTGCATGCCGGGAGCACCGCGCTTCTTTTCGCGGCCCTTTTCTCGCATGTCTTGGACGTTCTCGGCTTGTGTGCCGAGCGCCAAGTGATCGGGGTTCACGCACTTCGGGTTGTCGCACTTGTGCATGACGACCAACCCATCTATGGACGAGCCGGAATGCATCAGGTGAGACAGCCGATGGCTAAGGATGATGCTTCCATCGTCCCGCCGAAACTGCCCGTACCCGTTGTTCAAAGAACCCAGCCAGACCCAACAACCTGAATCCAACTTCCCGACACGCCTGAAAAACCTCTCTTGCTCGCTCAGCCCATGGTGCTGGACTTGCAACGGCTTGAGCGGCTTTCCAACCCGCTGCTGCTGGTAATGGGCGATGCACAAACCTTTGGAATGCGCAGGCTTGAAACATCCTCGAAAAGAACACTTGCAGTCCATGAGACCTCCTACAAAACCCGACTTCGTGTCGGATATTATAGGAGGCTTTTCTATAGGCTACAAGCTACCGTCAAACTGTTAGTTTGAGAGTATACGGGCCGCCATTTGAGCACGGAGTGTCTTATATCCGTACAAAACGTCGATACGGCAGGGGACGGTGTCCGTGCCGATGACGTACTGACGGGCCACGCGCATCGAGATGCCGTCGTAGACCTCACGCGCACCCCAAGCGCCGTACTGGCTCACGTCCTCCAGGTCGGCGGTCACGAAGGTGAACGCGTTCTTGTGGTAGGCCAGCGAGGGCTTGTAGACCGCGGAGGCACCGCCCACCTTCACCAGCGGCGCCGAGTTCGGCATGCCGCCCGTGGTGACGTTCTGACGGCCACCAGAGGTGTAGATCGCCGGAGCGAAGGACATGGCACCCGCGCCCGAGGTCTTCGGAGCGGTCACCACGAACTGCATCGGGATGCCGGTGTCGGCCTTGGTCTCGGGATGCACGCGGTTGCAGCCGGTGATGGTGAACACGTCGCCGACAGCGAACGTGCCCGCCGTACCAGCCGCCAGGGTCACCGAGGTCGAGCCGTTGGTGGTCACGGCACCGTTGACGGTGTACGAGCCCGTTGCGGCTGCGGTGCCGGTGGTCTGCGAGGTCAGCAGCGTGTTCTCATAAATCGAGCCAAAGCCCGCCGTGCGACCAACCATGCCCTCGCGGTACTGCTTGGCGATCTCCGTCGAGTCCTGGAACAGACCCTTCAGACCATCGACCAGATCCAGGTTGTCCTGGGTGTTGAGCAGCAGCGTGCGGTCCGAGGCGGGCACCAGAGCATCGACCAGCATCTTGCGAGCGGTCAGCGCACGGTTGAGCGTGATCGGCGAGCCGATGTTGTTCACCGTCTGGTACACGTCAAGCGCCATGTTCAGCGCGTCGGCCTCGATGTTCGAGGAGAGCACGGCCATCGCGGGCTCCAGAATGCGCTCGGCGAAGTCGTCAAGCTGCAGGGTCAGTTCGACCGAGCTGAACGACACGTCCACGCCTTTCTGGGTCGCCATCACGACGTCAACGCTCTGTTCCGACACAGCCTGCGCAGACAGGTTGGCGCCGGTGCGAACGGTGAACTCGTTGGGCAAGCGCACCTTCAGCGTGCTTCCGATCTTGGCGCCGGTCTTGGCGTACTGATCGTCATACGAGCGGTTGATGGAGCCGACGAAGTTCAGTTTTTGGTGAAGGATCTGCAACGCTTTTCGCGTCACCATGGTGGGGGTCAGGATAGAATTGGCCATGATACAATTTACTTTCGTTTAGCGATTGCATTCACCCCAAACCTTGTAAATAGGAGGCTTCTTGGAAAAGCTCTATTGGTCAGGCATTGAGTACAGGCGTTTTGACCGCCTTTACTTTGTTTCTGCCGACGGAAACGTCTTGCGCAAAGGCTTGCCTGTTGAGGTTCGCACACGACCTGACGGATACATCAATGTCGGTCGCCAGCGACTTCTTCACCGAATGGTTGCCGTGTGCTGGTGCAAGCGACCCGAAGGCGCAAACACGGTTCATCACATCAACCACGACAAATCGGACAACCGGGCTATCAACCTTGAATGGCTGACTCCGAAGCAGCACATGAGCGAGAAGCACGAAGGCATATCTCGCGGTCACGCGATGTCCGAGGCGGGGAAAAAGAAACTCAGGGCGCTACGCCTTGGGACCAAGACGAGCGAAGAGACCAAGCGGAAGCAGCGAGAAGCGAGCTTGCGATTGGGTTGCAAGCCGCCCCCTCGCCCCGTTGGTACTAAGCTGAGTGCGGAGTCAGTAGAGAAGATCCGCGCCAACTCTGCCAAAAACACGGCATGCGAAGTTGACGGAGTCTTGTACCGATCCTTTTCTGACGCTGGTAGAGCGTTGGGCATCAGGCCGCATACTTTGCGTAAGCGGTGCCTTTCGGAAGCCTTTCCTAGTTACAAGGTTCGGAAGTGAGTGCGGGGTGGTGTATTCACCGGCCTCGCACGCGGGCTTGCTCTTTCTTCATCCACACATCGATGGGGTCGTCATCGCTCGGCATTGCCGAAGACGTCGATTTCCCGCGCGTGCCGACGGGTTTGATGGGCTCGGGCGCGTTGCTCGGTGTTGCTCTGGGCTTTGCGGCCAACTCCGCTTCGATGCGGGTCAGCTCGCGTGCGGCTCGCACGGGGCTCATCTCCGAGATGTCTTGTGCCCGTTCGGGGTTCTTCCCGAGGAAATAGGCGACATCGGCTCCGTGGTCGGAGTCGGCGATGAACTCGGCCATCGCGGCGTTGATCGGCAGGGAGGGGTTGCCCACCACACGGTCAAAGTCGGGGTAACGCTCGGACGCTTTCTCAGCCTTCTCGCGGAAGCTCTCGGCCACGCGTTCTTGCTGTTCTTTCGCCTTGCGCTCTGCCAGCTTTGCCTGGGCGCGTCTTTCCGCCTCGTGCTCGATCTGCGCGTTGATGAACGCTTCGTCATCAGCGAACGATTCCCGCTTGGGTGCTTCTTGAGGCGGCTGGCGCTGGGCCAACGTCTCTTGAAGCTGTCGCGCGAATCGCTGCTCTGCTTTGCGAAGCCGCTTCTGGATAAGCGCATCGACCTCAGATTGCCTGAAGGTCTTCTCCGCTTCCTTGGCCTGCTCTTGGCTTTCCACCTCCCCTTGGGCAGCAGTCACCGGGGGCGTGTTCTGTACCTCGGGTTTCGTGTCTCCGAGTTCGACAGGCGCGGGCGTGCCCGCAACTTCAACTTGCGTTTCAGTGGTCATGGTCTGGGTGTCTTTCGACCCCTGTCGAACCGGACAGGTACGGCTAAATCAACGAGGCCAAGGCAACCGCAATGGCTTCTTCTTCCTCGTCGTCCTGACGCTGCATCTCCTGAATTGCCAGGGTCAGCGCCTCTCGATAGGCCTCGCAGTATGCGATGCCCTCGTCCTTGAGCGCAGAGCGAAGGTCTTTCTTCGCCTGCGCGGGTTTCTTTGGCTGCTCGACGGCTTGAGCGGCCTGTTCTTCGATGACCTCCGCCACCTCGGGCGGCACCTCCTGCCGCAGCTCAGGCGAGAGCAGCCGTCCACGTCGGGGGATCAGCCAAGATCAGGCGGTACGTGCCACCGGTCTCAGTGGAACTGGTCGTTGCCACGTTCGCACCACCAGCGGTATAGCCGCCACCCGTTGCCAGGTCGGTTGTGCCCGCCGTGAAAGCCGTGCTGCCGGGTATCGTGTTCGTCAGCGCAATGGCCCACTGATCGGAGCCCGCGTTGATCGATTCCACCAGCGCTTCGCGGCTGCCGGCAAGTTTGGTGAATGCTGCCATTGACTACCTTTCAGGCCCCGAGGCCGCTTTCAATCGTGATGACTCGCCCGTTGCTCAACGTCGCACGCTTCGGTGCGGTCTGAGCCCTGACGATGGCGTCCTGCATCTGCGCAATGGCTTGGACGGTGAGTTGCGTGCTTTCTTGCAGGGCATGCATGACCTGCTCGTTCTGAGCGCCGATCTGCTGCACCATCCCGGCGAGGTCTTGAAGTGCGGCCATTTCCTGCTCCTGCGCTTGCATCTCTGCGGCCGCGTTGCTTTCAACGGGATCCGGCTGAACGGGTTGAGGAATCGCCGCCTGAACGCGCTGCATGGCCTGCTGCTCATCCGTGGCGAGCTGCTGCTGCGCCTTCAGAACGTAGTTCTCCGTCTCGGCCTTGATGCGCTTGGATTCCTCCATCTGCGCCTTCAACTCCGCCTGACGCTGCTTGTCCTGCGTCTGGGTGAGCTCCTGCTCCATCGCTTGGATGGCTTGGTCAAGCTGCTGGACCTGCTGCTGCATCTGATCCATCGCGACCTGAACCTGCGGCGGCACTTCGGCCTCGCCCTCGTCCTTGCCCAGCATCTGCTGCACAGGGGGAATCAAGGTCAGCTTCAGGCGCTCGGCCATGTCTTCAGCACCGGGCCAGTCCATCGACCTCACGATCTGGTCGCCGATGACGCCCCAGAGCTCGGGGTTGGCCTGCACCATCTGCGTCATGGCTTCGGCGGCTTCGACACGGCGAGTCGTGTAGCTCGGTCCCGTGGTCGCGTAGACGTCGTAAATGCCCACATTCGGGTTGAAGATGCGGCTGATCGCGCCTTTGTCGTCGCGCATCTCGGTCAACGCCTCGCCCTGCTTGGGATCGATGTAGGCCGTCGCCATGTCGCCGTCTTCCCCGAGGATCTTGGCAACACGCCGGGTGTCGTACACCCGAGGGATCATGTCCAGAATGATCACGCCCAAGTGGCGCACGGCCTGGCCGAAGTTGTCCACGTAGTGGAACGTTGCCGTGTCGCCTTCCCTCTGGCGAGCCATGATCGCCTTGCCCGACGTCTCGTTTGACTTCTGGCCCAGCGAGGCGTCGAACTGCCCCGTTTCGGACTTGATGTCGTCCGACGCGCCCATGGCAATCTGCGAAAGCCCGGGCTCAACCGTGGCGGGCTGCGTGCGCTGCGGTGCTGGAATCGGGTTGCCGGCCTCATCAACGTGGTTGTGCGGCAGGAACGAATGCGGCTCGGTGTTGGCCGTTTTCCAGATGGCCTCGTATCCCTTGACCGCCTCGACAGAAGCCGTCCACGGAGCCTTTGGCGCCAGCAGCACGCGCTCAACAATCGCCGACTGCGCGACGTTGTACATGCGCTGCGAGTCCTTCGCATTGCGCACGATGCCCGAGATGTAGGTCTTGCCCTCCACCTTCCACTCGTTGCCGACAGCGCGAACGATCGGGATGTACTTCGAAGGGAACTCGCGTTCCTCAAGGATCTGCTGACCGTTGAGCTTGCGCCAGATCACCTTGCACTTGGTGGACTTGCGCTCCTTGATCGGCATCTCACCCATGTACACGCCATTGGGCATCGGATCGCCCTCGAAGGAAGTTGACCCATTGGCCCACAGGTACAGGGTTTTTTCCTGCTCATCGACCTCGAAGTACTCAACGATGCGAACGCGCTTGCCTTCCTCAATGAACCACCCGGGCTCGGAGGCGAACTTCCAGTCGATCGGCTCGGCCTTGGGGTACTGCTTCTTGAACTCGTCCTCGGACAAGTCGTCCTCGACAAACCCCCACTTCGCATCAGAGCCCACGGGATCCAGCCGATCAGGGTCCAGATGCACCCGGAACGTGTCATCGATGCGGCGGATGAAGATGTCTTGGTCGAACGACTGATCGCTCACGTAGTCCGACAGAACACGGAAGTACCCTTCGCCGTGCGTGACCTGGTTGAGCACGCAGGCGTCGTAGGCCATGTCAGCCTGCGAATGCGCCTCGATGTGCCGCACCAAGCCGTTCAGGATGTCCGCAACCTCCGGGTCTGCCTTGTCGTCAGCAGGGCGAAACCGAACCTGCGGGCGGTTCTGCCGAATGTCGTTCGTGACCTGTCGAATGTGCAGCGGCAGCTTGTTGATCGTGAGGATCGGCCGCCCATGCAGGTTGCGCTGGGTCAGCGTCTTTTGATCCCATTGCCACGGGTCATCCGGACTGGACGCGGCAAAGCGGATGTCCTCTTTCTGCCGGGTCGTGTTGTGCGACTTTCTTTCGATGGCGTAGGAGAACCTCTCCTTGGCCGTCGCAAGGATGTCGGCGGACTTGTCAGCCACGTCGTTCAACTATAAAAAGCCACGTTGAGCCGGGCGCTCGCCGCAGACTCAATGAACCGGATGGCACTCAGGTTGCCGTCGTACACCATCGAAGTGCCTGCGGCCAGCACCATCCCAACAGTCGTTGTCGGGGCCGTGCCGTCATCGCGCCAGCGCACAGCCTGCGCCTCGGCTTGGATGATCGCCCGCGTGGGGATGCCGTTGAGCGGGTTGTTCGGCACGATCAACCCCACCGCTGCTGCGAGGTTCGTGATCTGCTGATACCCCAAGCAGGCCGAGGTTTCTTTGAGGCTCATGGCTTATCCATTCATCCAGCCCGAACCTTGTCCGGGCATTGTTTGCAGAACTGGCCGCTTGGTAACAGCCGCTGCACGTCTGGCACCCTCGCATGCGTAGCGCAGCGAGTCGATGACGTGGTTGTCTTTGTCCTTGAGCTTGGCGAGCACGGCGCCTGTCAACGGGTCCGTGTCATAGCTGTACGCGCGCAGTTCCTCGATCGTGTGCTTGCACCGTGGGTGCACGACGATGTCGAAGGACCGCAGGAACTCGATGCCTTCCTCAACGCTTCTGGCGCCTTTGACAGCCGCCGTCATGCGCGGGAATCCATGCCGCTGCATGTAGCTGATCGTCTCGGGACGGCTTGAGTCAGCCGTGATGCCCCAGCGCTCAGCTTCAGGAACCGACCGGAACAGGTCAGGCAGGAAATCAACCTCACACCCGATCCGGTACGCCTCGTGCGCCACATACAACGTGCGGCCGACGATGGCCACCTGAACAAGAACCGAGGGGTCGACCGAGAACCCCCAATCCGCGCCCTGGCGCATGACCCATTCGGGCTCAACGTCAAATTCCTCAATGCGCCAATTGCGAAACACCCGCGCTTCACTGTTCTGGCGGTACTTGCCTTCCCAGACGTGGGCGTACTTGTCAGGGTCTCGCGCCCTGTCGTACTCCATCTCCTTGCGGAGTTCGTCAGGAAACCATGGGTTGTCGGTATAGTTCGCCTCGACCACGATGGAGTTCGGCGGCGGCTTCACGTCCCGCAACAGCACGTCGATCGGGTCGGTCGGCTGGTCAGGGTTCCACGAGAACCAGAGCTGGCTCCCGGGCTTGCGAATCGTAGGCCGCAGTAGCGTCAGGCTCTTGTCGCTCGCCGCCTGTGCCTCCTCAAACCACGACCTGTCAAAGCCCTCTAGCGACTTGATCGAATCCGCCGTGTGGTTCTGCATGCCCTCGAAGATCGTCACCCCGCCTTTGCGGGAGATGATCCTGCGGTCCTGAACCTCGAAGTACGCCCCTGCGTTGTATTGCTGGATCTTCGACTCCAGCAACTTCTTCACCGAGAACTCAAGACTTTTCAGCGTCTCGCGCAGACAGACGAAATCCGTCTTGGCCGCGATGCTTTCCTCAAGCCACAACTCCCCGAAGAAGTGCGACTTGCCCGACCCCCTGCCACCATGAACTCCCTTGTACCGCGCTGGAGCCAGCAAAGGCTCGAAAACAGCCGGCGTGTCAAGCTGAAGGACGGACAATCCTGCGCTCAATCACAGTTATGCTCAGTGGGCTCTCTTGGCTACCAGAGAGCTCCAGTTTCTCGCCATACTTCTTCGGCCTGAGCTTGCCAGCCATCCACTTGCGAGCCTCAACGCGGAGCCTTGACCGCGCGATCACATCGTGGTCAGTTCGTGGATTCCCGTCCTCGTCCTTGTACGAGTCGTTCGACCCATCGTCGGCGATGGTCAAGATCTCATCAAACAGTGCGTCTGCTTGGGCTTCTCGCGCGCGCGCATACTGATCCGAGAACTGCTGGACATCGTTGAGCCACTTGAAAACAGTGGACAGCGCCGGCATTCCTTCGTCGGTCTTGACGATGTCTCGAAGACTGCGCCCTTGTGCTATCTGCTCACAAATGTGATCAGCAGTCTTTTGGACAAATGCGCTTGGGCGTCCCATTACGCGAACTCCACACCGAACTCTCGTATGCGACGAGCAAGAACTTCGAGCGCCTTTGAGTCTGCTTCGATCTTTCCCCAAAACATCGGCAGAAAGCTGTTGTACACAACGTCTGACAACTGAGCGTGAAACCTAAGCGCCGGATCCTTCGCAATGAAATCCCAATGCTTGCCGGTATGTCCACCAGCCTTGAACCATTCCGCAAAGCGCTGGAGGAAGTCTTTCGGGCTTTTAGCCAGAGTGATGTGTAGCGGAGCCTCGCGTTCTTCGCGTTCCCTACGCTCGACCATCCGGCGGTCAAAAGCGCGCTGGCCTCCCGGGTGAATGTTTGTTAGATTCGCCAATCCGATCGATGCAATCAGGTCGGTCTCGTGGTCGTAGGCGTCCTGCTCTTCCCAGAAATAGGCGACTTTGGTCTTTTCAATCTCTGCGCCGGCCTCCCAGATGCTGCGAATCTTGTTCAGCTTCTTGGTTGATGCGTCCTTGAGGCGGGCCTCTCTCTCATGCCGGTCGATGCGCGAGCCACAACCTTTGCCAACATAGAAGACCGAGCCGCAACGAGGATCGACCAGCGTGTAAACGTACCAACGGGCACTCATGTCAGTGCCCACCAACTTCCGCGACCTCATCGGTCTCGATGTTCCACACCTTGCGCTTGGGCTCGCGGCACATCAGGACGGGCTTGTCCTGAATCCGCTCGAACCCGAACTTGGCGTACCAGCGCTCAAGCTCCTTGTCGTCCAGCGGTCCGTTGTCAAACTTGGCCGGGGTAAGCACCAGCAGAAACTGGCTCATGTCTGCGCGGCGGCAGATTTCATTGAGCAGCCGGGTTGCTTCGCCGGTGTGGCGGTGCTCTGGTGCCGTCTTGACGCTTGACACGTTGAGGACGTTCTTACCCTCCATTCCGTGGAGCGGCGAGAGTTTGAGTGAGGCGTGGCCCATGGCCACAAGTCCAGCTTCCATGTGTGAAGCCTCCTGACCCTGGGTACGTCCAGGTACGTGGTGGGGATGAGCACCATTCCGCCTTACCGGGCTTGATCTGTCCCGGCTGGTGCTGTGCGGTTCGCGCTCTGCCGAAATCTCCCCGAGGTGGGGACGCCCGAGGCGAGGCGCGGAAAGTTGCGCTTTCGGCTGGCGGAATAGGTGCAGGGCACGGTCCCTTGCGGCTAGCTAGGTGGCGTGGGCGTCGGATCGGCCCTGCGAAACGAGGCCGGTTACGCATCCGGCGGCCCTTCCGGCCCGAGTTAAGCCCGATGTATGCCGCAGGGGCCAGCCAGAGCGCCGCAATGCGTCTGGGTCGCCTTGTTCCTGCTTGATGGCTCCGATCTGAGGCCGTGGTGGTGGTTGAGGCTGATTGATGCCGCTAAGGGGTCGCCAGTCCCATGCTGCGCCGCCTCTGTGGCGGCCTAGCCGGCGCTCACCGGCGAAGGGCCGGGGCTTAAACGACGAAGCCCGCGCATGGCGGGCCTCTGAATGGTTGATGGTGGCCGGTGCTGATCTCCGGCCTTTGGCGGTCTTAGCTCCACACGTGTCCGCCCCCTCTGACTAGAGACGCTGCGTATCAGCCTACGCATTCACCATCAAATCAGCGGGCCGGGCTTGATACCGGCTCCATGCTCGTTGCCGTCATGGAGGGGTGGAGTTGAACCACCTTGCGTTGTCGTTAAACCCGCGTTCCCCGTGACCTGCGTGGCCTTCCACGCCGCCGCTGATGTGATGCGCCTCGCTTAGAGGCACCTATCCCTTGAATGGGCGTCCACTTTTTGCTGTTCTCCGCTCACCGGAGATTTGTCGGACCCAGCTACCGTATCAGAAAACCATGCTGCTTGCAAGTCTTTTCATCACCTCGCTTGCCGCAATTGACGACATCCGGTGCAGCTCGGCCTCCATCCACACATGCGCGGCATCCCTCGGGTACGGGCGCTTTCCTGACCCGTGGCAGTGGCTGCACAGGCGGTCAGACAGGCTTGGCGTGCCCTTGATGACCTCGTAGCCCCTGCCGTCGCAGGCGGTGCACACGCCCTCACAGTGCCAGGCCAACATTTCCCGGGCGATCTTCCAGGCGTCCCCCTTGAGGCGGCGGTCTCGGTCCATGGCGCGGTTCAGGTAGTCCCCCAGCAGTTCCGCAAGCCGGTGCTTCTGGCCGGTCTTGCCCTGATACATCACGCCCCACAGCATCAGGGCGATTTCGTGGCGCTGGGCCACCCAGCCGGCAGCGGTGATGACGTCTGCCGCACCGTCTGCGGTGATGTAGCGCTCTGTGACGGATGGTTTGTCGGTCATGGAAGAAACCCGATCCTCTGTTTCGGTTGCGGCTCAACGGGCTTGCCGGTCACTTCGGCCACGACCTCGCGCAGTTGGCGCACCGCCTCGCACTCGTCGTCACGCTCGCCGCTGACCGAGTGGGCCGCGCCGGTCAGGTGCAGGCTGTAGCTGTACTCGTCCTCAAGGCGGGTCGGTTTGTCGGTCATCGCGCCCCCACAGTCTCAGCCGCCCGCATCGCCTTCAAATACTCGCTCGGTCGCATTTCGGGCTTTGGCGCGTCCGATGGCGCGACGGCCAGGCAGTGCACGGCCAGCCATGCGGCGGTGGCACCGTCTTGGTACTGGCGAGCCTCCCACCGGTCGATGTAGATGCGCTCGCTCCTGCGCACGACGTTGTTGATGTTGGTCGCCCTGATCTGCAGGATTTCGGCCATGTCGGGGACGGTCAGGCCGTCCGGGTGCCGAGCGAGCAAGTCATGGACATTGCGCGTGTTGTCGTTGTAGTTCGTGGCGGTGCTCAATGGAAGCTCCTGATGTCAGGTACGGGGATGTCGGTCGGCCACAGCCCACGGCGCAGCAGCTCGCGCACGGTCTTGCGGTGGGCTTCGGTCCACAGCGTCACGCGCTCTTCGCGCGAGAGCCGGGAGCCTTGGTCGATGGACGCATGGCAGCGCATGCACATCGACGCGCATCGGTTGTCGTCTGCCTTGATTCGCCCGCCCTTGTGGTGCACAGACCAGTTGGAATGCGCCCCGCAGACGGTTCCGTCGTCGGCTCCGCAGGACTGGCAGGGAATCTCTCGGTACGCCTTCATGAGCGCCGGGGATCTGATGTACTGGTGCTTCGGATAGGCGATCACTGCACCCTCCCGCCCATGCAGTCACGCTCCACGCGCGCCACGGCCTCGTCAGCCTCGCGCTGCATCCACACGGTTTCCTCGACTTCGCCCACCAGGCCGGCTCGCTTCAAGCCGTCGAGTTCTTCGCGGCTCAGCAGGTGGCGCAGGCCGTATTCCTTGCCGTCGCTGCCGGTCTTGATCTCGGAGTAGATGCGTAGGGTCATGCGGCCTCCATCGCACTGAACCTGACCCCGCGTTCGGCGCCGAATGCTTCCATCAACTCCTGAAGCTCGGCCATTTCCCGGCGCGTCATCTTCGACGTGGACATGCCCAGCGCGACGAACCCGGTCCCGTCAAGGTTCGGCACGACGTCCAGCTTTCGCAGGCTGGCCGTGAAAACGTGCTTCCAGTCCTCTGGCGTCAGTCGTCGGCCGTACCAATCGACCTGTTCGCTGATTTCGGTCAGCATCGCCCACAGGCGGGCGTTCTGCTCAAGGCTGCGCGTCTCTGGTTTGACCTCGACCACCATGCGATGACCAGCGACAAGCATCGCCTTGAGCCTCGGCCAGACCACGTTCGTCAGGGCCTTGTGCGCTTGCACGGGCTCCAGCATCGGGACGGATATGCGCTCGCTCATCGCTTCTCCCGCAGGTGCTGGGCGGCTGAACGGTTGATGTACTCGCGCAGGCGCTTCAGGGCCTCTGCGCAGCGTTGGTCGGTTGTCATGCCGTTGCTCCGCTAGGTTGTGGCCGAAGAATGCTTCTCATGAGCGCATAGGTCTTTGGCGCTCTGGTTGCCTTTGTCCAGCCAAGGCCAACTTCGTCCAGATGTGACCTCTCCACTTCGTCCCAGTGCGGTACAAGCGCGGCCCAGTCCTTTGACACCTCCGCCATTTTTGGAATCAATGGCCGAAGCCCCGGCGCTGCCTGCAACAGCTTCAAGCAGCGATCAAGGTCATCAGGATCAGCAGGGCAGAAGCGCTCAGGCGTGTGCTGATCAAAAGCCAGCCACATCGCCATGCACTTGCTGCTGAGACCAACACTCCCGGTCGCCAGCCATCGAATGACTTGTCGTTGAGTCAGATCCATGCCGTCACCTCCACCTTGACCATCCCGCCCACCTCGTCAGCCATCGCAAACGTCATCACCCAGCGCGAGTCGTCCACGCCGAGAACGTCGGCCAGTCCGTCGATGCCGGCCTTCAAGCGCGCAATGGCGTTGTCCAGATCCATGCGGCGGCGGCTCGGCGGGTAGAACGTGAACGACACGGCCAGCCGGTCAGCAGTCAGCCGCCGCGCACCTTGCGCCTTCGCCTGCCACGCGCATTCGGTGCGGTAGGCCTTCTTCGCCTTCGCAAGCTGCGCCCAATGGCCGCGATGGTTCGGGCTCAGGGCAGATGGGGGCCAGGGGAGGATGATCGTCATGCACCCATCTCCACCACAGGCAATTCCAGCAGGTTCACCAGCTTCGCATTTGCGTCACCATGCCCACCTTTCGCGTGCAGCCACTGATACGCACGGGCGGCCAGAATGTCGGTCACATTGTCCGGCAGCGGTGCGCGATGGGTGATCGTCACCAGCACCTGTGTTTTGAACATCGGCTGCCCTGCAAGCTGGTACATGCCGCGCTTGGGCCGGTCCAACTCACCAGCACTGGCAAGCTCGCTCAGGACGTTGTACGCGATCTTTTCATCCCAGCGCGTGATTTCAATGAACTCACGAACTGAAAGCGGCCCGTGAGCAAACAACTTGAGCGCAGCTTCGTTGCGGGTCATTTCAGCTTCTCCAGCACCTTCACGCGGCGGTCAATCGCTTTTTGTTCGGCCTGCTCAAATTTTTTGCACACATGGCGGTCAGGGAAGAATCGCCATTTCTCCTGAATCGCGCATCGGGCGAATCCCTGAACGGCCATTTCTGGATAGCCGCGCATCTGCCAGTTCGCGCAGTTCAGGCAGTTCATCGACGGCCCCGCAGTTGGTCAATCTTCGCCCGCACATTCTCGGGTATCGGCGCGCCTTTGTGGGACTTCAACTCAGCGAGCGCATCGGGTTTCTTCGGCGCGACGACAGGCGGCTCCCATCCGTCCCATCGCTGTTGGTTCAGGTACACCAGCGGCGCGCAGATGAAGGCTCCGCCGTCCTTCGTCCAGTCCGGTTGGGTTTTCATCCACTCCACATGAGCGAGTATGTGCGAAGCGTTCTCCGCACACTCCAGACGCGCCCACTTGTCGAGACACTGCTTCTTCGCCACCTTGCGCGGGCCTGGTGGGTAGGCTTTCCAGAACTCGGGAAACCCGTGCGCCGCATTCAGCAGTCGCCGTTTGAGTCCAGCGCACTCGGGCTGCGTGATCGTGTCGCCGAACAGGTCCATCATGCGGCCTCCAGATCAGCGAAAAGCCCTTTCTGCTCTTTACTTGCGTCCGTGATGTTCTCGCATGCGAGCTGCCAGTACTGAGGCTTCAACTCAGTGCCGACAAACCTGCGGCCCATCTTGACTGCGCAGTAGCCCTCAGATCCGATTCCGGTGAACGGAGAGAACACCAGATCGCCCGGGTTCGTCCACAAGTGAATACATCGCTCAATCACGTCGAGTTGCAGCGGGCACATGTGCTTCTCGTCGTTCTCGTCACGCGCAGGCAGCCGGTTGAGCGTGCGGCCTTGGTCGATGTCATCCCATATCGGGCTCGCGTACTTCTGCCACATCGACACCGGCAGATCGTCGCCATGGGTCACACGCTCAACCGCATCCCCAGGCTTGCGCATCGTCACCACGTAATCAGGCAACCCCATTCGAGACATGCTCGCGTTCTCTCGGATGGTCTTGTGCAGCAGGCCAAGGGCCTTCGTGCGCTGCATCGCCACCACAGGATCTTTCCAGATGCAGACCTCGGAGTGGTAGATAAAACCAGCATCCTGAAAAGCGCGGATCAAGGTGCCGCGAAAGTCACGCAGGCCAATGAATCCCTGACGCATCTTGGTCGTGGGAAGATTCATGCAGTGGAACGAGACATTGCGGCCAGGCTTGATGACCCTGAACAATTCGGCGATCAGGAATCGCAACTGCGCGGCGAATTCCTCGTCATCCTTGCAGTTGCCCATGTCGTGGTCGCTGTTGGAGTACACAAACAGGTCTGCGAATGGCGGGGAGAACACCGAGTAGTCGATGCTGTTGTCAGCCATCCGGCGCGACCACTTCACGCAGTCCCCAAGGTGCACAGTGAAGCCGTCGCCCTGGTAGGTTTCCTCTTGGTATTCCTCGACAATGTTCTGCTGGCCTTGGAGTTCGTTGTTCATGATGTCTTTCATGTGCTCAACCATGGATGCACTCATTTCGTGGTGCTGTGCTTCCTTGCGGCGCAGGTTCGCCAGAATCTGCCCATCGTTCTCTGCTGTGAACAAGTGAACCTGCACAGGCCGCTTCTGACCAAACCGATAGCAGCGGCGCACGGCTTGGTAGAACTTCTCGAATGAGTCATCAAGGCCAACAAAAGCCATTCGAGCGCAGTGCTGCCAGTTCATCCCGAAGCCGGCAATCTTTGGCTTTGAAATCAGCACCCGCAGATCGCCATGCGCGAAACCCAGCAGGTTTTTTGCCTTGACCTCAGATGCGTCTGACCCTTGGACGTTGACCGATCCTGGGATCAGGCTTTGCAGCAGTTCGGCCTCGTCATTGAGGTGGCACCAGATCAGCCACGGCTCGTCAGGTTCGCTGTTGACCACATCGGCAAGAGCCTTGCACCGGGCTTCGATGCTGTCTCGCTGGGCCTTGCGTCGTTCGGCAAGCCCCATGGCAGGACGAGAAAACAGATCGTCGCCCAGCGCCTCGGTTTGAACGACATGCTCTCGGTACTCAAGCGGCGGGAGTTCGTAACGTGTGCCATCAAATCCAATGTCCGAGGGATTGCGGAGCACCACGGCCCATGTGCCCATCCACTGCCAGAACTTCGACGCGCCCCAGCCCTTGAGCCGCCATGTTCCGGTATCGCCCGTGTCGTTCACAAAGTACGTCGCCAGCATTTCAGTTCGGGTCATCACGCCCAAGAACTCGCACTGGTTGCCCAGCTCGTCAAAATCGTTCGGGCTTGGTGTGGCCGTGCAACTCAGCCGATACGGCACCCCCTGAGCGGCGTTGATGATCGCGCTACGGGTCTTGCCGTCATGGGCCTTGAGAATGCTGGACTCATCCAGAACCAGACCATGCAACGTCGTGAAGTCAATCGCATCGATGCGCTCGTAATTGGTGATCCAGACACCGGGGCCAGTCGGCGAACCGCCAGCAGGCACGCGAGAAACCTCAATGCCGAACGTCGCGCCCTGCTCAATGGTCTGCTCGGACACGGCCAACGGAGCCAGAACAAGCACCATGCCACCGGTATGGCGAGCAACCTCGTCAGCCCATGAAAGCTGCATCAGGGTCTTGCCAAGACCGGTATCGGCAAAAATCGCAGCGCGGCCACGCCTGACGGCCCACGACACAATCGCGTGTTGGAAGTCGAACAGATGTTCGTTCAGATCCCCAGGGTTATGGCCAGTTGCGACCTCTGCGCGGCGCTTGCGCGCTACAAATTCATCGTAATCCGTCACACCAGCCTCCACACGCGGTAGCCGCCGACGATTTCGCCGCTCGTCTCAATGAGGCCTTCGCGCTGCAGCTCCGGCAAGCGGCGGTCAATCTGAACAACAGTCAGGCCGGTGACGGCTGACAGTTCAGCAGGCGTCCACGATCCCGAGTAGCCAGGTTGTGTGAGCATGGCCGCCAGAATGCGCGACTTGTGGCTTGGAGCAAACCGCTCCGCTCGCTTGGCCGCGTCGTGCGAGGTCTGCGGGTCCGTCCGGCGTGCGCGGACCGGCGTGATGTTGTCGAAAACGATCTGCGTCATTTCTTCCCCTTCGGCTTTGCAAGCGAGAACGTCGAAATCTGGCGCGGCTTCAACTGCTCTTGTGCGCGCTTGGACAGGCCCTTGATGGGCTGCGCGCTTCGGCTGTCTGACTTCTGGTTCATGCGCCGGCTTTCTTGTTGCGCCGGCTTTCTTGTTGCGCCGAGCAAACCACTCAGGACGCATCTTTTTCAGTTCCTCGAGGCGCTTTGATGGCAAGTGATCGCCGGGCCACTTGCTCACAGCCTGGCGCGTCACACCAAGCAACTGCGCCAGCTTGTATGCCGACCCAGCTTTTTCGACGGCTTCGGATTTGTTCATGGCGCGATGCTACATCAGACGTTGACAGTCAACAAGTGAAGATTACGCCGTTCGTCGGAAGTTGACAATTGCGAATGTTGGATAGAGCACAGACAATATGGGCGTCGCTGTGGCACGCGATTAAAGAAAGCCGCTTTCTCATGCATCTGGCCCCGGCCTCCCGGGGGTGCTACCCAGGTGCAGCAGAAAGCGGCTTTTTTCATGTGCTCAGCGTCCGTCAGGGCGCGTCAGCTAATGGGCCTGCATGGGCCGCACCCACGTACACCGGTCGCCAAGTCCAGGCTGACTCGTATGGCATCCTTGCCGAACGACACACGGTAGGGTTCTAGCCTTGGTACAGGGACTAGAGCAGGCATCGCTGAAGTGACCCGCGTCTTTGCAGCGATCCCGATGAATGGCCCGTCCTGCGCACTTGGTCTATGCATGGCAGATGAACAGCATAGATGGAGGAAAGACCGAACTCCCCCCGGTCACCCGGTGTAGCTATGGCCTAATGGTTGACTATCCGACAAACGGCGCGCGGATGGGTTGACGACAACCAAAACCGCGCGCACACTATCTCCACCGCGTCACCAGACGCATAGGAGAGCAGCAGATGAAAGCCAACTTCACCGCGATGCAGGCCGGCGAGATCGCCCACAAGCTGAGCATCGTGCGCGACGAGCCCGATCTTCTGGACAGCTACGAGCTGAGCGAAGCACAGGCGAGCAAGGCAGCAGACGCATTTATGGCGGCGTCCAACGGCGGCGTGATCGAGTTCGATGCCGAGATCGCCGACTGCATCGTTGGCGAGCTGGACAACAGCGTAGACATCGCCCTGGCCAACATGGATTGCGCCGACGACGAGGGCATGGCCGAACTGCGCGGATACATCAGCAGCATGCGGGCGGCACAGCGCAAGGTCCGCAAGGCCACCGCCTAACCCACACAGGAGAAGGCGATGCACACCGACACCATCGAACGCCGCGACGGCTGGGCCATGCGGTTGGCTGACGAGGCAGACCGCAGAGACGACCGCATCAACCGCGCAGAGGCCGATCTGTCCTACGAATTCCAGCGCTCTGTGGAGCTGGGCGACCCGGACGCCACGCCCGACTGGACCGGGTTCACGCCGGACTACGAGACGGCGCGCAAGCACAACATCCCGTTCGGCTCCAAAGGCATGCCGCGCCGCAAGGTGGCCGTGCACGAGGCTTTCGCGCAATCGCTGGACTTCAGCAACGGCCCGAACCACGCGGACGTTCTGCGGCTGGTGACGCTGGCCCTGCACTCGTCGGATGCGATGGTTTCCCTTGCTGCCAAGCAGTTGGTCAAGCGCTGCGCGGACAAGTTCGCGCAGATGAATTGGGAGGACGAGGCATGAGCGAGAGAACCGCCAGCAGCCAGCGCCTGAACGCCGCCATCGACGTGCGCGAGCTTCACGGCCCCGAAGCAGTCGATTCGATCCTGTCGGACTTCACCGATCTGGAGCTTGTTCCGATGGAGCAAGACCCAAAGCAACCAACGTTTCAAGAGAGCCAGCGGCACGCGCTGCGGGCGGAACTTAAGGGGATGAAATGAAACCGACTCACATTCGCACGCCTCGTACTTTGGATGAAGGCTTCTTTGAGCGCGGCTACACGACCGAGCCTGTCGGACGCCGGAAGACCTTCAACGCATGGAAGTTCGTTGACCGGCTCTGCGCTGTGCTGCTGGTGGTTCTGGTTGGCCTGGTGGCTGTTGGAGCGCTTTGATGGACGACTTCACGCTGCTTGAGACCACGCCGGAAGTGTGGGCCGTCCTTCGTGCTCGACACGGCAAAGACATGGAGGTCTATGGATCGTTCAGCGCACCGGAGGGCGACAGCTTCGGCGACCCGACGACCGCACGAATGATGACGATCTACAGCCTTCGCGGCAGTCCGTTCCTGAAAGCCGAGACCACGTGGGAGGCTGGGTCGCTCAAGCGTGAGAACGAGCAGCACCGCTACTGGCTTTGCATCCATCGGGAGGCCGCATGACCTGCACCCATCCCGACTGCGGCCAGCCCAAGGGCGAATGCGCCCGCGACTGCCTGCTGTTTCAGGCTCACCGCATCAACACCGAGACGATGACCAAGCGTTGCGCGGCCATCAGGGGCAACGTCGAGCAGCGCACCGAGCCGACTGTGTTGGACGCCTACAAAACCCACCGACCAAGAGGACGCATGAAAGCACTGATCCACGCATGGAAGCGCCTTGTGCGCGCCTACCGCACCCGCCACATCCCCGATCCGTTCAAGAGGTGAACATGAAGGTCTATCAAGCGATCAACGCCGTTCAGGCGGCGCTGGCCCGCGAAGGCATTTCCAAGGGCCGACGCAACGAGCAGCAGGGCTACTACTTCCGTGGCATCGATGAGGTCTACAACGCGCTGTCGCCGCTTCTGGCATCCAACGGCCTGTGCATCCTGCCGCGATGCACCGAGCGCGTGTGTGTGGAGCGTGTCAACGCCAAGGGAACGGCGCTGTTCTACGTGACCGTGCGTGCTGAGTTCGATTTCGTGTCTGCCGAGGATGGCTCCAAGCACACCGTGACAACCTACGGCGAGGCGATGGACTCGGGCGACAAGGCCACGAACAAAGCCATGA
>ERZ1066132.210-NODE-210-length-21586-cov-7.406855_pt1 | contig 21586 bp, 34 predicted proteins | sample MGYA00382779_ERZ1066132 | MGnify/ENA primary metagenome ERZ1066132 (study PRJEB33369, sample SAMEA5778362) | biofilm metagenome | biome: Industrial cooling water; feature: Water cooling tower basin; material: Biofilm | place: United Arab Emirates | collected...
GTGGGAGGCGCTGTACACATGGGACAGCAGTCTCCGGTATCCGCCCCGGGTGGCTGTGGATGCCTTCTTCGACCGTACCACGCTTCTCAGCTGTGTACGCTGTCGCCACCTCGTGTTTACGACCACGCCGGATTACACCGCCGCGTTGCTGCAGTGGAATACCCCTCACACCTGTTCTGCCGATGCCGCTCGCGCATGAACTCGTAACCCCCGCCATGTGGGATCAGGAAGGCATGACACCGAAACGCTCGTGGCCGACGTGGTGGTTGTACGGGGACAGCGTGCCCTCGGATGCGGCGTTGTCCGATGCCCAACGCGACATCGTGTACGCGTACGGGTACGTCCCTCAGCCCGGAGATGCGAGGCGAGTGTGGCTCGTAGACATCATCTCCGATATGCGTGATGCGCGCCTGACGACCCTGAGCTGCTGCCGGTGTCGCACCATGTGGCAAGTGACGACCGCGGGTTACTTCACGCTTACCCTGACCGGACGGTGTCCGCTATGCCCCTCGCCCACGAACTCGTAACTCCCGACATGTGGGAGCGTGAGGCAAATACCGCACGCCGCACGTGGCCGACGTGGTGGATCTTTGGGGACACCGTGGAGACCGATATGCTCTTGTCCGACGCGCAACAGGATGTCTTGTCGCGGTTCATGCGCGAGTTCGTGGTCGTGCTCACCCCGTCGCTGCGGTTCATGGCGCTGCTCGGGATGATGCGGAGCGACCAGACGGCGCTGTCCTGCTGCCAGTGCCGGACCACGCGGTACGTCACAACCGCCAACTACACGTATACCCTGTTCACTGGCCGGTGCCCCGCATGCCCCTCGCTCACGAACTCATAACGCCCGCACTGCGGCAAGCGCTGGTGTTCCCGACTACGACGACGAGCGGCGTGTACGCCCAGCGCGCGATGCGTCGGTGGTTCTACGGGGCGCGGGTGCCGAAGCGGCTGGGACTCGAGCCCGGGCTTCTCCGTCAAGCGGTGCTCAACGTCGTGTCGGTGCTGGTGCCGCGCACGCTGTGCTCGTGTGTGCAGTGTCAGCAGATGCACTACCTCACGTCGGCCGCGTTTCAGCGGTGGATGCTGTTCGGCCGCTGCCCGATCTGTGACCTTTACCAACGAGTTGTTGATGCCCCTTGCGCATGAGTTGATGACACCAGCGATGATCGAGATTCTCGATGTGGCGTATGTCCGCTCCCGACCGCTGCCGGCCCGTCACATCGAGGGGCGTCGTGCACGCCAAGCGTTTTACGGCACGCACTGGCGTGCTGGCGTGCAGCCTCCGGCGGACGATATTGCCACGGCGGTGCGGGATTTGGTGCAGGGTCGCACGCGGGTGGGCTGCGTGCGGTGTCGGCGCCACGTCGTGTGCTCCACCCCACGGTACCTCCAGTGGATGCTCACCGGGCGGTGTCCGCTATGTCCCTAGCGCACACCATCCCTATCGAGACTCCCCCGCTCGGGTCCCATCGGGATCGCCGCCTGCGGGCGCTGCACTGGTGGTGGTACGGCTGGACTCCCGATCTGTGCACCATGCAGATGTGGATCGCTGGACAGTTTGCTACGGTCACGCACGTACAGGCGTGGCCGGCGATCATGCAGTCCTCCGCGGAGACGTGGGGCGAGTACCCCCACGTGATTCCCTACGTGTTCGTGCGGCGCTGCTGGCAGCAAGAGCGGACGGTGTGGTCGTGTCGGTGCTGCCGCGAGTTGCACGTCACCACCATGGCGCAGTACCACGCGTTCGTATTTCGGGGCGGATGCGACCCGGAGGAGCGCACGGCGCGGGCCGTCATCAACGAAGTCATCGCGGAGGAGCTCGCGTGGCGCTCGCGCACGAAATCGTAGACACTCACGAAGCGGACACAGGGTTTAGCCTATGGTTCTACGGACAGCCGGTGATCGCGCGGCAACTGGAGCTATGGGGCACGGCGGGCGAAATTCTGGATTACTTGCAGCGCGGGTACACGTGGTGCAGTTGTCTCCGGTGCCACGACACGTGCTACGTCACGACCGCGGGGTATCGCGCCGCGATGGTGCAGTACAACGCCCCACACCCGTGTAGGGAGGCCCCGTGCCCCTCGCCCACGAACTGATCCAGCAGTACGCGCTGCGGATGCCCGCGCCGAGCGCGCTCCTCGCGTGGTGGTATGGCCCCCTGTTCCGGGTAGACGACATCGGTCCCCTCCCGTCCGTGTCGTCCGTGTACGCCGCGATCGAGGCGCTGTTCGGGCGGAGCAGACCATCGGCGGCGTCCCCCCATTCGCGCACGATGCTGTCGCCCTTGTGTTGCCAGCGCACCATTCTCCAGACCACCGATGCCCACTTCACGTTACTGGTGCGCGGGTGGTGTGATGCCTGCGATCTGGATCACCGCATCGCGCGTGCCGTGCACGCGACGGAGGCCCTATGAGTTGGGGTCCGACCCTTGTGCAGCAGGATCCGACATTTCCTGAGCCGTTCAGCATGTCCGGCGCGGACATGATTGACGCGATCGAAGCGTACTGGTACGGGGAGGCCCCGGATGTATCGCTGCCCGAGTACCACGCGCTCTTTCCCACGCGCCATCCCATCGATGATGAGGATGCGTTGCCCTACGCGTTCGACCTACTCTACCACGCGCTCGAAGGGGTCGCGCCGATCTCGTTCGTGCGGTGCCGGTGCGAATACTACTGTACCGCAGCCGAGTGGGCGCGTGCGCTGCTGACCGATCGATGCCCGTGCTGCGAACGCCGACTCACGGGACCTCCCCGAGCGCGGCTTTGCCTCTACTGTGATGCCACACCACGAGGACGCGCGTAATGTTCGCCAACGCCTTAATCCGGGATCTCGGGATCCCACACATCCCGTTCACCGCATCGCCCCACGCGCGATGGGAGGTCATCCTCACCTACCGGTACGGCGTCGCACCAGACACGGCGTTCGCGTGGGCGGGTCAGGTGATGCCTCCCCCGCGGTACGACAGCACGCTGCGACCCCTCACGTCTGATCTCACGCGGTATATGGCGCCACTCCGTGACGCGCTCCACCACGCCGAGATGGATCCGCTCCACCAGCAGGTGTACTGCGTGGCGTGTCGGCGTGGGGTAATCTGCACGCCCGCCATGTACGCGTTGTGGCACATCACCGGGCAGTGCCCGCTCTGCGTGCAGCAGCGCACCCAACCACATGTTTGGTGATCTTGACATAACGATCATCAAAGTGTATATTTATTCATGTGCCACTCTCGGCACCCGCTCGGCGTCGGCCACGCCGGATTCTTTGTGACACGCTGTCACAAACCACTCACGAGAGGATCTGATGTACGCACTCAACATCACCGAGACCCAGCAGTTCATCCGCCACGTCTGCGTCACGCACAAGGAAGCGGCCATGGTCTGGGGCCCGCCGGGTGTCGGCAAGTCGCAGGGCATCGCGCAGTTGGCCGCCGAGTTGGACGCGCGGCTCGTGGACATCCGGCTCAGTCAGTTCGACAGCGTGGATCTGCGCGGCATCCCATCGCCCGATGCGGCGACGCAGCAGACGGTGTGGTACGCCCCCTCCGTGCTCCCGTTCGTCGGCAACCCGGCGTTCGACGCGAACGTGCCCGGCTCGACGGCGCAGCCGGACCAGCCGATCCTGCTCTTTCTCGACGAGATCAACAGTGCGTCCGCGGCCGTGTCGGCCGTCGCGTACCAGCTCATCAACGATCGCTGCGTGGGCGAGCATCGCTTGCTGCCGTCGGTGATCGTGGTGGCGGCGGGGAACCGCGAAGGCGATCGCGGCGTGACGAATCGCATGCCGCTCCCACTGGCCAATCGTCTGACGCACGTCGAGGTGGTGGTGGACGTGGACGACTGGTGCTTCCAGTACGCGCAGCAGGCCGGACTGCCGCCGGTCGGCATCGCCTTCCTCCAGTTCCGCAAGCCGCTGCTCATGACGTTCGATCCGTCACAGCCGGCCAAGGCATTCGCCACCCCACGTACGTGGGAGAAGGCCCTGCGATACTACGCCGATCCCGCGATGCCGGACAAGATCAAGCAGGCCGCCATCACGGGCGCCGTGGGCGATGGGCCGGCCACGGAGTTCGCGGGCTTCGTGGACGTGTGGGCGAAGATCCCGCCCATGGCCGACATCATCAAGCGGCCCGACAAGACGCGCGTCGCCGACGAGGCCTCGATGCGCTACGCGGTGGCGGTGGCCTGCAGCGGCGCCATGACGCTCGACACGGCCGATCCGATCCACACGTACCTCATGCGTATGGACCCCGAGTTCGCGGTGCTGGCGTGGAAGCTCGCGACGGCGCGCAACACCACGCTCTTCCACTGCACGACGTTCCAGCGCTTCACACAGGATTGCGGCGTCCTGTTCACGGGCTGACCCATGACGACCATCACCAACGTGCAGAAAGCGCGGGCGCGCATGTTGCTCCAGCAGCCGTTCTTCGCCGCGCTCATGCTCCAGATGCCGCTCGTGCTGGACGACACCATTCCGAGCGCAGGGGCGACGGACGGGCAGCGCATTTTCATCAACCCTGAGCGCACCAAGAACTGGTCGCCGCAGATGATGGAGACGTTGCTCGCCCACGAAGTCATGCACCCGATCCTCGATCACTTCGTGCGCATGCAGCAGATGGGCTACCAGCGCGCGCGGTGGAACGCGGCCACCGATTTCGCGATCAACGCGATTCTCGTGGCCAACAATTTCACCCCGTTGCCGCAGTGGTTACACGACCCCGCGCTGGCCAACCTCACGGCCGACCAGATTTACCGGCTGCTCGAACAGGAGCAGGACGCGGCCGGCGGTGGCGGTGCAGCAGACGGTGAGAGTGAGGGGGACGCGTCGGGCGCTGGGCACCGACCGTCCCCCGGCCGGGAGCCTGATGGAGCGATCGGTCCGGACATGCTGCCCGCGCCGCCTCAGAGCCCGGCCGAGTTGGCGCGGCAGTCGCAGCAGCATCGGCAGATGATCGCACAGGCGGCCACCATGGCGCGCGCGGCGGGCGCGCTCACGCCGTCGCTCCAGCGGTTGGTGGACAGCATCCTCTCGCCTGTCGTGCCGTGGGGCGATCTGCTCCGTGAGTACATGGCACAGGTGACACCCGACGATGAGTCATGGGCGAGGCGCAACCGCCGGTTCTCCGTGTACTTGCCGGCCCGGCGCACTGAGCGCATGGGCGAGATCGTGGTCATCGGCGACACATCGGGCTCGATCTCCAACGCCGAGCTCTCGCGCATGGCCTCGGAGATTGTCGCCATTGCCGATCAGGCGCGGCCGGAGCGCATCCGGTTGGTCTGGGCGGACACCTGTGTGCAGCACGAGCAGGTGTTCGAGGCGCACGAGCCGATGACGTTCGAGCCGAAGGGGTTCGGGGGGACGGACATGCGCGTGCCGCTCGCCTACGTCGAGCAGTTCGAGCCCGTCGTGGTGGTCCTCATGACGGACGGCTTCACGCCGTGGCCCGACGTGGAGCCGCCGTACCCGTTGGTGGTGTGCTGCACTACCGATGTGCAGGCCCCGGTGGGCGTCACGATCCCGGTCCCTGCCGGCGCGTGTACGACGTAACACCGCACGGTGTTCCGGAGTACGCGCGGGGCGACGTGTTCGCCATCGTGGTGGGGGTTCGGACGTCCGGCGTCGCCGCCCGGATGGTCGAGATGGTGCCTCGCTACGGTATCCTGCGTCGCACGCGCGCGTTCGTGGAGGTGTGCAGCGACGCGGCCCGTCGTGCGCACCCGTACACGCTGGCGGTAGGGGGATGCTACTTCGACGCGGCGTCCCAGCAGGTGCGCTTCCTCTGGGTACCGTGTGTCAAAAGTGGCATCCCCAAACTCCGAGCCGATCGGACGGTGCAGCCTCACGTGGTATGGGTGCCGACGGTGCTCGGGGTGTTCGACGCCCCGGGCACCGCGCGGGCCGCCATGACCCTTCACATGCACACGTTGTTTCCGGAGACCTGATGCTCCACTTGGCGTTTCGTCCCCTGCAGTACCATGGCCCCGGACGGTTTCACTGCCTGCGCTACGCGTGTGATTGCGGGACGTGGGCGTTCCCGGTGTGGCAGCCGACCACCACGGTCACGGTCCACCAGATTTTCACGGCGCGGCCCCCGGGCTGTCGCTATGCGCTGTGCACGTGGCCGGGACAAGAGGCCCCTGTGCTCGTGCTCGACCTGTACACCGTACAGCCACAGCACGTCTCGGTGCAGCTCGACCTCGCCCAGTTTGTGACCGCGATGTCACAAGATCCGCAGGTGCAGTTCATGCCGTTTGCAACACTGGCGGACGCCGAGATGGCGTTGCGCCTCCAGAATCACCAGTTCCCGACTAACCAGACGACCTCGGAGTGACCTTGACGCAGAGCATCCACACGCACCACTGGCCCTCGTTGACCACGTACGACGCCGTGGCCACCTACTTCACCCGCGCGGCACGCAAGCGCGGCGACACCATGCGCTACCTTGGGAAATCCTCCCAGCGGGATCTGCTGCTGGAGCCGGACGTGCCGGACCCCCGCGGCGGACCGGCGGGGATCAGCGCGCGCTACCACAAGACACGCGTGGTCACGTGGTACCCGGACAACGCGGTGCGACTGCGCTTCTGGGAGTCGCGGAACACGGCGCTCCTCTTGAACTCGTTCTTCATGGGGCGTCTCAACGCCCACTGCACGCACCCCGGGGGGCACAGCTCGATCGAAGTGTACGACGCGCCGGACCGCCCCCATGAACGCAGCACGGTGCGCACCCACAACGAGACCCTCTGGATCCGGTTCGACCCCACGCGCGTGCGGTGCGTGTTCCACGATGCGGCCGAGGCGGTGGATCCGTGGCGGCGGTGGTACCTCAACCGGAAAGACGCGAACCAGATGCTGGCGCAGTACGCCCTGCCCGACATGACGCGTCACTTCGCCAGCCTGCAGGCGTTGCGCCCGGTGGACTATCGTGCGTTGTACGTCCCGCTCGGTATTCCTCGGGAGCCGATCGACGCCGCGGCATATACGCCGTGGTCGTTCTCTCTCGTACTCCAGCTGGTGGAAGCTGGCCCCCCGGGGTGGACGAACCTGTACGCCCGATACGGGCGACAGGCGAGGGAGATCATTCGCAACGCACTCTACGCTCGTCACGCCGACACCGTGTTTCGGCGGGAGGAAGCACTGGCGATTGATCCGATGGCCGTGGAGACATGGCTGGCCGGCGAACGGCGCTGGGCGCACGTGGTGAAGGCGCACCCCGCGGTGCGCGTCGCAGCATAACAGACGTTCCCTACTCACTCACTTCGCAGGAGACTCAGCAGATGAGCATCACGACCCATTGCATGACCGTCAGCCTCCACATGGGCGTGTGGAAGGGCTACCGCCTCGACAAGCAGGCCAGCGCCGATGTCACACAGCGTGCCAGTGCGGCCGGCGACGCGGCGCGCGTCAACAAGCACCTCGTGCCCAAGGACGCGCTCAAGAACGTGGAGACCGCCGCGAACGCGATCCGCCTGCACTTCCACAAGCACACACTCCCGTGGAAGGACAACGGGGACCGCTTGCTCACCCGCGCCATGTACTTCGTGTTCATGCCGGAGCACGGCGCACTGGTGCACACCTTCCGACAGGCCGTCGAGGAATTTGTCACCACGACATACCCGTCAGCCCGGGAGCAGGCCGCCTTCCGCATGGGCAAGCTGTTCAACCCGGAGGACTACCCCCACCCGGACGAACTGCGTCAGCGGTTCTACGTGCGCATGGACACCGACGTGGTGACCACGGCGAACGACTTCCGGGTGGAGATCGACGAGGCCCACGCCCAGCAGATCCGCGGAGACATTGAGCGGGCGGTGGAGTCCCGCATCACCGGCGCCATGATGGATGTGTGGACGCGCATCGCGGACACCGTGGGACACTTCGCGTCCAAGATGGCGGACCCCAACAGCATCTTCCGCGACTCCACGGTGGAGAATCTCGAGGAGTTGATTCGCCTGCTGCCGGCGCTCAACGTCACCAACGATCCGCACATCACGACGCTGCACGAGGCCATGCTCGATCGCCTGACGGGCTACCAGCCCAAGGATCTGCGCAAGAGCAAGGCCAGTCGCGCACAGGCCGCGAAGGACGCACAGGCCATCATGGACCAGATGTCCGGCTTCATGGCCGCGTTTCAGGGCATGGGAGCCGCCGCATGAGCGCCGCGCCGGAGGATCATTTCCCCCCGGAGTTGGAGCACGCGGTGGCCAAGGAGGGCCAGCGCGACACGCTCATGGGGCTGTTGGTAGCCAAGGCCCTCCAGATGCCGAAGCCCAAGCAGCACGCCATCGGCCGCGTGATGGAGCGGATTCTTGAGCTGCGCAAGCAGGAGGTCGAGGCGCTGCAGGATCTCAAGACCATCCTCGCCGCCACCTTCCACTTCTACGCTGTGTCGTACGAGAGCCGCCAGAGCGGGTTCTACTGGGAGCCTCGGGTGGTGCGCGTGGTGGCGGTGTCTCCCGAAGAGGCCGTCGAGGCGGCCAAGCGCCAAGTGCTGGGCAAGCGGTATGACCAGCCCGGCTGGGAGCGGCTGTACAAACACGTCCGGGTCCGCATGTTGGACGACACGGGCGAGCTCGAACCCGGCATGCCCCCGCGGGGCGCATCGACCACGGTGGCTATTCCTCCACGGAGTCCTGATGACCACACTGACCAAGCATGACCGCCAAGTCCGGGCGTACACCCGCAACGCGGTGTACGTGGCCTACGCCAACGCCCACGGCCGCTCGGTGGCGGATCAGCTCACGCATGACGCGGGGTCGTCCAGCCCGTTTCATGCGTGGGTGACCCACCAGAAGCAGCGGTTCGCGGTCGATCACCCGGAAGCGGTGTCCCGATTCAACGGCACGGTGACCAAGCTGGACGTCTGGTTCCGGTGGCTGGCCACACAGTTCAGTCCGGCGGCCGGATGAGCACCCACCGTCCCGACGCGTACGAGCTCACCATGGAGACGCGAGACCGCGTACGCCGGATCGAGACCCGGCTGACCCGGTTCCTCCATGACCAAGGGTTCGACACACAGGTGCAGCGGCCCCATTTTGATGGGGACGCGGTGCACATCCCGAGTCCCTCCGTGGCACTCGATGCGCTCCTTGAGGCGATTCCCCCGGGGCATACCCACGCTGCCATCCCGGTCCTCCTCAAGGGGCAGGTCAAGTGCTACATCTGCCCCACCCCCACCCCATGAGGTCGCTATGACGGATGCCGTTGTGGCCCAGCTGCGCATCAACCAGCTGGGGTATCTGGCGCCGGTGCTGCGCCGTCGGGCGCAGAGTCTGACCGAGATGATGACCGCACGAGGACATGACGTGCGGATCTTCGAGACGCTGCGCTTGCCGGCGCTCCAGCAGGAATACTTCCGCCGCGGCACGTCACGCCAGAAAGACGTGCTGCGGTCGGCGCATGGCCACGGGCTGGGGTTCGACTTCCTGCCCGTGGTGAAGGGGGCCATCACGTGGACGCTCTCCGCCGACTGGAAGGCCGACGTGCTGGAGTGCGCCAAGGCGTGCGACTTGAAGTGCGGCGGCGAATGGAAGTCGCTGGTGGACTGGCCGCACTTCCAGCCGATCGAGTACCCCGGCGTCGTGCCGAGTGTCTGGATCGAGGCGTTCAACCGGGGAGGGCTACATGAAGTGTGGACTGTAGCCAAGATGTGCTGATGTGCCGGTCCTGTGAGATTCTCGCGCACTACCGGCGGGACACGGTGCCGGCGCCGACCACCATCGCCGAGAGTGAGGCGCTCCCCTACCGCATGCAGGAGATGGCGATCGACTTCCACGCGCTCGAAGTGCAGCACGCGATCGCCGTCGCGCAGAGCGAGGATTATCGCATCAGCCTGCTGGAAGTGGAGAACATCGTGAATCTGCAGCACCAACGCCTGACGGATCGTCAGGCGTTGATCGAGGCCGCGCTCGGGTGGTGGGTCAACCCGGACGCGGCCAACACCGCGCGACTGCGTGATGTGGCCAGCGCTGTCGCCCACGCCCTCAACCGCCCCTGACATGTCCCGCACACTCAAGACCGCCACGGCGCTCGCGTTGATTGCTGGCTCGGCCGCCCTGCTCACGGCCACCCGGCCCGGGATCACGACCAGCAACCGGCTGCTACCGGCGAAGGACGGCCGGGTACTGGTACACACCATGACGCCGAAAGCGTCGTGGGAAGGTCCGTATCGGTGGCGAATCGTCATCGATGGACTGGATACGCTCGAGTCGCACGAGCCCTCGCTGCAGTACGCGGAGACAGCGAATGGTGACACAATCTCGCTGCGCACGGATCAGACCGACTACTATGTGGGGCGCGAACGCCAGTTCATCGACACGGTATACTACGCGGCACCCACGTGCGTGAAGTACCGGGTGACCGTGTACCCGGGCAATCGCCCGGACTCGATGTACCGCACGCTCAACTACTGCCGTGCGCTGACGAAGAGCGAGCAGGCCCGGATTGATAGCTTCCCGTCCACGCATGTGTGGATCGCACCGTGCACGGCACCGGCGGATTCGGGACAGTCCACTCTGGCGGAATCCACGAGCGTGCGGGTCGGGCTGTGGGGCCGCAACCGCTACTCGCAACGCCTGCAGGTGGTCGAAGGCTGTGAGCCGCTCCCATGAGTACGTGGGAGCGTCTGCTACGCACCCCGCTCCATGGGCCGCGCGTGGTGGTGCGCGCGGTCGATACCGTCGCCGATCTCGTGTCGATCCTGTGTGTCGTGCAGCGCGCGGATGGGCGACAATACACCGCCGGTCTTCTGGCCATTCCGCAAGAAGATTGGTGGGGGTGGATCCGTCCGGCTGTACACTCGGTGCAGCCGCTGCTGGGCGCCTACCTGCTCTTTCACGATGAAACACTTCCCCCCGAGCCCGAACAGTCTGCTCGTGAGCGTGCACACCCGCCCACGGGCGATGGTGGACGTCCGGTTCCACATCCCTAACCCGAAGTGCACGCAGTGGCAGCGCATCGGTTCACTCAGTCTCTCCACGCATAAGTGGCACGTGTGGTTCCGGGCGCTGCTTCGGCTCGGGGCCGCTGGCGTGGGGGTCACGCTGTACGTGGACGAATCCGCCGCGCAGGAAGCGCTCGATCAGCTGCATGATGCCCCGCGCAACCGGGAACACACGCTCAAGGACCGCTCATGATTTGGTACCGCGCCTCGTTCGCTCCCTTCTCCATGGTCATCACTCCCGTGACGGTGGTGCGCGAACTGGACGCGTCCCTCGAAGTCGAAGTCACGACTATCAACGGGACGTCACGGAAGAAACGCATCCCGAAAGCCGCGGCGATGCGCCAGCACTACCGCACATGGCGCGAAGCCCACGACGCTCTGGCGCAATTCGTCGCCGGGCAGATCGCCCACTACCGCGCCCAACAAACCGAGTGGGAGCGACGTTACACGCTGCTCGCCACGCAAACCACCCCGGAGCTCCCCTGATGTCTACCGTCTCCATCGAGATCCCTCTCTGGTTCTTCGCCGTGCTGTGCCTCGCGGCGTGTGGACTGGTCACCCTCATGCTCGACGACTGCATCGCCGCCGCCCGGCAGTGGTGGCAGCGCCACATGTTCACCGGCACGACCCGTGAGTGACGATACCCCACCGGCTGCGCCGACGATCGAGCTCTCCGACGCGGAGCGCAAACTCATGCACGACCTGCGGGCGCTGCTGCCCACAGAGTCACTGCTCCAGCTGTTTCTGTTCGAGGGGATTCCAGATCGCGCGATCCGGCTCGTTGCGGCCGATTTCGCCGCGATCGCCGTCCGGCTGACGTCTGCCTCGGACGCCTCCAGTGCCCGCGCCTTCGCGCTGCACACGTTGCTGGCCGCTCGCGACGCCACGATTCGCGCCGTGTTGTACCGCACGCCCGACCCTGTGTAACCACCACCTTGTGGTCACATGATGTTTGACATAAGGTCGTGACCATGATACGTTGCGGTCTCCCTTTTCCGCTGGGTTCACTGATGGCGAAGTACACGATCCAAAAACACATCCCGGTTCCCACGGTGCGCGTGCCCAAGACGGAGCGCCCGCGCGCTCGCAAGTATCCGCTGGATACGATGGAGGTGGGTGACATGTTCTTCGTGCCCCACAAGACGAAGAACGAGCTCACGACGTACATCTCCGCGGCGGGGCGACAACTGGACCGCAAGTTCACGACGCGACTGGTGTACATGGCGCCCGGTCGCAAAGCCGGCACGTGGGTGATCGCGGAGGACACGACCCCACAGGCCGTGCTGGGGGTGGGCGTATGGCGCACGCAGTAGAGCCGCTCGTCGCCTGCGATTTTGAGACAAGCGGTCACAAAACCGAGTACGCCCTCCAGCCATGGCGCTACGCCCGAGGGGACGCGTGGCCCACCGCCTTCACCTACATGTGGGACGACGGGACGGTGCACCAGCGTGGCGGGCTGATGCCCACCGCCGAGACGCTCCGGGCGTTCTTCACCCATGTGCGGGACACCGGGGCCACCATCGTCGCGTGGAACGCCGTGTTCGAGGCCGCGTGGTGCATTGCGATGGGGTTCCGTGATGAAGTGCGATGCACCCGGTGGCTCGACCCGATGTTGTTGTGGCGCCATCTGGAGATCGAGCCGGAGTACGACATGGACCGCTCGAAGAAAAAGTCGTACGGGCTCAAGCTCGCGGTCGCGGAGCAGTATCCCCAGCACGCGGGGTACGACGAGCAGGTGGACTTCCACGATCCGAGTCCGGCCGCGCGCAAGGTGCTGCTGCGCTACAACCGCCTCGACGTGTTGTTCACGTTGCGGCTGGCCCAGCGGTACATCGCGTTGCTGCAGCAGAGTCCGCGGCAGTGGCGCGCGGCGCAGATCGAGGCGCGGGCGATTCCGTTCGTCGCCGAGGCCAACGTGGATGGGATGCCGGTCGATCTACTGGTGGCGCGGCATCTGGAGGCCACGCTGACCAACACGGCGGCGCACGCGCAAGCGACGCTCGCCGAGCACGGCTTGACGGAAACCATCGTGCGTTCACCGACCAAGCTCGCGACGCTGTTGTACGATCAGTGGGGGTTGCCGGTCCTCAAAGAGAACGTCGGGAAGAAAACCGGCAACGTGTCCCGCTCGACGGACAAAGAGGTGCTGCACGAGTTGGCGTTTCTCGATCCCCGCATCGCGGAGTTGCGCAAGTATCGCGAGGCGCTCACCAACCGCACCAAGTTCGCCACGGGGCCGCTCGAGTCGCGGACGTACAACGGCGACGGTCGCACGTACCCGCAGGCGATCGTGTTCGGCACGTACTCCGGGCGCATGACGTACAGCTCGAAGCAAGGCAAGAACAAGGACGAGCGCCCCATCGGGTTCGCCCTACATCAAGAGAAACGCGGCAAGGCGTTCCGTGACATCATCGTCGCGCCACCCGGCTACACCCTCGTGGAGTTCGACGCCTCCGGCCAAGAGTTTCGGTGGATGGCTATCGCCTCGAACGATGCCACGATGATGCAGCTGTGCTTGCCCGGTGAAGATCCCCACTCGTTCATGGGCGCGCGCATCGCGCATCGCGAGTACCGCGAGTTTCAGACGGCGTACAAATCCGGCGAGTCGGCGGCGAAGGACGGCCGACAACTCGGGAAGGTCGCCAACCTGAGTCTCCAGTACCGCACCAGTGCCAAGAAGCTGCGCGTGGTAGCCCGCGTGGACTACAACATCCCGTTGGAGCTTCCCGAGAGCGAGCGCATCCGCTCGACGTATCTCCAGTCGTACCGCGGGGTGCCCGTGTACTGGGCGCAGCAGATCCAGCTCACGAAACACCGGGGCTGGGTGGAGACGTTGGCCGGACGGCGCGTGCAGGTGGTCGGCAACTGGGATGGCTCGATGGGGTGGTCGATGGGCTCCACCGCCATCAACTACCGCATTCAGGGCACCGGTGCGGACCAGAAGTATCTCGCGCTGGCTTGTCTGCACGACACGATGGTGAAGTTCGGCGTGCGGTTCGCGTGGGACCTCCACGACGGTATCTACTTCTGGATCCCGGACGCGGTGCTCAAGCCGGCCATCGCCAAGATGCGGCACATTCTTCATCACCTCCCCTACCGACAGGCATGGGGCCTCACGCCACCGGTGCCCCTCCCGTGGGACTGCAAGATCGGGAAGGCGTGGGGATCACTGAGGGAATACCATGGCGACTAAGCTGTTCCTGCAGCACCGAGAGACCGGCAGCCGGTTCGAGATCCGACAGCGGTTTGAGAAGGACGGTGTGACCTACGTGGTGCTCAAGGGCGAGACGGCCGAGTTCACCGAAGTGTTCGACCGGGACAAGTTCAAGGCACTGGGCTACGACCTGACCAAGGCCGACGTCGCTGACTCCGCCTGAGCGTGCTACTCTACAGGAGCCCTCGCAGGTTCCTGTCCCACGTCTCCGGAGGCGGTATGCCGTCGAGCCCGAACTACAAGCGCGACTACAAGCAGGAGTACAAGACCCAGAAACTGCGCGGCGAAGTCGGAGGCTCAGACTCCGATAACGCCAAGCGGAAGCGTGCGCGTCGGCTCGCACTGCGCATGGGTATGGTCAAGAAAGGACAGGACGTCGATCACAAACGTCCGCTCTCGAAGGGCGGGAGTAACGCGCCCAGCAATCTCCGGCCGGCCAGTCCGGGGAAGAACCGCAGCTTTCCGCGCAAGGCGGATGGCAGCATGAAGTAACCCTCTCACCGTAGCCCACATGACTGACAGTCCTGTAGTGCTCCCGCTCGCGCCGGATGCGCCCGAGCCGTCGGTACCGTCCCCGGTTCACGTGATGGTGGATCTGGAAACTTTCGGGCGTCGTCCCGGCGCGGTCATCCGCTCTCTCGGTGCCGTGAAGTTCACGAAGGACGGCATCCTCGATCGATTCCACGTGGGCGTGGAATTGGCCTCGGCGCTGAGTGCGGGTCTCCGTATCGAAGCGGACACGCTCAGTTGGTGGATGCACCCGGACCAGCGGGACGCGCTGAACGCGCTGAACGCACTGGAGGCCGTGGACATCGGCTCCGCGCTGATGGGATTCAGCGAGTGGTGCGGCACGGCGCCGTTCGCGATCTGGGGCAACAGCGCCAAGTTCGACCTCGGCATCCTCGAGGCGGCGTACACGGCGTGTGATTTCTTCCCCCCGTGGCACCCCCGCGACGAGCGGTGCTACCGCACGATCAACACACTCTTCGGCGAGAGCGTGGCGTACGAGCCGGTGGCGCAGCCTCACGTGGCGGTGGCGGATGCCGAGTGGCAGGCCAAGCGGCTGATCCGCGTGCTGGACGGTTCCCCGGCGCAGTGGTAATCGCCACGTATGCGACCCAAGCCATGGAGCTTCACGAGTCTTGAAGATTTCGTGAACTGCCCGAAAGCCTACCACGCGAAGCGTATCGCCAAGACGGTCACCGATCCCCCGACTCCGCACACGATCTGGGGGAACTACGTCCATAAGCAGTTCGAGCTCAACCAGAAGGATGGGACGCCACTCGACCCACAGCTCGCTGAACACCAGCCGCTCATGGACGAGTTGCGCCGTTTCGAGGGCTTCGCGTTCACTGAGCGCAAAGTGGCCCTCTCCACTCAGCTGCGCCCGTGTGGGCAGTTTGACAAGGACGTGTGGTGGCGTGGCGTGATCGACTGGGGGTGCATCCACCCGTCCGGCACGACGGCGCGACTGGTCGATTACAAGACGGGTAAGCCGTCCGTGAAGTACCGGCAGCTCATGTTGTTCGCGTTGTACATGTTCATCGAGCAGCCGAACCTGCAGGAGATCCACACCGAGTACTACTGGTTGCAGACCAAAGAGCGCAAAGGCACGCTGTACCTACGGCACCAAGTGCCGATGTTCTGGCGTGCGTTCGCGGCGGATCTGCGACAGTACGTGCACGCCTTCAAGACCGACACGTGGCAGGCCCGGCCCTCGGGGTTGTGCAATGGCTGGTGCCCGCTGCAATCCTGCCAACACTGGCGACCCAAGAGGACCACATGAGCGATGAAACGCCCGACCGCCCACGGGTGCAGTGCTGGGCCATCGTAGGTGCGAACAACACCGTTAGTGGGGGCGTGCTGTCCAGCGCCCCCACACGGGAGTACCTCCGGGTGCTGAACGAGTCCGATGCGGCTCGGCCCGGTGCCCATCGCCGGGGACCGTTCGTTGCGGTGCAGCTGCGTGAAGTGCGACCGGGCGATCCGGATGCCTAAGCGGCAGTTTGTCAACGAGGGGGACGTCAAGGCCGAAGTGAAGAAGCTGCTCAAGGCCCGGGGGTGGATGTTCTGGATGCCTCCGGCCAACGGGTACGGCCGCACTGGCATCGCCGACATTCACGCGTTGCGTGGCGGCACGTATCTCGCCATCGAGACCAAATTCGGTGGCAACGTCCCCACACCGATGCAGGTGGAGTTTCTGCGGGGGGTCGAGACCCACGGAGGCATCGCGATGGTGGTGGACGAAACCACGTTGCCGATGTTGCTGCAGTGGCTCGACGCGTTCGATCGCTCGGTGGAGTCTGTGCAACATCGTGTCGATGTGGCCGTTGAGGATGGGGCCGCGATGCTCAACGCGCTCAAAGTGCTGACGGAACCCTTCCATGCGTGAGGCGCTGTACGACGCCCGCACCAACAGTCTGATTCTTCGTGTCCCGGACCCCCTGCGGGTCCGGGAAGCGATCCCAAAGAGTCGGTTGTTGACGCATCCCGAGTACACCGTGGCCGTGCAGTATTCTGGGGACGCGGTGAAGATCCTCCGCAACCTCGGCATCTCGGCGCCCGGACCGATCCACTTCCACTACGACTGGCCCGGCAAGTACGCCCCATGGACGCACCAGCGCGACATGGCCGACGTGCTGACGACAAATCGCCGGGTGTTCAACCTGTCCGACATGGGCACCGGGAAGTCAGCGGCCACACTATGGGCGGCGGATTACCTGATGACCACCGGGCGGATCCGTCGGGCGCTGATTCTGTCCCCCCTCTCCACCATCGACCGCGTGTGGATGCACGATCTGTTCGACGTGCTAATGCACCGCTCGGCCGTGCTGGTGTACGGATCGCGAGAGCGCCGGCTCGATGCGCTCAAGATGGATGTGGACTTCTACGTGATGAACCACGACGGGGTGACCATCCCGGATGTGCACCGGGCGATCAGTCAGCGTCCGGACATCGACCTCATTGTCGTGGATGAGGGGAGCATGTTTCGCAACCACGACACGAAGAAGTACAAAGCGCTTGCCAAGCTCATTCGGCCGGACCACCGCTTGTGGTGGTTGACCGCGACCCCGTGTCCCAACGCCCCGACCGACGCGTGGGCACAGGCCAAGCTCGTGAACCCGGCGCGCGTCCCCACGTACTTCGGCTCGTTCAAGCGGCAGACGATGCAGCAGGTGAGCACGTTCAAGTGGGTGGCACGGCCCGAAGCCTACACGGCGGCGTTCAGCGCGTTGCAGCCCGCGGTACGCTACCGCAAGCAGGACTGTTTGGATCTCCCGCCGGTGACGTACGCCGATCGCCAAGCCACGCTCACACCGGAGCAACGCGACGCGTTTCAGTCGATGAAGCTCAAGATGATGATGGAAGCGGGCGAGCCGATCACCGCCGTGAACGCGGCCGACCGGATCACCAAGCTCCGTCAGATTCTCGCTGGGGCGATCAAGGATCCTGTGACGGGAATCTACCACACGTTGCCGTTCAGTCCTCGGTTACAGGTGCTCAAGGACGCCATCGAGCAGGCGAACGCCAAGGTCATCGTTGTCGTCCCGTTCACCGGCATCATCCACGCGTTGCACGAGGCGCTCGCCGGCGACATCAGTACTGCCATCCTCAACGGGGAGATCCCGCCCCGGCAGCGCGATCGCATCATTCAGCAGTTCAAGACCGAAGCGGATCCTCACGTCTTGCTGTGTCACCCGCGGGTGATGTCGCATGGACTCAACCTCACGGAGGCCGACACCACCATCTTCTACGCGCCGATCTACTCGAACGACGAGTACCAGCAGGTACAGGAGCGATTCAACCGCGCAGGGCAGACGCGCAAGATGACCGTGGTGCGCATCGCGGCGCATCCGCTGGAGTGGGAGATCTACCGGACGCTCGCGAATCGCGGCAACACGCAGCAGACGATCCTCGACCTGTACAAGCACATCACGACTTCTGACACCACCGCTTGACAGACCACAACCTCCTGACCACATTCGGGATCCTCTCACCGACTGACTGACCGATGACCACCCCGTTTGATCGCCTTGTCGCCACGTACATCAAGATCCGTGAGGCGCGCGAGGCCAAGAAGCGAGAGTTCGACGCGCAGGATGCAGAGTTCGTCCGCAACCTCACCAAGCTCGAAACCGCCCTCCTCGGGTCGCTGCAATCGCAGGGCCTCACCTCCGTGCGCACGGAGCACGGCACCGTGTACACCCAGATCGACGTGAAGCCCCGCGTGGACGACTGGGATCAGGTGTACGCCTTCATCCGCGCCCACGACGCCTTCGAGGCGTTGGAGCGGCGCATCAAGAAAACCTTCGTGCAGGAGCACATCGAGGCGCATGGCGCCGCGCCCCCCGGTGTGTCGGTGTTCTCGGAAACCGTTGTTCGTGTTCGCCGCTCTTAACCACAGGACTGACCATGAGTACCGCACTGTCGTTGTTCACGCCGCAGAGTCTGCCGGCGCACGTGGCCGCCTTCCTCGACGAAGAGGCCAACATCCCCGAACGCAACACCATCCCGAGCCTGACGTTCAAGGGCAAGGTGTGGACGATCACGGTCAACGGTGACTCGAAGCCGTTGATGAAGCGCGATGAAGAGGGCGATCAGGTCCCGGTGCAGGTGATTCCGGTGGTCATCCTCGACTTCCAGAAGCGCCGGGGTCGCATGTTCTTCGAGGGGAACTACGACCCCAACAAGCCCGGCAAGCCCAAGTGCTGGAGTGATGATGGTGTCACGCCCCACCCCAATGTGCGAGAGAAGCAGGCCGTCTCGTGCGCGGCGTGCCCACTCGCCGCGAAGGGGTCGCGGATCTCGGATGACGGGAAGCAGACCACCGCGTGCTCGCAGCACCGCTTGCTCGTGGTGATCCCCGAGAAGAGTCTCGAGTTCCCGGCGCTGCGCCTCAAACTCGCCATCACGTCCGACTACGACGGCCAGAGCCCGGAGCTCGAAGCGGCGGGCTGGTACGCGTTCAGCAACTACATGGACCTGCTGCGCAGCAAGAACGTGAAGCACACGGGCGCACTGGTCACCAAGATCAAGTTCGACCCGAACGCGGCGTACCCCAAGCTCATCTTCTCCCCGTCTCGGTGGCTCGACGCGAACGAACTGGCCAAGGTGGCCGAGCGGGCCAAGAGTGACGAGGTGAAGGCACTGCTGTCCTCCGATGCCCTTGCGGCGGATGTCGCCGCGCAGAGTGACGAGATGGCTCCGGTCGCAGCGGCTCCGGTCGCAGCGGCTCCGGTCGCGCCTCCGACTCCTGCCCCGGCCAAGGCCAGCCAACCGGCTCCTGCGGCCCCAGTGGCGACAGCTGTGGTGGACGAGGATGAGGATCTGGACGCCTTGATCGCGTCGGCGGTCCCGGTGGCAGCCCCGCCGGCTCCGCCCGCCCCGCCGGCTCCGACCAAGGGTAAGGGGACCCGGAAGGCGGCCCCTGCAGCCCCTGCAGCCCCTGTGGCAGCCCCGGCGGATGATGACGATGGCGATGCCTTCGGCGCGGTGCTGACGGCCCCTGTGGCGACGCCTGCCGCCCCGGCGGCCCCGGCCAAGACGAGCACGCCGGCTCCCGCTGCGACGGCGGTGGCGGTCAGTGCGGATGTGCCGGATGAGATCGCGGCCCTGATGGAGGAGTGGGGAGACGAGTAATAGCCCTCCCCGACGTTCCCGGCTATTATCGAGAGGCCCCACTCCCCAGTGGGGCCTCTGCATCTCTCCCCCGGTGCCATCATGACGCAGAGCTCACTTCAAGACTCCCATGGGCGCAACTGAGTTCTTGCATGCGATCTGGCCGACGGTGGGCTGGTACGCACTCGCAACGCCCTACACCCCGCCCGGATCCACCAAGCGGGTGTACGCCCACAAGACCTTTGATTCCATCGACGCGGCGGCGCAGTACGCCACGCGGTACGGGCACCAAACCGACATGTTCTTCGCGGTCCACACCCTCAAAGAACCCCGGGTGTGGAATCCCAATAAGACGGACCGCAAGACGGGCGAGCTCGGCGCCTACGAAGTGCGCACGCAGGCCAACATGGCCATGTCGCGCTGTTTCTTCTTCGATCTGGACGTGGGCGCTTCGACCGGCCGCGCCCTCAAGTACCCCTCCCAAGTCGAGGCACTCGCGGGCATCCGCGCCTTCTGTCAGGCCGCCCAGCTGCCCAAGCCATGGCTGACCTCCTCGGGCGGTGGGGTGCACGTCTACTGGGCCCTCGAAACCCCGCTCGAGTCCACCGCGTGGCGCCCGCACGCGCATCTTCTGCGGCAACTGGCGCGGCACCACGGGCTCCGGGCCGACCCTGCTCGCACCACCGACACGGCCAGTGTGCTCCGGGTCCCGGGCACCCACAACCTCAAGGACCCCAAGCGCCCGCGTCCGGTGAAAGTGCTCCTCAAGGGCACAACCACCCCGACCGACGTGTTCTTGCGGCTGATTCAGGATGCCATCGTCCGCGCCGGCATCACACCCAGCGCGCTCCCCGTGTTCCAGCCCGAGCACGATGTGCTGGGGAGCAACCTGACGGAGGTGTACGACGGGCCCCCGACCAGCTTCAAGGCGCTGGTGTCCGCGTGCCGGCAACTCCCGATCCTCATCCAGCACGCGCATGAGTTGACGGAGCCCGAGTGGTACCATGCGATGAACCTCATCCGGTTCACCGAGAACGGCGCCCACTACATCAAGAAAATCGCGGCGCGGAACCCCCACTACGATCCCGCGTCCAACTGGATCGAAGGCAAACTCGCGCAGCTCGAAGCGAAGCAGATCAAACCGACGTCCTGCGCGAAACTGGCCGAAGTCTGTGGCGACGAGCCGTGCATCGGCTGCGCGTTCGCCGGGAAAGTGAAGTCGCCCATTGTGGCCGCGCGGTACAAGGATCCGGCGCCCGCGCCGGTGGTGGTGCAGGTGGTGGGACCGACGACGGTCACCACGCCGGTGCCGGATCCTCCGGAGCCGTTCCTGCGTCTCAAGAGTGGGGGCATCGCGTTCGGCGGGAAGAACCGCGACGGCGAAGAAACCCACACCGTCATCTTCCCCCTCGACCTGTACCCGGTGCGGCGCATCGTCAATCCCCACGCCGGGGTCGAACAACACCTGTGGCATGTGGTGCTGCCGCGGGAGGGCGTGCGGGAGTTTCTGTTGGACGCCGACGCGCTGTACGACCGCCGCAAGTTCGTCAGCACTATCGCCAACCACGGCCTGTTCCCCACCGCGGGGAACGTGCCCTACCTCCAAGACTTCATGATCGCCTACATCGCCGAACTGCAGCGGCAGGCGGACGCCGAGCTGCAGAGCACTCATCTGGGTTGGCTGGATGACCACAGTCGATTCGTGCTGCCCGATAAGGTGCTCATGACCGACGGCACGGCGCGTCCCGCCATGTTGAGCCTCGGCGCCCAGCGCGCCACCCAACACGTCCACAAGAAGGGTGACCTCGCCACGCAGG
>ERZ1066132.213-NODE-213-length-21225-cov-6.407180_pt1 | contig 21225 bp, 18 predicted proteins | sample MGYA00382779_ERZ1066132 | MGnify/ENA primary metagenome ERZ1066132 (study PRJEB33369, sample SAMEA5778362) | biofilm metagenome | biome: Industrial cooling water; feature: Water cooling tower basin; material: Biofilm | place: United Arab Emirates | collected...
GAGCCGCTGAGCGCGATGTAACTTTTGTCAAGCGGATCATCCGGGTCGGCCCAGCCGTGCGTAGCGAAGTAAACGAAGTTGGATTCTGCCAGATAGCCGAGCACTAACTGATTGTTCGCTGCCTTGCCCGTCCACGCCCGCACATTGAGTAACTCACCTACGCGCTTCGCTTCGCGGGATGCCCCCGGCAGTGGCTTTAAACCTCGCGTACAACTATCCTCGAAAGCCGGGTTACCACAAATGATGGGGCGCTCAATCGCAAAACTAAAATGCCCGTCAGCATACCGGTAATTGGCATCATAGCCCATGGCGTTAGCCTCCACGGACTGGAAGAATTGCGTGAAGTTGTGCGCAAAAGAATACGACAACGAATCGATTAGCATGCCGCGATTAGCCCCCCACGGACGGAGCAACGCATACGGGAAACTGGAAAGATTTAGAATAGGTAGAATAACGAGGTATTTTTTGGTCGCCAACCGTTGAGCAATGACGGGTGGAAAGAGAATATCGCTAATGAGCGTGATGCTGGTGTTGAGCGGCAGATGATACCGGTTCTCGACTTCCGCATAGGCACCCCGAAGGGTTGCGGGCGCCTGCTGGTGAAGCGAGACTTTCAAGGCATTCTCTAAGACAACCAGCGAATCCACCCGCAGGGGTAGCCGGGCCGTAGCTTCCAGGCCGGTGGGGCCAAAAAGCCAGTGATACAGTGTATCTTCCTCGAAATGATAGAAGAGCAGCCCCATGCGCGGATTGATTTCGTCTAAAAAATCGGAGCTGTATTGCTGCACTACGGTCTCGATCTTTTTTTGATTCACCCTACCCTCCGTATAGGAAAGGCCCCGCGAGGCCATCAGGTTTTTGAATTTCACTTCATAGGCCGCCAGCTGGTTGTTCAACTGCTGTGTGGATTGCGCTCCTGTAACGAGCGCCCCCATGAAAATGGAAAATGTAATCAAGAGGCGAATCATCGGTTTGCCGTCAGTGGTTCCGAAGCTAAGAAAAAACTACGCATCACACCCTCTCCAACGCCTGCTTCAAATCGCTGATGAGGTAATCCGCATCCTCCAGGCCTACGTACAACCGAATCAACCGATGCCGCTCCTCAGCCGGGTTAAATTCTTCAGGCCGTATGGAGACGGCCGAAGGAATCACCAATGACTCGTGGCCTCCCCAGCTCACGGCCATGAAAAACCGTTGCAGCGAATTACAGAAAATCTCCACCTGCTGCAGCGTGGTAGCCCGAAGTACGATGCTGAACAAGCCACCTGCATTTTTCATTTGCTTTTTCGCCAGTTCGTATTGCGGAAAAGAGGGATGGAACGGAAAAATCACCCGCTCCACCTTGGGATGGGCAGCCAGATAATCCACCACCACACGGGTAGTGTTGCAGATACGCTCCATGCGCAGCGGCAAGGTGCGGAGGCCACGGATCAAGAGCCAGGCGTTCATGGGTGAAATGTTACCTCCAATGTTCAAAAACTCGCCTTCAAAAATCTTCTGAATATGTTGGCGCGAGCCGGTGACCACACCCGCCACTACATCGCTGTGGCCGCTGATGAATTTGGTTGCACTCTGCGCTACCAGGTCGATGCCCATTTTGTACGGTTGTTGGTACAGCGGGCCCGAGTAGCTGTTGTCGATCATGGTAACAATACCGCGGTTGCGGGCAAGCGTGGCCACGGCCCCTAAATCCTGAAGCTCGTACGTAAACGTGTTGGGCGATTCGAGGTAGATTAGTTTGGTGTTCGGACGAAGCGCCTGTTCAAAATTTTTGGTTTGGGTGCCATCGACAAATGTGGTGGTAATGCCGAAGCGCGGCAGTAGCTTTTCAAACAACTTGATCGTCCAGCTATACGGGCGCGCCACACTCACGATGTGATCACCCTGTTGCAGCAAGGCCAATAGCGGAATACTGATGGCCGCAATTCCACTTCCAAAAACCAGGGCATCATCGGCTCCATCGAGGGCCGCCAACTTTTTGCGCAAAATATCTACGGTAGGGTTGTTACCGCGGCTGTAAAGGGTAGCGTGGTACTCATCGGCCAGTGCCGCCCGAAACTCCGCCACCGTGCGAAAGGCAAAGTTGCTGCTTTGAATAATGGGCGGAGCAATCGCATTGAAGTATTGGGCGCGATCTTCGCCCAGTTCGTTCAGGATGTAGGAAAGTTCCATGGTTCAGGATGCTGGATACTTGATGTTGGATATTGGATACTAGATGCTGGATTACGGTCCTTACTTCTCCATTCTCATCTTCTCAATATCTCCAGCTTTTCGTATCCGCCCCGCGCGGTGCACTTTGTTCGATACGCTTCAAAATGCGCGGCAGGTACATGGTGTTGTAGCGCAGGCGCGAGATGTAGTTCGGATTTTCATGATCTCCATTCCAGCAATGTTCAGCCCTGTCGCCATAATCCACTTCGCCTGCGTAAAACGGATTGTTGGTCTTCTTCAGGAAATCTTCCATCAGGTACACGGCATTGTTTAGATAATAGTTATCCATATCGCCACAATAGATGTGAATCTTTCCCTGTAGTTTAGGTCCCAGTGTTTTCCAATCGCGCTCCAGAATGTGGCGTAAATCATAGTGCTCGCGCCAGTAGGCCACTACCTCCGGGTCGATATCGCCCGTTTCTTTATTGAAGATGCGTTTCGGATAGCCATCGTCACCCTGGGGTGAATACACCGCCTCCCAGATATCCCACTGCTGCCCGCTTCGCGATTTGGTACCGAGCGCCAACTCGTAGTAATTGCTCTCCTGCATGGTGCTTTGAATCTGACCGAGGTAATTGCGGTGCGAAGGGATCGGCAGCTTTTTGAAATCACTCTCGTACCAGTAGGCATTTTTTTGTTTGTAAATGTCAACCAGGCAATACGCGCGAAAGTCGATGGGATCGGGACAGGCTGCGAAGCAGCCATTGAACTCATCGGGATAGAACATTTGCACGGCCAGCGCCTCCCAGCCCCCGGTGGAGCCGCCATAGGTGAAGCGTGCCCAGCCCTGCCCGATGCCGCGGAATATTTTCTCAATCTCCGGCAGCAACTCGTACATGATAGCATCGCCATACGGGCCAAGGTTGGCTGAGTTCACGGCATAGGAATCATCGTAGTAGGGATTTGCGTGCTGGATTTCCACCACCAAAAATCGGGGGAAGTTTTTGCTGGTCCACTGCTTGTAAAAGTTGTAAGCCTCCTGCTTCTGTATTTTGTTATAGCCATAAATGCCGAACCGGGAACTGTAATCGGTGGTATCCATATCGGCCGGTGGTGGCTCGGTGCTGAATCCGCCAAAATCGCTGGGAAAGTGCCCGTGATAAATCATCAGTGGGTAACGCGCCTCGGGGTGTTCATCAAATCCATCGGGCACCAGCACGTGGGCGCCCAGGAACATCGGGCGACCCCAGAACTCGCTCAGCATTTTGCTTTGAATCTTGATGTGCTTGACATACTTCGTGTCTTTCGGCTCTTCAAGAGGTGGAATTTTCTGATCCATCACAAGGTCAACTGCCTGACTGGATTGCGGATCAATCGAAACCTTCACGGGCGTACTGAAAAAGTTGCCCGGCTTGCGGTTCCACTGTTGGCCTTCGCCCTGGTCGGGCGGAAGCTTCACCGTGTGGCCTGTTTTGAGGTTGAATGTTTCGTAGCGGTTGATGAGTGCCTGCACATAGTAATCGCCCTTGGGGATATCACCGATGTTACGAATGGGAAAACCGAAGGCGTCCCCGCTGACGGTGATTTTATCACCCGGCTTCATGGCCTCCACATCGAGGCCAAAAACAAGCTGGGTGTTGAGCCCATCCCCGATCTGAAAGCGTGGCTCGGACTTATCGTTGTTGGCCAGCAGCAGTAACAGGCGGCCGTCCTGTGCCTGATCGCTCAGCTCCTTTGTAAAGGAGATGGTAAAAGAAATGCGGTTTCGGGTATCGGGTAACGAGCACTGCGTTAGCAAGGCCAGCAGAAGCAAAACAGAAATGCGCATAGGCTGAAGTTTTGCGGAAGATACGGGGGGAAAGGGACTCCCGCAATGAAGAGATCATCCGGCACTTGCCGCTAGTAGCCGTTCGGCTGCATCACAACCTCAGCTTCACCTCATCGCGGTGATTCACCGGCACTTTCACCGCAACCCCATGCACCGCCATGCGAATGTAGCCCACGTAACGCAACTCATATTTTTTACCGCCCAGTAAATTGAAAAACGTATCCAGGAGACCCAATTCCTTAAGCGAAAGTTTGGCCTTCACCGGCACGGTGAACTCGGACCGGGCCGGTACCACCGTGTTCGGATGGTCGTTCACCATGGCAGCTTTCTTACCGTCAACCAAAACCTCGATATTGATCTCCTTCACCTTCATGCGCACGTTATTGGGGTTATAAAAAAGGGCATCGCCTGTTACCAGCGGGTCGCCCTGGCCCACGTCAACCATAATATTCTTCACGCTGCGAAATTGCACCGCCTCTTTTGGGGCACAGGCAACCACCAAAGCCGCCAACAACCAAATCAAATATCTTCCTCTCATTTTTATATCTTCCTTACGGCAAATAAACAACAAGCGGGCCACAATCAAACCTTCTACCTTTGCACCCGTGAACCCTGCACTGCAAACTCAACTGGAACACCTGGTGGATGATCTCGCCCGGCACGACCTGGCCGTGGTTGACCATTTTCTCTCACCCGATGAAGTGGATGACCTCCTGATGCTGGACGCGTTTCAGGGCGATTTGTTACAGCTGAAAAGGGCCGGCATCGGCAAGGACGAGGGCAAGCAAATCAACGAGGCCATTCGGGGCGACTACATTCAGTGGATTGACCGCGATAGCGCGCCAGCACCGGTACAGCGATACCTCGCCAAACTGGACGCCCTCCGGGACACGGTGAACCGCGAACTGTATGCCGGCATTCGCGATGCCGAAATTCACCTGACCCGCTACCCCATCGGCACCTTCTACAAACGTCACCTGGATCAATTCAAAAAAGATGACCACCGAAAGCTATCGGTTATCTGCTATCTGAACAAAGACTGGCAAGCGGCACAGGGCGGGCAATTACGTGTCTATCCGGCCGATGCCCCAATCGATATCTTTCCGGAAGCCGGGCGGCTGGTGTGTTTCCGCAGTGACAAGCTGGAACACGAAGTACTGCCGGCCACACGCGAGCGACTGAGCATCACCGGGTGGATGATCAATCAACTGGCGGAATTGCGATATCTTTGACCATGTTCTACACGCGCCTCCAAGTCGTTTGTGATTCGCAGTTCGCGGACATCCTGATGGCTGAGATTGCCGAAGCCGGATTCGACACCTTCATGGAAACGGAAAAAGGGTTTGAAGCCTATGGCGAGGAAAATCTGACCAATGCCCGTTTGCTGGCCGATATCCAACAGAAATACCAACACGTGAGCCCGCTCCTTTTTTTTCAAGATCGGGTGGCGCGCGAAAACTGGAATGAAGAATGGGAGAAAAACGTGGAGCCGATTATTGTGGAAGATCAATGTCTGATCCGTGCGGCTTTCCATGTGATCGACCGAAAGTACCCGTACGAAATTGTCATCACGCCCAAAATGTCATTCGGCACCGGCCACCACGCCACCACCCAACTGATGATCGGGCAGCAATTGCAATTGGACCACCAGGGCAAGCGCGTGATGGATGCCGGTTGTGGCACGGGCGTGCTTTCGATTATGGCGCATTTGCGAGGTGCAACCGAAACCGATGCGTTCGACATCGATGAATGGAGCGTGATCAACGCACAGGAAAACGTGGAATTAAACCGCGCGCGGACCATTTCCGTATGGCAAGGCAAACTCGGTGATCGCCACTATGCCCAACCGTTTGACATCATCCTGGCCAACATCAACAAAAATGTACTGCTGGGTGACCTGCCGGCCTATGCGCAGCACCTGGCAGCAGGCGGCCATCTGTTGTTGAGCGGGTTTTACCGCGAAGACTGCACCGACTTGGTGGAGGCGGCCCGGCCCGTTGGGTTTGCACCCCTTCGGGAGACGACACGTGAAGGTTGGGCCTCCTTGCTACTGCAAAAAAAGTGAACCCATCCACCCGCGGCCGGCCATACCGGCCGTTATTACATTTAGCCGATATTTTGCGAATTTAGGCGTTTGTTTGTGCTGAAACGAGCATTCATCATTGGATTGTGGTTGACCTCTGGCCTGGCCCAGGCGCAGGAACGCTATGCCTTTCAGGACAGTATCCGGTTTCTCCTGGAAAAAACGAAGTCAGTGGACGCTATGGCGATGGCCAGCGGGTTCACCATGGGCTGGAATAACATGAACCCCGAGCACCAACGCCTGGTGCGCGATCATGCCGAGATCATGAAACTCAAAAAGTTTCGGGTGCAGCCCGGCCTTGTCGATTACTACGGGGCGCTGGTATCCGCCATCGCCATTGAGAACGCAGACGGAGCTACGCTGACATCATACCTGACTACTGCGGGGCAAGTGCTGAATAAAGAAACCACGGGCCAGGCGATGGATTTTTTTCGCCAGAGCAGGCTCTTCTTTACCCAGCATGTGTTGTTTGACTCCAAAGCGTTTGTGCTGCGGCCCGCCAATGACCGCTACCGGTTTGAGTACCTGGAAATGCCAACCCTGGCGAGTGCCGACACCACGCAGGCGTACGTTCCTCCGGTAGAAGAACCGATTGACACCACGACTTATAACCGCCCCTCGTGGCAACAGCCGATTTACCAACCCGAGGTGTATGGGCCTGCGATTGTTTTCAGTCGCGTTTCGCTAAACTTCATTACGCCCTACGACTCGGTATCGCTCCAAAACACCCAGGGCACCTACTCCATGCGCGACAAACTTTTTGTCGGAGAGGGCGGGCGATTCGATTGGCGTTCGGCCGGACTTAGTCCCGACTCGGTGTACTATGAGTTAGACAAGTACAACTTCAAGACCACGCAACCCGTGTTCAAAGCTGAGCAGGGGAAGTTACTGTACAAAGGACGGCTGCCCGGCTTCACGCCCGGTGTGCTGGAATTTCGCAGCACTTCGCATCGCACACCGCAGGCAGCCAGTTTCCCGCGCTTTCGTTCTTACGAAACGGACATTAAGGTCATGGGCATAGGCGATGAGCATCTGAAGTACACGGGCGGCTTTGGACTTAACGGACCGGGCATGACCAGTCAGTCGGTAAGCGCTTCGCAGGCAACGCTGGAACTGTGGGGCGAATCGGATAAACGGTTTCGCGTAGTGGCGGCATCCTTTGGATTCAAAGATTCCACTATTTCAGCTAACTCAGCCAAGGTCACACTCTACCAGGAAAACGATTCCATCTACCATCCTTCAGTGAATTTTCGATACGACCGTGGACGCGAGCGGGTGATCATTACAAAAGATCAATCGGCCCTGCGAAATGCCCCGTTTAATTCCAGTTTTCTGTCCATGGATTTCTCAGCCGATCAGATTCAATGGGATTTGAAAGCTGACAGCCTCGGCATTACCACTATTGGAGCGGGCAGCATTGCACCGATGGTAATTGAATCAACTGACTTCTACAATCCGGATGACTACCGCCAACTGCGGGGCAAGGGATTTAGTTTTCATCCCCTGGCGCTGGTGGCCAATTATGCCATTAAAGTGGCCAGCAATGATTTTTATGTGTTTGACCTGGCGGGCGACTCGCGCAAAGACCTCGGTGAAGTGAAAATGGCCATGGACTTTCTGGCGCAGAAAGGGATGATCCTCTACGATCCGAGTTCCGGAAAGATTCGGGTGCAACCCAAAGCCGTGCATGTGGTGCGCTCCGTAAAGGGCGAAGATGATTTTGACAACATAAAAATCCATTCGATTGCCAAAGGCTTCCCCAATGCCAGTTACAATCTGAAAAAACAATACATGACGGTGCGGGGCGTGGAAGAATTCAACATCAGCGATTCGCTGAATGTGAACATTAAACCCGACAGCAGTGTGATCACGTTGTTGCAGAACCGCGACATCAAGTTTGACGGTACAATCACGGCCGGCAATTTTGAAATTACCGGTAAGGATTTCCGTTTGAAGTACGATAGTTTCTTCATCAACCTCAACCACATTGACTCCATCCGGTTTTACGTGACGGATAAAAACGGTAACCGCAGGCGGGTGAACAATGCCATGGTGGGGGCTGACTCTACCGCAGCAGCGGAAGGAGGCCTGGCCGGGGCCAGCAAATCGTCCGGCACGCTGTTTATTGCCCGGGCCGATAACAAATCCGGAAAGGTCAAAGACCCAAATTACCCACGCCTCGATGCCACTGCAGGTGGTGTGATTTATTTTGACCGGCAGGAAGTACTCAATGGCGCCTACGACCGAAGCATATTTTTTGTGGTGCCACCCTTCAAACTCGATAGTTTAAGCGATGCTGATCCGGCTGCCATCAACTTCGAGGGCACGTTTGTCACCAGCGGCATGTTCCCCAGCTTTAAGGAAAAACTTCATACGATGCCCGATAAGTCGCTGGGTTTTCAGCACCGCGTGCCCGACAAAGGGTACCGGCTTTTCAATGGCGATGGCCGCTTGTATGGTGCCATGAGCCTTGACAATTCGGGTATCCGTGCCACCGGCCGCATCGACTATCTCGCGGCCAGTGTAGAATCGCCTGATTTTATTTTTTATCCCGACTCGGTGTTGGGCAAGGGTAAAGTCGGCAGCATCACCGAGAAACAATTTGGCAACGTGCTCTTTCCGGATGTTAAGTTCAGCGACTACCAGATGAAATGGTTCCCCAAGCAAGATCAATTCAAACTGAAAAACCTCAAGGAGCCGTTTGGTCTATACCAGAACACTGCCCAGTTGAATGGCGTGGTAACCGTTTCGAAGAGCGGTGTAAATGCATCGGGACGCATGACCACACGTGGTTCCGAAGTGGCCTCAAAGGACATGCACTTCAACCAAAAAGATTTTGGCGCCCGCAATGCCCGTTTTGAGGTAAAGACCAACAATCCGGACAAGCCCGCGTTGGCTGGTAGCGATGTTCGCCTCAAGTTTGACCTCGTGAAAAACGTGGCAACCATAAGCCCCGAGATTGAAGGTGAAGCGGCTATTGCTTTTCCCTATGCTCAATTCAAAACATCCATACCTGAAGCGCGCTGGGATTTGAACACCCAAAAAATTGTGATGACGAAAGCGGCCGATGTGCCGATCGAAAATTCATACTTCTATACCACACGCAAAGATCTGGACTCGCTCTATTTCAATGCCACGCAAGCCGAATACGACATTGCCCGGCAGCAGCTAAAAGTCAGTGGCATCCCGTTCATCAAAGTGGCCGATGCCAAGATCACCCCGGAAAACAACGAGGTACTGATTCTGGAAAATGCCAAGATCGGACAGTTGAAAAATACCACGATTGTGCTGGACACCCTGAATGGCTATCACCTGCTGACGGAGGGTGTCGTTGATATCGTTTCGCGAAAGGCGTTTTCCGGTTACGCCACGTACAAGTACATCAACTCGGTAAGCGACACGTTCAATATCAAGATGACCGACTTCCACCTGGAGGCGATTGAAGAGGTTGGCCGGCATAAGCGCAAAGGCGAGGCGCACAGCGGGGCTACTCAACAAACCGTGGCCAAAGGAGCCGTTATCGACAAAGACAACATTCGCCTGTCACCGCGCATTTTCTATAAAGGGGACATGACGATGTACGCTACACGCCCCGCACTGCAACTGAACGGCTATGTGAAACTTGACCTGCGCAAAATCAAAGGCTACAACACCTGGCTGCAGTATGCGCAAAGCGGAGACGAAAAAGAAATCTATCTGGACTTTGACAATGCCGTGACGGAAGATGGGAAAAAAGCACAGGCCGGGCTGCACTTCGCCAGCGACAACAGCCTCTACATCACCTTTGTATTCGACAAGAAAGACGAGGGTGATGATAATTTCTTTGTCCCGTCCGGTTCTCTGTTTTACGATTCCACCATGTTTCGGATTGAGGACCGCCAGAAAGCATCGGGTGAAAAACTTTCGGGAAGTGTATTGGCGTATAACGAGGATAAGCAAGAGGTGAGCTTCGAGGGATTGGTGAATTTTTTTGAAGGTCAACGTGACTTCTCGGTGACCACCTCGGCCATCGGATCAGGCAACCTGGTAACCAATGACATTCGCATGAATGCGTTCCTTCTGGTGGACATGAAGGTGCCTTCGACCGCCCTCGATCTGATGGGCAAAGACATTCAAAACGTGGTGAACAACGAAAGCGTTGACGAAGCCCACGGAGATGCTACCGACCTGTTGTACAAAGTCGCGAATATTGTAGGCGAGCGGGTTGCCAAAGAATATGAGCAGCGCTCGTTGACCCAGCCCGTGCCGCTCCCTTCCCTTAACATGCTGGTTAAGCCGCTGGCTTTTTCAAATGTGGACCTGAAGTGGTCGCAAAAGGAAAAAGCATTCTACAACGAAGGCACGCTGGGCCTGAGCCACATCAACCGTTACGATATCAACGGTGCTTTTGAGGGCTTTATGGAAGTCAAGCGCACCGAGGATGGTCAGCCGATTTTCCACGTGTTTATCAAAGCCTCATCCGATTCCTGGTACTACTTCGGCTTTGAGGACAACCGCATGATGATCCATTCCTCGAATGCAGCCTTTAACGACCAGATTGCCAAGCGAACCAATGCCTCCAAAGCGAAAGTGGGAGATTTGGTGTTTATCCCAGGCAGCGATGACGAAACACTGGCCTTTATCAACCGCTTCCGCAAAACCTACTACGGAAAAGAAAACCCCTACGACTTAGGCGGAGACACAGCAAAAGAAAAAAAGAAGGACAAGAAGAAGGATGAGGAGGATGACGGGTTTTGACCGTCATTTCTTTTTTGTTCGCCCCAACAACCGCTCAATGTCTTCATCACCCTCCAGGTTATACATTTGATTGACAATCCAGGGGTACCGCCTCTCGACATACTTCGACAGCGGCTTCACTTTGTATTTTTTTGGATTCGGCAGGCAGGCCGCAATCATGGCAGCCTCGCTACGCGATAACTTCTTTGCCGGCTTCTTGAAATAGGTTTGCGCGGCAGCTTCCACACCGAAAATTCCCGTGCCCATCTCCGCTACATTCAGATACACTTCAAGTATTCGCTCCTTGCCCCACACCAGTTCAATCATGAAGGTGAAATAAACTTCAAGGCCCTTGCGCACCCAACTCCGGCCCTGCCACAGAAAAACATTTTTGGCTACCTGCTGGCTGATGGTGGACGCGCCCCGCACGCGTTTGGGTTTCTTCTTATTATGCTGCAGGGCTTTCTGAATGCTCTTAATATCAAACCCGTTGTGATCGGGGAAAAGCTGATCCTCCGATGCCATCACCGCGAGTTTCATGTAGGGAGAAATATCTTCGCGGTCGACATAATCGCGCCTGAGGCCGTGGCCCTGCACCCAGTTGGTGAGCTGCGTAATGGTGATGGGTGGATCAACCCACTTGAGCAAAACGATGTAGGCGAATTGCGCCAGGAATAAGAAGATCAGTGCGCGCCTGAGTTTGCGCCAAATTCTTACTACCATTTCCTTAATCGATTTGAGAAACGTGTTCCGACCAATGACTACGTCAGTACCCTTTTGTCGTACCCTTCTCCACAGCCGGAATGCCTTCCTTCATCCACCGCGGCATGGGTGCCCCTTTCAGGTAGTGGTCGAAGAATTGCATCATACGAATGGCAAAATCCGTGCGATCCTGTCGCTGGGTGAGACCGTGTCCCTGCCCGTTGTAATTCAACATCCAAATCGGTTTGTTTAGCCGCCTCAGGGCCATGTAATACTCAATACCCTGATACCACGGCACCGCGCCATCGGCATCGTTGTGCATCATCAACACAGGCGTTTGAATTTTGTCGGCAAAAAAGATGGGCGAATTCTCCAGGTACAACATGGGCTTCTCCCACAGCGAACCGCCCAGGCGAGTTTGACTTTTTTCATACTGAAACATCCGGCTCAGGCCGCTCTCCCACCGCACTCCGCCATAGGCACTGATCATGTTCACCACCGGTGCGCCCGCTTCGGCTGCTGCAAACAGATTGGTTCGCGTCACTAAATAGGCCACTTGATAGCCGCCCCAGCTATGACCCTGAACGCCTATTCGTTTTTCATCTACAAATCCCTTTTCAATCAAAGACGTGACGCCCGGCAGTATGCAGTTATGCGCGCTTTCGCCCGGGTACCCGATTTTGTACACGATATCCGGCACGAACACGAGGTAGCCGTTACTGGCGTAAAGCGAAAAGTTGATGAACGACCGAATCGGAGCGGGGGCGTAATGTTGATGAACATCGTCCGCATACCTTTCATAGAAGTACACCATCATGGGGTACTTTTTCTTGGAGTCAAAATTCTCGGGCTTGTACAGCAGACCCTCCAACGGAATGTTATCCAGCGAAGTCCAGTTCACGCGCTCCACGCTGCCCCAGAAAAACTTCTTCATTTGTGGATTCGCCTCTGAAATTTTCCTGGGTGACGCGAAAGACCAGTCGGTGGTCCACACATCGGGAAATTCTCTGAAATTTTCGCGGGTAAAGAGCAGTTGATTGGCCAGTTTAGATTTTGCGGTGTAACTATACCGGTGGTCACTCATTAGCAGCCTGGTCAGCTTACCGTCTTTCAGGCTCAGCTTGTAGTATCCCGCAGCCTTTGTAGTTTCATTAAACGCACTTAACAACAACTCTTTCTCAGGATCAATAAAGCGCTCTTCGTTGTCCAGCCGGATGTAGCGAAAGCGCGTCTTCTCTGTACGTCCGATTTTAGTAAGGTTAACGGGTGGCTTCTGTCCTTTTGGATCAAGTGACCAGATGTCATACCGATCGTATACCAGGAAGTTCTGGTCATCCTTCGTCCAGCCGGCCGCCCCGTAGCTGCTCGGGTAATCCGGATGATCATCTTCTTCATCCGCCACGCGCAAACCATTCGTCAATTTCTGCGCTTTATCACCTGCGATATCGTAAGCAAACCAGGCGGTATCGGTGAGGCTATACCAATAGGCAAAAGTGGCCTTTGGCGACAAGTTGGCATTCCCTTTTAACTGCGACAGAATGAGCTTTCGTGTACCGGCTCCCACATCATACAGGTAGAGATCAGAAAAATTTTGTGTATCCCAAGTAATCATTTTGCGATACTTGACATCGCTTTCCCCTAACAGGATGTTGGCATTTCCCTCGTCACCCAGCATCACGGTGGGCACTTCACGGCCGGCAATCTGGCGGATCGACCGCGTATCAAGGTCGATCATGGCCAGGTAGCTGCGTTTTTTTTCATTGTCCAGTTGCCGGTTTTGTTGCGGGTAGATATAGTCATCGTTCGCTCCCCAAACTTCCACTACCGCCATTTCTTCAGGTAACAGGGTGGTATCGGCAACAGCCGGTACCGGGCACGAACCGAAGAACAGTCGCTTACCATTTTTTGAAAACAGGGGTGTGTAGTGTTCACTCACCAGCCAATTGGCCGGCAAGGCCAACGATTTCTCCGCATCCAGAAAACGCGCAGCCGGTTCGCCTGCCTTCCAATAATGCAGTTGAAAATGCCGCACCAATGCCTTGGTGGTATCCGAATCCACCAGGAAGGCCACTTGCTGACCATCTTCCGCCACCGACAATCCCTTGTACTTGAATTTGCTCTTCCCGGTATACAGGGCCGTAAGCTGAGCGTTTTTTAAGTCGTACCAATACACACCGGCTTTCAGGGTGCTATCATTACCCGTGGAGGAAAACAACAGGCCTTGGCCAAACTTGGCAAATGTGTAGTCTTTGACGTAACCAAACTGGGTTTCCTTTCCATCGGTCAACGAACGGAGCACCAGCGTGTAGCCGTTATCATCATTGTTCGCTCTCCTTTTTCTGGCTGGGGGTGTGGGCTTCTTCTCCTCTGTTTTTGGTGCATCGGCCTTGGGCTTCACTTCTTTTTTCACTTCCAGTTGGTAGGCCACCCAGCCTCCGGCCTTCTCGGGCAGTTTGTACGATTTTACATCCGGTATTTTTTCCGTTTTCCGTTGGCTGATATGGTAAATGCCGAGGGAGTCTTTTGGTAAATCTTCTTTTTTCTTTTTCTGCCTGCGCAGTTCTTTGACCACTTTCTGTTGTGGCTTGATTTTAAACACGACCTGACGACTGTCGTATACCAGACCAATTTCGGCTGCTCGTTTGACCGAGTCCTGAATGCTTGTTTTCAGGTGATAGAAGATGACCTTGCCATCTCCGTCCTGGGGATTAACGGCCAGCACGGCCACGGAGCCATCCGGGGTCAATTGCTTGTAGGGAATCTCCTTCCAGTTGTCGTACACGGCATGGGTAAGGGGCTGTTTGGCGACAGGGGTAGGTGCCGCTTTTTTCTGGGCCAGGGCACCGAACGCCAGCAGGCTTAACAAAAACAGAATGAGTTTGGGCATAACACAAAATTTGGTTCAACAAGGTGACAGATTTTTATGATTCGGGCAAGATGGTTTTGACGGTGATCTCTATCTTTCCGATATGAAATTCATACTTGTCATCCTCGTGTTGGCTGGATCTTGCGTGGGTTCACAGAAGACACTCCCGGCCGACCTTCGCAATACGCGTTGGGTGTTGAAAGAACTCCATGGAGAGCCCGTTGTCATTCCAGAGGGCGGCCGCGAAGCCTTCATTTTGTTTGCGCCCGATGACACCAAAGTCAGTGGCATGGGTAGTTGCAACAACTTTTTTGGCACTGCCGCAATCGGTGAAAACGCGATTTCCTTCAGTGGCATAGGCGCTACGCGCATGGCCTGCCCGGATATGAGGGTGGAAGACGCTCTATTTCAGATTCTTTCGGCTCCCGTAACCTACTCCATTGCGGGCCGAACGATGGTATGGGAGCAAGGGGGCCAGTCGGTGGCGCGGCTGGAAGCGAGTGAGAAGCCCTGATCACCCGTAGGTGAACTCTCCGTAAGGTGTTCGCAAGGTTACACCTTTCACAGTGCTTTTCTCCACGCGCCCAATCACCTGGGCTTCTACCTTGAACGTTTTCGCGATATCGATGATGGCCTGGGCATGCGACTCGGGCACATATAACTCCAGCCGGTGGCCCATGTTAAATACTTTGTACATCTCCTTCATCTCCGTGCCACTGACGCCTTGTATGAGTTTGAACAGGGGTGGAACATCAAAGAGATTATCCTTGATCACGTGCAATTGATCAATGAAGTGCAGCACTTTTGTCTGGGCACCGCCACTGCAATGGACCACGCCATGAATATGTTGACGAAACTCGCGCAACACGGGAATCATTACGGGCGCATAGGTTCGGGTGGGTGACAGCACCAGCTTACCGATGTTGAGCGGTGTTCCCGGCAATTCATCGGTGAGTTTGTATTTGCCGGAGTACACCAACTCCAGGGGCACTGCCGGATCGAAACTTTCCGGATACTTCCGTGCATAGTGATGGTCGAACACATCATGGCGAGCTGAGGTGAGGCCGTTGCTGCCCATGCCGCCATTGTACTCGTCCTCATAGCTCGCTTTGCCAAAGGAAGCGAGGCCCACAATGACATCACCAGCCTGAATGCGGCCATTGTCAATCACTTCCTCGCGTTTCATCCGGGCGGTTACCGTGCTGTCAACAATCACGGTGCGCACGAGATCCCCCACATCGGCTGTTTCACCTCCCGTGCTGTAGATTTCCATACCGTGCTGGCGCAGCATGGCCAGCACCTCCTCAGTGCCTTTGATGATGGCGTTAATCACCTCTCCGGGTATTAAGTTCTTGTTCCGCCCTATAGTTGACGACAATAGAATGGGCCCGGTAGCGCCCACGCACAGCAAATCATCCACATTCATGATGATGGCATCCTGCGCGATACCCTTCCACACGGAGAGGTTACCGGTTTCTTTCCAATAGAGATAAGCCAGTGACGACTTGGTGCCCGCCCCATCGGCATGCATGACGGTGCAATAATCCGGGTCACCGGCCAGCAGGTCCGGCACAATTTTGCAAAAAGCTTTGGGGAACAAACCTTTGTCCAGGTCCTTGATGGCCTGGTGTACATCTTCTTTACTGGCGGAAACTCCGCGTTGCTGGTATCGTTCGTGGCTCACGGAAAGCGATGAGCCGCAAAGATGCGAATAAGGTTTAAATTAGTGGCTCACGGATTTTTCCCACTCGGCAAACCGCTTCAGTTCAGTCGAGCCAGAAGCAAACACCCACGTAAGCACGGAGAGGTCATCCAGCAGTCCCGCACCAAGTATGGCATCCGGAATCAGGTCAAAAGGATTGACAAAATAGAGAGCAGCCGCAATCAGCGTTAGTACCGGCTGCCACGACTGAGGCGTATACGTGCGCCTGGCCACTGCTTTGATCAACCGGCCCGAAGTGTCCAGTTGCTGGCGCACCTGCTGCCAGTCCTGGCGGGTGAGGTTCCAGGGTTTTTTGACCCGCATGAGCTGACCGGCCAACCGCAGCAAACGGCCCGGCCGGCCCAGCAGCCCGGCAGCCTTCGACAGGGCCAGGTCAAAAAACAGGTTTTTAATGGTCATCTCCTTGGAAACAGTTTCGGCCGGGTGTAAGTTTCAAATGCAAACCCAAAGAAAATGAAAGGTCTTGATGAAATCGTGAGCTACCTGCAGGAAAGTATTGCCGATGAAGTGCTGTCCAAAACGGAGAAGCGCACGTTGAAAGATCTGGTGACCCGGCACCAGCCGGACGATCATCAACTGAATGTGTTGCGCAGCAAGATTTATGACATGGCGCACGCCCGCATCAATGCGCAAAATCAAAGCTTTATCATCGATTGGATACGGCAAGCCAACAGCGCGTTGCTGCCTGCCCCGCCTGACACGGCCGATGTATTTTTTAGCCCGGGTGAAGCATGCCGCGAAGTGATTACATCACAGATCGACTCGGCTGTGCGTCAGTTGCATATTTGTGTATTCACCATCAGTGACGATATGATTACGGAACGCCTGCTGGCTGCGCATCGCAAAGGGGTGCACATCAAAATCATTACAGACAACGATAAGTCGCTGGACGAAGGCTCGGACATTGAAGAACTGGCGAAGGCGGGCCTGGCCGTGCGCATGGATACCACGCCCAATCACATGCATCACAAGTTCATGATTTCTGATCAGCGTTCATTGATTACCGGCAGCTACAACTGGACGCGCAGTGCTGCGCGCTATAACCACGAAAACATTCTGCTCACCCGCGAACCCGGTCCCGTGAAATCGTTCGAGCAGCAATTTCAAAAACTGTGGGGGCTAATGACGGAGTATTCCTGAACATCACCGCTCAAGTTGCTGCTGCTTGAAGACTTCCCAAAGCACAATGCCGAGGCAAACGGAAATATTCAGCGAGTGTTTCGTGCCTACCTGAGGCACTTCCAGTGCCCAATCAGCCAAAGCAATAACCTCCTCACTGACTCCCTTTACCTCGTTACCAAACACCAGAGCATACTTTTGGTCGGGTGCCACGCGAAAGGTGTTGAGTGGCACGCTGGCCGTGGTCTGTTCAACAACCACCATTTGGTAGCCCGATTCTTTCAAGGCACGCACAGCCTCCTCCGGCTTCTCCACATAGGCCCAATCCACTGACGATGTAGCCCCCAGCGCTGTTTTTTCAATCTCGCGGTGGGGTGGTGTGCCCGTAATGCCCGTCAGGTAGATTTTTTCAATCCGAAAGGCATCGGCTGTACGAAAGGCCGAGCCTACGTTGTGCAGACTGCGGATATTATCGAGCACCAGGCAGACGGGAATCTTAGCCGCGCCTTTAAACTGATCGACCGAAAGCCGGTTAAGTTCGTCCAGTTGGAGTTTTTTCACCCGGGCAAGTTGGTGGCTGGCAGAGGTTTTTCCAACTCGTCAATCAGTTCTTTCAACTGCGCGAGGCAAACGCCATAGGAGATTCGGTATAGCCACCGCGCCAGCAGCCAGCACAGGGGAGTTGCGATGATCAAAAAAATCACCAGGATGGCCACCACGGCAGGCTTCTGGATCAAAAGTCCAACATCGGCACCAGCTGCTGCACCCCCCATCAAAAAACCAGCGGCCCCCGCAACCGGATAAATGAATAAAGCGGTGCGCTCCTGAAAACGGATGTTGGAGGTGATGAACGTATACGTGTGAGTCAAAACGGATTTCAGATCGCTTTCCACCGGAAACTCGGCTTTGATTTTGCGGTACATGTTGAAGTTCGTGACGAAGAAAAAAATGTATCCGGCAATCGTTGCTGCAAGTCCCAGCTTCACCAGCATTTGATCGAAAAGAAAAAACAAAACAACAAACCCAATCAAAAACACAACCGAAAACCAGGTGGTAATCATATACGCCTCTTTCAACTTGGCCACCGGGTGCTTCGACTTGGTGGCCCATGGATTAAGCGGAGATGGCTTGGCCACCTCCAGCCTTTCTACCTCCAGTTTTTTCCAAACGTCTTGCAGATTCATAATTGATTTCTGAGTTTCTGCGTCAGTGATTCCTTAGAACGGTGTAATCGCACCGCCACATTATTTTTCGTGAGACCGGAAATCGTGCTGATCTCGTCATTATCATATCCATCCAGATGTAGCGTAACGATCATTCGATCGACTTCGTGAAGCGCCCGAATGGCCTGGTACAACGCTTCGGTGGACTCCTGTCGCTCATGCGGATCGGCTGCTCCCCCAATGCGCTCGAGGTTATCTACACGGTCCACCGGGGCTGGCCTGCGTTTGAATGTGAGCACAGTATTTAAACTGACCCGGTATAGCCAAGTCGAAAATTTTGAGCGACCGTCAAATCGCGGGTACGATTTCCAGGCCTGAAACACGATTTCCTGAAAAAGGTCCTTCTCATCCTCGGGATCATTCACATACAGGCGGATGACCTTGAAAATGATCCCCCGGTTTTGGTCGATATGCGCGGTGAACTCCTCCTTCAATACAGGCATGGTTTCGATGCCGGTAGTATAACCCGCCACCGAATCTAAAGTTATTGCACCCGCAGCCATCTACGCTCGATCTGATCAATAAGTGGCCAGGCTATCAAAAAAATTACGCCACAGATCAATTTTTTGTAATTACCTGTGGGGTTACGCTACTAATAGGGCATTAATGAGCCATATGACTGTAGAAAAAAGACCTGTCGTTGACCGAACCCATTCATTCAACCGTGTGGGGTACGTGGCGTTTTTGCTGCTAGCGGCTTACTTTGCAATATTGAAAAACGATCTGGGTAGTGCGGTGAGCAATTTAGGGATCGGCCTGATTTTCGACCCGTTCGATCACCGCGTCTCGTGGGGCAACCGGCCGCGTTTTCAGCAGATTTGGCTACTTACACATGTTGCGCTGGTCGTAGTCCTGTTGATCGTTATCCTATTTCGAAGTTGAAAAAAAGAAGCTGCCTCAAAACGGCAAGGTGTTGTCAGTTTGAGTCCGATCGCTATTGGACTCATGCTGACACCATTGAACCTACCTTTGAGACAGCCTCTTTGAATTAACCGAAACTTCTAAGCCCTCAATTCGCTGCTACGGCACTGCTGCCAACCGAAAGCTTTACAATGGCTCCCTTCTTTTTGTGATTCAGTGTGGCACTGAGCACGAGCGAGTAATCGCCCGCAGGCACGTTCGAATCTACGGTAATCGTGGCCACCGTGGTATCAACCAGGCCCGATTCGGGTGAATAGCTCACGGCAATGCCGGGTACAGCCGGGCTCATTAATCCGAACGAAGCCGCTGCACGCCCGTAGCCCTTGGAGCGTAACACCAGCACATTGATCTGTTTGCTTTCTCCCGGCTTCACCGAAAGGTGATTCTCCGACACGTCCACTTTAAACTCGGTACGCGGTACTTCCAGTGTTTGGCCGAATGTTAACAGGGCAGCCAGCGCAAAAATTAAGGTAAGGGTTGTTTTCATCGTGATTGAATTTTTACAACCAAGACGAAAAGCCAGCGGTTTTGTGTTCGTATAAACCGGGCTTTGGGGCGATTGACTATGTTTTTGGCGCAGAGGGCGAAGCGTGGGGCAGACGGCTGCCTGGCTGGGGCAAACGGAGATCAATTCAATTCCATCATGTTCCGCAATTGGCTGATTTTTTCCATCACCTCCCGGCCTTTAGGTCGCGAAACAGGAATTGAAAAATCGGAGCCATTGATTTTGAGTTTATAGCCGTTCGTATTACCGCTAATGGCCCCGATGGCGTTAATATTTACAATGTAGGACCGGTGGCACCGGAGCATGAATGAGTTATTCAGCTGACTCTCCAGGTTTTTCAGGTTCACGCGCAGCAATTTCTTTTGAAGTACCTCTTGTTCGCGCCAAACCACGGTGGCATAGTTATCATCCGCTTCAATGTAGAGCAAATCCGGAAGGTTGAGGGTGAGACTTTCGCTGGTGTCCGAATATAACGTAACCGGGTTAGCACCGCGGACGGATTCGCGCTTTAAGGACTGAATCTTCTGCAACTCCTGATTGGTACGAATAGCTTCCTCGAGGTTCTGCTGCAATAGCCTGGCCCTCAGGAACAAGGTTGTTAGTGTTATGGGAATAATGCCCTTGATCAGCACTTGTTTACTGGCGTGCACGGCAATGGTGGTCCAGGCCATGTCTGCCGGGCAGAAGAAAATCTTTTCGGTAATCGTAGCCAGAATCCAAATGAGCAGCAGGTGCACCAGATTCAGCACGATATACTTCCATACGTTCCAGGCAACCGGATCCATCCAGGCGGGAAGCAACCGTGGCAGCACCAAAATGTTAAAGGACAGCACAGCAAGCGTAATCAACCCGTGCAGCCACTCCAGTTCATTGGCAAAGGGCAACTCGGACTCCGTCTTGAACAGGTAGAGAAACAGGGTGACAAAGCCACTGATGGCAACCACCAGCACGGTATTCTTGCGGTCATCATTGAGGTAGAAAGGGAAAGGCGCGTTCAGCAAATCCTTCAGGCGGTTGGGCCTCTCCCCCACGTCCGTGGTCAATACCCGTGAATCAACTGCGTTGCTTCCGTTCATGGGCATTAAAACTGGGAAAAATGCCCTCAGGTTTCAGGTAAAATGAGATTTGCGGGGTGAATTGCCTCGTTTAGGGGTGAACTACGCGGCTACGACTTGATCAATCGCAGGAAACCTTTTTGAAATGCCTGCTGGCGAAGATTTTCCAGATGAGCAAAAACAGCTGGGTTCAAGGGTTGTATGCGGAGGAGTAACCTTTTCAAAATGGGGTGCAGGGCGAAGAAACTTTCTTCAACGCTTACCCCTTGTAACAGCGCGTTTTCCTCGCCCCGAGCGCGGTCAGCGTCTAAATCCTCAACATCATCCAGGAAT
>ERZ1066132.225-NODE-225-length-20674-cov-5.916048_pt1 | contig 20674 bp, 18 predicted proteins | sample MGYA00382779_ERZ1066132 | MGnify/ENA primary metagenome ERZ1066132 (study PRJEB33369, sample SAMEA5778362) | biofilm metagenome | biome: Industrial cooling water; feature: Water cooling tower basin; material: Biofilm | place: United Arab Emirates | collected...
ACGTAACAGAACGACCGTGTTTGCGATCCGTCTCCAAACACGGTCAGGTCTTCACCGCGCAAAGCCTGGCCAATGAAAGCTGGCAGCACGCGTCCGTCATTGAGGCGCATGCGCGGGCCATAGGTATTAAAGATGCGCACAATGCGCGTATCCAACCCGTGGAAGGTGTGGTAGGCCATGGTGATGGCCTCTTGAAATCGCTTCGCCTCATCATATACTCCACGGGGCCCCACCGGGTTTACGTTGCCATAATACTCTTCGGGTTGGGGGTGCACCGTAGGGTCACCATATACTTCTGAGGTTGATGCCACGATGATTCGTGCTTTCTTCGCGCGGGCCAGACCAAGTAAGTTGTGTGTACCCAGCGACCCGACTTTTAGCGTCTGGATCGGAATTTTCAGATAGTCGATCGGGCTGGCAGGCGAAGCAAAGTGCAAAATGTATTTGAGCTCGCCCGGCACATGCACAAACTTGGAGACATCGTGGTGGTAAAATTCAAAATCTTCGCGCTTGAAGAGATGCTCGATGTTGCGCAAGTCACCGGTAATGAGATTGTCCATGCCCACTACGTGATAACCTTCTTTGAGAAAGCGGTCACACAGATGTGAACCCAGAAAGCCGGCTGCTCCGGTGATTAAAACTCTTTCGCGTGCCATGTCAAACAGTTTGTCGGCCTATGCTGATGTAGCGATACCCCAACTCCCGAATATCGCTCGGCTCGTATAGGTTACGGCCATCAAAAATCACCTTATTCTTCAACAGATTACCTAACCTTTCAAAGTCGGGCGTGCGGAACTCCGGCCACTCCGTTGCAATGAAGAGGGCATCCGCTCCATCGGCAGCCGAATACGGGTCTTCGTGAAAGGTAATGCGGTTGCCCATCACCTTCTTCACGTTTTCCATCGCCTCCGGATCATGCGCACGAACCACTGCTCCTGCATTTAAAAACTCCTCGATGTTGTATAAGGCGGGCGCCTCACGTATGTCATCGGTATGCGGTTTAAACGACAAGCCCCACACCGCAATCACTTTTCCGGCCAGGTTGTTATTGAAAAATTTTTTCAGCTCCGGCACCAGCTTGGTTTTCATGCCGTGGTTAACATCAATGACCGATCGCAGAATGCGGAAGTCATAATCCGATTCCTGAGCCGACTTGGCCAGGGCCTGCACATCTTTGGGGAAACAACTGCCACCATACCCGATACCGGGGAAAAGGAAGCGCTTGCCAATACGGCTGTCCGTGCCAATACCCTTGCGCACATCATCTACATTGGCTCCCAGCCGCTCACAGAGATTTGCAATCTCATTCATGAATGTAATCTTGGTTGCCAGAAAGGCATTAGCAGCATATTTGGTGAGTTCGGCTGAACGCTCTTCCATGAAAATGATCGGATTCCCCTGCCGAACAAACGGGTTGTAGAGCGCTTCCATTACTTTGCGCGCCCGGGGCGAAGAGGTGCCCACCACTACCCGCTCGGGCTTCATGAAATCTTCCACCGCTACACCCTCACGCAAAAACTCGGGATTCGACACCACATCGAACTCGGCCTTTGCGCGCGCTGCGATGCGGGACTTCACCTTTTCGGCTGTGCCGACCGGCACGGTGCTCTTGTCCACTACGACCGTATAGTCCTTCAACAGGGGCCCCAGGTCATCAGCCACTTTGAGAACGTATTTCAAATCGGCAGAACCATCCTCGCCTTGGGGCGTAGGCAGTGCCAGGAAAATCACCTTGGCTCCTTCAATGCCCTCGGCAAGACTCGTGGTGAAAAAGAGGCGGCCTTGTTTCACGTTACGCTCAAACAGAAGTTCAAGCCCGGGTTCATAAATCGTGACTTGTCCGCCCTGCAACTTCCTGACTTTTTCCGCATCGATATCAACACAGGTTACGGTGTTTCCGGTTTCGGCAAAACACGTACCGGTCACAAGCCCGACATAACCGGTTCCGACAACAGCAATCTTCATGACTTGAACTTAAATAGCCGGCAAAAATAAGCCATTCTACCCTTGAAACCCGCTATTAGCCGCGTTTAATTAGCAAACTAACATTCGTGTGTATACCTTTGTCTCCCCTATTCACACAACAATGAATGTAGAAATGGAACCGTTGAATGGGCCTTCGTTCGCGATGAGCGAAAGCCAAGAGATGATTGCCAAGATGGTACGCGACTTTGCCAATCGCGAGATCAGGCCAAATAGCATGCTGTGGGACGAAAGCCAGGAGTTCCCGATCGCGCTATTTCATAAAATGGGTGAGTTGGGTTTGATGGGTGTTCTCGTTCCCGAGAGCTATGGTGGTGCCGGTTTTGGTTATCACGAATACGTAACAGCCATTGTTGAACTCTCCAAGGTCGATGGCTCGATTGGATTGTCCATGGCCGCTCATAATTCGTTGTGCACGGGCCACATTCTGCAGTTCGGCAATGAGCAACAGAAACAGAAGTACCTTCCAAAATTAGCCACTGGCCAGTGGATTGGTGCGTGGGGCCTGACGGAACCGAATACCGGGTCCGATGCGGGCAACATGCGCACAGTAGCCGTTGCTGATGGCGATTATTACATTCTCAACGGTGCGAAAAATTTTATCACGCACGGTAAGAGCGGACATGTCGCTGTCGTGATCGCACGAACCGGCCAGGTAGGTGATTCACACGGCATGACGGCCTTTGTCGTAGAGCGGGGTACACCCGGCTTTGCGGCAGGCAAAAAAGAGAACAAGCTGGGTATGCGCGCATCCGAAACGGCCGAAATGATTTTTACTGATTGCCGTGTTCACAAAAGTCAGATTCTGGGTGAAGTCGGTGAGGGTTTCGTGCAGTCGCTAAAGGTACTGGATGGCGGACGCATTTCGATTGCGGCTTTGAGTCTGGGCATTGCCGAGGGAGCTTACGAAGCTGCCCTGCAGTATTCGAAAGAACGTCATCAATTCAACAAGCCGATCTCCGCTTTTCAAGGCATTGCGTTCAAATTGGCCGACATGGCTACGAAAATTGAAGCCGCGCGTTGGCTGATTCATAACGCAGCTGATTTGAAAAACCGTCACCAGCCGATGTCCAAAGAATCGGCCATGGCAAAACTCTACGCTTCGGAAATTGCCGTAGACATTGCCAACGAGGGGGTGCAGATTTTCGGGGGGTACGGATATACCAAGGATTTTCCGGCCGAGAAGTATTACCGGGATGCCAAGCTGTGCACAATCGGTGAGGGCACGTCAGAAATCCAGAAATTGGTGATTTCCAGGGCGATTTTGAAGTAATTTGGAGAAAACAAGGCTTTTCGCCTATATTTGCAGCCCTTAAGAAATAAACGGTATGCTGATCATCAATATCAAGGAAAACGAATCAATCGATAAGGCCTTGAAGCGCTTTAAGAAGAAATTCGAGAAAACAGGCGTTTTAAAAGAATTGCGTGCGCGCACGGCATTCGAAAAGCCGTCTGTAAAGCGCAGAAGTGAAATCATTCGTGCGGCATATCGCCAGAAGCAATACGCTCAGGAGAATTACTAACAAATTATCGACAAAGCATTCACACGGCCCCCGGAAGGATTCCTTCCGGGGGTTTGTTTTTTTATATTGCTGTTGGACAACGGAGCTGAATGGGTAGCACGGTAAATTCTTTTCTCCAGTTTCTTCAATACGAGAAGCGTTACAGCGAAAAAACCGTGTTGGCCTATCGGACGGATCTCCTTCAGTTTGCGGAGTTCTTGCGCGCAACCTATGACGGGCTTGAGCCGCCAGAAGCAAACCACGGCATCATTCGTTCATGGGTGGTGCAATTGGTGGAGCAAAAGCTGAACGCCCCCTCGGTTAATCGGAAAATTGCATGCCTTCGTTCGTACTATAAATTCCTTCAAAAACAGGGTTTGATCCAGAAGAACCCGATGTTGAAAATCAAGATCCTAAAGGCCCAAAAACGTTTACCTCAGTTTGTAAATGAGCCGGAAATGGTCAATTTGCTTGACCACACTCAGTTTGACGATAGTTTTGAGGGCAAGCGCGACAAACTTGTTCTGGAGCTTTTTTACGGAACCGGTATCCGCCTCTCGGAACTGCTTAACCTGAAAGAGGTTAACATAGATCCGCGTAAACGCACCATTAAGGTTTTAGGTAAGCGGAATAAAGAGCGTGTCATTCCGTTTGCGGAGAGTCTGTTGCCGGTGATGAAGGATTACGTGGCAGTGCGCAACCGCGAAGTAGGCCAAGACGATCTCGGACTTTTGTTCGTTACCTCGAAAGGAAAGCGCTGTTACCCGATGATGATCTACCGAAGCGTCAAAAAGTATCTGCGCTTAACCTCTACGGGAAAGCGCAGCCCCCACGTGCTGCGCCACACCTATGCCACCCATTTGCTCAACAAAGGTGCCGAGATAAATGCCGTGAAAGATTTGCTTGGCCATAGCAGCCTGGCGGCCACGCAGGTTTACACCCACAACAGTATTGAAAAGCTAAAGAAAGCTTACGATCAGGCTCACCCAAAAGCATAAATCACTTCAACTAAATCCAAATGTGTATGAAGCTGAACTTTCAATCCATTCATTTCGATGCCGACCGAAAACTGCTGAATTTCATTCAGCGCAAGGTGGACAAACTGGAAACGTTTTATGACCGCCTGGTGGATGGCGAAGTGTTCTTGCGCCTGAACAACGAGGGCATTGAAAATAAAACAGTTGAAATACGCCTGAATGTGCCGGGGCAACAGCTCTTTGCCAAAGAACAGGCCCGCTCGTTCGAAGCCGCGGCTGATCAGGCAACCGAAGCGCTGCGCAACCAGCTACGGAAATTCAAGACCCGTATAAAAGCGGGGCGGGCGTGAAGCAAAAAAAGAGGCTGTCCTTTCGGGCAGCCTCTTTCTTTTGTCTCAGAAACAATCAAATCTTAAACGCTTTTCTGATTACGTCAACATGGTCCAGCTTCTCCCAGGGGAAAAGCTCAACCTTCACGCGCTTTTCATTTTTCTTTCCTTTATTGAAGACTTTCTCGACCGTCTTGGGTTCACGCCCCATGTGACCGTAAGCTGCTGTCTCCGAATAAATCGGTGAACGCAGATTAAAGCGCTCTTCAATGAAGTACGGGCGCATGTCAAAGATCTTCTCCAGCTTGCGGGCGATCTCACCATCATTCATCGATACCTTGGCGGTGCCGTACGTGTTCACATACAAGCCCACCGGCTTGGCCACGCCAATGGCATACGCCACCTGAACCAACGCCTCGTCCGCCACACCTGCGGCCACCAGGTTTTTGGCAATGTGCCGCGTAGCATAGGCAGCCGACCGATCCACTTTCGAAGGATCTTTTCCGGAGAAAGCACCACCGCCATGAGCTCCTTTGCCACCATAGGTGTCAACAATAATCTTACGGCCCGTTAACCCGCTGTCGCCATGAGGCCCTCCGATTACAAACTTGCCGGTAGGGTTAATGTGGTATTGAATCTGATCATTGAAAAGTTTCTGCAACCGCTTCGGCTCTTTCTTCATCACGCGGGGGATGAGAATGTTAATGACGTCTTCCCGGATCTTCTTGAGCATGGCGGCATCCTTATCAAAATCATCGTGCTGGGTGGAAATCACGATGGTATCAATCCGCTGCGGCTTGTTATCATCCGAATATTCGATTGTAACCTGTGACTTGGCATCGGGACGCAGGTAAGTCATCACCTTACCCTCCCTGCGAATGGCCGACAATTCGCGCAACAACGAATGCGCCAATTCCAGCGGCAGGGGCATGTAGTTGTCGGTCTCATTGGTGGCGTACCCGAACATCATACCCTGATCGCCAGCACCTTGATCCTCTTTCTTCCTGCGCTCCACGCCCTGATTGATATCGGGCGACTGCTCGTGGATGGCGGACAGAATACCGCAACTGTTCGCCTCAAACATGTATTCACTCTTCGTGTAGCCGATCTTGCGAATCACTTCGCGGGCAATATCTTGAACATCGAGGTAAGCCTCTGATTTTACTTCGCCTGCCAGCACGACCTGACCGGTAGTGACCAATGTTTCGCAGGCACACTTGGAGTTCTTGTCGTAGGCAAGAAAATAGTCGATCAGGGCATCAGAAATCTGGTCTGCCACTTTATCGGGGTGGCCTTCGGAAACGGATTCGGAAGTGAATAGATACGGCATGGTTTATTTTGATTCGATTTTAAGGGCGCAAAGATATAAAGGTTGGCTGTTTTTTGCTGTCCCGGAACAAAACATCAGGAGTCGGCCAAAAACAAGAAAACTGCGGGTGTTTTTGGCCAGGGGGCTGCGTGTTTCCGCCATTCTTCAACCGTTTGAGTCCGCACCCATTCGCTTTTCCCAGACAGGTCCATGGCGATGCAAAGAAGTGTGTGGGCCGAAAGATTCTTGATCAGATTCTGGAACAGGTTGGCATTCCGGTAAGGTGTTTCAATCATGATTTGCGTCTGCCCCTTGGCCGCAGATTCGCGCTCCAACTCGCGGATTTTGCGGGCGGCCTCCTGCCCTTCAATCGGCAGGTAACCATGAAATGCAAACTTTTGCCCATTCAGGCCTGAGGCCATTAATGCCAGCAACAATGAGGACGGACCCACTAATGGTACTACGCGCACCTGATGCGCATGAGCCCACCGCACAGCCAGTGCACCCGGATCGGCAACGCCCGGGCACCCCGATTCGGAAATCACACCTATTGAATGGCCCTCATGTAAGGGCTGCATGATTTCATTGAGATCAGAGTATTTTGTGTCCTTATCAAGCCTCTGGAAGTTAAGACCTTCAATGGCTGAATAGATTTTAAGGGAGCTCAGGAATCTGCGTGCCGTGCGGACATCTTCAGCCAGAAAAAAACGCAGGTCGGGTAAGACCGCCAGCGCCTGCGGGGAAAGTGTATCGAGCGCATCTTCGGCCACCACGTTTGGAATCAGATACAGCGCAACAGGCTTCATATCTGATCTAAAAAGTTCAGCACCACACGGGCAAACTCTTGCGGCCGCTCGGCCTGAACCCAATGGCCGGTGTCAAGCGTAGCCAATTCGACCCTCGGGAAACGGGCACGAATGATATCATCATCGCCCGGAGCGAAGTAGCTGGAACGCGCGCCTTTAACAAAAAGGCACGGCCCCGAATACTGGCCGGGGTACTGCAAGTCGGCCACAATTTCATCCATGTGCCGGTCAATGGCCTTGAGGTTCACACGCCAAATGAAACCGTCAGCGGTACGGTTGAGATTCTTTAACAGGAACTGCCGTACATCTGCCTCGGGTACGAACGGTGTTAAGATGCGATCGGCTTCCTGCCGCGAGGTCAGCGACTGAAGCGGTATGGCTTCCAATCCTTCGAGGATGTGATCGTGTTGTACAGAATAGGACTTCGGGGCGATATCGACTACAATGGCAGCCGCCAGCCGATCCGGATATTTGACGGCAAAGTTCATCACTGTTTTGCCGCCCATCGAGTGGCCGAGCAGAATGGGTCGCTCCAGTTGGTGCTTCGTAATAAATTCCGCCAGATCGTCCGTGAGCAACCGATAGCTGAAATCATCGCTGTGGGGCGATTGGCCGTGGTTGCGCTGATCGACCGTAAGCACGTGATACCGCTCAGCAAAGGTTTTTGACAACGTGTACCAGTTATCGGACGAGCCGAATAACCCGTGAAGGATGATCAGCGGCCGGCCTTCTCCGGCCTCGCGATAGAACAAATTCATGCGGAGGTAAAATCAACCGCAAGGTACAAATCGCAACCCCAATCAGTTTATATTTGAGGCTTTTATAGCATGGAGCTGACAGCCGAAGGATACCGCATACAAAATATTCCCTTTGACGATCTGGCGCGGGATTTTGGAACGCCTCTGTACGTATATGATGGCGCGCGCATGGTGCAGCAATTGAATAACCTCAAGAATGCATTTTCAGAGAATGACGTACGCATCAAGTATGCCGCCAAAGCACTGACTAACCTATCGATACTTCGGTTGTTGAAGAAGCACGGAGCTGGTGTAGATGTCGTCTCGATTCAGGAGGCTCACCTGGCACTGAAAGCCGGTTTTGTGGCGAGCGATATCATGTTTACGCCCAACTGTGTCGACTTTGCCGAAATTGAAGAAGGGGTAAATCTGGGGCTGACGATTAATCTGGATAATCTTTCCGTGTTGGACAAATTCGGGAAGAAGTACGGAGCCAGCCAAGCCTGTTGCATCCGGCTCAACCCTCATATTCTGGCCGGGGGCAATTATAAAATTTCTACCGGCCACGGCAACTCCAAGTTTGGCATTTCCATTTATCAACTGCCTAACATTATGGAGACGGTGCAACGCTACCAGATGCGCATTGAGGGCTTGCACATCCACACCGGATCTGAGATTACTGAGACCGAGGTGTTTTTGAAAATGGCGGAGATTTTGTTCGGTGTTGCCCGGGATTTCCCGCAACTCAGGTTCATCGACTTTGGCAGCGGCTACAAGGTGGCTTATAAAGAAGGCGACCTGACCACGAATGTGTTTGACCTTGGATTAAAGCTCGGAAAGGCATTTAAGGAATTCTACCATCAATACGGCCGAAAGTTGGAACTGTGGCTGGAGCCGGGCAAGTATCTGGTGAGTGAGGCAGGTTATCTGCTCACCACCGCCACCGTGGTCAAAGCCACACCCTCGGTTACGTTCGTGGGCGTTAACTCGGGTCTCAATCATTTGATTCGGCCCATGATGTACGAGGCGTATCACGAGATTGTCAACGTGTCGAACCCGAACGGTTCGCAAAAGATCTATACTGTGGTGGGCAACATTTGCGAGACCGATACCTTTGGGGCCGACCGTAAATTGAATGAGGTGCGGGAAGGTGATTTGATTGTACTCAAGAACGCAGGAGCCTACGGCTTTTCCATGGCCTCCAACTACAACTCGCGTTTTCGTCCGGCTGAAGTGCTCCTGTGGAAGGGTGAAGCTCACTTGATCCGCCAGCGCGAAACACTGGATGACCTCATGCGCGGTCAGATTGAAGTTGCACTTTAGTCGATTTGTCCTATTCGGGCGTACGGGCAGGCAACGTGATGGTGAACACACTGCCCACGCCAAATTCAGACTTCACGTTTATTTGTCCGTCCAGGCGGGCGAGCGACTCGCGCACAATGAATAAACCCAGACCGGTACCCTCGGATTGGCTGGAGGCGCGATAAAACATGTCGAATATTCTGGCCTGATTTTCCGGGCGAATTCCCTGACCATTGTCTTCGATTCGAAGTGTCACCACGGAACTACTTCTTGAGGCTGTCACTTTGATAAACGGGTCGGCCTGATTGATCCGGTGATACTTTACCCCGTTCGAGAAAAGATTGCCCACTACCGTCTTCATCATGGCGAAGTCGCTGACAAAAAAGAATTCGGGCTCACGATCAAAAATCAACCGGATGGCGGGCGCATCTTGGGCAAATTTCACATCTGTCACGACTTCATCTACCAGTCGTGTAAGCGAGATACGCTCCAACTTCAGCTCAGCCTTTTTGCCACGCGAGAGGCTGAGGATATCTCCGATCACAGTATCCAGTTTCTTCACGCGACCCTCGATCATGCCTATGATTTCCAGCGCGCGTGCATCGGTAATGTCCATGCGGGCGATATTGGTAAGCCCCAGCACGGAGGCGATCGGTGCGCGCAGGTCATGGGAGGTGCTATAGAGAAAGCTGTCTAACTCCTGATTTGCCTTTCGCAACTTTTCGCGTTCATCTTCCAGTAGCCCGATCAACATACCTATACCAATACCGGACATCAACAGAAGATCGATGATGCCAAACAAGGCGGGGAATTCCAGAGGCCTCCCCAATAAGTACGACACCACGATGGCGAGGTAATAAAGCTGCAGTAAACCAACCAGGAACATACTTACCGACATGATGCGATAGCCGATGCCCAGGTGAGCCTTGCGCTGATAAAGCAGATAACTGATGGTGATAAAACACAGCGATGCCGCCAGGTAGCGCAAGCCGATGCGGAGGGCGTATCGCCACGCGCTGGCTTCCGGATCGTTTATAAATACCAGGACCAAACCGCCTGCAACGATTAACAAGATGGCACTACCGTAACTGAGCAGGCGCCTGTTCAAGGTTGCCTCACGCAAGAGCTCCCATGTGCCGGCTGATAACAGCAAATACTGAAAGAGGAAACAGAAGAGAGAGATGAAACTGATCAGGATTGAGGTGGGCTGGGTAACGTCATGTAACTCGATGCGTGCCGTTAGCCAGAGGTTGGCTACCATGGCCAGCGTAAAGCTGAACCAGGCCCATGACCAGGTGCGAAGAAACCGCCCCTTATAATGGCCACTGAAGTAACGAAAGATGACAAACAACGCTACCCCGACAACAGCCTGAGCAGCATACGTCACAATTAGCATCATCAACGGGTTATCTACAGACAGCATGCGACTAAATACCCAAGATAGCCTAATTGTTTAGCGCCAAACCATTTGCCGCCCGGGCAACCATGTAAGGTTTACCAATAAAAAACCCCCGAAATGGCGGGGGTGCTGGTGGTGACGGAGGGAATTGAACCCCCGACACAAGGATTTTCAGTCCTTTGCTCTACCAACTGAGCTACGTCACCAGATGGCTGTTTTCTTACAGGGGCACAAAAGTAGATAAAAATGCGTGTTGCGCAAACCAGCCAAGCTGTTTTCCGGTTTTACCGCTAACGGTTGCGCAAGCGACTGGTCTCTTGTAATTTCCAAAAATTTTTATGGCATACGTTCAACAAATACTTTTTGCCCTTTCACTGGGCGTGGCCGGCTGGTTTATCGCACAGCGGGTGCGGTTCATCCGAAAGAACATTGCATTAGGCAAATCAGAACCCGTAGCCGGGCCAACCGGGGAACGGTGGAAGAATGTGGTGTTGGTGGCCTTTGGTCAAAAGAAAATGTTCAAGCGGGTTCTTCCGGCCTTCTTTCACCTGCTTATTTATGTTGGCTTTCTGGTGATCAATCTGGAGGTTCTTGAATTTGTGATTGACGGCCTCGCGGGCACTCACCGCTTTTTTGCACCCTATCTGGGTAGTGTGTATCCGATATTGATGAACGTATTTGAATTCCTGGCAGTGGCTGTGCTGGTAGCCTGTGTCGTTTTTCTGGTTCGAAGAAACGTGTTGAAAGTTCAACGCTTTCAGTCTGCAGAAATGACACGGTGGCCAAGGCTGGATGCCACCCTTATTCTTACGATCGAGATTGTGTTGATGATGGCCATCCTGACCATGAACGCGGCCGACCAGGTGTTGCAAACCCGCGATGCGCATTACACCCAAACTGGCCCGCTTTTTTTCAGTTCATGACTTACGTCTTCACTTCAACACCTTAACACCTCAACACTAATCTTTATCGAACGTGGGGCATGGTGGTTTCACATCCTGGGCATCCTGGGTTTCACCGTGTACATCACCTACTCGAAGCACCTTCACATTTTCATGGCCTTTTTGAATACCTATTACGCCAAGCTTCAACCGAAAGGTCATATCAACAATATGCCGGTGGTTACCCGTGAAGTAAAGTCGATGTTGGGGTTATCGGTAGAACAACCTGCGACCAGCGAGGTGCCCGGCAGGTTTGGGGCAAAGGACATCAACGATTTGAGCCGCACCAGCCTGATGGCCGCCTATGCCTGCACGGAATGCGGGCGCTGCACCAGCGAATGCCCCGCCAACCAAACAGGGAAAAAACTCTCTCCGCGTAAAATCATGATGGACGTGCGCGACCGTATGGAAGATGTTGGAGCCAGCCTGGCCAAAGGCGGCCCGGGATTGAATGACGGCAAGTTTCTGCTGGGCGACTATATCACCAAAGAAGAAATCAATGCCTGCACCAGCTGCAACGCCTGTGTGGAAGCCTGCCCGGTTATGATCAATCCGCTGGAAATTATTCTCGAACTCAGGCGCTACCAAAGTATGGAAGAAAGCAGCGCGCCCGGCCAGTGGAACAGCATGTTCCAGAACATCGAAACCAATTTTGCCCCCTGGAAATTTCCGGCCAGCGACCGGTTTAACTGGGCGAAGACAAATGCATAGACAGCTCCCGATATGATGACAATACCGACTATGGCCGACCTGGCCGCCAAAGGCGAAACCCCTGAAATTCTATTTTGGGTAGGCTGTGCCGGCTCGTTTGACGATCGCGCCAAGCGGGTGACGGTTGCGTTTGTAAAAATTCTGAACTCGGTGGGCATCCGGTTTGCCGTGCTGGGTACCGAGGAAACCTGTACTGGCGACCCGGCCCGAAGGGCCGGCAACGAGTTTCTGTTTCAGATGCAGGCCATGAACAACATACAGGTGATGAATGGCTATGGCGTGAAGAAAATTGTAACCGCCTGCCCGCATTGCTTCAATACGCTGAAAAACGAATACCCCGAATTGGGCGGCAACTATGAGGTGGTTCATCACTCCACGCTTCTGCAAGAACTTATCGACCAGGGAAAAATAAAATTGTCGGACAGTAACTCCTTTAAGGGCAAAAAAATTACCTATCACGATTCGTGCTACCTCGGGCGCGCGAACAACATTTACGAAGCACCCCGCGTGGTGCTCGAAGCGCTCGATGCCGACCTTGTGGAAATGAAACGCTGCCGCACGACCGGCCTCTGCTGCGGGGCCGGAGGCGCTCAGATGTTCAAAGAACCCGAAGCTGGCCGGAAAGACATCAACATCGAGCGCACGGAGGAAGCGCTGCAAACCGGGGCTACAACAATTGCTGTGGCCTGCCCGTTCTGCATGACCATGATGAACGATGGTGTTAAGAACAAGGAAAAAGAAGGACAGGTGAACGTGAAAGACCTCGCGGAACTGATTGCCGAAGCAAAGGGTTTATAGCATCAAAAGACAAACAACCGTGCTGATTGAAACTTCATTACTACCGGCTTCTTCCCGCGTTTGGATTTACCAGGCGAACCGCACCCTCACTGAAGCTGAAGAGCAAGATATCAACCGCGTACTCGCTGCATTTTGCCAACAATGGATGGCACACGGTCAACCGCTCAATGCCGGGTTTGAGGTACGCCATCACCGGTTTGTGGCCCTGATGGTTGACGAATCGGGTCATGCGGCCAGCGGTTGCTCCATTGATGGTTCAGTCCATGTGATGAAAAACCTGCAAAACCAGTTAGGCATTGATTTCTTTGATCGCACGCAAGTGGCATTCTGGGCTAACGGGCAGATTGTCACTATACCCTTTACCCGGCTGAAACAGGCCTTCGGGAGTGGTGAGGTCAATGGTCAGACGTTGGCGTTCAACCTGCAGGCCGCCACTAAAGATGACCTTGACAATCACTGGCTGATACCTGCTGAAAAAACCTGGCTGGCAAAATATCTGCCGAAATCTTCGTTAGTTTCCTGACGGGCAGATTTCGTAACTTTAACGTCCTTATGAAGCGTAGCGTAGCGTTTGCAGTGGTGGTGGTGATGCTGGCAGCTTGCAGTGCCGAAAAAAAAGCGGAAAAGGCATTCAAGTATGGTAAGTATCAATCAGCCATCGAAGCCTATAAGGCCATTTTAGCGCGCGACCCTAACAACGGCCGGGCTAATTATTACCTGGCCGAATCATACCGGAAATCAAACCGCATTCGCGAGTCGATACCCTACTATGCTAAGGCAGGCGGGCGAGGCATTAACGAGGATACCTTGAAATTGAGTTATGCCAAGGCTTTGCAGGCCGCTGGGCAATATGCCGAGGCCCGTCAGCAACTGGAAGAAGCCCTTGAGCAAACGGACAACGAAAAATTAAAATCGCGGCTACGCAGGGAGATTACCGGATTGGGGCGGCTTCAGGAGCTCAGCGAAAAGAAAAGCTATTACCGGATCAAGAACCTGGAGGCCATCAATACCCCGGTGGCCGAGTACTCCCCGGTATACCTCAACAACGAACTTTACTTTACGTCAGCCCGCAATAACAGCCGCATATTCGATGGTTCGGGTACACCCTATACCGATCTGTACAAAGTAGAAACGAAAGGCGCCAATGTGGATATCAACACGGTAAGTGCTTTGGCGCCCACCATCAATGAACCGTTGGTTAACGAAGGCACTATCGCCTTCACACCAGATGGAAAAACAATGGTGTTTGCCAAAGGTAATACCGGCAAACGCAAAGGCCGCGATGACGTAGACCTCTACCTCTCGCGCTTCCGCAATGGTGCGTGGACGGTCCCCCAGCTGATCAACATCAACCAACCGAATTCGTGGGAATCCACACCAGCATTCAGCCCCGATGGCCGCACCCTCTATTTTTCATCGAACCGGAAAGGCGGTTACGGTGGCCTGGATCTTTACAGCGCCACCATGGACAGTCGTGGGCGCTTTGGGCGAGTGCGCAACCTGGGGGCCGATATCAACACGGCCGGTGATGAGATGTTTCCCTTCGCCTCGGAAACGGGGCAGTTGTATTTCTCATCCGATGGACACCCCGGCTATGGTATGCTGGACATTTTCGTGGTGGCCCGCTCGGGCGGTAAAACCACGGCAGAAAACCTGGGCCAGCCGGTCAACTCCACCGGTGATGATTTCGGTATCTTCCTGTTCCGGCCCGATCGTGGATTTTTCACCTCCAACCGGGATGGTGGTAAAGGCGATGACGACATTTATACGTTCGTTAATGAAGACCCCAACCTGAAGGTGGTGAACTACTACCTGCAGGGCGTTACCTATGCGTGGGGGAAGGACAGCGCCAAGGTAATTCTGCCCGAAACCAAAGTCACGCTGCTGGGTGAAGATGGCGAAGAGATGCAGGACTTTATCACGGGCAACGATGGCAAGTTTCTGTTCCGTGTGTATGAAAATGAAAACTACACCCTGATTGGCGAAACCGATGGTTACCTGGTGGAGCGTGGGCGTTATACCACGCGCGGAAAGAGCGTGGCAAAAGAAACGCTTAAGGAACTGCTGACGAATGTGACGTTGGATACGCTCCTCGTGCTGGATAAGTTAGAGCGCAACAAGATTTTTGTTTTGCAAAACATTTACTTTGGATTTGACAGTGCCGTGATCCGGAGGGAATCCGCGCGGGAATTGGATCGGCTCGTTCAGCTCTTAAACGATAACCCGGAGATTAAAATCGAAATGGGCTCCCACACCGACAGTGTCGGCTCGAATGCCTACAACATTGATCTTTCGCAAAGACGAGCGCAAGCCACGGTAGACTATTTGATTAAGAAAGGTATTGAAAGCAAGCGACTGGTAGCGAAAGGATATGGAGAAACCCGTCCTATTGCCCGCAACACCAACCCCGATGGCAGCGACAATCCGGAGGGGCGCCAGCGCAACAGACGCACGGAATTCAAGATCCTGGAGATCGGACCTATGCCGGAAAAGAAAAAGCCGGAGGACGATGATGACAAGTATTTCAACGATAACAATAACGAACCGTAGCGGATGGGATACCCCACTCCGTCAGGAGGCTTCGGGGCGATCAACCAGTTTCTTCAGCACCCAGTAGAGCGGCAGGCCAGAGACAAAAAGAAGGAAGCCCATCAGGGCAGCTTCCCGGTTCGATACTAGTAAGCTGGTATTCACAAAACAATACGTAATAATGTATACCAGCGGGAGCCAGGGATAGAGTGGAATTTTATAGATGCCGCTTGGTTCCCCATGTCTCTTCGCCCGATATCGTAAAATAAAAATCGCGGCCGCAGCACTGGCTAATGCAATACTGTCAAAGAACATGACATAGTCGAGCACTTTGCTGAAGGACGAAGATAAAAACAGCGTAATAATCATAAACGCCACAAACACGGTAACGGCAAATTCCTGAACCTGCGTGCGTTCATTGATTCGTTTGAAAATGGCCGGCAGCACCTTGTCCTCGGCCATGGCATAATACACACGCGGGTTACTCATGATGGATGCGTTTACATAGGCCATCACCGCAAAGAACATGATGATGGCCACCGTCCGAGAGGCGTAATCGCCCAATAAGGCCCCTGCCACATCGGACGCCAAGGCGCTTGACTGCTGCAACCCATTGAAGCCCAACACCAGGTAATAGGAAAGATTGGCCAGCAGATACAACGTGAGAATAATCGCGATGCCAAAAAAGATACCTCGGGGTAAGGTGCGGCTGGCGTTGGGCACATCACCGCCAAAATTCATAGTCTGCTGGTAGCCGCCATACGTAAAAAACACAGGCACAAAACAAAGCCAGAATGCCTTAAGTGAATCGGATGAAGAAAGCGTGGGTACCGTGGTGGTGCGCGTAGCGGGGTCGGGCGCGGCAAACACGGCCAGTATCAGCAATACAATAAGTCCCATCTTGATCATCATGAGCACATTTAGCGTGCGGGCGCTCATCTTGATGCCGAGCAGGTTGATGATAAACAAGAGGCTGATAGCCGAAATGGTGGTGATGCGAATGGCCACATCATGATCAAGGTTGGGAAAGAGAAAGGGGTTGATGTACTCTGCTCCGACAATGGCCACAATGGCCGTAGACGCTGCATTGGAAATCACCGTCATCCAGTTAACCATAAAGGCAAAAGCCGGATGATAACAATGCGAAAAGATCTTGTAAAAGCCACCCGCTACGGGGTAGCGCGATCCGATTTCGGCAAACGTGAGCGCACCAAACAAACTGACCACCGCCCCCACGATCCAGGCGGCAAAGAACAGGAAAGGGGTTTGCGCTTTTTGCGCAACCTCAACCGGGGTACGGAAGATACCCATGCCAATGACCAGCCCCACCACCACCATGGTGAGGTCGAACAGGCTCAGCTTTGGTTTAATAGACACGTGTACGCAAACTGCCGGTGTGGAGTTGGATGCCGAGTGAAAACTGAAGGGGTTCAAAATCGTAATAGACATCCCCCATACCTACATTCAGACCAAGCTGGAAAAAGCCGCGCAGGTTTCCTTTGATAGGCGCTATAGCGGTTAGCGCGGGCTCAAGAAAAATCTGCCGGCCAGGTTCGGGGGTATAGGCAATATTGTTCGAAACCCATTCGGTAAACTGAGTAGACGAAACGCGGGCCGTGAAGGCCAGGTTGAAGCCTCGGTTGTTGGTGGCCAGGGTCGGTTGAATGAAAAACCGATTGAACGTGCCCTCAGCCTCCACCTGTTGTTGCTGTCCGGTTTGCTTCGCGATAAAGCTGTACTGATCAAAGCTATTGCTCTTCCCTGCCCCGTAACCGGCAAATACTTCATAACGGAATTTTCGCGTCAGTCCATAAAACCCTAAACCACCCTCAAAAAAGTTATGCTTCTTTTGAAAATCCGGATCCGTAAACTGGCGGGTAAGGAATGAATAGTTGCCCATAATGGCGATGTTATCCGTAACGGCATAGGCGGCCTGGGCATCCAGAGATGCGGAGACATTGACAGCCGCAGAAAACTCCTGGGCTTCACGGAAGAGGGGCACATTACGGGTGTTGGGCAGGTAGGCAGGCGCGCAGGAAGCAGCCAGCACAACCAAAATGAGTAGGGGCAGGGTTCGCATAGAAAAGGTAATTTAGCAGAAAAGTCAGATGTCCTTCAACGTTACAGAAATTAATCGACTGATTGGCGTGCGCAGGTCAGTTTTTCCGAAAGATTATTCAGGCGAACGGGTACCCGACAGCGTTGTCCGGCAGATGCTGGAAAATGCCAACCGGGCGCCCACGCACAAACTCACCGAGCCGTGGCGGTTTGTCGTGTTTACCGGTGCCGGGCTAAAAAAGCTGGCCGAATTCCAGGCTGCGTGTTACCGCGAGGTTACCCAGCGCGATGGCACGTTTCGCGAAGACCGGTATCAGTCATTGCAAACCAAACCGCTGGAGTCATCGCATATTATTGCCATCGGCATGAAGCGCGATGAGAAAAAAAGCGTGCCGGAATGGGAAGAACTGGGTGCTGTATTTTGCGCCATCGAAAATATGTACCTGACGGCTACGGCCTACGGCATCGGATGTTACCTGAGTACAGGCGGCATTACCCAGTTTGCTGAGGCCAGGTCTTTTTTTGGATTGGGTGATGAGGACAAGCTCTGCGGATTTTTGCACATCGGCATGCCAAAGCCCGACCTGCCGCCAGCCAGCAAACGCAAACCAGTGGAAGAAAAAATCCGATGGGTGGAGTGAGCGGATGAGAAGCCAGAAAGTGAGAAAATGAGGAGCCAGAAGGTGAGAAGATGAGAAGCCGGAAGACAAAAGTGAGAAGTTGATGATTAGTGAAGAACCTCAAATATGATACCTGATAAAAACTCGATTGCTGCAGCTCATGAACGCATCAGCCCGTTTATTCACCGCACGCCTGTACTGGTGAGTGAAGGACTCAACGAGATGACCGGTGCGAGGCTCTTTTTTAAGTGTGAAAATTTTCAAAAAGTAGGGGCCTTTAAAGCGCGGGGTGCCATGAATGCCTCGCTAAAGCTATCGCGGGAGCAACAGCAAAAAGGATTGGCTACACACTCGTCCGGCAACCATGCACAGGCACTGGCCCGGGCCGCCCGCATGCTTGGGGTGCCCGCTTACATCGTGATGCCGCGCACGGCTCCGGAAATAAAAAAACGCGGGGTACGCGGTTATGGCGGTCAGATCTTCGAGTGCGAACCGACACTGGCTGCCCGTGAGTCTACCCTGGCCGAGGTGATTGCCCGCACCGGAGCCACCGAAATTCATCCCTTCAATAACTACGATGTGATCGAAGGGCAGGCCACGTGTGCCAAGGAATTTTTTGAAGATGCACCCGCCCTGGATGTCATCCTCGCCCCCGTAGGTGGGGGCGGATTACTCAGTGGCACCGCATTGGCCGCGCATTACTTTTCTCCGGGCACGCTGGTGATGGCCGGGGAACCCGCTGGTTCGGATGACGCCTACCGTTCTATGCAAAGTGGAAAAATCGAGCCGGCACAGTCGCAAACCATTGCCGATGGCCTGCTCACCACGCTGGGTGACAAAACCTTTCCCATCATACGTGAACGGGTGAAAGAAATCATTACCGTAACAGACGCTGAAATCATTGCCGCCATGCGGCTGGTTTACGAAAGATTAAAAATCGTGATTGAGCCCTCCTGCCCTGTTCCCTTTGCTGCGGTACTAAAACAGCGCGAGAAATTTGCGGGGAAAAACGTGGGAATCATTCTTTCAGGCGGCAACGTTGACCTGGAGAAGTTGGGCACCTTCTTTTCTGCGAAATAAAAAAGGCAGCCTGCTACGGCTGCCTTTCCTTATTCTCACGTACAATCAATTCTTCTTCAACTGATCAAACTTGCTTTCCGCAGCGCGCTTCGGGAAGACGTTATCGGTGATGTTGACATCCGCGGTCTCTTGTTTGGGATCAATGACTACGTTCACAACCTCTTTCTCCTTCACAAACACCTTCTTCACCTCCTTTTCATTGAGACGCCAGATTTCAGCCGGAATTTTCTCGATCTCTTTTGATCCGTCTTTGTATGTCCACTCGATGATGACCGGTGACACCAGGCCCCCGGTATTCTTCAACATGACCTCATAGAAGTTCTTCTCCTCAAGTTTGGTGCGCATGGCATTGTCGTCAATGCGGGCGCGGAATTGGCCGTAGTCCTCCTCCTTGGTATTGAGCACCGTAAAATCCTGCGGACCCTTGCTGAAGTCGGTCACCTTCTCGCCCGGTTTGCCTTTACCTGCTGAAACATCGCCACCGGCAACCTTCACGTTCCGTTTCTCGAGATCAGGCTGCGATTTTTTGACTTTGTACCACTTCACTTCGTCCAGTGTGATATCGACATGATCGGTGGAATAAAACCAACCGCGCCAAAACCAATCCAGATCTACCGCGCTGGCATCTTCCATCGTCCGGAAAAAGTCAGCCGGCTTTGGATGTTTGAACGCCCACCGAACGGAAAACTCCTGAAATGCTTTGTCGAATAATTCGGGTCCCATCACGGTTTCGCGCAACAGCGTCAGGGCTGCCGCGGTTTTGGTGTAGCCGTTGCTGCCCCCGTACTGGCCCTGGTTATCGGCCGTAGCCATAATAGGGCGCATCATCGCTTTGTCGCCCTTCATGAAGTTGACAATATCCTTGGGTGTATTGCTGCTGTAGTTCAGATTCGGATACCGGATGCGCATCGTTTCCTTTTCCAGGAACGAATTCAGGCCTTCATCCATCCACGTCCACTGGCGCTCATCACTGTTGATGATCATGGGGAAGTAATTGTGACCAACTTCGTGCACGATGATGTACACGCAGCGCACCAGCACCCGGTCACTGATCGTTCCGTCTTTGGCCGGCCGGCCACCGTTAAAGGAAACCATGGGGTACTCCATGCCTCCGCCTACCCAGTTGATGGAGTAAGCCGTTGGATAAGGGTAAGGAATGGTGCGCTCGGTGTAAATATCCAGCGTGTTCTTAATTGCCAAGGTCGATTCCTTGCCCCACAGGGGATTGCCCTCTTTCGGGTAAAGGGATTGAGCCAGCGGGGCATTGTCGGCATTTTTCACCGCCATAGCATCCCAGATAAATTTTCGGGAAGACGCAAACGCAAAGTCGCGCACATTTTCGGCATGAAACACCCAGGTGCTCTTTTTCTTGCTGCGCTCTTTCTCCCGCTTCTTCGCTTCTTCTTCCGTCACGATCCATACCTGTTTGTCAAAAGTTTTACGCGCCAGTTCAAAGCGTTCAAGTTGTTCTTTTGCCAAAACGTCTTTCGGGTTTTGCAGCCAGCCGGTAGCTCCTACAATGTGATCGCTGGGCACCGTGATGCGGACTTTGTAATCACCAAACGTAAGGGCAAACTCACCCGACCCGAGGTA
>ERZ1066132.228-NODE-228-length-20536-cov-5.980226_pt1 | contig 20536 bp, 14 predicted proteins | sample MGYA00382779_ERZ1066132 | MGnify/ENA primary metagenome ERZ1066132 (study PRJEB33369, sample SAMEA5778362) | biofilm metagenome | biome: Industrial cooling water; feature: Water cooling tower basin; material: Biofilm | place: United Arab Emirates | collected...
GAGCAGGGGAGCAGGGGGGCAGCGGAGTAGGGAAAGACACGCCGCCCCGCTTCTTCGTAGAACTGCAGCATCACGTCGCTGATCAGAACTCGATCAACAAGCATCTGATCCGGCTGGCGAAGGAACTCAATCTGCCGCTGGTGTGCGACAACGACTCGCACTTCCTGCGGCGTGAGGACCACGACGCGCACGACACGCTCGTGTGCATCTCGACCGGCAAGAACAAAGACGACGATCAACGGATGCACTATCCCGTCGAGCTCTATGTGAAGAGCCCGAAGGAGATGCGCGACCTGTTCACGCAGTACGGCGAGGTCGGCAAAGTCGCGTGTGACAACACGGTCGCGATCGCCGAGCGGTGCAATGTGGAGCTGCCGATCGGGGCGAATCACGCGCCGATGGTGCGGGTGGAGATCAAAGGGCCACATGGCCAAAGCGCCAAAGGGCCAAAGAAGGGCAAGGACGCGGATCCGGCCGCGGACTTGCCGCGGCATGATGATCCGAAGTACGCCGGGGATCTGACGGCGTGGTACAAGGATTACTGCACGCACTTTGAGTTGGTGCCGTTTGATCACACGCCGACGCCGCAGGAGTTGGCGGAGAGCCAGGAGCAGTGCAACCGGGCGCTGCGGCTGCTGGCCGAGGGCGGCTACGTCTGGCGCTACGGGCCGGACGCCGCGAACGGCGGCGCGGGTGCGCCGGCGGTGGTCGATCGGCGGGCGCGGCTGGAGCGCGAACTCAAGATCCTCGCCGACAAGAACATCTCGGCGTACTTCCTGATCGTGTGGGACTTCGTGAACTGGGGCCGCCAGCGGGGCATCCCGGCGAACGCCAGAGGTTCGGGCGTCGGCACGATGGTCGGCTACACGCTGGGCTTGTCAAACGCCTGCCCGGTGCAGTACGGCCTGCTCTTTGAGCGCTTCACCGACCCGGATCGCTCCGAGTATCCCGATATCGATATCGACCTGTGCCAGGACGGGCGCGGCGACGTCATCAACTACGTCCGCAACAAGTACGGGCATGTCGCTCAGATCATCACCTTCGGAACGATGAAGGCCCGTGCCGCGGTGCGCGACGTGGGGCGCGTGTTCAACATCCCCTTGTCCGAGGTGGACAAGGTCGCGAAACTGATCCCCGAGACGCTGAACATCACGCTGGATGAGGCGCTCGAGCAGGAGCCGGACCTCAAGAAGATCTACGACACCGACGACCGCATCCGGCGTGTGCTCGACAACGCGCGGACGCTCGAGGGTCAGGCGCGGCACGCGAGCGTGCACGCCGCGGGCGTGATCGTGGCGACGCGACCCTTGCAGGAGATCGTGCCGCTGTTCAAGCAGCCGGGCACGGAGGACAACGCCATCGTCACGCAGTGGGACGGCCCCACGTGCGAGAAGATGGGCCTCCTGAAGATGGACTTCCTGGGCCTGCGCACGCTGTCGATCATCGAGCGGGCGAAGAAGCTGATCACGGATTCGCTGACGGAGGAGGAGATTTGGGAGGCGGTGGGCAGAGCGACGGAGCGACCGAGCGACGAAGCGACGAAGGGGAGGGGCAAGGCCGCCTCGTCGCCGCGTGGCTTTGTGGCCCATCCCCTCGACCTCGACCGTCTCGATTACGCCGACCAGACGGTGTTCGAACTCTTCCGCCGCGGCGAGACGACGGGCGTGTTCCAGTTTGAATCGCCGGGCATGCGTCGCTTGCTGGTCGAGATGAAGCCCGACCGGCTGGAGGACCTGATCGCGGCGAACGCGCTCTTCCGGCCGGGTCCGATGGATCTGATCCCGGACTACAACCGGCGCAAGCACGGGACGGAAGATGTGCCGCACGTGCACGAGATCGTCGATCGGTACACCAACGAGACGTACGGCGTCATGGTGTATCAGGAGCAGGTCATGCAGATCGTGCACGGCCTGGGCGGGATCAAGCTGCGCGATGCCTACACGCTGATCAAGAACATCAGCAAGAAAAAGCACGACAAGATCGAGAAGGAGCGGCCGAAGTTCGTTGACGGCGCTCAGAAGCAGGGCCTCAGCAAGCAGCAGGCGGAGAACCTGTTCGAGCTGATCCTGAAGTTCGCCGGCTACGGCTTCAACAAGTCGCACTCGACGGGCTACGCGATCGTGGCGTATCAGACGGCGTACCTGAAGACGTACTTCCCGAACCACTACATGGCGGCGTTCCTCACGTTCGAGAGCCAGGCGCAAAAGGTGAGCGACTGGATCTCGTACCTGGAAGATTGCAAGAAGTGCCGCTTTGTGCAGCCGACGGGCGATCCGAAGAAGGTGGCGCCGACGGTGCGGACGGGCGTGGAGGTGCGGCCGCCGGACATCAACTTGTCGAAGGCGGACTTCGCGGTTGTCTTTGAAGACGCGAGCCGGGGCGTCCCCGCCTCGGCGCAGGGAGCGTCGACCAACACCGCGAATGGCTCTCCGATTCGCGCCCACCAGGGCCACGTGCGCTTCGGGATGAAGGCGATCAAGGGCACCGGCGAGAAGGCGATCGAGGCGATTCTGAAGGAGAGAGACGGAGAGACGAAGAGACGAAGAGACGAAGTGGAAGACGCTTCGGCTGCGGGCGTTTCTCCAAACTCCGTCTCTCCGTCTCTTCGTCTCTCCGTCTCTACGCCTTTCTCTTCGCTCTTTGACTTCTGCGAGCGCGTACCGCCGGGTGCGATCAACAAGTCCGCGCTCGAGAACCTCATCAAGTGCGGCTGCTTCGACAGCGTGCACGGGCGCGACAACCGGGCGGCGATGGTGGCGACCATCGAGCAGGCGATCAGCGCGGGGCAGAAGCTCGCCGCGGACAAGGCGGCGGGGCAGGGTGCGCTGTTCGGATTCGGAGGCTCCGAGCCGCCGGCTGCACCCGGCGCGGCGGGCGGCGGCACGAAGACCATCACCCTGAACAAGGCCGACAAGTGGACCGAGGGCGAGACGCTGAAGTTCGAGAAGGAGATCCTCGGCTTCTTTGTCAGCAGTCACCCGATGGATCAGTGGAAGCGCTGGTCGAGCGTGTTCACCACGACGACGATCGCGGGCGTCAAGTCGTGCCAGCAGGACGCACGCGTGATCGTCGCGGGCATCGTGCAGGGCGTGCGGACGCTGATCGTGAAGAACGGGCGGAGCGCGGGTCAGAAGATGGCGGTGGTCACGGTCGAGGACCCGACGGGCTCGATCGAGTGCGTGGTCTTCGCCGACGCGTACGCGCGGTTCAGCCACTTGGTGGAGACCGACAAGATCATCTTCGTGCTGGGGCGTGCGGATTTGTCGCGAGGCGAGCCGCAGCTGGTGACGGATCGGCTGGTGCCGATCGAAGGCTCGCCCTTGTCGCCGGGGCGGCTGCAGGTGCTCATCGACGAGCGGAAGCTCAACGGGACGAGCATCCCCGCGGTCGAGAAGCTCGCGGCGATGCTGCGGGGATCGTCACCGGACGCGGCGCGTCTGACGGGGAATGGGGCTGCGAATGTGACTGGGAATGGCGCTGCGAACGGCAATGGCAACGGCTCCCCCACCGCCACCCCGACGCCCAAACCGGATTCGGAGCTGGAGGCCCTGCTCGCCAAGCACTCGCTGACGCCCTTCCCGGTGGAGCTGGCGATCGGCACGATGCATCACACGGCGATCCTGGCCGCGGGGCTGCGGGTGTCGCTGACGCCCAAGCTGGTGGATCAGATCGAAGCGTGCCTCGGGCCGGCGACCTGCCGCATCGTCGGCGGCGTGTCGGTGGATCTCACGGAGAAGAAGCCGTGGGAGAAGAAGTTTGCGAAGTCGAGCAGTGACGAGTGACGTCCTATAACTTTTCGGTAAAGCTCTATCCCCTGCTTCGAATTTTAAGTAAATTGAACGCCATTTTATTTTACTAAAGCTCCAGAGCCCGTAGAGTTCTTTACTTGGACCGGTCACAATTCACAGTACCAGAAGCTGGCGAACCGGTTTTTGTACGGATTCCGGTACGCACGCTTGATCGCGGAGAGTTTCGAGACCGAATCGTCGAAACCGTCGCGTTTGTACCCGCGCCACTGCCGCCCAAGCAGGATTGGGCACAGATCAAGCTTCAGCTGTTCGAGAAGCACAGCGAGACCCTGCTGGCTCTCGGACGACTCAATGGACTCCATAAGCGCGTTCGGAATTCATCCACTCTGTTGCGAGCGATCTGGCTGCGCGAAGCCAAGTTGTCGTCCGAGATCGAAGACATCCACACAACTGCGGCAGAGCTTGTGCTCGCCGGCGCGAACCGAGCGCTGCCGCTTCGGAGCCGCGGACGGGAGAGCTTTAACTACGTTGAGGCACTCGAACACGGCGTTCAATCCGAACTACCCGTAAGCGGGCGGCTCATTCGAGAGATCCATGAAAAGCTGCTTCGAGATGTACACGATCCCGATCGAGCACCGATCGTCGCGGGCGAGTTTCGCAAGATCCAAGTCTACATCGGAAACAGTGATCGCGGCCCAGAGCATGCCCGGTATGTGCCACCGCCACCCGGTCGGCATTTGGACGAGTGTCTCCGACAGTTCGAGGACTTCGCGAATCGCCGACCGAGCGACATTCCGCCACTCCTGGCGATAGCCATGGAGCACTACCAGTTCGAGGCTATCCATCCCTTTATTGACGGCAACGGACGTGTCGGGCGTGTTCTGATGTCAAGAAGTCTCGTGACCGAGAGGCTTCTTGACCACCCAACAGTGTACTTCAGCAGCTACATTTATAAGAACAAGTCGCGTTACAACGACCTGCTTCTGCGCGTAAGCACGCACGCCGAGTGGTTTCCTTGGATTGAGTTCGTACTTGACGCCATCTTGACGCAGGCGGTCGACTCGATCGCCCGAAGTGAGCGGCTCATCGAGCTGCGTGATCATTACTACGAATCGCTTCGAAAACTCGGCGCAAAGACCCGCGTTTTTGGACTCATTGAGCGCCTCTTTGCGATGCCGGTCGTCAATGCCGAGGAAGCTCGCCCTCTTCTTGGCAATCCCACGAAACCAACCGTTTACAGCGACATCAGCCTGCTGGAACGAGCTGGAATCCTCTCAGAAATCACGGGGCAGCAGCGTGTACGAGACTGGATGGCAAAGGACATTCTCTCCATCATCGAAACAGAAGACACAAACTCTCTGAAAAGGCCGAATACCGAATCATGATGGCGGTCATGTTCACGAGGCGTGCTGCTCCCACCGCGTCTTGAGGTCGTGCTCGACCTTGAGCAGGTCCAGCACCTTGCCGACGGTGAAGTCGATGATGTCGTCGATCGACTTGGGCAGCAGATAGAAACCGGGGTTGGGCGAGCAGATGGTCGCGCCCGCGAGGGCGAGCGTTTCCATGTTGCGGATGTCGATCAGGTTCAGCGGCATCTCGCGGTGGCAGATGATCAGCGGGCGGCGTTCCTTGAGCGTCACCATCGCGGCACGCGTCAGCAAATTCGAGCCCGAGCCGGTGGCGATGGCTCCGAGGCTCGACGATGAGCACGGGATCACCACCATGCCGTCGTGCAGGAACGAGCCGGAGGCGATGACGGCGCCGACGTCCTTGTTGGGGTGCAGCACGAGGCGACGCGTGGCGTCGGCGCGCTGCGTGGCGCTCAGCGACTTGCACAAGCCGGGGCACATCGACTCGAGATCGATGGTCTTGATGCCGGATTCGTCGAAGAGCAGGCGCTTGCCGTAGTCGCTGACGACGAGATGGACCTCGTGACCTTGCTCGAGCAGGATCGAGAGCAGACGCTGGGCGTACCACGCGCCCGAGGCGCCGGAGATGCCGACGACGAAGCGTCGCGGGGCGACACGGGGTGCGGGGTTCGCTTTGGCGGGACGCTTGGCCACGGGGGATTGTTCGCGGGCTGCGTCTGCTCTGGATTCGGGTGGAAGGAGTTCACCACGGAGATCACAGAGAACACGGAGGAAACAAAGGCGAAGGGGCCGCAGACAAATCGGGCGGGCTCAGGTTCAGCGAGCCGGGGCGTCCTCACCCCGTGCGCCACGGCGTGAGTCATCGAGGCGATGCGTCCGCAAACGCAAGCACCGGGGCGAGGACGCCCCGGCTCGCTTTCGGATCAGACGCGAATCGGTGGATCGAGGGACGCGCGACGCTTCTTACTGCACGTCCACGAGTTCGATCTCGAAGATGAGGTCGGCCTTGGGCGGGATATCGGGCGGAGCGCCGGCGGCGCCGTAGGCCAGGGCCCAGGGGATGGTGAGCTTGCGCTTGCCGCCGACTTTCATGCCGGGGATGCCTTCCTGCCAGCCCTGGATGAGGTGCTCGAGCGGGAACTCGACGGGGTCGGCACCCTTGGTGGAGTCGAAGACCTTGCCGCTCGACTTGAGCGAGCCGTGGTAATGCACGGTGACGATCGAGTCGAGGCTGGCGGTCTCGCCTTTGCCGATGGTGAGTTCTTCGATCTCGACGCCGCCGGGAGTCTTCGTGGTTGCCATGGTGCCTCTGTGGTGGGGTGATGCGGAGCCTGGAAGGCCCTCGCCCCCAAGTCCGGTGCAGAGAGACTATCGGCGGCGGCGACCGGCCGCAAGCAGGCCGAGACCCAGGACCGCGAGCGGCGCCGGAGCGGGAATCAGGAATGTGATGTCATCGAAGCCGACGCCGTCGGTGCCTCCGGCTCCCAGCGGACGGGCGACGGTGATCTGATCGAAGGCGACGTCACCGATGATCCCGAAGTAGCCGACGGAGCCATCGCGGATCGACGCGGACGGCAGCGCGGTGACCAGATCGACGGTGACCGCACCGGGTCCGCTGCCGATGGTCACCGTAATCGACGGCGGATTGTTACCGCTGCCGAAGTAGTCCAATGCGTCCGTCCAGGTGAAACCGACCGCGCGGATCGGCTGGTTGAACTTCAGCACGAAGAGATCGGCCGCCTCATCGCCCTCGGTGTAGATGAATCGCGAGCCGTGCGTCCCGAACGCTCGGGCCTGGGGACTGCTGCGAATCTGTCCGCGGGCGCCGGTCGCCTGCGCGGTCTGGCCACCGGTGAAGTTGATGGTCGCCGGCAGCACCCCGTTCGCGTTGGACTCGATATCGCTGTAGTACTGGGTTCCCAACCCTGCGACCGCGGAGAGGAAGTCGGTCCGCGCCTGATTGCTGTTGGGTGTCGCGAGCAGCGGGAATGCCGAACCTGTGTTGTTGTCAAGCCCTCGGAACACGGTCGCCGCGCCGGCGCAGACGACGGGAATGGAACCACCGAGAACAGCGATAAGGGCGAGCGGACGCATCATGTATGACTCCCGATAAGCCGCGTCGGCGGACGCACTTGTTCACTATGCCATGTTTTCCGGGCGTTGCCAGAAAACGCCGAGAAAAACTGTTCGTTATAGGACTCACGACCGCGTCAGCACCGATTCCTAATGCTGCACGATCGAGCTGATTCCGTTTTGAGTTTCCATCCTGCTCATGTAGACTGGCGTCAGAGTGAGGGTCGCTGCGGCGAGGGGCCACCGGCGATTGCGCAAAGGGGGAAAGGCCATGCCAACCTGCCGCTGCATCATCACCGCCGTCGGGTGCTTGCTGTCCGCCGGCGCCGCCGCTCAACCGTTCCAGATCGTCGCGACCGAGGCCCCCGCGGGCTCGGTGCCGCAGAGCCAGTGGCGGGCCACTCTTCGGTACTCCCTCACCTATTCGGGTTCGGTGGCCACGCCGCTGACGACGATCCCCAACGGCGAGGTGCACGACCCGATCGGTGTGGCGTTCCGCACGCCGACGGATCTGTTCATCGGCAACCGCCACGGCAACGGGGTGCAGCCGGGCACGATCAGCCGCTTCCAGCTCACCAACAACGGCGCGACCGCGACCTTCGTCAACTCGTACACACAGCCGGGCCTGATCGGCGTGCACGAGATCTGCTTCAACCCGGTCACGCGCGAGCTCTTCGCGGCGACGGTGTACGACGGCATCTGGCGCTGGACGACCGACACGATGGGCAATGTGACGCCCAACGGATCGTTTGCCCGCGGGCGCCCGTTCCGCGGCGTCTGCGTCGAAGCCTCGGGCAACTACCTCTACGCGACCGCCGCGAGCGGGACCGTCTACCGATTCCGCATCAACGGCGACGGCACGATGACGGAGTTGCCGTCCAAAGCGCTCAGCGGCGGCAGCAGCCTGCACTTCTTCTCGCTCGGGCCCACGCGCAACGAGATCTACGCAGCCGACTACGGGGCCAACAAGGTCTTCCGTCTCCGGATCGAGGCCGATGGCAGCCTGACCGAGCTACCCAGCATCACGTCGGGCGGCGCCATCGACTGTGCCTTCAGCCCCGACGGCGAGGAGATGTTCGTCGCCAAGCACAACATCGGCGGCATCGATCGGTTCAACTACGTCGCCGCCACCGACTCGTGGTCGTACGCGAGCACGATCGCGACGGCGTCGCTCGGCGGGTTCGCGGCGTACGTCCCGGCGGCGTGCCCGTCCGATCTCACCGGCGAGGGGTTTGTCGATGACTCGGACTTCCAGGTCTTCGTGCAGGCGTACAACATTCTCGATTGCGCCGATGGGGCCATGCCGCTGGGATGTCCGGCGGACTTCAATCTGGACGGTCTGGTCGAGGATCTGGACTTCCAGATCTTTGTCGTCGCGTACAACGAGTTGATCTGTTCGTGAGTTCCGCTCCCCGGAGGCTGTTCGATGATGTGTATCCATCGGTTCGTGCTCGCCGTTTCGGCTTCGCTTGTGAGCGCTTCGGCGCTCGCCCAGCCTTTCCAGATCGTCGTGACCGTCACACCGCCTTTCAGCATCCCCAAGCCGCAGTGGCGCGACGTGCTTCGCTATTCCTTCCCCGCGTCCGGCGGCGCGGCCATGTCGTTCACCAATATCCCCAACGGCCAGGTCAACGACCCCGACAGCGTCGCGTTCCGCACGCCCACCGATCTGTTCATCGGCAACCGCCACGGCAACGGCGTCGAACCCGGCACCATCAGCCGCTTCCGCCTCACCGACAGCGGCGCGACGGCCACGCTCGTCGATACCTACACCCAGCCGGGACTCGTCGGCGTTGTCGAGATCTGCTTCAACCCGTTGGACAAGGAACTCTTTGCCGCCGCGGTGAACGACGGCATCTGGCGTTGGAAGGTGGATACGCAGGGCGTGGTCACGTCCAACGGCTCGTTCGCGCGCGGGCGCGGCTGGCGCGGCGTGTGTGTCGAGCCTTCGGGGAACTTCTTGTTCGCGACCGCCGCCGGCAGCTCGATCTTTCGTTTCCGACTCAACCCCGACGGCACGACCACCGAACTTACGCCCTACACCATCAACGGATCGACCAACCTGCACTTCTTCGGGCTCGGGCCCGTCGCGGGCGAGCTGTACGTCGCTGATATCGGCTCGAACAAGGTCTACCGCCTCCGCGTCAACGCCGACGGCAGCCTCACGCTGCTCCAGTCCATCAGCTCGACAAACGCCATCGACTGCGCCTTCAGCCCCGACGGCAAGGAGATGTTCGTCTCGCGCCACATCTCCGGCGGCATCGATCGGTTTAACTACGTGAGCGCCACCGATACCTGGGCCTACTCCAGCACGATCCCCACCGACTCGCTGAGCGGTCTGGCGACGTACGTCCCCGCCGCCTGCCCTTCCGACCTGACCGGCGAAGGCTTCGTCGATGACTCGGACTTTCAGGTCTTCGCGCAGGCGTACAACACCCTGGATTGCGCCGACCCTTCGATGCCCCTTGGTTGCCCTGCTGATCTGAATCTCGACGGATTTGTGGACGATCTGGATTTCCAGGTCTTTGTGATGGCTTACAACGAGTTGATCTGTTCCTGACCGTGTCCCCGGCACGTCGTGCCCGCACGGCGTCCACACCTTGGAGAGAGTCTGATGTCGCTCATTCGCTGGATCGTTCGTGCCGCCGCTACCGCTCCGCTCTTGAGCGCCGCGGCTCTCGCGCAGCCGTTCCAGATCGTCACCACGATCGCCCCGCCGTTCGCGGTCCCGAAGCCGCAGTGGCGCGACGTGCTGCGGTTCTCGCTGCCCGACTCCGGGGGCGTGCTCACGTCGCTCGCCAACATCCCCAACGGTTCGGTCAGCGATCCGATCGGTGTCGCGTTCCGCACGCCGACGGATCTGTTCATCGGCAACCGCCACGGCAACGGCGTGGAGCCCGGGTCCATCAGCCGATTCCAGTTGACGGACGCCGGCGCCACCGCGACCTTCGTGAACTCGTACACCCAGCCGGGCCTGGTGGGTGTTCACGAGATCTGCTTCAATCCGGTGACGCGGGAGTTGTTTGCCGCCGGGGTGTTCGACGGCATCTGGCGCTGGACGGTGGATTCCAGCGGCATCGTCAGCCCGAACGGTGCGTTCGCCCGCGGCCGCCCGTGGCGGGGGGTGTGCATCGAGGCGACCGGCACCTACCTCTACGCCACCGCCTTCAGTTCCACGGTGTTCCGATTCCGAATCAATGGCGACGGCAGCATGACCGAGTTGCCAGCGCAGAACCTCCTCGGCGCCAGCAACCTCCACTTCTTTTCCCTTGCCCCCACGCAAGGCGAAATCTACGTGTCGGACATCAATGCCGGAAAGGTCTTCCGCCTCGGCGTGAACCCCGACGGCAGTCTGACCCAGTTGCAGACCATCACGTCCGCCAACGCCATCGACTGCGCGTTCAGCCCCGACGGGCAGGAGATGTTCGTCGCCAAGCACATTTCGGGCGGCATCGACCGCTTCAACTACGTCGACGCGACCGACTCGTGGTCGTACAGCAGCACCGTCGCCACCGATTCACTCGGCAGCTTTGCAACCTATGTTCCGGCGATCTGCCCCGAGGACCTCACCGGCGAGGGGTTCGTCGATGACTCGGACTTCCAGGTCTTTGTGCAGGCGTACAACATTCTGGATTGCGCCGACGGCGCGATGGCGCTGGGGTGTCCCGCCGACTTCAATCTCGATGGCTTGGTGGACGATCTGGACTTCCAGCTCTTTGTAATCGCTTACAACGAACTGGTTTGTTCGTGAAGCGGATCAATCTCGTTTGGTATCCGATCAAAACATCCGTATTTTTATCTGGATAGTTTTGCGTACCGGGAATTCTCCGGGATAATGGAAGCCAGCGGCGTTGGATGCGGGGTCCGGCGCCGCGGGATTTCCATGCATCCCGCGGGCACCTGAGAGAGTTCACCATATGAATCGCGCGTTCCTTTTCGTCGCCGCCATCGGCGCTGCTGTCGCTCCCTCGTCGCTTGCGCAGACGCTGACGCACGGGGACGCGACGTTCCAGTTGATCCCCAACCCGCCGTTCAGCGGCACGCTGCCGGACACCAACTTCAAGACCGATCCGACGAGCGGCGACTACATGAGCAAGTACTCATGGTCGTACCGCACGCAGTTCAACAACCAGAACAGCCTGATGAGCCTGCTGGACAACCCGGTGGTCTTTACGAGCGGGAACAAGTGCCGCATGACCTGGACGAACGCCGGCCCCGCGCCCGTCGGCCAGGAGCGCTTCAACGCGGAGCTCACGATCACGTTGATCGACGGCGCCAACCCCAAGCAGGCGCGGCTGTTCAGCGTGATGAAGTTCCGGAGCGCCGCCAACAGCACGCTCACGTACCAGCTCTTCAACCTCAACGACATCGACATGCCGGGCGGCACGCCCAACCCGCAGACGGACGACAGCGTGCTCTTCATCTCGCCCGACGAGGCCTTGTTCTCCGAACAGGCCTCGTTCGAGAACGCGCTTGCGGTCGCCCTGAACAGCTCCCGCCACGAGGCCAACACCGGCCTCACGCTCCGCAACAAGACTTCGAGCGGCTCGTTCGACCTGAACAACGCGGATGGGCCGGTCACGGGGGACGGCAGCAGCGCGTTCCAATGGACCGCCACGCTCGCCCCGAGCGAGGAGTTCACGGTCTACTCCGGCATCGCGATCAATCAGGATTCGTACCCGAAGAACCCGTGCGTCGCCGACATCAACTTCGATCGCGTCGTCGACGACCTTGATTTCCAGGCATTTGTCGCGGCGTACGACGTGCTGGAATGCCCGGGCAGCGGGCCGAGCCGCCCGTTCTGCCTGGCGGATCTCAACGACGACAGCGTTGTCGATGACCTGGACTTCCCGATCTTCGTGGTGCAGTACGACGCGCTCGTCTGCCCGTAAGCCGCCGCCCGCACTTCGATCCGTCACCACCCGCGCACTCGCCCGCGCGGACATTGAGAAAGTGAGTCTTTCATGAACCGAACCGTTCTCCTCGCCGTCGCCGGCCTGGCGTCGGCCGCCGGATTGGCCGCGGCCGCCCCGACCATCACGCAAGGCGACGCGACGCTGCAGCTCGTGCCGACGGTGCCCTTCTCGGGCACGCTGCCCGACAGCAACCTGCGCCCCGATGGCGTCGCGGATTACCTCGGCAAGTACTCGTGGTCCTATCGCACGCAGTTCAACAACCAGAACCGCCTGATGAGCGACCTGGACACGCCGACGGTGTTCACCAGCGGCGGTCGCACACGCATCACCTGGACGAACGCCGGGCCCGGGCCGTCGGGTCAGGAGCGTTTCAACGCCGAGCTCGAGATCGAGATCATCGACGACCCGGCGAACGCCAACACCTGCCGCGTCTTCAGCAAGATGACGGTGCAGAACAACGCGAGCTCGACGCTCACGTACAACTTCTTCCATCTGGCCGACATCGACATGGCGGGCGGGTCGCCCAACGCCTCCAACGACGACAGCGTCTCGTTCAGCGGGAACACCGCGTCGTTCACCGAGCAGTCGACGCTCGAGACCGGCGGCGCCGCGGCGGCCAACTTCAGCAAGCACGAGGTCAACACCGGCCTGAACCTGCGCAACAAGGTCTTCAGCGGCTCGTTCGATCTCAACGACGCCAACGGCCCGGTGTCCGGCGACGCGTCTTCGGCGTTCCAGTGGACCCGCGTGCTCGCCCCGGGAGCCAGCGAGGCCCTCTACGCGGGACTGGCGATCAACACCGCCGTGTACGCGCAGAACCCGTGCCTGGCGGACCTGAACCGCGACGGGCTCGTTGACGACTCGGACTTCGTGGACTTTGCCGGCGCGTACAACGATCTGCTGTGCCCGGGCATCGGGCCGTCGCGCCCGTTCTGCCTCGCCGATCTCAACAACGACGGCGTGGTGGACGACGGCGACTTCGTGCTCTTCGCCGGTCAGTACAACGTGTTGCTCTGCCCGTAACCGAGTCCGGCGCCGATCGAACACGAACCCCCGCCGACGCGGGGGTTTTTCGTTCCACGGGGCCGGTTCGGTCACTTGCCGGGCGACACGGGCTCGGCGGCGGGCGTTGCGAGCCAGACGCCGCGGCAGAAGAGCGCCAGGCGCTGATCGGCGAGTGAAGGCTCGTCCTTTTCGGGGATGCGCGCGAGCATGGCCTCGATGCCGCGCTCGACGCCGGGTCGATCCCCGAGCTGGTAGCAGAAATAGGCGTAGATCAGACCGGCGTCGCGGACGGGCTGGAGGCCCAGCGGGCCGAGCGACTTGGCGTTGAGCCCCATCCGGGCCTCGAGGTCGGTCTTGACGATCCGGGCGCGGTCGTCGGTGCTGACGAGCTCCCTGGTGTAGCGGACGCCGGCGACCTCGGGGTGACTGGTGAGCAGTTCGCGCAGGTTGTTCGACGCCGAGATGAACAGCCCGCCGCTGATCTGGGCGTGCGTGCGGGCGGCGAGTGCGGCGACATCGCCGGGGCGGAAGGTGAGGGCGCGGGCGAACTTCTCCTCCGCGGCGAAGAACTGGCTCTTGGTCATGAGCGTCTCGCCCTGCTTCATCGCCTGCGTGAAGGCGCTGCCGTCGTTGGCGTCGGGCTTGATGAAGTGGGCGCCGGTCTCGCCGGCGTCGCGGATGAGGTCGGTCACGCTCTTGTCCACGAGGGGAACGAGCTTGCCGCTGGCGTCGAACCGCATGCCCGGTGGCGGCGTGCCCAGCCCCGGAGGCGTCGGCCCGGTTCGCGGCGTCGCGCGGGCCTGAGGCGTCTCACGGTCGCTGAGCGCTTCCTTCAGGCTCTCGATCTCGCGGAGCCACCGGGGTTTGGCGATGTCGGCAGGATCGGTCGGCGCGTCCGCGGTCCGATCGGGGCTGGCGGGCGCCGCGGGCTCGGCGGGATCAACGTCCGCGCGGGCCTTTCCGCGGTCGGCGAGGCGGCGAGCCAACGCGTCGTACACCGTTATTTCCTCGGGAACGGTCGTGGAGGACGTCTGGGGACCGCCCGGGGCGGCGGAGCGCGGGTCGGCGGCTTCGGCGGCTTCGGGCTGACTGCCGACCCGCGCGACCAGCGGCGATGTGACCTCTCGCCGCACCGGCTGGATGCCCAGCAGCGGCGATGCCGCGACGCTGAAGGCACGTCCGTCCTCGTCCACGCCCTGACCCACGAGCGAGGGACGCAACGAGAGGGACGTGCTGTAGGAAGCGGTCGATCGGAGCGTGCCGCTGGGACGGGCCGAATCGCTGAGCCACGAGGGCCGCCGCTCGATGCCTCCGGTCCGTGAGAAACCGTTGACTCCGGAACCGCTGCTGCCGGGCTCGCGTGCGACGAATCCCGCGCCGGTGAGGCTGGACCCGCGGGTGCTGCCGCCGGTGGTGAGGGCGAACTGGTACTGGAGCGCCTCGGTGCCGCGGATGCCCTGTCCGGCGAGGCCGGAGTAGTAGGAATCGCGACGGAAGTTGTAGAGGGAATCGCTGCCGAGCGAGCTCATGAACTGGCTGGAGTCCTGCAAGGTCGACGATCGCTGGGACGCGCCGCCGGCGGCGTTGCCGAAGACGATGGCGTTGCGCATGCGGATCGCTTCCTTGTCGTAGCCGCGGTTCACCGGGCCCTTGGAGGCGTCGTACTTGTTGGTGTTCTTCTGGAGGCCGCGGCCGTCGCCGAGGGCGTTCTGGGCGCTGGCAGACGCAGCGAGGCCGGCGAGCAGGATGAACGACGCAACGGCGGTTCGCATAGGACCATCCATGAGGGCACCCGATCGAAGTATAAACAACACAGATTCTTAAACCAAGCCTTATCGACAATCGCTTCCGAGTATATTGCAAGATGATCGCACCGAACCCGCTTGTATATACGGACACGGTCACGGAGGTGTTCTATGAGGCTCGGGAGATGGGCGTGGCTTGCGGCGATGGCCGGAACGATGGGCTTGGCGGCGTTCGGAGCGTGCGCGCAGCCGGTGTACAACCCGGCGAACGGACACTATTACGAGCGAGTTCTGCAGAACGGAGTCACGTGGCTCGCGGCGAGCCGTGACGCAGAAAACCGCACACACGCCGGGATGTCCGGACATCTCGCAACAGTCACGACGCCAGCAGAGCAGGCATTCATCAATGCCCACTTCGGCAACATCCCCGGGGTGTGGCTCGGCGGGGTGTGGTCGAATGGGCTTGACGGCGATTGGCGCTGGGTCACGGGAGAGACGTGGGGCTTTACCGCGTTTCATCCCGGCCAACCGAACAATCTGACCGGCTACAACGCGTACCTCATGCTCAACCCGACGGGCGCGGCATGGTCCGACTCGGTCCCCACCGACACGGCCAAGGGATACATCGTGGAGTACTCCAGGCCGTGGTTCCCCATCGGTAACGGGATCGAGATCCTGACGGCGGAGGTCAACGGATCGTCTTCCATGAACACCGCGACAAACGGCACGATGTTTTTCGGAGCAACCGGGTTCGTCAACAAAAAGTCCGCTGGTGGATCGACGGGCGGAGGATTCGGAGCGGAGTACATCAGGGTCACCTCAGACCTGCGGGTGTGGGACTCCATCGAGTGGTACGCTTATCCGACATTTTCTCCGTTTGGTGTCGCGCTGGAACAGAGAGACGAGGGGTATGTAAACGTTCTCAGCGGCGAGTACTTCGGTCAGGTCAACGGGCGCTACACGGTCCGGATGGATCGAGACTATGTTCTCGCGAAATCCTACTACTACGACGCGGCGCATCTTCAACTCGAGCCCCTATCGGGAATCTCTGATCTCGCGGCTGGCCAGATTCGTAACTACCGCTACCTGACAGCCGGTGACTATGCGACCGAGTCCTTTCAGTTCTTCGTCGATTTCTTCATTGACTCGACCGACACCATCCTCGAGCCTTTGCCGTACCCATGCCTGCGAACCGGCTGGCGGCAGCTTGAGTCCCTCCAATCCCCCAACGGCCGCACGAGCGGCGCCATCGCGTACGACCCGAATCGAGGCGCAGTCGTGATGCTGGATCTGGCCACGCCGCCGAAGCTATGGGCTTGGAACAACGGCTGGACGTTACTTTCTTCGAGCGGACCAACCACCGCTCGGGCCGCTTACGCGATGGCATACGACCGCAACCGGGGGCGTCTCGTCGTCTTCGGTGGACAGCGGGTGACCGGCTCGACCGCGTATCTGTCGGAGCTGTGGGAATGGAACGGCACCTCATGGACACTTCGGTCCCAGCCCACTCCGAGACCGGCCGCTCGACGCAACGCCGACTTCGTGTTTGACCCGAATCGGGGAACGTGCGTCTTGATCGGCGGATTATCGAATACGACCAACTTCCAGCGCGAAGCATGGGAATGGAATGGCACCGCATGGTCCCGGTTGCCGGATCTTCCTGCAGATTTTCACGCCGAGTCTGCGTGCTTCGATCCGATCCGTGGAAGTGTGGTCGCGATCGATGGCAATGGTCGACTCGCGTGCTTTCGTTTGGGCATGTGGGTCGTCGAAGGCACGTTCATCGCGAACGGTCTCTCATGGAGCAACGCCCTCCGCTTCGATCCCCGAACCAACGGATTAATCCTCTTCTCCGGCGGTACCTATTGCGTGCCCTTCGAGCTTGTTGCTGGCCAATGGACCCTCATGAGCATGCGCGGACCATCGGAGAACTCCGTGCTCGGCGGCGCCGCCTTCGATGAGAACCGCAACAGCTTCATCCTGACCGCGGCGAATTCCTGGAGCGGCGTGCTCGGCGAACATCGGCGGGCTTCCGCTCCGGACGCCCAGATCACGCATGGAGACCTGTTGATCCTACGCGGACAGCCGATCGAGATCGGTGCCGCCTTCACTTCCGCAGGCTCGACGTCTATTGAGTGGCGGCGGAACGGCACGATTCTCGCGGACGGCGGGAGGATCTCGGGAGCCACGACGCCGAACCTTCTGATTCAACAGGCGTCTGCAGCGGATGCCGGAACGTACACGTTCACGGTCACGGATGAGTGCGCCCACCGGGTTCTTGATTCGGTGACAGTTCAGGTGCTTGGATGCCCGGGTGATCTGAACGGCGACTCAATCGTCGATGACTCTGACTTTCAGATCTTCGTTCGTTCCTACGATCTCCTCGATTGCTTGGATCCGGCGATGCCCATGGGTTGCGTCGCTGACCTGACGGCCGATGCGTTCGTCGACGACGCTGATTTCAGTGTGTTCGTCGCGGCCTACGACTCGCTCCTGTGTCCCTGATCGCCTGCAACGCCAACGACCCGACACCTACCCTGCGTCATGCCGGCGTCATCCTCAACGTACATCACGACACCCATCTACTACGTTAACGACCGCCCGCACATCGGGCATTGCTACACCACGCTCCTGGGCGACGTGACCGCCCGGTTCCACCGGCTGATGGACCCGACGCCGGGATCGACGTTCTTTCTGACCGGCACCGACGAGCACGCGGACAAGGTGGTGACCTCGGCCGCGGCCCACAGCGTGACGCCCCAGCAGTGGGCCGATCGCAACGCCGCGGAGTTTGAGAAGGCGTTCGCGTTCATGAACGCGAGCCACGACGACTTCATCCGCACCACGCAGGAGCGGCACAAGAGCAAGGTGCTCGAGTACATCCGCGCGTTGCAGAAGCGCGGCGACATTTACCTGGGCGACTACACCGGCTGGTTCGACGCCTCGCAGGAGGAGTACCTCACCGAGACGGCGGCCAAGGAAGCCAACTACGTCAGCCCGGTGACCGGCGTGCCGCTGGTGAAGAAGACGGAGAAGAACTACTTCTTCAAGCTCAGCGCGTACGAGGCGCGGCTGAAGGAGCACTTCGCGAAGCACCCGGAGTTCGTGCAGCCCGAAGCACGCCGCAACGAGGTGCTGGGACGATTGAACGAGCTGCGCGACATCCCGATCTCGCGGGCGATCACCGACGACCCCACCAGCCAGTGGGGCATCAAGATGCCCGACGATCCGACGCATCGGATCTATGTGTGGATTGATGCGTTGTTCAATTACCTGAGCGTCGTCGACACCGATGCGCGGCGGAAGTACTGGCCCGCCAGCGTGCACTTCATCGCCAAGGACATCCTGTGGTTCCACGCGGTGATCTGGCCGGCGCTGCTGATGGCCTTGCGCGAGTCGGACCCGAAGTACGGCTTTGTGCAACTGCCCAAGACGGTCTACTCGCACGCGTACTGGGTGCGTGAAGGCCGCAAGATGAGCAAGAGCCTGGGCAACTTCGTGAGCATCGAGGTGCTGCAGGCGTACGCGACGAAGTACGGGCTGGACGCGGTGCGCTGGTATTTGATCACGCAGGGCCCGCAGGGCGCGACCGACGCGGACTTCAGCCACGCGAAGTTCGTGGAGGTCTACAACGCGGAGCTGGCCAACGGCATCGGCAACTGCGCGAGCCGCGTGAGCAACATGATCGAGAAGTACTTCGGCGGGTCCACGCCCGCGATCGGCACCGCGAGCACGCGCGTGCACGCGGCGTGTGCCGACGCCGGCGGCAAGGTGGCGACGGCGATGAAGTCGCTCGACACGCACGCGATCACGTCGCTCGCGGTCGCGATCATCCGTGAGGTGGACGCGTACATCAACGACACCCAGCCCTTCAAGCTTGCCAAGACCGTCGATCAGAACCCGGCGGCGAAGGGCGAGCTGGGGGCGATCCTCGCGAACTGTGCCGAGGCGATCCGCGTCGCGTCGGTGCTGATGTCCCCCGCCATGCCGCAGAAGATGGCGCAGCTCTGGCAGGGTTGGAACTGCGCTCCCGCGGCGGGTGCGTCGCTGGCGGACCTGTGCGTGTTCGGAGGGCCACACGGGCTGCAGCCGGGGCAGAAGATCGCCAAGGGCGAGGCGCTCTTCATGCGGGCCGATCCGGCGGAAGCGCCGCCGGCGTGAGGGGCTGCAGGAACGTGGGACCGGCCTCCGGGCGGTCGCCGACGTGATGCGGGGCGGTGTGGAGGTGCGTCTGGGTCGACCGGCCGGAGGCCGGTCCCACTTGTGTTGACCGGCCGGAGGCCGGTCCCACTTGTGTTGACCGGCCGGAGGCCGGTCCCACTGGTGTTGACGGGGCGGAGGCCGGTCCCACTGGCGCGAACCGCGGCCGGGGTGTCCACGGCTCGGAAACTCCCCTTGACCGGGGCCTTGTGCCGAAACACGATTATCCGGTCCGTCCGGTCTACCCGTGGGGGCTTCCAGAAGGAACTTTGCGATGCGATGCTCGAATCTGATCTCCCGCTCCGCGCTCTTTGCCGCCGGAGCTGGCTCGTTGGCGTTTGTGACGGCGTTCTCGGGCGGCTGCGCACGCGAGTACGCGAACTACCCGCCGATTCAGGGCGACACGTTCGCGGTGAAGGACCTGAACAGCCGCCAGATGCAGGACGCGATGGTGGCGGCGCTGCGGTGGACGGTGCTGCGGTACCCGCCGCCGGGCGGCTCGCAGGGTGGGCAGATGCTGGCGATCAACCTGCCCCCGGGCATCGGCGAGACGGGGTACGCGTACGTGGCGGAGCGGGTGGGCGAGGGGGCGGTGCCGCTGACGGAAGAGAACGCCAAGCGGCTGCCGGTGTACCACGTGACGCGGGTGTGGCTGCGCGGCACGACGGCGCGGATCGACGTGGTGCGGCCGCTGTTTGAGGTCGGCGAGAAGCCGGGCGGTGGCGCCGTGTACCGCGGGGTGCAGGTGCGTCTGGCCGGTGGCTGGGAGCCGTGGCGCGTGAGCAGCTCGAGCGAGTACGAGGTGGGCGTGCTGGACGCGCCGGAGCTGAACCCGATCGGCTCGGCGCCGGTGTCGCATTCCGGACATCCGACGCAACCGGGCGACATTGGCGAAACCGTCGATCCCGCGGCGGGCGAAGACTCGAAGAAGTAAGCCGCGTGCCCTGAGCAGCGAACACCGTCGGCACGCTCGAACCTTCCCTTTGAAGGACGGTTTGTGCGTGGGACGAAGCCCGCGACCCCGGTTCCGAACTACGCTCCGCCGTGACCGAGACCTCCACCAGTTCCATGCCCGCGACCCAGACCGGCCCGACTTCGGGCGCGGCACCGGGCGAGAAGTCGCTGACGAATCGGGACCTGATTCCCCGGGCTCCGCACGGCGTGCTGCGCTGGGTGGGCCGGGTCGGGATGCTGGTGTACATCCCGGCGATCGCGGTTCCGATCGGACTGGCGCTGCTGATCCGACGCTGGTCGGGTCCGGAACTGACATCCAAGATCGAGAGCAACCTGCTGGTGTTCGACGAGCCGGCGCTGCTTCTGGCACTGGGGGCGATCGGGGCGCTGCTGCTGTCGGTGGGCATCGTGAACGAGATCGGGCGGGAGCGGATCCACAAGGCGTGGGATCTGATCCGTGCCATGGGTGCCACCGCGGTGCTGGGCGTGCTGTGGACGATCAGCCCGGCGGTGCTGGGCATCAC
>ERZ1066132.232-NODE-232-length-20336-cov-44.183965_pt1 | contig 20336 bp, 13 predicted proteins | sample MGYA00382779_ERZ1066132 | MGnify/ENA primary metagenome ERZ1066132 (study PRJEB33369, sample SAMEA5778362) | biofilm metagenome | biome: Industrial cooling water; feature: Water cooling tower basin; material: Biofilm | place: United Arab Emirates | collected...
ACTCGTTCATCTGTCTCAGAGACTCGTTCATCTGTCTCAGAGACTCGTTCATCTGTCTCAGAGACTCGTTCATCTGTCTCAGAGACTCGTTCATCTATCTCAGAGACTCGTTTATCTGTCTGAGAAACTCGTTCATCTGTCTCAGAGACTCGTTCATCTGTCTCAGAGACTCGTTCATCTGTCTCAGAGACTCGTTCATCTATGTCAGAGACTCGTTCATCTATTTCAGAATCTCAAACTACTTCCTCAGCTCCCTCAGCTCCCCCAGCTCCCCCAGCTCTATGTCGCATTTCGGCGTAAGCGGCATAAACTCCTTGGACGTTGTACCAATTGAGAAAAATTCGGGCAATTTCCAGGGCTAATTGGGTTTGACCTCGGTCGATTAGTTGTTGTAAGAAACCTGCCATTGTTTTTTCGTTGAGTCTGCCGCCGAGGGTGAGGAGTCCCCAGAGAAGTCGGTGCAATGGTGTCATTTGAATCATCATCCGCACTTCGGTGGTGGGATGTTTTTGATAAAACAAGACGCCCATGCGTCCTCGTTGAATTTCTTTTTCTATGAGGTTGGGAATTTGTGCTAGGGAGAAGGGCGGATGCCAATGGTAGCCAACGGCGTCGGGGCATTTGATCAGTTTAAGACCGAGTTGTTTGAGGCGGACGCCTAATTCTAGGTCTTCCCAGCCGTAGAGTTGAAATTGGGTGTCGAAGAGTCCGGCTTTAATCAGCCAGTGGCGCGCGATCGCTACATTCCCCGTGGCAAAATAGGCAGCAGAAAAGTCGGTAATTTTGTAGGGTTCTGAAGTCGGGTCGTCAAAGTTACAGGTGTTGATGACTCTACCATAGGTGAAGTGGCGATCGCTGCCCAATGTCTTTTCTCCCTGCACCAGGGCGTCTGCGTGCGCCTGAAGGAAGTTTTCCGTCACGACTAGATCGCTATCAATAAAGATGATATATTCCCCTAGTGCTTGCTCTACGCCTAGATTGCGGGCGGCGGCGGGGCCACAATGAGATTGCGCGAAACTTCGCACGTGGGGGAATGTGGCGGCATTTGCTTCCAACCATTCGAGCGTTCCATCTGTGGAACCATCATCGACCACTACCACTTCGTAGTGCGTGACGGCGCTACCCGGCTTCAAATGCTGTTTTTCCAAGGCTAGGAGGCATTTTTCCAGGATGGGTCGGCGATTGTAGGTGGGAATGACGACGCTGAAAAACACGGCGATCTAATAATGAGTCCCGGATTATTGTAAAGACTTATTAATGGTTTGGCAATCAATATCAAACTGTAGGATGGCTGACAGAATTAGCAGCGATTGGATAGATAATGGAAGTTTGTCGTTTTTCGATGATGCAAGCTGCGATCGCATCGCTACCAGAGGAAGATTGGGAATGAAAGCTCAGGATTTGATTGGAAAAACCATTGCATTTGCAGGTTCTGGCGGTTTAGATAGTTGTACGATTACCCGTTGGCTGACAGATCAAGGTGTCAACGTTGTCTGTTTTACGGCAGATTTGGGCCAACCCGATGAAGAGGATGTGGAAGCAATTGGCAAGCGGATGTCGATGGCGGGGGCGGTGGATTTTGTTTTGTTACCCGCGCGGGATGCGATCGCCGGGGCCGGTGTAGATTTAATTCAAACCCAAGCTTGTTATGAAGGACGTTACTGGAATACAACCGCCATTGCCCGCTGCGTCCTCACCAAAGCGATGATTCAAGAAATGAAAAAAAGAGGGCTAACAATTTTCAGCCACGGTGCCACGGGACGGGGTAACGACCAAGTCAGGTTTCAACTAATTACTAACATGTTGGCTCCGGATTTTGAAGTTTACGCACCTTGGCGCGATGAGGAATTTTTAGCCCGCTTTCCCGGGCGCAGCGAAATGATTGATTTCTGTCAAGAAAAAGGTCTTCCCGTCACCGCATCGAAAGATAAACCTTATTCCACCGATGCCAATATGCTCGGTTTAACCCACGAATCGGGATTGTTAGAAGCTTTGACAACTCCGGCGCATTTTGTTAAGCCAGTTATGGGTTGTTATCCTGCCGATGCACCCAATGAAACTGAAGAATTTACCGTGACTTTTGAGCAAGGTCGTCCGGTGAGAATTAACGGCAATGCGGTGAGTTTGGTCGATGCATTTCTGCAAGCAAACGCTATCGGCGGACGCCACGGAATTGGAATTGGCACCCATTTAGTAGAAAACCGCTTTGTGGGGATTAAATCCCGCGGGGTTTACGAAAGTCCTGGACTTGAATTATTGGGAACTTGCTATGCATTTTTACTGCAATTAATTTTAGACCGGCGGGCGCGGGAGTTCTTTGACCAATTATCTTTATTAATTGCCAAGCAAATCTATCAAGGATATTGGTTTGATTTGGCAACCCAGATGGCTCTCGAAGCGATTAAACGTACCGCAGAATTGGCAACGGGAACGATTAAAGTTTCGCTTTATAAAGGAAATATTTCCTTTGTCTCTGCAACCGATACAAATCATTCTCTTTATTCAGAAGAGAATGCTTCAATGGAAGGGATTGGTAGTTACAATCATGCCGATTCCGAGGGACTGTTGCGGGTATTTGGCGTGAGTGCGCGAGTGTTAGCAACTAGCGGACAAGTGACGTTAAAGAGTTAGGTTTAAACCAGAAACCTGAAAGAAACCCGGTTTTTTAGAAAAACCGGGTTTCTGTAAAAGCCGGGTTTCTAGAGAGGAGGAGAGGATGAAGGGGAAGCGATCGCATATAATCGCAGTTATATTAATCCTGGGCATACTATTTCGATTTATCAACCTCGACGGCAAGCTTTACTGGTACGACGAAACGCTAACTTCCCTCCGAATTTCCGGACATACGCAAGCAGAATTAGTCGAGTCAGCCTTCAATGGGCAAGTTATTAGCGTCCAAGAATTACAGCAAAAATATCAATATCCCAATTCCGAAAAAGGTTTAAATGACGCGCTAAATGCTTTTGCGGGCAATGCCGAACATTCGCCTTTGTACTACTTAATGGCGCGATTTTGGGTGCAAACTTTTGGTAATTCTGTAGTGAGTATCAGAAGTTTATCGGCATTTATTAGTTTGCTGGCATTTCCTTGCATCTATTGGTTGTGCTTGGAATTATTTGCATCATCGCTGACGGGATGGATAGCGGTTATTTTAATAGCTGTTTCGCCTTTTCAAGTATTGTACGCCCAGCAAGCACGACAATATAGTTTGTGGACGGTGGCTATTTTATTGTCGAGTGCAGCTTTGTTACAAGCAAGCAAGGCTCTGCATCCTGTACGGTGGGGAATTTATGCATTAACAGTAGCTATTGGACTGTATTCGCATTTATTTTTTGCGTTAGTTGCGATTGGACATGGAATTTATGTAGTGGCAATTGAAGGATTTCGATTTAGTAAAAAACTTATTGCTTATTTACTAGCATCGTTGACAGGGCTGCTGATTTTTTCACCTTGGCTTTTGATAATTGCAGCTAATTTATCTAAAATTGTTCAAACTACAGCAACAACTAAGGCAACAGTAGATAAACTGCCTTTACGTTGGTTATTAAATTTGAGCAGGCTTTTTTTCGATCTGAATCACGGTTTAAGCTTTATCAATCCAATTTTATATCTAAGTGCAATTCTATCGATTTGGGCGCTTTATTGTCTCTGCCGTAGCACTCCGAAGCAAACTTGGTTATTTATTATAACTTTAATTGGGGTCACGGGATTAGCGTTAATTTTACCGGATTTAATTTTAGGCGGCAGGCGATCTAGCGTCACTCGATATGCAATTCCTTGTTTTTTAGGGATTCAAGTTGCTGTGGCTTATTTGCTGGCATTTAAAATCCATGTAAAACGGTGGACGTATGTTTTAGTGGGTTTGATTGCCAGTGGGGTTATATCCTGCGTCGCCAGCAGTTTCTTTCCCGTTTGGTGGCACAATAGTCATACAAATAGTAAATACAATCCCCAAGTTGCTCGGATTGTTAATCAAGCAGAAAGTCCGCTGTTAGTAACTGATGAAATTCCGGGGAGAGTGCTGGCTTTTAGTCATTTGTTGAAGCCGGATGTTAATCTTCAGTTGGTGGTGGAGCCAAATATTCCTAAAATTCCAGATAATTTTGGCAATGTTTTCTTATATCGTCCTTCTGAGAGGTTGCGCCAGGGGATTGAGCAAGAGCAAAGTTTTAAAATAGAGCCGGTTTATAAAGATTGGCTTTGGAAAGTTAGGAAAAGAATAAACTGCGAAGACGCGAAGGAAGAGAAAAGAAGAATTAGATAATATTCGCTTCAAGATGGGAGCAACGAACCACAGAGGCACAGAGGACGCAGAGGTAAGAGAAAAGAAGAAAAAGAAGAAATAGATTAGATTTCTACCAAAAGATTGTTGAATGCGGTGTCGCTACTATTTTGGATAGATATAGAAACAGTTTCTATCTCAGGCGGGATGAAGAAGGGGACTAATTCAAGCAATCCTATTTATATTGACACAGCAGCGGCGCAGAAAGAAAGCGCTGCGGTTTCCCAACTATTTGTAACCGCCGATGCATTACTTTGTACTAGCCTCTGATTACGATGGCACTTTGGCAACTGACGGTCAAGTGCATGATGAAACTATAGCAGCACTTGAGCGTTTGAAAGATTCTGGTAGAAAGCTAATTTTAGTGACGGGGCGGGAGTTGGAAGATCTGCTGCGCGTCTTTCCAAAGGTAGATTTATTTGATTGCATCGTGGCGGAAAATGGTGCTTTGTTGTATTGGCCTAGTTCCCGCGAGGAAAAGTTATTAGGCGAACGTCCGCCGGAGGAGTTTGTTAAAATATTGCGCGATCGCAATGTCAATCCTCTATCAGTTGGGCGGGTAATTGTGGCGACTTGGCATCCCAACGAAACAACTGTTATTCAAGCGATCCAAGAATTAGGATTAGAATTACAAGTTATCTTTAACAAAGGCGCTGTGATGGTACTGCCTTCTGGTGTTAACAAAGCAGCGGGATTAAAAGCAGCGTTGGATGAATTAAAAATATCGCCGCATAACGTTGTAGGTGTCGGAGATGCGGAAAACGACCACGCTTTTCTGAATTTATGCGAGTGTTCTGTTGCTGTTGCTAATGCACTGCCGGTGGTAAAAGAACGGGCAGATTTTGTGACCAATAACCGTCGGGGTGCTGGGGTAGTTGAATTAATTGATCGGCTAATTGCTTCAGATTTGGAAGAATTGGCAACCCAGATCAAACGACACGATATTTTATTGGGAAGTCAAGAAGACGGAAGCGAAGTTAATATCAAACCTTTTGGGACGAGTATCTTGCTGGCGGGGACTTCTGGTGGGGGAAAATCAACCTTAGCAACGGCGGTGCTGGAACGGATTGCGTCAGAAAATTATCAGTTTTGTATTTTCGATCCGGAAGGAGATTACGAGAATTTTGATAATGCGATTGTGTTGGGTGACAGCAAACGAGAACCGAGTGTAAAAGAAGTATTGGATGTTTTGGAAAAACCGAATCAAAACGCTGTGGTTAACTTGCTAGGAATTCCGTTAAAGGATCGTCCGGGGTTTTTTGCCCAATTGTTACCGCAGTTGCAGGAAATGCGATCGCGCGTTGGTCGTCCACATTGGATTGTAGTCGATGAAGCTCACCATTTGATGCCCGCATCGTGGAATCCTGCCGTATTAACGCTACCGCAAAAACTCAACGGAATGCTATTAATTACCGTGCATCCGGAACACGTTGCACCCGCCGCACTATTGTCGGTTGACGATATGATTGCGGTAGGCCAATTTCCGGAGGAAAAAATAGAGGAATTCTGCAATTCTATTGATGAGTATCCGCCAAATATGACGCCGCCAAATCTTGAACCTGGAGAGGCATTAGCTTGGTTTAAAACCACGAAACAAAACCCTTTTAAATTCCGCATTACACCTGGAAAAATGGAACGCCGCCGCCACGTTCGCAAATATGCCGAAGGTCAATTAGGCGAGGATAAAAGTTTTTACTTCCGGGGGCCACATTGTAAGCTAAATTTACGCGCTCAGAACCTAATTTTATTCACCCAAATTGCCGAAGGCGTGGATGATGAAACTTGGTTGTTCCATTTACAACAGCATGATTATTCCCGTTGGTTTCGCGGCGCAATTAAGGATGAAGGTTTAGCTGATGAAGCCGAACAAATTGAGAAACGTGCTTATTTGTCACCAGCAGAAAGTCGCAATTTAATTAAGGAAGCGATCGAACGGCGGTATACTTTGCCTGCTTGATGAGCGGTGAATTAACATTCACGAGCTTTGAATTAAAATTCAAGCTCAAAGCTTAAACCTGTTAAAACAGGTTAAGAGCGAGTAGTTAATTTATTTTCCCCTTCCCCTTTGTGTAGCGGCACCCTTAAGGGTGCCGCTACACAAACAAAGCCTTTTGGCTTTACTTAACTCACATCTTGCACCATTCTTAACAAGCATTGAAAAACCGGGTTTCTTAACGAAAAATCTAGGCTTTCAAGTTTAGCTATTTGCAAGAAACCCGGTTTTGAGCCACTGTGCAAGATCTGAGTTAACTCATATCAAGTTTGGCTGCGAAGCGCTTGACACTGACGGGGCGGGTTTATTAACCAAATTCACTGCGAACAAAGATTGCAGGTTAAACCCGCCCCTACAACACCATTAACTATATAAGTTTGATCCCACCGGATACGATATCACTTGCAATCCGCTGAAACCCGTTTTAACGGGTTTTAGCTTTAAGCCGGAAATTTATTTCCGAGCTATTTCCGAGCTATTTTTTAAATTAAGGTTCTACATACCCCGCCCATTTAAACCACTGAACCAAAGAACGAAACGGCGTTAATTTTTTAACTCCAGTAGCACCAGATTTCGCCAAACTATCTACCGCTATCAAGGCTGCATATTGCAATCCCAAAAAGCTATCAACCGCTGCGTAAGGGCCACCTAAAGTAATCGCACCGGCGGCATATATTTTACCTCGTTGATTTTGCATTCCTTTAATTTCAAAATTGTTTTCGACAAAGATGCGCCCATTGTAATTTAAGGGTAAATTGTAATGCTCAACTAAATCTTTTAGCAGCGGACTAGCTTCTACTTTGGCATCTAATCCGGTGCAATCAATAATAAAGTCGGCTTCGATATTTGTTATCCCTTTAATTCCCATTTCGCGGATGCGAGTGATGGTGATATTTCTGGGATCTTTTTCGACTTTCTCGACTTCTCCAAAGCGAATTCTATACCAACCTTGGGAAATTCCTTCTTGTACAATTCTGCGCCAATCTGTGCGATCGGCAGTCGTTGTTCCGCCCCAATCTTGAATTAAAGCGCGCCGTTGGTTGGGTTCGGATTGTTCTAATAATTCGCGCAATTCTCCGCCCCAACAAGCTTTAGGCCAGTTGAAGGGTTGGAATTCGTAATGATTTTCTACTGTGCGTTGCGATCGCTCGTATTTATTCCCTTCTGGTTTAGGCGATCGCATCAAATGCACAATGGTAATATTTCGATTCAATTTGCGCGTTTCATAGATGCGTTGCACAATCCTAGATGCCACAATTCCCCGTCCCCGAATTAACACCGTACCGCCATTTTTTTCTAAATATTGGTAGACATGGTTATGGTCTTCATAGGCATTCACAACCGATTTAAAATCATGGGTTTTTTCGCGATATTCTTGCAAATCTGGCAAAAATTGAATCGCCGGATAACCAGGTGAAAGGTGTAAATAGCGGGCGGTTAGATACCCATGTTCGCGATTTTTGCCGCTATATGCGATGCAATATCGCCCATCTTCTGTTTTTCTAATCGCGCGAATTCGCCCATATTGAAAGATTTTATCCCAACCAATTCGCGCCGCTTCTCTATCAATCGAATCAAATACATTTCCGGCGCGGGGTGTATAAGTTTCAGCAAAAGCTGGTTCGGCAAAAACTTGCCACAATTCTTTAATTGCATCCCCAAATCTTCCCTTACCAAAATCGTGGCAAGCTTCCCGCAAAGCGTAACTAGGCCAACCCCAAATATTATCGGGGCAAGAGTCGGAATTTGACCGCAATCTTTCTCGTAATGGGATTTGAGAATTGAGGCACAATTGTTTATAACGGGCATAAGGCTTTGGCTCTAAACCCATTGCAATAATTTGGTGCGTTTTGACACCGCAAATTCTCAATAAATCAACCCAAATATAACTGCCCAATCCCGCACCAATGGCGATATATTCTGCTTCTTGTACTGATAAATTTGTAGTGCGAAGATCGTCTAATGTTATTAATTGTTTTCTAAATATCGGTGGCGGAAAGTTTGGTTGCGGTGAGGGCGCAGGGATGGCGGGCGCTAATAATCCTGTATCCGGGTTAAAACCAATTACAGATAAAGGCTGTACTGGCGGTGTATTGCCTCCGATAATAGTTCCCGGTATGGTTACGACGGGAGAAATTGCTGCTAAGTTTACGGCTATTTGATAAGGGCCAATTTGGATGATATCTCCGTTAGTTAAAACGGTTTGTTTCTGACGTATGCCGTTGACTAAAGTACCAGTTGTGCTGTTTTGATCTGTGACTACTAAATTCCCGTTGACTCGGTTAATAAAAGCGTGGTAGCGCGAAACTTGAAGGCTATCTAAGAGGATGCGAGACACAGGACGCCCTTGAATTTCTGCTGGCATTCGGGCAATTTCTCGTCCGAGGGCGATGGGAATTGCTAAAATTGATTCGTTGGTTTCTCCTGTTGTGGGATCTTCCCAACGCAGGCCAATTTCGTCTAAACTTACTGGGGATGGTACGGTAAAATTTATCCGGATTTGATACGAACCAATTTGCACCGTATCGCCGCTATTTAATACTGTCTGGGTTTGACGAATGCCGTTAACAAAAGTGCCGCTGCTGCTACGATCGATGATGACTAATTGATTGTTTTTATAGTCGAGTTCGGCGTGAAATCGCGATACGCGCTCGTCGGCTGATAAAATTATTTGGGCAACTCGACGCCCTTCGATTTGGACAGGCATTCGGGCGGCTTCTCGCCCCAAGGCGATGGGTGTTTCTAGGATGAGTTGGCGCGGTTGTGCTGCGGTGGGAGGCTCGTTGTAAATTAATTGAATTTGCATGGAATGGGGTAATTTTGGCGGTCATCGACTGTTTTAGCATAGGCGATTTTTTGATGAACCGCTCTAGGCGCAGAGGAGGCAGAGGAAGAGATAAGAGAGTAAAGGTAGGTTGGGTTGAAGGATTGTGAAACGCAACGTACACTTTTTAAGTAATGGAAAAAATATCGGGGTGCTATGGCGATCGCACAACTGCAACAATTCTTAATAAGTGATGAAACTAAACCTGGTAGTGGCAAAATAAAGTTTTGGTTTAGTCTCAGTTTGGCTTTTTCTGTACTTTATGCTTTTTTGGGATTAAGGGAAGGATTCGCTAGTGAATATGTGGTGCAAGATGATGCACGACAGCATGTGTTTTGGATGCTGCGATTTTTAGATCCGGAGTTGTTTCCCAATGATTTAATTGCTGATTATTTTCAATCGGTGGCGCCTGCGGGATATAAGACGGTTTATCAGTTAGGGGCGGGGTTGGGAATTAATCCGCTTTTACTAAATAAATTGTTGCCGATGGTGTTGGGGGTAATTACTACTTGCTATGGTTTTGGGGTGTCGATGCAATTGCTGCGAATACCGGCTACGGGTTTTATGGCAACGTTGCTGATGAATCAGGCTATTTGGATGAAGGACGATCTCGTTTCTGGGACGCCGCGAGCCTTTTTGTATCCCTTTTTTATGGCGTTTTTGTATTATTTATTGCGGCGAAATTTGGCAGGGGTGGCGATAGCGATCGCTCTTTTAGGTTCGTTCTATCCTCAATATACTTTCGTGGCGGTTGTTATATTAGTTTTGCGCGTTTTAGATTGGGAAAATCGGCGGTTAGGTTTATCTCAAAATCGGTCAGATTTATTATTGTGTGCAACCGGCTTGGGAGTGGCTTTTTTAGTGCTGTTACCTTATGCTTTGGGATCTTCCAAATTTGGCCCTACTATTACTGCTGATGCGGCAAGGCAATTACCGGATTTCTTACCAGGAGGACGCACGCAGTTTTTCCACGAAAATCCTTGGCATTTTTGGATTAATGGACGACGCAGCGGCTTTTTCCCTCGTTACTTTTTTGCACCTGTGACGCTTTGGTTGGGGTTGTTGCTGCCAATTTTTATCAGATTTTCCGATAAGTTTACTTTGGCTAAACAGGTGAAGAATGGGGTTTTATTATTGCAGATATTGCTGGCATCGGCGGTGATGTTTTTTCTAGCTCATGCTACTATCTTTAAACTGCACGTTCCGAGTCGGTATACGGGATATAACCTGCGGATAATTATGTCTTTTGCGGGTGCGATCGCTCTAACTATCCTGATCGATAAAATTCTCACCAGTGCGAAAGAAGATCCTTTCTTTCTGATTCCTTTATCTATCGTTCCCAAACTCTGCATGGGAATGCTTTTGATTTTAATTTTCTATCCCACTTTTGTGCCTGATTTCCCCGAAACTAATTACCGAATTGGTAAAAAGCCTGCACTCTATGAGTATTTCCAAAAGCAACCTAAAGATATTGCGATCGCATCTTTAGCGGAAGAAGCGAACAACTTGCCGTCATTTTCCCAGCGTTCTATTTTAACGGGGAGAAAATATGCGGTTCCCTATCAAGTTGGTTATTATAACCAATTTCGTCAGCGAACTAGCGATTTAATTCGCGCTCAATACAGTCCAAGCATCAAAGAAGTCAAAGATTTTATCAACAAGTATGGGGTAGATTTTTGGTTACTCGAACGCACTGCTTTTACAATGGACTATGTAGCTAACGATGAATGGTTAGCACAATATCAACCTGCGACAAAAGCAGCAATAGAACAATTAAAGCAGGGTGCTATCCCTGCTTTATCAAAACTTACGAATCGCTGTAAAGTTTTCGAGGTGGAAAACTTGATTGTTTTACAGGCAGAATGCATCGCTAAAACATCCCAAAATTAAACCTCTAGGACTTATAGCAGATTGTGGCTTAATAGAACACACTGGATTTTTCGCAACTTAATACCCCGTTTTGCAACTTAATACCCCGTTTCGCAACTTAATAGCCCGTGTAGACGGGCTTAGTTTGTGTAGCGGCACCCTTAAGGGTGCCGCTACACAAACTAAGCCAAAAGGCTATACCTGAGTAGCTACACAAAATCAGATCAAATACCTTCATCTGGAGTTAAGTATACAGTCATTGCTGCTACCTTGATGCCTAAACGTTGCCAGTTAGGATTGTTAGAAGAAAACAAGCTATCCCCTGAAACTGCTTGATAATTATTCGGAAATCGCTGCGCCGCATCGGGTGCAGCATCTACTACTAAAGTTAAACCCCCTTGATAGCGCGCGAGTCGAGTTCTCTCAAACAAAACTGTACCGCCGTAATCCCATCCAAGTCCAGATATTTGAAATTCACCTAAAATGCGGCGTAATTCTGTTAAAGAAGTACCGATGCCAATCCCTTCGCGAGTTTTCCAAGCTGTGCCAAAATTTCGCACAGTTCCTACTTGAGTTCGCGCGGAATTACTCCAAACAACGGTGAAAGATCGCTCTCTTCCCAAGTTTACTTCGGTAGCAGCAAACTCACCTATTCCTTCAGGGCCGGGAATAGTTTTATCGCGCAAACGAGAGGCGCCAAATAATCTGGTTAAATCGCGACGAGTGGTATTGCGCGTTACCGGACCAACCCGTTGTCCTGGGATAATTAAAGTATCCCTCAAGTTGACTGATTGGGCAACGGTGGTTGGTGTAAAAGAATTGGTTGCGATCGCTAGCGGTGAGGCTGCGATTGATAATAATGTTACTGTGGCGATCGCAATACTTTTAATAGTGCTATTCATCAATTTTATGCTGGCTATGATGACATTAAATATCTACAACATCAAATTACGTCTTTCCCGACAAATAGATAAAATTCTTATCGCTTAATTCGCCACAAATCCCCAGGTTCGTGAACGAGTTCTACTTTGTAACGTTGTTTTTCAAGTCCCGATTTTAAGCTTTTTGCAGGGCGGAATAAAAACACGTCGCTAAACCTGTTTGTAATTTTAGGAACGTTGGGTTCTTTGACTAACATTAATCTGACTTTTGGGTCAAGTAAATAACTAATAGATGTGACTCTAATTGCATTACTGCCGATTACAAGTGGTTGCTTACTTTGGTTAACAATCCGCGCGACTGGGGGATTGTAATAGCTGCTATATTTATTCCACCACGTTTCTGCTTGAGAACTAATTGCACAGGATACAACTCCTGCCGAAATTATGACAACAGCAATTATCCGCCACAGTTTATGTTGCCAATAATGAGAAATTAAGTAAGCAACCGCTAATTGAATGGCTAAATAACAGGGAATTAAATAACGAGGAATACTCGAACGCTGTCCACCGTCAAATAAATCTTTCAATAACAAAGGTAGAGTCGGGACAATTATCAAAATTAAAATAAACAACCAAACTCGGTTTTCACTGTATATAAATAAAAAAACAATCGCGTAAAGGATGATAATTAAAATTGGTATAATGGCATATATTACCGGGTTGCTAAAATTAATCTGCAAGTTGTCGTAACCACTTTTGATATCGATAAATTTGTCGGTATATCCAATAGCAGCATCGAAAAAAATAGCGCTAAAGTTAAGCAACCACCTGCTAACTAAAGTTGGTAGGGGAATTTGATTTCTCACCCAGTCGATATCATTAAAGTTGCTCAACATTAAGAAACACCAGGGGAAAAAAGCTAGAAATGCTGATAATGATGAGATAAAATAAGCGCTAAAAGTTTGACCCAGGCGAAATTTGCTTAGGATAAAAACATAGATACCATGCGCGATCGCTACCAGCACCGTCAGTAAATTTGTATACAATCCCGCCACTAGGGTTAATGCGTACAATGCCCAATGGATGCTTTTATTCAGTCGCATCGCCCGCAACAGTGCGGCGCTAGATAATAAAATTGTTACCGTCCACAAACTGTAACCCCTTGCTTCTTGGGCGTAAAGCACGTTTAATGGGGAGATTGATAGGAATGCGATCGCAATCCATCCGGTTAGCGGTAATTCAAATAATTCTCGACATAGCCAATAAATTAACGGCAACGCCAGCAAGCTAATTGCGGCAGAAAAACTTCTCGTCGCCGCTGGCGAATAACCAAAAACCTGCCCCCAAAGTCGCGCCAGGATAAAATACAGTGGTGGATGTTCGGGATTTTCTACTGCTAAAGATCTAATAGTATCGATTAAACTTTTGTTTGCCTCTGGCTGTTGATACTTTTGTAGATCTGCTACTTTAATTACCCGGCTATCGCTAACTAAATCGGAGAAATCTTCTTTTGTATAACCCGACAAGCGGATTGATGTGACGGTTTCATCGTACCAGTAAACTTTTTTGTCAATGTTGGCAAATCGAAAACAGATTCCTAATGCTATAACGATTGCCAAGAAGTATGGTAATTTTAACTTATCTTTAAACTTTAACATCGCTTTTACCTATCTTACTTGTTTCTTTTAAATACCCTGATTTCGGGGTTAATTTTGTCAAAGTTTGAATAGATGTACATTTGATCGATGTCTCTATACTGCAATTCTTTCTGGTTAAACAAATCCCATTGGGGATGGGATTTATAGGTAAATAGCAGCTTATATCCTAATTCGCCACGGTTTAATTTATCGAAAAATTCGTATTCGGGGCGAGTCGTTTCAAAGCGGCGAATATCGTAACCGCTGGTGCCAATAATATAGTCGGGATTTGTTTTGGCTAAAACTGCTAATGTGGGTTTTCTTGACACTTCGGATCTATAGTTTTCTAGGCGGGGTAAGTATTTGCGATCGCCTGCACCCAAAACTACTTCATTCTTGCTGATATTCTGTTCCATCCATTTTTCTACGTAATACCTGGAATCGTTATCCATCAGTACATTTACTGAAAATGCATAAGCGAATGTATAAACAAATATCGCGGTTATTAAAACTGCTTTTGCTTGAAAAAATTTCCGTGCTGGATTTAGTATTTCAGCGATAAACTGTCCGCCAAACAGCGCCAGGATTAAACAAGAGGGCAGTAAATATCTGACGTTATTGTAAAAAACAACGCTGATATAAAACAGGTAATAGGAAACAATCGGGACTAAAAGGCAGAATAATAGATAGGATTTCTTTTTATTTAACCAAGCGCTAAAGAAACCCAACATGCACAGACAATATAAAGGCCATCCGAAAGCAAATCTGATATGGCGGAAACTTTGCACAAACATGCTGAAGTAACCTAATATATTTCTTTCAAATCGCGGGCGGATTTGGGCATCTCCTGCGGTGATTAAATTAACGTGCTTGATAAAACCTTGTAGATTAAAAACGATATTGTGGATGCCAAAAAAGATAGTAAATCCTAGAGCGATCGCCAAAATAACTTTCTCATCCATTATCGCATCTTTGAGCCGCACATCCTGGTTGTTTTGCTTCAAATATAGGTAGTTTTGATAAACGATAAATATTGGTGTTAAAATATACAAACCGTAAGCTTGGTCTTTCGTACCGACTGCGATCGCAGCGGTAGCTGAGAATAACAAATAATCGGCTAATTTTTGATGTTTCAAAATTCGGAGATAAAACAACATAGAAAGCATTACCCAAAACAGATAAGGCACTTCTAAATTAATTGTTTTAGCATAGTAAACAAAAGGACATAACGAAGCAGCAATTAACGCGGCGAAAACCGCTGCCCTTTCCTCATAAAGTTCGCGCCCGCATAAATACACGACAAATACAAGTCCAGCACCCATAACGACGCTGGTAAATCTGCCAATATAAAAAAGAATCGTGTAGGTAGATAAACTGTTAACATCTACTAAATTCAAACTATCCAGCAACAAAATCGGCGAATATAAAATAGTTAAAACATAAAAATGAAACGGCGGATATTTAAAATGCCACCCCTGAGAAAAACCTTTTTCAATACCATCAAGAACCCTAGAAGGTATAAGTTCATCCGCCGCCCAGGCATTAAAACTCGGCAAACCCCATCCAATGCTGTAACTGTTAATAAAAACACTGAAACACAAGATCGCGATCAAAGCTATTTTAAATTGATTTACCGATTTTATATCCACTTTCAAAACCTTCACCCCTCTAACCTCACCAAATTATCTCTCTTCTCTTCCTCTGCGCCCTCTGCGTCTAGAGCGGTTCAATCGTTCTTAAGAATACATGACGCTTGCAACACAGCAAAAGTTTCCGTATCAAATACAGAACATTTATTCAAAAGCGTTGATAAAACAGGTACATTACCTTGTTTTATCTTTTCCACGATTGGTTGTTTAACTCGAAATTCCTCCAGCCAATTATTATTTTCTACATAGTATAACGTAAAAGCGGCTCGATCGAGCAACCACAAATCTATCCCATAGGTTTGAATAAAGCGCCGTACTTGTTTTAAATCGGTACTATATTGGGCGTTAATCAGATCCAAAGTTCTTTGCTGAATTTGAGCATAATACTTTTTGTGATAGGGTAAAGCATATCCTTGCCCACCGACTAAAATCGATCGGTGGGCGAAGCTGGGTATATTATTAGCTTCTTTGGCAATAGATGCAATAGTAATATCTTTAGGTTGTGACTGGAAGAACTTGTGCAGCGCTGGTACTTCAGCACCAACATAGCTATCGGCAGCGAAAGAGTAATCCTGTAATTTTAAAATCGGGGGATATAAAAGGAGAGCAAAGACAATGAGGAAAGATAAGGGAATTTTAGATTGAAGATTTAAGATTTTAGATTTGGGATTGGGGATGGATAATTGGTAATTGAGCAGGGTATCGAGTATTGCTGTAATCGTAATAGAGGCGGCGATCGCAACTACAATTCTAAAGCTATGTTCGGTATATCGATTCGGCAAATGCAACTTGAACAGCAGGGCGTGGGCAATCAAAAACCAGGACACCGATGCTATCAATATTTGTGGCAAGATATCGAGGTTGCGAACCTGCGTTAATAAAGGAAAGCGATCGCGATATCGCAGCAGTATCGGTAACGCCAACGCTGCCCATAATTGCGGCGGAATTAACAGGAAAAAATAATTAAATTTCAGTACGCACCACTCGGTGGGTAACATACCGCTGCGCTTACCGCAAAACCAAAATTTAATCGGATCTTGGTCAAAAAAATTCGACCATCCGTCGGGTAGAAAAGCGGGCAAGGTTTTCGCTTCAGCAGCGCTGATAATTGGGCCAAATTCGGAAGGTTTGAAAGCGTAGGGGAGTAAAATTAAGATGGCAACGGCTAAGGTAATAATGTAAAAGGACGGCTCAAAATCTCGCCTCGGCCTATTTGCGATCGCGCAGATCAGCTGTAAAATTAGAACGCCAGAGCAGACGAAGACGCATTGAGGATAAAAAAGACCAATGAATGCGATCGCACTCGCCACCCCTAACAGATTGCGCTTGACCAAATAATACAAAAATGCCAACAACAGCGGATAGACAAAAGCAACGGGAGTCGCCGCCACAATATCATCCCGCATCCACAAAGTTTGATTTAGCAAGAACGCACCGATAAAACCGCTGATGGGTATGGGTAACAATTCCACGCAGATGCCAAAACAATAACAGGTTGCGATCGCTCCCAAAACCGGCGGTAATAATTTATGCAGCAACAGCGGTTCAATTCCCACCATCGCCATCAACCGATAAACCCAAGTGTATCCCGCAGGCGCTACCGATTGAAAATAATCTGCCATCAAATCGTTAGGAAACAGTTGCGAGTCAACAAACCGCTGCATCCAGAATACATGCTGTCTCGCATCATCCTGCACCACGAATTCGCCGCTAAAAGCTTCCCCCAGCGCCGGGATGCTGTAAACCACTGCCAAACTTAGACTTAAAATAAACCAGAACCTTAGAGATGAACTCGCTAGTCCATTCTCGGAGTTAGTCAAAAATTTATGCAGTCGCGACATCAACATTGGCACAAACCGTATTTGTAGATCCAGATTCCGGTTAAAACTACCAAACAACAATACTATATGACAGTGCAAAGAAATCTGCTTTCTCAGACAACACCTTCGCCAAACACAAAAATCGACTATTTTCTAGGTTGGGTTGAGGTACAAAACCCAACTTTTGCCTTGGGTTGTGCTTCACTCCACCCAACCTACAAACAAACCCGCTTTCTGCATTTAGATTTTTGCCTTCGTCCTGTACTATATGGGAGTGGTGCGATTAGGAGGAGTGCAAATCGTGCGTGAAATCAACCGACTGGGAGAAACAACCTCCCAATTTGGACGTCCAGAGACACAAAATAGCAACGGCGTTTCAACAAAAACTGCCTACCCGCCTTTTTCCCTCATCCTTCCCGTATATAACGAAGAGGAAGCGGTAGCAGAAACCATCGCGCATTTGCACGCCACCTTTGACGCCGCCGGATGCAAATACGAGATTTTAGCTATCAACGATGGTTCAACTGATAGAACCGGCGATATCCTGCGTTCTTGTAAGGATATCAGATTAATCGAACACGGGCGCAATTGGGGATATGGCGCCGCACTTAAAACCGGAATTCGTAACGCCAAATATCCTTTAATTGCCATTACCGACGCCGATGGAACTTATCCCAACGAAAGAATTCCCGAATTAGTCGCCCTCGCCACCGAAGCTGATATGGTAGTCGGTGCGAGGACAGGTGCAAACGTGCAATATTCCCGGATTCGGAAAATTCCCAAATGGTTTCTCGTCCATTTTGCCCAATGGGTAGTAAGGCGGAAAATTCCCGATTTAAACAGCGGGATGCGCGTGTTTCGCAAGAGTATCGCCGAAAGATTTTTAAACATTTTGCCCGATACCTTTAGCTTTACCACGACGATTACCTTGGCAATGCTAACCAATAATTACGTAGTGCATTACGAGCCAATAGATTACCGCAGTCGCGTCGGAAAAAGCAAGATTAAACCGATTCGCGATACGTTAGGTTTCGTGCAGATTATTTTGCGAATTGGTGTATACTTCGCCCCCCTGCGCGTATTCTTACCAGTCGCCACCGCATTTTTTATCGGTTTTTTAATTACCGTATCTCAAGACATCTTCATTCGCCACGACTTAACCGAAAAAACCCTAATTCTCTTCGTCGCCGCCACCCAGTTTGGCATGTTTGCTTTGCTAGCTGACATGATTGATAAGCGCAGTAATCGGTTGTAAATTTTTTGGTAATTGGTAATTGGTAATGGGTAATTGCTAATTGCTAATTAGTTAGATTATGCTTATGCCCCCCTTGGCAAGGGGGGTTGGGGGGGATCGAAATTTAGTTAACCAAGCAGTATTAAATTATTACCAATTACCAATTACCCATTACCAATTACCCATTCCCTATGTTAAAAATTTTTACCGCTGCAAAATCTAAATTCTGGTTTAGTTTAAGCTTGACATTAGGCTTTATCTATGCATTAATGGCGCTGCAAAAAGCATTTAGCGGCGAATATGTGGTGCAGGATGATGCGCGGCAGCATGTATTCTGGATGGTGCGGTTTATCGATCCGGAATTATTCCCTAATGACTTAATTGCCGATTATTTTCAGTCAGTCGCACCCGCAGGTTATAAAGCAGTTTACCAACTGCCTGCCCTGTTGGGAATCAATCCCATGTTGCTGAATAAATTCTTGCCGATTTTGTTGGGATTGATTACCACAGGTTACTGTTTTGGCATCTCGATGGAATTATTGCCGATACCAGCAACCGGGTTTATGTCAACCTTGCTGCTGAATCAGAACTTATGGATGAAAGATGATATTGTTTCCGCCACACCTAGAGGGTTTGTTTATCCGATATTTTTGGGATTTTTGTATTATTTATTGCGGCGAAACTTGCTGGGAATGGGAATTGCGATCGCACTCTTAGGACTATTCTATCCCCAATGCGTTTTCATCGCTTCTGGTATCTTAATATTACGTCTGTTCCGCTGGCAAAATTGGCGCCCCAAACTATCCCCAAATCGCAGCGATTGGATATTATGTATAACCGGATTGGCAGTGGCTTTTTTAGTATTATTACCCTTTGCTTTAAGTTCCTCACAATTTGGCCCCACAATTACCGCATCCGAGGCAAGAAAATTACCGGAATTTTTACCAGGAGGACGCGCTAACTTTTTCCATCGAGATCCGTTTAAATTTATCTTCACCGGATATCGCAGCGGCATGTTTCCTCGGTCTTTATTTACGCCGGTAACGCTGCTTTTTGGCTTATTATTGCCAATTTTTGTAGGGTTTCGCTCTCGCTTTCCCTTACTCAAACAACTAACCAATTCATCGGCAATACTAGGTCAAATTGTTATCGCCTCGATAGGCATGTTTTTTGCTGCTCATGCCGTACTATTTAAGTTACACCTTCCCAGTCGCTATACGGGAGTTACCTTTAGAATTGTTATTGCCTTTGCTAGCGCGATCGCTCTCAGTATCATCGTAGATCAAATTTGGCGTTGGGCATCTTTCCAAGAGCGAGCAAAAATTACCATTGCAATGGCAGTAACCATCATCATTAGTATTGCCTTAATCGGCTATCCTAGTTTTGTGAAAGAATTTCCCAGAACTGCTTATAGGATTGGAGAAGTTCCCAAATTGTACAAGTTTTTCCAACAAACTCCTAAAGACAGTTTAATTGCTTCTGTAGCAGAAGAAGCAAATTACATCCCCTCCTTTTCACAGCGTTCTATTTTAGCCGGAAGCGAATATGCAATTCCTTACCAAGTCGGATACTATCGTCAATTTCGCCAACGATTTCTGGATTTAATTCGCGCCCAATATAGCCCCAATTTAGCCGAAGTGCAAAACTTTATCCGCCAATATAACATAGATTTTTGGTTACTCGACCCAGGTGGTTTAACGAAAGAGTATCTAGCCAATCATCGCCGCGTTCAACAATATCAACCAGCAGCGAAACAAGCACTGGATAAGTTAGAAAAAGGTGCAATACCCGCTTTGATTAAAGTTATGGGAAGTTGTCAGGTTTTTGAGGATAAAGGATTTGTGGTTTTGGATGCTAATTGCGTCAATGGTAAGAAATAGCCCGGAAATAGCCCGGAAATAGCCCGGAAATAAATTTCCGGCTGAAAGCTAAAACCCGTTAAAACGGGTTGCGATACCAAATCAAGGTTGATTTTATTCAATTGAATCAGGTACGTTGTTGGGCTAAAGCCCCATTTGGTAGGGCTTTAGCCCAACAACGTGCCTAAGAAAAAGGTTAGAATCTAAAGAATTTAACCTGTTTTAACAGGTTTTAGCCCGGAAATAAATTTCCGGCTGAAAGCTAAAACCCGTTAAAACGGGTTGCGA
>ERZ1066132.238-NODE-238-length-19872-cov-42.300550_pt1 | contig 19872 bp, 8 predicted proteins | sample MGYA00382779_ERZ1066132 | MGnify/ENA primary metagenome ERZ1066132 (study PRJEB33369, sample SAMEA5778362) | biofilm metagenome | biome: Industrial cooling water; feature: Water cooling tower basin; material: Biofilm | place: United Arab Emirates | collected...
GGGGGATGCGAGGGGGATCTAAAATGCTTGACCTCATAACTAGCAACTTGAGTTATTAGCCATTACCAATTACCAATTACCAATTACCCATTACCCATTACCCATTAGCTATTAGCAATTAGCAATAACTTGGTGTAAACTCTGTAACAACTGCTCTGCCGTATAGGGTTTTGCTAAAAACGTTTTGACGCCGATACTTGCCAGTTCAGCACTCATGCAATGGGAAAAAAGACCGCTGCTGGCAATCACTTTTACTTGCGGGTTAATTTTTTGTAACGTGCGAATCGTGGTTAACCCATCCATAGAGGGCATCATCATATCAACGATCGCAGCGCTGATGTCTTGTTTGTGCTTGGCGTAGAGTGCGATCGCATCCAGACCATCATGGGTGGTTATCGCTTGATAATTATAAGCTTCTAAAGATGCTTTAGTCACGTCGCAAATCGCTACTTCATCATCAACAACTAAAATCAATTCTCCCTTTCCTTCAATAATTTTATCTTCAGAATTAGATGATTTTATCTCGCGGGTTTCTCTGGCAGGCAAATATACCTTAAATCGCGTTCCCTTCCCCACTTCACTGTAGGCATTGATAAAACCGCCATGACCTTTAATCATACCCATTACGGTTGAAAGGCCGAGTCCGCTACCTTTTCCGACTTCCTTGGTGGTGAAAAATGGTTCAAAGATTCTATCGATAATTTCTGGAGGAATTCCGCAGCCAGAATCGGCGACAGTAATAACCACATAGCGCCCAACTTTGGCATCAATATTCATCTTGGTGTAGTGGGGGTCAATTGTAATATTTTCCGCTGAAATATTCAGACTCCCGCCATTTGGCATCGCATCGCGAGCGTTGACGCAGAGATTGATTAAAACTTGATGCAGTTGAGTCGCGTCGCCGCAAATAGGCCAAAGTTCTGTTTTTGGTTTATGGACGAGGAGAGCGATAGATTTAGGAAAAGTTTCTTTGACAATCTTTTCAACTTCTTCAATTAAGTCAAAAATTTGAATAACTGACCTTTCTCCTTCCGTTCCCCGCGCAAAAGACAGCACTTGCTTAATTAAATTGGCTCCCCGTTTAGCGTTAGATTCTAGCAAATTCAGCAACCGCTGACTTCGCTCATCGGTTAACACCATTTCCAGGATTTGAACCGAGGTCAGAATTGGCGTTAAAATATTGTTTAAATCGTGAGCCATACCACCAGCCAAGGTGCCGAGGCTTTCCAGTCTCTGGGCGCGTTGAAACTGTAGTTCTAGTTGTTTTTTCTGGGTAATATCGGTATTGACAATCAGAATTGATTTGGGGTTATTCTCTTCATCCCGTACCAGCGTCCAGCGGCTTTCAACGATAATTTCTTTGCCGTTTTTGGTAACTTGCCGCAATTCGCCATGCCACTCACCTGTGGCAAGAACTGTTTGGCGAGCTTGTTGAATTTGAGGTGAATTTTTAAATAAAATTTCTGAATTACAACCGACAATTTCTCTTGAATTATAACCATATAGACTTTGGGCGCTTTGGTTACAAAACCGGATGCAGTCTTCTGTATCCACAACAAAAATAGCATCTTGAGATTTGTCCAGAAGAGTAGCTTGTTCCCGAATTTGCTCAAGAGCAAATTTGCGCTCGGTAATATCTTCTGCAATGCCTAATAAATATTGGGGTTTCCCCGCTTTATCTAGAATTGGAATCTTTTTTGTATGCAGAATTATAGTTTCTTTATTCTTGGTTGTAATATATTCTTCTGCAATATCTAATACTTTTTTATTAGACAGCACTTCCCGATCTTTCTCTGTTATTACTTCTGCCAACTCTGGAGGAAAAAAATCATAATCGCTTTGACCAATAATTTCTTTTTTGTCGAAGCATATCATTTCTGCACCGGCTTTGTTGATGCTGAGATACTTGAGTTTTTTACCGTCTTTGACAAAAATAGCGTGAGGAATATTTTCAACGATAGAGTTAAGGAATGCTTGGGTATTACGCATTTCTTCTTCGGCTATTTTGCTGGCAGTAATATCTGTTTGAATGCCGACAAAGTAAAGTAAATCCCCCTGCTCTGAAAACACGGGCGAGATTTTGACTTCGTTCCAAAATGGCTGACCATTTTTGCGATAATTCAATAGGGTGGCTTGAATTGCTTGCCGTTTAACAACAGCTCGCTTGATTTTATTCACTACTTTCTTATCTGTACCGGGGCCTTGCAAAAAGCGACAGTTGCGACCGATAATTTCTTCAGTTGAATACCCGGTAATCTGCGAAAAAGCAGGGTTGGCATAGATGACGGGATTGTCTGGTTGATTTGGATCTGTAATCAGAACTCCATCAGAAACTGAAGCTACAACCAGGGCAAGTTTGAGGTTTTCGGTAGCAATTTTTCGCATTGCTAACTCAGCTTGCTGATAGTTGGTGGCAATGCGTGCCATATCGGCGACATGACGGCGCAACTCTAACTGGCTGATAATTTGGCGGCTGAGTGCTTGCAGTGCCTCTACCTGTGCCAAACTCAGCTGGTGGGGTACGGTGTCAGCTACGCAAAGCGTGCCGATGACGAGTCCAGTGGGTGTAATCAGGGGTACGCCCGCGTAAAACCGGATGTGGGGAGCGTTCGTGACTACGGGGTTGGTAGCGAAGCGATCGTCGGCTAAGGTATCGGGTATGACTAAAACATCCTGCTGCTGAATGCATTGGGGACACAAACCAAAGTCGCGAGGCAATTCCGTCACATCCAATCCCAACTTGGATTTGAACCATTGACGGTTGGTATCGATGAGATTGATTAATGCAATGGGCGTGCCGCAAATATGCGCGGCTAAACGGGCGAGATCGTCGAAAGCCGGTTCTGGTTCCGTACCAATAATCTCATACTCGCGGATGGCGGCGAGTCTTTCCGCGTCATGGTTGGGTATGCTGGTTTTCATTAAATTAAAATTAAACAAAAAAATCTGTCAATAAATTGCTGGTAAAATGCTTATCCTGAGTATTGGCTACCTGTTTTGGAGAAATAAATGTTTTGAAAATGCTTTGGTTTAATCTATTTAGCATTCTAGTTCAGCATCGGGGCGTAGTGGCAGAGACGGAAACAGAATATAACAATAGATCTAGTTATGTAGTGATATAAACGCTCAAAAGCCGATGAACCTTGAAGCGACAACAGCCTTAGCATCGCCTGTTAAAACCGGGGCGAAAGATAGTTTCGCGATCGCGTTTGCACCCCTATCTCTCCAAGAAGTGTATCAGCTAGCTGATGATGCGGGTAACGGTGCGGTAGTGGTGATGAGCGGTACTGTACGCAACCAAACTGATGGTAAACCTGTGGTTGCTCTGGAATATCAAGCTTACGAACCGATGGCGCTGGAAATTTTCGGTAAAATTGCCCAAGATATCCGCAACACTTGGTCGGATGTGAATCGGGTGGTGATACACCATCGCGTCGGACGGTTAGAAATTGGAGAAATTAGCGTGCTGGTGGCGGTTGGTTGTCCCCACCGTGGCGAGGCATTCGCAGCTTGCAAATATGCGATTGATACGCTCAAGCACAACGCACCCATCTGGAAAAAAGAATGGTATAGCGAACTAACTACTGGTCAACTATCGAGTAGTTGGGTAAGTATCGGCGCTTGCGAGCAGTCAGCAGAAGGTTGCTAAATTAGCTGTGCCACTCGAGTATGAGGCGTGAGCGAAGCGTAACCCACCCTACTAGCGCGACACAGCTCAAATGGTGCATTAGAGTAGGGTGCGTTAGACGGCGATAACCTTTGCTCTGACTTAAATTCAACAATCCGTCGTAACGCACCGTTTTAGCTGTGCCACGCCACTACTAGCTAGTTTCTTTCCTGACTCAATTCCGAAACGATCCGTGAAATTACCGCAATCTAGCGCCAGAAAGTAAGTTTTTCGGCGTTGACTCCGAAAAAATACTTAAGTAAAAATAAGTTTAATTAAGCGATCGCCAATCAACAGCGATCGCTAGCTACTATTTAGATTAAAACTCTATTGAAAGACAAGCTGGCGCGGTTGTTAAAATTGAAAATTATTGAAATAATATAGATTGAAAAAATTATACGTAAAATCAAGGCAATTAGCTAGTATAGTAGAGATGAAAATCACCCAAAACCACCAAAAAAAATATTTTCAGCTCGGCGCGATCGCTCAAACCTCTAAAAGCCCAAAAAAATTATTGCTGATGCCTTGTTTGTTCGCGCTGGGTTGGTTTTTGGTCACCACAGGAATACCAGCGATCGCGCATCAGCAAAAGTCCCCAAATTACCATACCGTTGCGTTAAGAAAAAGTGTAGCCGCAGCTCCACAATCTCTCATGCAAGAAGCGAGGCAATTATACGAAGCAGGACAGTTTTCTGGGGCGGTAAATTTTTGGGAACAAGCTGCCAATTTTTATGCCCAAGAAGGCAAGGTTTTAAACCAAGCACAAACCCTCAACTATCTGGCATCAGCTTATCAAGAATTAGGCCAATGGGAACGAGCCGAAAAAGCGATAGAAACCAGCATAAGCTTATTGCAAAATCATCGAGAAGGAGACGCTAGAGCCATCGCAATTTTAGCTCAAGCTTTAAATAATAAAGGCAGTCTCCAACTGGCAAGGGGACAAACAGAAGCCGCCCTAGAAACTTGGCAGCAAGCCGAACAAAATTATGCTCGCGCCAAAAACGAAACCGGCAGGTTGGGCAGCCGGATTAACCAAGCAACTGCCTTACAAGCTTTGGGACAATATCGACGTTCCAAAACCCTGTTACAGCAGTTAGTTGAAGAGTTGAAAAAGCAACCGGATTCTCTGGTAAAAGCCGATGGATTGCAGAGTTTGGGGATTGCCTTGCAAACAATCGGCGACTTGTTGCAATCGAAAGAAATTTTAGAGCAAAGTTGGGCAATTAGCCAGCGTCTGGGAGCGAGTGCCAATACGGGTGAAACTCTATTGAGCATTGGCAATATCGCCAGAGATTTACAAGAATATGATGTAGCGCGGGAGTACTATCAAGAAGCAAACAAAAGAGCCAAAAATGCGATCGCATCCGTCCAAGCTCAACTTAACCTGCTCAGTTTGTTTGTCGATACTAAACAGTGGGAAGCAGCACGGGCTTTAGTTCCAGAACTGGGATCAACTATATCCAATTTATCTGCCAGTCGCGCTGCGATCTACGCCAGGGTGAATTTTGCCGAAAGTTTGATGCAACAGGAGATTTGGCAGCAACAGACAAACCAACCAAACTCGCCGCGGTTGGGTAACCAGCGAAGCAAATCGCAACCGGGTGATTCGGCAAATTATATTGCCCAAATTTTGGCAACCGGGGTGCAACAAGCCCAACAAATTAACGATAAACGTGCAGAAGCATATGCGCTCAATCAACTGGGGAAGCTTTACGAACGCAACCAACAGTGGCAAGATGCGGAAAAGTTAACTCAGCAAGTACTGCAAATTGCCCAAGCAATAGATGCCAACGATATTATCGCCCGTGCTGCTTGGCAACTCGGTCGCATCCTCAAACAACAGGGGGATATAACAGGAGCGATCGCCGCCTATCGCAATGCTTATAATAACCTGCAATCGCTGCGTAGCGACTTGGTAGCAATTAATCCCGACGCCCAGTTTAATTTTCGCGATAATGTCGAACCAGTTTATCGGGAATTCGCCAGCTTGCTGTTGCAACCAAATGCCAATCAAGAAAGCATCAAACAAGCGCGCGCAGTCATCGAAGCTTTGCAACTGGCAGAATTAGATAATTTCTTTCGCGATGCTTGCTTAGATATTCAGCCAGCCCAAATTGACGAAATCGATACCCAAGCAGCAGTATTTTATCCGATTATTTTGCGCGATCGCTTAGAAGTCATTCTCTCCCTACCCAACCAACCCCTGCGCCACTACAGCACCCCACTCGCCGCCACGCAAGTAGAAAATATCTTGCAAAAAATGTATTCCTCGCTGTATCTGGGTTATTCATCCCAAGAGAGAATGCAGATTTCCCAGCAAATCTACGACTGGCTGATCGAACCCGCCGAAATCGACCTGAAAAACCGTAAAATTACCACCCTGGTGTTTATACCGGATGGTTTTTTCAGAAATTTACCGATGGCGGCTCTGTACGATGGTAAAGCATACTTAGTTGAGAAGTACGCGATCGCTGTCAGTTCGGGTTTGCAACTGTTTCCTCAAGGTTTGGAGCGGCAAAAGCCCACCGCCCTCACCGTCGGGTTAACCGAAGCCAGACAAGGCTTCTCCGCCCTCCCCGGCGTCCAGGTGGAACTAAAGCAAATCGCCGTAGAACTGAATTCTAAAATCCTGCTAGATCGACAATTTACCCGTCAAACATTTCAAGAGCAAATGAATGCCACCTCTTTTGAAATCGTTCACCTAGCAACTCACGGACAATTCAGCTCTAACCCAGAAGAAACTTTTTTGCTCACCTGGGACGATCGAATTAACATTCAAGATTTCGATCAATTCTTCCAAAAAAGAAGAGTAGGAATATTGAAACCAATCGAATTATTAGTACTTAGCGCCTGTCAAACCGCATCCGGAGATAAACGCGCCGCCTTGGGATTAGCCGGATTGGCACTGCGTTCGGGCGCTAGCAGTACCCTGGCAAGCTTGTGGTCAGTCAACGACGAATCTACCGCCAATTTAATGAGCGAGTTTTATCGCCAACTCACCCAATCAAATCTATCTATAACCAAAGCCGAGGCTCTGCGTCAATCACAACTCGCTCTGTTAAAAAATCCCCTATTCGACCATCCCTACTTTTGGGCATCATTTGTTTTAGTCGGCAATTGGCTGTAAATTAGTATTAGGTAACAGGGTACATCTTCTTAAAAAAAGTTTAATAATTGTCCCTCATGAGAGATCCCAGTATGGCTAAATCCAACCAAACCAGTTTTCCTACCTTGTTATCAGCAACCCTTAGCGGCGTCGTTGCAATCGGTAGTGGCTTCCACCAATCGGTACAGGCAACTCCAGCACCGATGGGGCAAGGCAGAAATATCCTGATTAGCCTGCGATTCCAAGCCCCTGGAGAAGCCGCACCGAGAAGCACCATCGGTGGAGGGACGCGCGGTAGCGTCAGGTTTGCCGCACCCGGAGAGGTGGCACCCAATAACACTACCGGCGGCGGCACGCGGGGTAACATCAAATTTGCTCCCCCAGGAGATGCTGGACCTTTGAACACGACAGGCGGCGGCACCCGGGGTAACGTGCAATTCGCCTCCCCAGGAGACGCTACGCCCAGAAACACCGTTGGCGGCGGCAGTCGCGGCGATGTGACATTCCAAGCGCCAAGAGGAGAAGATGCCCCCGCTACCACCGCATCGGGAGGCACTCGTACCGAAGCACAACAGGCGTTGCGGGCATTGCTACCCACAACGCGCTACGGGCGCACGGTAGCGGCACGTCCGACATTTTTTGTCTACTTACCTCCGACGGCTGCCAAAGAAGTATTTTTTAGCATCCAAGACGAACGCAGAAATCATGTCTACCAGACGGTGCTGAAGATTTCTGGCAAAGGCGGAATTGTTAGTTTCACGCTGCCAGAAAATGCCCCGGAACTAGAGATTGGCAAAAACTACGCCTGGTTCTTCGCGCCCATCCCACCCGGAGGAATTTTACAACCAGATAATAATGGGGCAATTGGGTGGATCAGGCGAGTTGAGAACCAAACCGCTCAAACTGCCACAGGGACGCCCCTAGAGCAAGCTACACAATACGCCAAGGATGGAATTTGGTACGATACATTGGCAACCTTAGCTGCCGCTAAACAGGCACAGCCGGGAAATGTCACCTTGGCTAGCGAGTGGCAAGACCTGTTAAAAGAAGTAGGATTGGAAGCGATCGCCAATCAACCCATTGCAGAACAGTTGTAAACTGGCGAGTTAATTGGTAATGGGTAGTTTTGACCAATCCCCATTACCCATTACCAATTATCCTTAACCTATGTGGCAAAAATTACAACAGCGGCTCGGACAATCGCGAGGGGTATTAATTATTACTGCCAGCGTCGCTGGATTAATCATCGTCGGGTCGCAGGCTGGTTTGTTTCGGTTACTTGAATGGGCAATATTCGATCAATTTGTGCTGTGGCGGAAAGCCGAGCCAATCGACCAACGCATAGTTATTGTCACCATTGCCGAGTCAGATATTAATTATGTCCGCAAATGGCCCATGTCCGACCGGGTAATGGCAAGATTTATTCGCAACATTAAAGCCCAACAACCGAGAGCAATTGGCATTGATATTTATCGGGATTTACCAGTTGAACCGGGGCATGAAGAATTAGTCGAGGTATTTAAGTCTACTCCAAATTTAATTGGGATTGAAAAAGTAGGCGGGGAACCGATTGCACCACCCCCGACTTTGAGAGAATTAGAGCAAGTAGCGGCGGCGGATTTAGTATTAGATGCCGATGGTAAGGTGCGGCGAGGTTTAGTTCTAGTTGGAAATAAAAAAGGTGAGTTTCGCGAGGGACTGGGAACCAAGACAGCGTTAATGTATTTGGAAAAAGAAAACATTAATCTTCGCCTTCTTAATCAAGAACAAAAAATATATGGATTGGGTAAAGCCACCTTTGTACCCTTGGCAGAAAATGAGGGAGTTTATCACCAAGCGGACATGGGGGGATACCAGATTTTATTAAACTATCGCGGGGAATTGGATCGGTTTCCTAATCTATCGCTACAGGATGTTTTAGAGAATAGAATACCAGAGGGAATGATGCGCGATCGCATCGTTTTAGTCGGCGCCACCGCACCCAGCCTCAACGACTTATTCCAAAGCCCTTATACCAGCAAATTATTCGGTGTTTCCGAACTCACGCCGGGAGTAGTAATTCACGCCAATATGGCTAGCCAAATTTTAAGTGCAGCCATCGAAGGTCGCCCCCTGATGCGTGCTTGGGGTCAACCTTTAAATTCATTGTGGATTGTTTTTTGGTCTGGATGCAGTGCCAATTTAGGTTCGATGTATCTCCGCAGGCGATGGGCTACTATTGGCATTTTTATCGCCGCGGGTAGCGTCGCGATTATTTCATATGTAGCCTTTCTATCGGGTTGGTGGATACCCGCATTTGCTCCCCTGCTTTCTGTGGTGACATCTGCTATTGTCACCATCGGATACGTTCTGTTAAAGAATCTCAGACTTTCTTATCGACAATTAGAAGAATATGCCCAAACCCTAGAACAAAAAGTAGAAGAACGCACCGCCCAACTCGCCCAAGCCAATCAAGAAATTACCGCCCTCAACGAGAAACTAAAAGCCGAAAATATCCGCCTCAATGCTGAATTGGAAATCACCAAGCGACTGCAACAAATGATTTTACCCAAGCAAGCAGAATTAGAGCAAGTTGAAGGATTGGAAATTGCGGGATTTATGGAACCTGCGGAACAAGTGGGGGGCGATTATTATGACGTGCTACCCGCAAATGGACAGGTGAAAATTAGCATCGGCGATGTTACCGGACACGGGTTAGAAAGCGGCGTATTAATGTTAATGACTCAAACCGCAGTTAGAACGTTACAAGAAAGTAAAATTACCGATCCCGTACAATTTTTAGATATCCTCAACCGCACGATTTATCACAACATCGAACGGATGAGATCGGATAAAAATCTCACCCTTGCCGTATTGGACTATGCCAAAGGAAAACTGAACGTCAGCGGTCAACATGAGGAAACAATAGTCGTGCGTGCTGATGGCAACATCGAACGAGTTGATACAGTAGACCTGGGCTTTCCGATTGGGTTAGATGCGGAAATTGCTGAGTTTGTATCGCAAATCCAAATTCAGTTAAACTATGGAGATGTGGTAGTACTTTACACCGATGGCATCACCGAAGCCGAAGATATGAAAAGTAACCTATATGGCATAGAAAAATTGTGTGAAATAGTGAAAGAAAATCGGCAACTATCGGCTAAAGAAATTCGGCAATTGGTGATAGAAGACGTGCGGCAGCATATCGGCAAGCAAAAGATATTTGATGATATTACTTTGGTGGTTTTGAAACAAAAATAGGTAATTGGTAATTGGTAATTGGTAATTGGGAATTGGTCTAACCGCGTTTAGTAATTGGAAACGATATTGTGATTCTAGGTATTTATCCGGGAATACTGAGGATGGAGGCGGAAGTCTGAGTAGCGTCGAGCCGATAAAGTAGTATAAATTGTGTCATGCGATCGCATTCAACTCGCGCTGCACTGTTAATATTGGCACATCTCAACCCAGGAGAGTCACATGAGCGAAATTACTCAGAGCAACGCCAAAGCAGTAACGAACGACTGTCCTCCAGTTCCTCAATCGATTATGACCGCAAGCCGGGATGAAATAGATGTCGAATTGAAGATTTGTGAAGGCCACTTACCAGACGACCTACAGGGTCACATCTTTTTTATTGGGCCAGTGGGTACCGTGGAATCAGGCGGTCTTCCCTTTAAAGATGGAGACTCATTCTTAAATGGCGACGGCATGGTTTATCGACTTGATTTCGATCAAAAAGGTAAAGTAACTGTAAAGACAAAGATTGCCAAGCCGCTAGATTACTATTTTGACGAGGCAACTAAGGGCACCAAGTTGGGATTTCGCAATCATGGCATCTTAAGGTTTTCCTTAATTCTGGGCGCTCGCAACGAGTTAAATACAGCGTTTCTGCCGGTAAAATTCTCTCAAGACGAATCTGAGCGCCTGCTAGTAACTTATGACGCGGGTCGTCCTTATCAAATTAATACACATACCCTGGAGGTGACGACTCCTGTCGGCTCAAATAAAGAGTGGCGCCCTGAGATTAATCTGCCCTATCTCTTCCCACCTATTTTTAGTACGGCACATCCTGCCTTTGATACGTACACCCACGAGATGTTTGCAGTCAATTACGGCAGATCGTTAGAAAATTTTATTGATACCATTCCTTTCCTTGAGGAAGTAGACAAACTTTTTCCAGAAGTTCGTAAATTTTGGGAACAATTTAAAGGTTTAGAAGATTTTGTCTATCTGATTCGTTGGGATGGCGTAAATCATTTAGAGCGATGGACGCTTGTCAACCCCGATGGTTCGCCAGTCAGCATTAAGCAAACTATTCATCAAATTGGAGTAACCGAAGATTATGTGGTTCTAATGGATACATCCTTTAGTACCGGACTCGCGCAAATACTCAACAATCCTTTTCCAGACAACAAGGAGCGAGAAAGAATTCTCAGACAGTTGCTGGAAAGTCCGCCATCACCCGATTCAATCATCTATATTGTCAGCCGTAGTGACCTGGCAAAGGGACAACGCCCTGCCATGAATGAACCCGAAGTTAAAGTTGTCGTGCGGAAAGTGGTGATTCCCCTCGAAGCTTCTCACTTTCTGGTGGACTATGACAATCCTGACGACAAAATTACGCTTCACATCTCTCATATTTGTGCTTGGGATGTTGCCCAATGGCTCCGCACCTATGACCTTTCTGCCTATCCACCCCACGATCCCGTGTCTTCTCCTTGGCCTGGGATGGAACTCAATCTGATGGATATTAGCCGCCTGGGACGCTATGTAATTGACGGCAAAAGCCACGAGGAAGCACCCGTTGAATCAAAAGTTATTTCAGATCGAAGGTACACCTGGGGGCCATCGTTATACACCTATCTTGATAGACTCCCTTCTTCGGGTATGACTCCCGGACATCTGGATAATATTTACTGGAGTTCTTTTGGACTCTGGAAAGACCTGATGACCCAGTTCATGTGCTACCTCTTCCGGGACTATAAGTACCAGCAAGTGCCACAATCAAATATGTTAAGCCTTGCTCAACAGGGTATCCCGCCTTGTTTGTTCCGACTACAAACTTGCTCGATGGAAATTGCCGATCAATATGTGTTCGATCCTGGCTATATGGTGAGTTCACCACAGTTTATGCCGCGCCGTGGTAACCAAGGCAGTTCAACAGACGGTTATATTACTTGTAACGTTTTCACACCAGAAAGAAATGAAATCTGGATTTTCAAGGCTGATGCTTTGTGGCAAGGAGCAATATGCAAGCTTTACCATGAATCGCTCAACTTTGCGTTTACATTACATACAGCGTGGTTACCGAAAATAGCGCCTAGATTAGCTGAATACAAAATTTATCTGAAAGAAGATTATGAGGAGTTAGTAAAGAACTTCCAATCCCCTCCAGAATTTGAGAAAGAGATTCAGGAGTTGTTTGCAAAAGAGTTGTACCCGCGCTTTGAAAGAGAGTAAAAATTTAATCGCAGCCAGATTCTCCATTAATCTGGCTGCGATCTATAATAGTTGATTAAAAGGGGAAGGTAAAAATTAATGCTAGGTCTTTCAGGTTACGAAATTATAGAAAAAATTTATGACGGGGTAAGAACCGTTGTTTATCGAGGTATCAGAAATCGCGATCAACAACCTATTATCGTTAAAATAATCAAAGAGGAACATCCTACCCTAGAACAGATCGCCAATATAAGGCAAGAATTTATACTTACTCAAAATCTAGATTGTACAGGAATTGTCAAAACATACAGTTTAGAAACCTATCAGAATAGTTTTGCTCTGATCTTAGAAGATTTTGGCGGTCAATCATTTTATGAGTTTATGGCAGCAAATCGACTGTCATTAATCGAGTTTTTGAAAGTAGCGATCGCTCTTTCCGAAACCTTAATTTATCTCCATCAAGTACCGATTATCCACAAAGATATTAAACCCTCAAATATCATTATTAATCCACAGACGCGACAAGTCAAGCTAACTGACTTTAGCATCGCGTCGCGCTTGGAATTGAAAAACCAAACCATTAGCAATCCCAACTTGCTAGAAGGGACTCTCGCTTATATGTCACCCGAACAAACCGGGAGGATGAATCGAGCCATTGACTACCGCGCCGACTTCTATTCTTTGGGAGCGACTTTCTATGAAATGCTGACCAACCAACTGCCATTTACTACTACAGATCCAATGGAGTTGGTTTACTGTCATATTGCCAAACAACCCGTCCCACCCAAAGAGATAGCAGAAATTACCCAAGCAGTTTCAGATATTGTAATGAAACTGTTAGCAAAAAATGCTGAAGACCGATATCAAAGTGCGGCGGGATTAAAATTTGACCTGGAAACTTGTTTGCAGCAATTGCAGACAACTGGCAAGATTGAAAACTTTGCCATTGGTCAACGCGATCGCGGCAATCAATTACTCATTCCCCAGAAGCTTTATGGCAGAGAAACCGAAGTTCAAATTCTTCTAGATGCCTTTGGGCGAGTCAGCCTCGGTGCCACCGAGATGATGTTGGTTTCCGGTTATTCCGGGATTGGTAAAACTTCAATTGTCAATGAAGTTCATAAACCAATTGTAGCAGCAAGGGGGTATTTTATTGCGGGTAAATTTGACCAATTTAAGCGCAATATTCCCTATGCGGCTTTAATCCAAGCATTTCAAGAATTAGTTCGTCAGCTATTAACCGAAAGTTCAGAACAGATAGCGGTTTGGAAAGAAAACTTATTAAAAGCGCTAGGTATTAACGGTCAAGTTATTATTGATGTTATTCCGGAAGTCGAACTAATTATCGGTAAACAGCCTGAAGTTCCTCAACTGGGAGCATCGGAATCACAAAACAGATTTAATCGAGTATTTCAACAATTTATTCAAGTTTTTTGTCAACCAGAACACCCCTTAGTCATCTTCCTTGACGATTTACAGTGGGCAGATTCCGCATCTCTGAAGTTAATCCAACTCTTGGTAACCGATCCAAATAACAGATATTTGTTAACGATTGGAGCTTATCGAGATAACGAAGTTAGTCCCGTTCATCCTTTAATTCAGACAATAGAAAAAATTCAAGAAACTGAAACGGTGGTAAATAATATCACCATTCAGGCTCTTGCTTTGGATAGCGTCAACCAATTAATTGCAGACACTCTGGATGCCAGCGTAAACTCAGATCAAATTAAAGTTTTTTCTGAGCTACTTTTTAATAAAACCCAAGGCAATCCCTTTTTCTTAACGCAGCTACTCAAAACCCTGTACTCGGAAAATCTGCTGGTTTATCAGGTAAATACAGACTGCTGGGAATGGGATATTCAACAAATTCAAGCAATTGGTATTGCAGATTTCGGTATCGTTGAACTGGTTGCCCGAAATATTCGCAAACTCCCAGAAACAACCCAGACAGTCTTAAAATTAGCGGCTTGTATCGGCAACCAATTTAACTTAGAAGTTTTATCAATTGTCAATGAAGAATCAAACTTAGCGACGGCTGCTCATTTGTGGGAGGCAATGCAAGCGGGGTTGATTCTACCGCTATCTGAAAATTACAAAATTCCTCTAGTATTTGCCCAGGAAGAGTTAGCATCTGTACGCGATGTCAAAGTTGACTACAAATTTTTGCACGATCGCGTGCAACAAGCTGCTTATTCTTTGATTCCAGAGGCAGAGAAAAAAGCCACTCACCTTAAAATTGGTCAACTGCTGCTCAATAATACAACAGAGCAAGATCGCAAAGATAATATTTTTGCTCTAGTTAACCAACTGAATTTTGGCACAGATTTGTTAACTACTCAGCCAGAAAAAGATGAGTTAGCCCAATTAAACCTGATCGCCGGACAAAAAGCAAAGGCAGCTACTGCTTATGAAGCTGCTGTTAACTATTTGAATGTAGGTTTAGAACTCCTAAGTCAAGATAGCTGGGAAAGTCGATACGATCTGACATTTAATTTCTATCTGGAAGCAGCGGAAGCAGAATATCTCAATACTAATTTAGAACGAGCGGGGATTTTGTGCGATCGCGCTCTCCAACAAGCTAAAACAATCCTCGAACAAGTCAACTTATACGTGCTAAAAATTAGACTTGACCTCGCTAAAAATCAGATTCAATCTGCGTTAGATACTGGACTGCAAGTTCTAGAAATGCTGGAAGTGACCATATCTCAATCACCCCCGGAAGAACTCAATATAGAGGAGTTAGCTAACCTGCCAGAAATGAGCGATCGCTACAAGCAGGCTGCTATGGAGCTTTTAGTTCTCATATTCCCACCAGCTTGCTTTGCAGAAAGCCCCCTATCCCTACCAATTCTATATACTATGCTCGAACTTTCTCGTCAGTACGGGAATTCGCCACAGTGTACTTTTGCCTATTCGACTTACGGATCGTTCGTGTCTTGGCTCATACCAGATATAGATTTTGGCTATCAACTCGGTCAACTTTCTTTGCAGGTATTAGAGCAGTTAGATGCCAAAGAGTTTCGTTCTAAAGTATTAGTTAATACTTCGATTTGCCTTACCCACTTTAAAAAGCATACTAGAGAAACTATAGAACCGCTGCGTCAAGCAATTAATAGCGGCTTAGAATTTGGTGACATAGAATATGCTTGTCATGCTGCTGATTACTACTGCGCCCATCTGTTTTTTAATGGCGAGCATCTAGACTACGTGCAAGAACAACAAAAACACTATATTGATTTTGCCGGTAATTTTGCCCAGCAATACCAGTTTTATCTGCTCAAAATTATCGGTCAGTTAGTTGCAAATTTACGAGGTACAACAGATAATCCACTGCTCTTAATGGGCGAGATGTTGAATGAGTCAGAAACTATTGCTTATTTGGAAAGCATTAATAATTTAATGTCTTTGTTTAGAGTATTTTTTGCCAAAACCCTGCTTTGCTATTTATTTAAAGATTATGAAGCTGCTCTTGAAAATGCTAAAAGAGCGTTAAAGTCTTCAACTCTTGTAGAAGGTAACATTAGCTTTACAAAACATATTTATTACTATTCTCTGGCTCTTTTAGCTCTGTATTTTCAGGAAACAGAGTCAAAGCAGCAACAATACCTGAAACAAGTAGAAGAAAATCAGCAAAAGATGAAATATTGGGCTTTTCATGGCCCCATGAATTACCAACATAAATATAACTTAGTAGAGGCAGAAAAAGCCCGCGTCTTAGGACAATCTTTCTCAGCGATGGAATATTACGATCTAGCAATAGATGGAGCTAAGGAAAATGGATATGTGCAGGATGAAGCCCTCGCCAATGAACTAGCAGGAGAATTTTATTTAGCTTTAGGACGAAACAAGGTAGCGCGTACCTATCTGATTGATGCTTACTATGCTTACATCCGCTGGGGAGCAAAGGCAAAAGTTAAAGATTTAGAAGAGCGCCATGCAGAATTACTCGCACCTATCGTCGGTAGGAAAAAAAGCTTTCCTAGTGGAGGAGAGGAAACTATTGTTCAGACTAGAACCACGGTTACTTCTACGAGTTCAGGTGTTTCAGAAAATCTAGATTTATCAACTATTATCAAAGCTTCCCAAGCGCTATCAGGGAAAGTACATCTGGATGAATTGCTTGCGAACTTGATGCGAGTTTTGCTGGAAAATGCCGGAGCAGAAAAGTTTTATTTCCTCATACCTGACTCAGCAGGTGAGTGGAAAATTGAAGCTCAATGTATGGGCGAACAATGTCAATTAATATCCAAGTCAGCGATTGAAAGTCAAGAGATGCCGCTCTCGCTGATTAATTATGTAAAACGCACGCAAGAAACCCTTGCCCTTGATGATGCAACGACTCAAACCACCTTTGCATCTGACCCTTATATTATGCAAAAGCGACCTAAATCTATCTTGTGTAGTCCTCTGATCAATCAAGGTAAATTGGTGGGAATCTTATACCTAGAAAATAATTTAACCACGGGGGCTTTTACGCGCGATCGCATCCAAGTCCTCAACATCATATCTTCCCAAGCTGCGATCTCGATCGAAAATGCCCGCCTCTATCACACTTTAGAAGATAAAGTCCAAGAACGCACCGCCCAACTCGCCCAAGCAAACGAGGAAATTAGCGCCCTCAACGACAAACTCAAAGCCGAAAATCTCCGCCTCTCTGCTGAGTTAGAAGTCACTAAGCAACTGCAACAAATGATTTTGCCCAAACAATCAGAACTAGAAGAAATTGAAGGATTAGAAATATCTGGATTTATGGAACCTGCCGATGAAGTTGGCGGCGACTACTACGACGTGCTGCCACAAAATGATGGTGTCAAAATTACCATCGGCGATGTTACCGGGCATGGTTTAGAAAGCGGCGTATTAATGATTATGGCGCAAACCGCCGTCCGCACTCTCCAGGAAAGTAACGAAACCGATCCGGTGAGGTTTCTTGATGTATTAAACCGCACTCTTTATGGAAATATTCAGCGCATCGATTCGTATAAAAACATGACCTTGGCTTTATTAGATTATCAAAATGGTAGCCTCAGCCTCAGCGGTCAACATGAAGAAGCAATTGTAGTCCGTACTGATGGTAATATCGAACGAATCGATACGATGCATCTCGGCTTTCCCCTGGGATTAGAAGCAGAAATTGCTGAGTTTGTTTCCCAAACCCAAATAAATTTAAACCCAGGAGATGTAGTAGTGCTTTACACCGATGGCATTACCGAAGCTTTTGATATCAATAAAGTGCAATACGGACTAAAAAACCTGTGCGAAGTAGTAAGAGCAAATCGTCACAAGTCAGCTATTGAAATTCGGCAAGCTGCGATCGAAGATCTGCGACTGCACATCGGCAAGCAGAAAGTTTTTGATGATATTACCTTGGTTGTCTTGAAACAGAAATAGCCAAATTTTATAGAATCCTGATTTCTCCAGCAATATTCGCTAGCTCTCAGATTAAGATAGATTCAAATCAGAACTATGAAGCCGAGGGTTAGGATAGTGGAAGTGAAGAAGGATGACTACAGAGTATGGTACGATCCGGAAACCGCAACCGTTAACTTCCAGGGGTTAATCCGGGAAAGCCAAATCAGTGACTATAAACCTCTAGAGGAGTTGCTCGAGGGAGTAATAGCGCAAAAACCACCTGTAATTTCGATGAACTTACAAGAATTAGAATTTCTCAATAGTTCGGGAATGACAATTTTATCTCGCTTTGTGATCGGAGTGCGAAATAAGAAGATGATTCAGTTAGTGGTGCGTGCTTCTCAAAAAATTGCTTGGCAAAACAAAAGCTTGGCAAACTGGCAGAGATTGATGCCCGGTATGACGCTGCAATATGAATAAGTACCAGGACTTACGCACGAGGAACCCAGAAACCCGGTTTCTGGCTAATTGCTAATTGCTAATATAAATACAGCATTTTTCCTAATAACGCAAGTTGCTAGTTACAAATATTGTCGGTTTGATCCCCCCTAACCCCCCTTAAAAAGGGGGGCTAGCACCGGATTCAAAGTCCCCCTTATGAAGGGGGATTTAGGGGGATCTAAAATGCTTGACCTTATAACTGCAACTTGAGTTAATACTAGCTATTAGCTATTAGCTCCTGGTTTGAGATAACTGGCAAATTGAGTTATATCATGTCCGGTAGCATCGGTAGCTTAGCCCTTGCGGGTTTAAAAAATTCCTCGCGATTTTCCAGCATGGCTGGTAAAACCCGCCCCTACTCCCGTCAAACATTATACACAACCTAAGCTAGCGGACATCATATTAGATGGCAAAATCAACCCGCCCCTACAAAAAAATTGGGTAGGGGCAAGGTTTTTAAACTACAGCGTCAAAGATTGAGCATTGGTTTCAATCAACTTCGCCAAATCTTGCAAGAATGCCGCCGCGTGGGAACCGTAGATCACCCGATGGTCGCAGGTAATATTAACTTGCATTTGTCGGCGGACGCCCAACATGCCGTCTTCTGTGGCTACAACTTGGGCGCGAGATGCCCCAATTGCCAAAATTGACCCTTGTCCGGGAGGTAAGATGGCATCGAAGCGGTCTACGCCAAACATGCCTAAATTCGATACGGTAAACGTACCGGAATTATACTCTTGGGGTTGCAACTGTTTGGCTCTGGCGCGGTCTACTAAATCTTTCCAAGTGCGGGAAAGTGAGTAGATGTCCATCTGGTCGGCTTTTTGCAACACGGGGGTAATTAACCCGCCGTCATCCATTGCTACTGCTATGGCGATATTAATTGCCGCTGGATATTGAATCCCTTGGGGAGTGTAATTCGCATTCAGCAACGGGTGTTTTTGCAGCGTCACCGCTACCGCTTTGGCTAACAGCGCCGTCATGGTGACGCCTTTGGATTTGATTTGCTTGTACAGCTTATCCAGATGATCCGTGGTGATGGTGTAACCGACGTGGAAAGTAGGTACTTCCAAACTCACCATCATGTTCCTGACTACGGCATTTTGCAGCGTGGTCAAGGGTACGATTTGACCCGGAACTACCGCTGCGGGGGCGCTGACGGGTGCAGGTGCTTTGGCTGCCGGTGCGACGGGTGGGGGTGCAACGGGCGCAACGGGTGCGACAGGCGCAACGGGTGCGGGTGCTTTTCCTACCGCTGCTTCTACATCTTCTGCCACAATGCGACCGTGGGGGCCGCTGCCGCTGAGAACGTTTAAGTCAACTTTGAGTTCTTTTGCCAGCTTGCGGGCGCGGGGGGATGCTACGATGCGATCGCTGCTCTTCCTACTGCCATTCGACGTTGCTGCTACCGCGACGGGTTCTGGTGTCGCCGCTGGGGCTGCTGGTGCCGGTGCCGCAGCTGGCGCTTTTCCGCCTGCTGCTTGCTTGACAGCCTGTTCAATTTCTGCTTCTGTTTCGGCTAACAAAGCGATCGCCGCACCTACCGGCGCCGCTTCCCCCGCAGGCACGACGATGGTCGCCAGATACCCTTCGTAAAAGGATTCTACGTCCATATCTGCCTTGTCTGACTCCACCACCACGACGGTTTCGCCTTTTTCTACCTTGTCCCCGACAGACTTCACCCAGGAAACGATTTTGCCTTCAGTCATCGTGGAACTGAGGGCGGGCATAAAAACTTCGTGAATCATTGCTAATTGGTAATGGGTAATGGGTAATGGGTAATGGGTAATGGGTAATGGGTAATGGGTAATGGGTAATGGGTAAT
>ERZ1066132.258-NODE-258-length-18958-cov-7.276623_pt1 | contig 18958 bp, 15 predicted proteins | sample MGYA00382779_ERZ1066132 | MGnify/ENA primary metagenome ERZ1066132 (study PRJEB33369, sample SAMEA5778362) | biofilm metagenome | biome: Industrial cooling water; feature: Water cooling tower basin; material: Biofilm | place: United Arab Emirates | collected...
CTGTGGCGGCTCCTGTGGCGGCTCCTGTGGCGGCTCCTGTGGCGGCTCCTGTGGCGGCTCCTGTGGCTGGGACCACGGGCGCTCCGCGACGTCCGCGTGCGCGTCGTCAACCGGTCGCCTCAGCTCCCGTGACTTCGCCGTTGGGCGACGTGGTGCAGGCCTCGACGCCGGTGGCACCCGAGGCGACGGTTACACCGGAGCAGACGCAGCCCGCACCGGCGGCACCGACTCAGGCGGCGACACCGCCGGCGGACGTGGTAGCAGGGGACGTGGCCCGAGGAGCGCAAACGACGCCGGAGGCGACGGCGTGGGCGCGAGAGTTCCCATGGGGCACAGAAAGCCGCATGGTGTACGCGGACAACGAAGTGGCGCTGGTACGGGGGTACAACCGGTTCGGTGAAGTGCAGTTCGTGGGCGCGCTGCGGCGCGGGGGCTCGCGCGCGTCGGTGACTCGTGTGGCGATCGACAAGTACACGGGGACGGAGTTCACACCGGCGCAGCGGGATCGGCTGATTGCGCAGATGCACGAAGCGCAAGCGGCCGAGCTGGCCTTGGCGTATCAGTTCCCGGATGGGCCGTTCACCGGCACACTGGAGACGGTGCGGGGTGCGGATGCGATCGCGCCGGAGTATGTACAATACACGAAGGAGCTGATGGCCCAGCTGGGACTGGGCAACGTCCGCGTGTTCTTGATGGACAGTGCGACGCTTGAGCCAGACGCGCGTCGGCGGTACCAGCTGTACGGCGACTATGAGTCGGCGATGTCAGGACGCAACGCGAACACCTTGGGTGGGACGCGGGTGTTCGGGCCGGAGGGCGCGCACGCACACTATATCGACGTGGACACCTCGCAGCGGGCGGACGTGTTGCTGGAGACGCTCTCGCACGAGATCGGTCACATCATCGAGAAGGAAGCGTTCCGCACGGCCGATTCGACGACACAGGCGGCGTTGTTGGCGGCGCACACCCAGTGGCTCAAGGACACAAAGGGACTGACGGATCGGGAGTTCATCCGGTCTATCCGTCCGGTTGCGATGGCGGATGCGTTCACGGCGTCGATGGGCACGAACGACACGTTGGCGGATGGGAAGCGGGAGAGCTATTTCGCGACGTTCCCCGAGTGGTTCGCCGATCAGGCAGCACGGTGGGCCACGACGCAGCAGACGCCGCGCACCATCGTGGACAAGTTTTTCGCGCGTGTGGGCAAGCAGCTGCGGGCACTCGTGGCGCGGGTCACGGGTCGTCCCTACGTGCAGGCTGAGATGCAAGCGTTTCTCGATGGGATGGCGAAGCGTGCGAAGGAAGGCGGGAGCTTGCAGGATCTGACGGCGCAGGCACCACTGACGCGTGAGTTGGATCAGGCGCAAGCTCCGCAGAGTGTGAACGCGCGGGCGAGTGCGCTCATGGACTCGGTGGGACGGCTGCGCGATGCGGTCATGCGGAAAGAGACGCTCAAGGCCGGCACGCGGCGGGCGATGATGGGGTGGATGACGCTCGATCACCTCGTGGCGATGTACGCGGAGCGGTTCAACGACACGACGCGCAACGGACTCGAGACCATCATGCGGACGCGAGAGGCGCAGGCGGCCACGATGGCCAAGTTCGCCGAAGCGTTGTTCACGAACACGTACTTCGCGTTCGAGTCCTTGTCGAAGCGCGACGCACGGAGCGCGGAGCGCGTGCAGCAGCTCATGCAGTACACCGAGTTCTCGATCGACCCGGCCAAGTCGCTGCAGGAGCATACATGGCTGGAGAAGACGGCCCGCAACGCCGCATTGGTGCGGGAGGCGAACGCGCGGTACCGGGAGCTCAAGCAGCGCGGGGCGCTCGGGGTGTACACGAACTTCAAGCTCGCGAACGAGACGCAATACTTCGCGCACTACGCCCTGTCGCTGTACAACGAGGTGACGGGCGACCCGGTGTTCCGGGCGGCGAACATGCCGGGCTTCGAGGTCGATCCCATCGAGCAGTTCAAGCAGGTGGGCGCGGCGTCGGGCTCGGTGGAGCAGGCACGCGAGTTCTGGTCGCAGAAGATCACGCAGCAGCTCGCGTCGGTGAAAGCGTACATGCAGGGGCAGGAGTTCGAGGCGATCAAGCAGTCGGCGCCACAGGGTGACGTGGTACTGCGGCGTGTCACGGGGCTGGAAGAATCCGTGAAGCGCATCGACCAGTCGCTCCAGACACTCAACGAGGCACCGTACTTCCACATGGGGCGGTACGGGAACTACTTCGTGTCCTTCAACATCCGCACAACCGATCAGCCGGTGACGGTGACGGACGCCGAGGGGCGGGTGACGACGCGCACGCGGAAGCTGGCCGATCAGGCGGCGGTGGATCACGTCGCTGAGACGTTGAGTGCCCTCGGGATCGAGGGTGCGACGATTTCACGGGAGTCCGAGCAGTCGCGGGTGTACCTCCGTCTCGACAATCCGGACCAGATGGAGAGTGTGTACCAGACGGTCCTCAAGCTGCAGGCGGAGGGGTGGGTGGCGCGGGAGGCGCCGGTGACGGGAGACGCGGTAGCCAACGCGGCGAAAAACGAAGCGCCGATGCGCGGGCGGCGGGGTGAGGATCAGGGCTTCGGGGCGATCTCGTCGCGGTGGGTGTCGCGCATTCTCGAGGAGATCCAGTCGTCCACGGTGTTCCAGACGTTCGAGGGGATGGATCCGGAGGAGGCGCAGCAGATGACGCGCGCCCGGGATGAGCTCATGGCGAACGTGCGGCAGGCCGCACTGGACATGATGCCGGACATCTCGGTCGCGAAGGTCATGACGCATCGCAAAGCCGTGCCCGGGTACTCAAAGGACATGGTGCGCAATTTCGCGACACGCATGCAGATCGGCGTGTCGGCACTGGCCAACCTCTCGGCCGAGCCGAAGTACCTCGAAGGGCTGACGAACATGCGGGCGTCGGTCAACGCGAGCATGGCGGATCCGCAGGCACGCACCACAGATGACGTGCTGCTCAAGCAGGACGTGCTGCGGGAGGTCACGCTGCGGCACGCGTTGCGACCGTACCAGACCGGGCGATCGGTGTTTGACACGTTGCGCGCATTCAACCACGCGTTCTTCCTCGGCCTGTCCCCATCGTACGGGTTGCTCAACCTCACGCAGCTCGGTGTGTTGTTGTGGCCGGAACTGGCCAAGCGGCATGGCTTCGTGAAGTCCGCGAAGGCCATGGCCGATGTGACGCCGGTGGCGTTCCAGATCCTCAAGGCGACGGTAGAGACGGCAGCAGCGGGTGGCTGGAAGCGTCTGCCGGATGCCGTGATTACCGAAGCGTCACTGGCGAAGGCTGGGGTGCCGAAGGACACGGCCGCGTTCGTGATGCGCATGGTGAACACGGGCATTATCGACATCGGGTCCGCGTCGCGTGAGCTGGGGCGCGTGGCCGAGTCGGAAATGGACTCGACGCAGGACACGTTGCTGCGGTGGGGGGCGTCGGTCGGCTACTACACGGAGACGCTCACGCGCTTGATCGCCGCACTGTCGGCGCGGAAGCTCGACGGGTCCGATGCGCTGGATACGTACGCGCGTGACGTCGTGAATCAGTCGATGCTGAACTACTCGTCGTACAACGCGCCGCGTCAGATGGGCAAGATGGGCGTGGCGGGGCCGTTCACGCCGGTGATGTTCGCGTTCATGAGTTACAACGTGCAGCTGATCCAGAAGCTGTACCGCGAGATGTACACAGCGATCAGCAGCCGCGATCGCACTCCCGCGCAGCAGCGGGAGGCGCGGCGCTTCCTTGGCTCGCACTTGGCCGCGATGACGGTGACAGCGGGCACACTGGGCCTGCCCATGGCGTCGGTGTTGGCGGAGGTGGCGAACACGCTGCACGATGCGCTCGATGACGACGAAGAGCCGTACGACATCCGCGCCGCGTGGCGCGGGTTCTTGGCCGACACGTTCGGTAAGGACGTGGGTGAGGTGATCGCGCGCGGCGCGTTCCGGCCGTTTGGTATCGACATCGCAAACCGTGCGGGCGAGCAGGACATCCTGCCGTTCTCGCGTCTGCTGACCGATCAGCGGACGTGGCGTGAAGCGAGCACGGACTGGGCGCGGCAGCTCTTGGGCTCGCCGGTCAGCATGTTGTTCAACATCGTGGAGGGCGGCGGCAAGGTCGCGCAGGGTGATGTGCTGCGCGGGCTGGAGCTCATGATGCCCACGGCCTTGCGAGGCCCGACGGCGGCGTTCCGGATTGGCGCCGAAGGCTACACGGATCGCAGTGGGAACCGTCTGCCGATGTCGGTGGAGGCGCAGGATATTCTCGCGCAGGCCATGGGCTTCACCCCGTCCGAGATGGCCGAGTACAACGAGGCGCGCAACACGCAGACGGCGCGGCGTATGCAGTTGAGTGCGCAGGCCAGCCAGTTGCGGCGGCAGGCGGCGATGGCGATTGAGCAGCAGGACCGGGAGGCGTTCCGAGACGTGATGCAGGACATCCGGCGGTTCGACACGGCGAATCCGACGTACGCCGTGTTGCCCGGGCTCGAGGCCGCGCTGGTACGTCGAGCGCGCGCCCGGCAGCAGGCGCAGTTGACGATGACCCCGCTGGGGACCAATGTACGGGATCCCCGCACGCAGCAGTTGACCGCGTACGCGAACTTCTAACCGAGGCATACCTCCATGGCGGATCTGTCCAACACGTACGAAAACCGGGTCTACGACTGGCTGTTCCGTCTGGGAGAGTCCCCGACGCGGCCCCCGGCGTTGTATCTCGCGCTGTTCACCGCGGTGACAGATGCCGAGGCGGGCACCGGCACCGAAGTGTCCGGAGGCTCATACGCCCGTGTGAATCTGAGCGGCCTGATCGGTGCTCCGACGAACGGGGTGGGTGCGAACTCGGGCGCGATCACGTTCCCAGCGCCGACCGCGAACTGGGGCACGGTGACGCACTTCGCCATCATGGACGCGTCGTCCGCGGGGAACGCAGTGAGCGTCATCAAGGCGCTGGCCGCATCGCGTGTCATCAACAACGGCGACGCTGCGCCTGAGTTCGCGATCGGCGATCTCGATCTGGCGATCGAGTAAGCGAGTCAACGATGCCAGAGCTTTTCCGGAATAACGCAGAATCGACGTTGGCGGCCGCGATCGATGGGGAGGCGACCGAGTTGCAACTTCCTGCAGGGCATGCGGCGCGGTTCCCCTTCATCGACGTGCCGGACGGGGGGGAGACGACGTTTATTCGTATCACCGTGGAGGAGGGCGAGACACGGGAAATCATGGCATGCGTGGACGTTGATCTCGACACGGACACCCTGACCATCGAACGAGGTAGCTTGTTCGAGGAGGGTAACACGGCCAACCAGAGTTTTGGAGTAGGGGCGAAAGTGTCGCATCGCCTTACACAGGGCGCGATCCTAGATATGCGCGCCCTAACCTACGCGGTGGAGGAGCAGGTGCTGGACGTACAAAACGTCGTGAGCCACGTTCTTTTCCTCTCTAACAAGGTGATCTGAGATGGCGCTCACCCCGCAATACGCGGATGTGCCTCTGTTGGGCTCGGCGCAGATCAGTACGGCGAATACGAGCCGGGACGGCACTGGGACGGTAGCGACGGTTGTGTCGCCGGGGGACAACGGGAGCCGGATCGAAGAGATTCTCGTACAGGCGACCGGGACGACAACCGCAGGCATGGTGCGCCTCTACCTCACAGATGGTGTGACGACGCGGCTATTCGCGGAAATTCCGGTGACGGCGATTACACCGAGTGCGACCGTGGCAGCGTTTACGGCATCCCGGAAGTTTACCAACCTCGTGTTGCCGTTTGATATGTCGATTCTCGCAAGTACCGAGAAGGCCGAGACGTTCAACGTCTTCGCGTTCGGGGGCAGCTTCTGATGAACGTCGGGATGCACGGGTTTCCTGTCCGCAGCCCGACGGTGTACGAGCACATCGAGACAGTACTCACTCAAGCGCTGCAGTCTCGAGTGGTGTTTTCGCGAATGTCGCGGAAGTATCGGAGTTTCCTGATCCGTGCGTTGGTGCGGTCCACTGCGTCGGCGAACAGTGTAATCTTGCGGCTGCAGTTGAACGAAGACGCGGGCTCATCGAGCTACGTGTATATGCGCCAAAACCGGTTCGGCAACGCCAACGGCGCCGCGGCGTTCTTGGAGCTAGGGACAGCGAACGCCGCGAACGCTACGGCAGGAGCATTTTCGATCTTCACTGCGGAGCTCATGGGGTGCTATGACCCCCGAATGCTGACGAGTGTGATGTCTACGTCTACGTCGTGGGATGGTACGCTCTCGAGTAACGTCATTACACATGACATGGCAGGGTGGTGGAACAGCACCGCGGATGTACACACTCTCGCGTTGTCACTGGCGTCTGGGGTGTTTGCAGATGGATCGGAGGTTTCTCTGTACGGTGTAGCCTAACGTCCCGTGACCCTCAACGCCTCAGCGCTCAACACACAGACACTTAACGCGGGCGCTGAGGCTGCAGGCGCCGCGCTAACTGGCGCGTTGACGGGACAGGCGACTGTCAGTGGGGTATTGCGCGTCGCCAAGCCGGTTGCAGGGACGTGCACCGGGCGGGCGGTTATCGCGGGCGCGTTGACCGTTGCCAAGCCACTCGCCGGCAGTGTGGTCGGTCAGGCCCTTGTGAGTGGGGCGCTGACGGTACCGGAGCCGTTGGCGGGCACGGTCATCGCGCGAGGGACGGTCACCGGGGCACTCACTGTCGCCAAGCCGCTCACCGGGGCAGCGATAGGGCGCGCACTGGTGGCGGGGGTGTTGTCGGTAGCCAAGCCGCTCGCGGGTCAGCTCACGGGCCGTGCGACCGTACAGGGGGTGCTGACGGCGCCCAAGCCACTCGCAGGTCAGCTCACGGGCCGGGCCACCGTTGCCGGCGTGTTGACTGGCGCCGGGGGCGCACTGGCGGGCGATGTGGTGGGCCGGGCGCTGGTCACTGGTGCGCTTACCGCTCCGCGGCCTCTCGCGGGGGCTCTCACGGGACGCGCGGCAGTGGCCGGGGCGCTCTCGGTCGTCAAGCCTCTCGGAGGCGTGGCAACGGGACGTGCGGTCGTCGCGGGGGCACTCTCGGTCGCCAAGCCGCTGACGGGCACACTGACAGCACGGGCGACGGCGGACGGCGCCCTGCGGGTGGCCAAGCCCCTTGCAGGGGCTCTCACGGGACGCGCGGCGGTGTCCGGGACGATCCAGACGCGTATCCCGCTGGCCGGGGCGTTGACGGCCCGGGGACTCGTGAGCGGTGCCGTGACGGTCGTCAAGCCGCTGGCCGGGACGTGCACAGGCCGTGTGACGATTGCTGGCGCCCTGACGGTCGCCAAGCCGCTCGCCGGGCAGCTCACGGGGCGTGCGGCGCTCCATGGGGCGCTCGAGACGCGGGTGCCGTTGGCGGGTGCGGTCACGGGGCGGGGCAGCGTCACAGGCACACTGCGTGTGGCCAAGCCCCTCGCCGGGCAGCTCACGGGTCGGGCGGCAGTACAGGGGGCGCTGACGGTTCCCAAGTCGCTGGCGGGGGCGCTCACGGGCCGGGCGACGATCGGTGGTGGGGTGCGGGTGGCCAAGCCCCTTACGGGAGCCCTCACGGGTCGCGGCGTGGTGGCAGAGCGGGTGCGGCTGTCGGCGATCCCCTTGGCTGGCAGCGTACAGGGGCGGGTCACGTGTACCGGGGATCTGACGCGTAAGTCTTCCTTCGCCGGGCAGCTCCGGGTACGGCATGCCCTCTCAGGACGACTGGCCAACCGCGCGACGGGGCGGATTCGAGGGCGCCTGCGCGTGTACGGGCGTCTGCGGCCGCGGATGGAGTGGTCGGGTGCGCTCGATGTCGCAATTCGTGTGACGGCGCTGTATGATCCCCTTGTCCAGCTCACGCTCCAGTGGGATCCGGACATCGCGTTGACTACACCGGCGGCGGCGGTGGCGACCCACCTCGTGCCCGTGACTCTGACGGAGTGAGTATGTCGCACATCCTGTACCACGACAACGACGCGAATCTCACGGTGCGACGCTTGCCCTCGACCGCAGAGCCGGAGTGGGCGGTGGTGGAAGATCCGACGGTGTTTCCGCCGACGCCCGTGCACGAGGATCTCAAGGGAACCTTGGCGTGGAATGCCGCGCGGTATCGGCACGAGGCGGTCATCGAGGGTCACCACGTTACGGCCCATCTCCCCCCAACGAATGAGCTGGTGACGCCGATGACCCCACTCTACGCTATTGTTATTTGGTGGGAGCAGGATGTGCGGAAAGTGGTCCCAGATGTGGTGGTTCGGCGCGTTCGCACGTAAGTTGGCAGTTCACGCAGGCCCACCCCTGACGAGGGAGACGGTATGTTGAAAGGGTATCGGACGTACATCATCGCGGCGCTGGTCGGGATGACGGGCTTCCTCGCGGAAGTGGACTGGGTGAAGATCGTGGACGACCCCAGTGGCGGGGTCGGACTCATTGTCGGCGGTGTGGTCATGGCCATCATGCGCTCGATCACGACGACCCCGGCCGGGAAGAAAGCCACGGATGCCGCGGCCGCCTCGGAAGACACCCCCACCGCGTAAGCGCCCCGTGGCGACTCCTGAGCCGACACCGGCGGCGGTGTACCCTATCGACCCCATCAAATTCGGCCGACTCCAGTCCGAGGTGGAAACCATGCAGGAGCGACTGGAGAAGATCGACCGCACGCTGGAGCAGCTGCTGGAGCTCGCGAATCGCTCCCGTGGGGGGTTCTGGGTGGGGATGGGGTTGGTGGCGACGCTCGCCGGGATCGCCACGAAAGTCATCGGAGACATGATCCCCGGGGGGCGGTCGTGATCTCGTGGACACGCCTTGCCGTGGTCGGGGGCACGATCGTGACGATCGGCGCCATCGGGGCGGCGTTTGTGCAAGGGCGCTCGATCGGGCGACTGGAGCAGGACGTCGCGTGGCAGGCGCGGCTTCGCGGGACACAGGACTCCGCCCGCGCGTTGGAGCAGCGGTGGCGGGAATCCGCCATCCGCCTCGAAGGGCAGGTTCACAGTCTGACACAGGAGCAACAGCATGCGGTGGACGCGCTGGGCGCTCAGTATCGTGATCTGGTGCAGCGCGTGCAGACGCGCACCGCCCGAAGTGATTCCGCTGCCCGTGCCGCCAGTCGTGCTGCCGGCGATGTCGCTACTCCCCGACTCGCTGATGGCTCTCAGCTTTACCGAGAGGATAGCGAGTTTCTTGTCGGGGAAGCTGCCCGAGCCGATGCCATCCGCCTCGCCCTCCGCGCCTGTTACACCCAGTACGACGCGGCCCGTACCGCCCTCTGGCGGGCGACCGCCGCGCGTGACACGGGACAGCCTCCCGCGCCCGCCCTAGACGGGAGGCGGCCATGACGGCCCCGGGGGGATCGGATTCAGTCGTCATCGGCGAGTTCACCGGGCTGAACAACACAGTCGCAGAGGAACGGCTCAAGCCCGGCGAACTGGCCGTCGCGAAGAATATCGACATCGATGATCGGGGGCACGTGCGGCGCCGACGGGGGCGCACGTTGCTGCTCTCTGGGGCGTTTCACAGCTTGTGGACAGCGCAGGACGGTCGCGTGTTCGTGGTGTGGAACGGGACCCTGTGCCGCCTGACGCCCTCGAATGGGTTGGTCCTCTTGGCCGCAACGGTCGGGGACGCGCCGGTCGTGTACGTGCAGGTGGGGGACGCGGTGTACTTCTCGTCCACGGTGCAGTCGGGCGTGATCGACCTCCGTGACGGCGTAACGGCGTGGGGGACGCCCGGCGATCAGCCAGTCTGGGTTTCTCCGGTAGCGCGGCCCACCGCGACGCTGCCGGACACCCGGGGGAAGTGGGTGGGCTCGCCGCCGGCGGCACAGGCGCTGGCGCACTACAACGGGCGTATCTACCTTGCCCACGACCGGACGCTGTGGGCGACGGAGCTGTACCAGTATCATCGGGTGGATCGCACCCGTACCTTTCTCATGTTCGAGGCACCGATCACGGTCCTCGGCGCGGTCGGCAACGGGCTCTATGTCGGGACCGAGACCGCGGTGTATTTTCTGCAAGGCGCTCGGTTCGCAGAGTTTCGTCGGGAGACGGTGCTGCGGGTGGGCGCGGTCGCAGGCTCCATGGTGGAAGTCCCCGCAGAGGCCGTCAGCCCGCCGCAGCTACGGGAAAACGGAATCTCGCAAACGCGCCCGGCTGTGGTGTTCCTCACGGCTGACGGTCTGTGCGCGGGACTGGACTCGGGGCAGTGTTACAACCTCACGGAATCCCAGATGGTGTTCCCGGAGGCGCAGCACGCTGCCGCGATGTACCGGCAGCAGGATGGGATCAGGCAGTACATCGCGGTGACTTCCACAGACGGGCCTCCGGCGTCGAACGCACGCTTCGGGGATTACGTCGATGCCGAAATTCGACGCTTCACAGGAGCCTGACATGCGTGAACTCAGCGAGATGGTGCGGACCCCGAGCGGACTGTTGGTGCCGGCCGAGCCGTTGCGAGTGGGTGGCCGTTTCCTCGGGGAGATTCGCCGGAAGGGCCAGATCATCGATCAGTTCGAGATCCCAAACCTCGTGGTGGACGAGGGGCTCAACCACCTGCTGAACGTCGCGTTCAACGGCGCCACGCAGGTGCCCACGTGGTACCTCGGGCTCTTCGAGGGGAACTACACACCCATCGCGGGTGTGACGGCGGCGACGATCGTGTCGGCGTCCACGGAGTGCACAGCGTACACGTCGGCCACGCGGCCGGAGTACGTGGAGGCGGCGTCCACGGCCAAGCTCACCACCAACGTCGCGAATCGCGCGAGTTTCGTGTTCGATGCCTCGAAGACGATCTACGGCGCGTTTCTCATCTCGACCAACGTGAAGGGCAGCACGACCGGTGTGCTGTTCGCGGCGGCGCGGTTCGGCGCAGCGAAGGCGGTCACGACGGATGACGAGCTGCTGCTGACGTACGCGTTCTCTGCGGCATCGACGTAACCGACCCAGCGCACGCGGTACGGTAGTGTAGGCGAGGCGTGCCGCGAGGTGCGCCTCGCTTTCCCCTTTCTCGAGGTATCGTCACGTGACGTTGGTACTCGCGCCTGTCCGGTACGAAAACTTCTCTGCGTACGACTCGTTCGCGACGTTTCGTTCTGCACCGCACACAGGCGTGTACGACGAGACCGGGTTGTTTTTTCAGGTGTACTCGTCGGCGACGGAGGACGCGCGGAACGGATTCGACGAGACGCGAATGTTTGAGGGGCGTCGCAGTTGGAAAGTCACGTACCGCGTTACGCCGAACTATGTAGGCGGGTGGAACGTAGTGGACCCTGTGTCGCCGTTCTACGCGGATGAAGGCGTGTACGTGCGCGACCGGTTCGAGCTATCCGCGACGTTTGACCCTACATCGGAGTTCACAGGGAACGGACTGCTCGTGGCAGCGGTGCAGCTGACACACCCGGGCACTGCGTACAGCGGGTCGGACAACATTCGCGTTATGCTTCGCAATGGTCGGGCGTGGTTGGTGCACTACCGAGCGGATAGCGACACGAATGTGTCGGTCACCGACATTGGGAGCATCGACGAGTGGCGGGGGTCTCAGCGGCAGGTTGTGGTGGCGGTGCTCAAGACGGCGGTGGAGAATGTCCACCGGGCGATCGTACTTCTTGGGGGCGCGTACGACGCGTTGGAAGACTTGGAGGTGAAAGCCGACACTACGTTCACGGCGAGTGGCGTCACGGAGTCGTTGGCGTATGAGGTGACGCGCGAGGTCTGGCGGTGGGACTGGTGGTTCACCCGACCCGAGTCTGACGCGTTTCAGCTGTGGATTTACACGACGGAATGGGGTGAAGTCACGGATGTAGACGGCGGAGCACAGATCAGGCTGGTGGAAACCGCGAAAGCACGTACATCGCGAGAGATACCCTTCCTTCCTCCCGAGACCCAAGGGCGGTTCGATCTCTACGAGGATGTGGATTCGTGGTACGCCGGGCTGGCGATCAGTTCATTCCGGAGCGGTGGTGCGAACTTCAACAACGCGTACAGCTATGACACTACGCGGTCGTACGCCCCGGGAATGCCCGCGTTGCGCATCGCGTATCGATCGAGTCCCACGACGTACGCGTTGTCACGTGGGACGGTGCTCGCTTCACGAGATAAGCAGTTCGTACGACTGGTGTATGAACTACTCGAAGGGTTCGAGGCACCTGCGGGCGCACCGTTCATTCTGGCGTCTATTCTGCTGGGCACAGTATCCGTAGGCGACCGCATTCAGCTGCGCGTCAACGAAGATCGTGTGGAGATATGTCGGTTCGTGCAGGCCACATCTGCTGTGGAGGATGTGGTGGACCTCGGTCCGGCGTCAGACTGGTGCGGGTCGCCGATGCAGTTAGTGCTCGCAACGTGGAAGCTCGGGGATAGTTCGGCGCGTGCGCGGGTATGGCGAGGCGCTGCTGCGGCATCGTACACGAACCTCGAGTTTATCACCCAGCAGGTGTACACCACATCCACGACGAATCCTCGCGTAACATCCGGGGCTATTGGTGTCACGGAATACATGACGCCGACTGTGACCACGGCTGGACCCGCGGATGATTCGTTGACGGCATGGATATACGTGATGCAGGCGGGCTTCATCGACGAGTCGAGCGATGCCACGGAGGCGCTGACTGAGACGGTTACGCGGACTGTAGGTGTGACGAGCAGTATGCGTGTAACGCGACCGGAGACCCGAACGGACGCGATCACGGTCGCAGATGTCGTGGCGAGGCACTACTTCGCAATCGCGCAATACCGCGCGTCGCTGGAGATCGGCGCCGCTGCGTCACCGGAGACAACGTATGGAGTCGCCGTCGCTTCCATGCTACGGGCACTCGACGCCACCAGCGGATCGGCAGGCGTAGCTGTAGGGGAGGGCGTGGGACTGACGCCGACAGCGCTGGCGTATCTCGGGTGGGCGGTGACCGAGACGTGTCGGGTACTCACCACGGTGACACCGCGTATGAGCTACCGAGAGATGCTCACGCGCGCACTCCAGATCGCGGAGACGGCGCATACGGCGGCGGGGCAAACCCTCATGGACCCGTGGGCGCTCACCGCGGTGCTTACGCGCGGGTACCGAGCGGCCGTGAGTGCGCAAGAGAGCGTGGCGGCCGGAGACGCCACGACGTACACGGTGTGGATCCGGGCGGCGGTGGAGGATGACGTGCAGGTTACGCCGGAAATGGCGGTCCGGGCGATGCTACGGGGCACGCTGCAGGAAGTGTTGCACGTCAGTGCAGGGTTGGTGTTGCCCGGCCTCGACGGGGGCATCACGTGGGCGATCAACACGCGCAACGGCGCGACCACGGAGTACGAGAATTTCTCACTCTTCAACAGCTTCGCTTCGCGTGGTGCGCAGTATCTTGGTGCGTCGCGCGACGGCTTGTTCGCGTTGCATGGCGACGACGACCAAGGGGTCGACATCGTTAGTCGGCTACGCGGCGGGTGGATGCAGTTCGGTGGATCGCGTCTGACGTCGCTGGCAGGCGTGTACCTCGGCATGCACGCCACGGGGGCGATCTTCGTCCAGTTGCGTACGGCGGACGGAAAGCACACGACGTATCGAGCGGTTGCACAATCGATGGAGACCACGAAAGTGCACGTGGGGAAAGGCTGGCGGGCGCGGTATTTCAGCTTCGAGCTGGTGACCACAGGGCAAGATTTCGATCTCGACACAGTGGAGTTCGTACCGATGGTAGGGAAGCGCCGTGTTTGAGGCGTCGTTCAAGCGGTTCAATCCGGCCTACATTCAGGGCGGCGTACCAACCGATCAGCGTGTGTTGGCGCCGATCGCGGTGCGCGTGAAAGCGTCGAACGACGAAGAGTATCTCGACGTGTACGGGCGAACCGGGCAAGAGATTCTTGAGCGCTGGGAGCGCCGCATCGCGCTATTTCTCACGACCTCGCGCATCAACGCTCGGGCGGGCATCGTCGCGAACCACAAGTTTCGACGGGAAGATCCGGAGCTGACGATGACGTATCAGGTCCGGAACGGGCGGGAGATTCTCATCTTGGAGCTCCACGCTCAGAAGAAGCCCGTGGTGCCTCCGATCATCCGACCGGACATGCTGGTCATCGAGTTCGTGTGGCGCAACACGGGCACGGTGGAGGACATCCCGTACATGTACCCTGTTGCAGGGAACTTGTGGGGTGGGGTGAAGGTAGACGCGTTCCCTGCGTGGGCGACGGTATGTGGCTCTGTGTCGGTGATCGTGGATGGATACCCCTTCGCGGGCATTCGTATCGCGGACTCGGAACTCCCGTTTTTTCCGCCGCTGCTCACGCACTATGGGAAGCCTGATCGGTTCGAGCTGGTGTGGGCGAGTACCGAGGACAGCCTACGGTATGCGTACACCGGGGGAGGTATTGGGGGTTCGGGCACAACGGGACGAGTAGGGATCGACATCACGGGACCAGACGCGTGTAGCGCGACGGTGGTAGGGTACAACCACCCGGGGTCGATCTCGGGGACAATTATCGGGCACTGGGTCGGGTCTCGATCGTACCCGATTGGAGAGACTCCGTCCACGTCTCCTCCGTTTACGGGGTTCCTCAGCACTCGGTACAAAGGCTTTCGAGACATCGACCCGAAGATTCTCCTCGCGCGAGCCGATTTTTTGACAGAGGCGCAGGTCGCGGGGGAGGCACCGTTCGTTGGGGCGAAGGGTGCGGCCGGCGTCAATTGGGATGACTACGACATGGCAGCCATCCCTGTGAAAGACCCGGCAAACACGGACACTGGACTCAAGATCGATACCCGCTTTAGTGACGGCAGGCCGGTGTACCGCGCGCATTACAGGGAGCGGTACGGCGGCTCGTGGCAACTCACGGACGCCGCACAAGCCAAATGCGCGGAGATTGGTCCGGCTGCTGAGGCTGTGCAGGTGATGTGGAGTTTGGCGAGCATGAAGCACCAGCCGAAGCCGTTCATGGCGAAGGTGCGGCTGCAAGGATTCTGGCGGAACCCGCGGAACGGAAAAGGCCTGTACTCCATGTGGCCGAGTGTGGGGGACCGGGATCCGAACGAGTTCTACCCGAGCGAGGTGGCGGCTGTTGAGGCGTTTAATGCGTCGCTGCTTGACCCGGCTAACGAGGACTTTTACTACGACCCAGTACCGCCTATTTCTGCCGGGGACGTCACCGTGATCGCGACGTACGTGTGGGGGGAACTCGACGTGCTCGACTTCGAGGACGATCCGAGCCAGTACACCCAGAAGTCTGAGGTGTTTGAGCCGCAGTCCGTCGTCGCCCAGCAGGCGGGGCAGAACGAGCCCCAGCCTGTTGCCGGGGGTGGGTTTGGGCATAAGTTTGGGATACTCCAAGCCCACCTCGACATCGGGCTACTCAAGTTGGTTCCGGACGACGAGGAGGTGTGATGGCGCGTAAGTCACTAGCGAACAGCCTCGGAGACGACGAGGTTGACAGCCCATGGGCCCAGATCCCCCCGGAGCTGAGTCAAATCATCAACGCTCGCGTTGCGGCAGCCGAGCGGTTGATCGAAGGGGCGATCGATCAGGCGACTGACGCGCAGGCGCCACGGATCGAGCTACCGTCCGTGTCCCCGGGAACGCCTCCCTCGCCGTCAAACGTGCAGTACCCGCAGTTCACCGAGTTGGAGTTCCCCGCAGCACCGGCGCTCCCGGGCGGCGGCCCTACGCCGGTGCTGCCTGTGCCGGTAGGTTCACCCGGTGCCCCGCCACCTATCGTCCCCGGCACTCCGCCGGTTGCGCGGTTTACGCCGTTGCCGGACATGCCGCCGATCTCCCCGATTGGAGACATCGGGTCGCCCTCGGTGACACTGCCGACCCCGCCGGCACTGCTCCATCTCAACATCACGTCGTTCGCGGGGCTCAACCTCCCGGCGTCGCCGGATACGTACATCCCACCGTTGACGCTGATCGAACCGACGCCGACGCCGTACGTGCCGGGGACGCTGCAGGTCTCGGCGCAACTGACGGCCGTGCGCGCCGCGTTGCAGCAGCGGATCACGGAGGGGGGCACCGGACTCCGGCCGGAGATCGAGCAGGCGATCTGGGATCGTGCCCGGGAGCGCGAGCTCAAGGCCCTCGAAGATGGGGTGTTGGCACTGGAGGCCATGGAGGCCTCGGGCATGGCGTTTCCGCCGGGGATCTACCTCGACGCACGCATCAAACTCGAGACGGAGTTTGGCAAGACCACGATCGGGCTCTCGCGCGACATTGCCATCGAGCAGGCCAAGCTCGAACTCACGAACGTGCAGGAGGCGCTCAAGCTCGCCGTAGGATTGGAGCAGCGCATGCTGGAGCTGCTGGACCAGATCGAGCAGCGGGCGTTCGAGACCGCGAAGTACATCACCGAGAGTGCGATCGCGGTCTACAACGCCAAGGTGGACGCGTATAAGACCACGATTGACGCCTACCGCGCACGGATCGCGATTTACGAAGCGACCATTCGGGGCGAGATCGCTAAGGTGGACGCGTACCGGGCGCAGATTCAGGCCGAGGAAGCCAAGGCCACCATCAACACCGCGCTCGTGACGCAGTACCGCGCGCAGGTGGACGCGGCGATGCAGACGGTGGAGATTTACAAGGCCAGCGTGCAGGGGCTCTTGGCCAAGGCGCAGGTCGAGCAGGTGAAGGTGCAGGCGTACGCCGAGCAGATCAAAGCCTACACGGCGCAGGCCAACATGTACGCGGCGGAGGTGGAGGGCTACAAGGCTGCGATGCAGGCCGAAGGGCTCAAGCAGGAGGCGTACCGGACCCAAGTCGAAGCCTACAAAGCCAGTGTACAGGCTTCGGCCGCCATGGCCGAGGTCGCGGTGGCGGCGTCGCGGGTTGATGTAGAGCGGGTGCGCGCGGGGGCGGCGGTCCTGTCGGCACAGGCCGAAGCGCAGTCGTCGTTGGCGCAGGTGCAGGTCGCGGCGCGGAATAGTGAGATCGCTGCGTTCGCCGCCATCGCCGAAGCGGAAAACTCGGCGAACAAGACGGCACTGGCGCAGTGGGAGGCCACGCTGCGCTCGAACCAGCACGCGGCGGAACTGGCCGTAAGTACCGCGAAGATGAACGGCGACTACATGCTCGCGGTGTCGCAGATGCAGGCCGAGAGTATGCGGGCGGCAGCGCAGGTGTCCGCGCAAATCGCGGCGGCTTCGATCAGCGCCATGAGCTACAGCAACTCGTTCGCACTCTCCAACTCGTCGAACCAGACGTTCGCGGAAACGAAGAGCGACAACCGCAACGAGAACATCAACATATAACCGAGGACGACCCCATGGTAGGCTACTGGGATATGCGGCGACTGGTGGACCAGAAGTACGCGCTGCAGGCGCGAGAGATCGCCGCACGCGAAGCCGAGACGCAGGCCATGGGGATGCTTCGCGCCCAGCAGGCGCGGCTCACGGGTGTGCAGGCGGACGTGCTGCCCGGGCAGGCAGCCGCGGCCACCGGGTTCACACAGGCCCAGACGGCCCGGCAGCTGCTGGAGAACCAGTTTTTTCCCCGGGTCACCGAGGCAGGGCTGGGCCTGACGCGCGCCCAGACCGGTCTGACGCAGGCGAACATCGGCCTCTCACGGGCCAACGCCACCGAGGCGGGCGCCCGTGCGGGCCTGCTGGGCACGCAACGGACGCAAATTCAGCGCCTCTGGGAACCGGTGACGGATGACGTGATGCAGCGCGTGCTGGGCTGGATGTACCCCCGCCAGCCCTAACGCACGGCGTGGAGGGCGGGACGGGGGGTGGTGAGCGGAGCGGAGGATGGGGCGGCGGTCGGGGGGGTGTCCACCTGCAGATCGACCGCCCCACTCACATCCGGGTGGGCCATGTTGATGGCGAAGCACCATGACTGCGCCTTGGCGAACTCGGTGCCGGCGCCCAGCACTTTACGGACCCGCTTGCTACTGAGCACCCGCTCGAAGCGGCCGTTGCGCGTCATTACGGGCTCCGACAACTCGTTCAGGATGCGCGTGAAGTTGGCCCCACTGCGGGCGCAGTAGTCCTTGAAGCCCTTCTTGAGCACCCACAGTACCTTCTCGTCCAGATCGTAGTGGCCGAGCAGCTGCCCCCGTGGCGCGCGGATGACGTTGGCCAGATTGGACGCCGAGGCCGGTGTGTTGACGATGAGGATGTCGCCGTTGATGTGCTCCAGATACTCGGCGAGAATGCCCGCGGGGCTGGTGTACTCGTCGGTCACCGTGCTCCGCATGAACGGCACCTGCACCGTGAGCGCCCAGTCGAGCAGCTGCCGAGGATCGAACGTTGTCAGGCCCAGCGCCCGACTGAACTCGGCGGCCACCACCACACACGCGATCGTCGCGGACCAGAAGCGCTCACTTGACTGGATGTCGGCGCGCTGGTCGATCTCCGCCATGAGCGCGCGGACCCGGGCTTCGATGCGGGCGCGGTGCTGGAGCACGTGGTGGATGAACACTTCCCCGATGTGCCCGTAGTGCTGCTTGAGCCCATGGAAGTAGGCATCCGCTTGGGGCTTGGTGTGGGCTTTGACGTTGCGAAACTGGATCTCCACCACGCGCATCGACCCGGCGGTGCCGGCCGCGTTGTCGAGCGAGAGCAACCCATGGAGGCTGTTGTTCGCCGTGGCCAGCATGATCGTCGCCTTGTAGCTCTGCACCGCGGCCCGCTCGATGCCCGAGGTCTCGAGCCGAATGCGATGGCCGGGCTGCGTGATGCTCATGGCCAAATCCACGGCGTCCTTCGCCGGCATGTGCGTAATCTCGTCCACGCACACGGGGAGATTGGCGAGCACGGTGACACGCTCGTTGCGCCCGCGCACGGTGGCGCCGTTGTTCGTGCCGTTGATCGGGTAGAGCTCGGGCTGCCCCCAGAACGAGGCGGCCGTGTAGAGCGACGTGGACTTCGACGCGCCGGCTTCACCACTCGCGTTCACGATGACCCCGTGGTGCCCCGTGGCATAAAACAACGGCGCGGCCAGTCCCGCCATGATGAAGAACTGGTTGGGCAGATACGCTGGGTGGTCGTAGAAGCGCAGCAGCTGCACCTGCG
>ERZ1066132.263-NODE-263-length-18750-cov-7.648676_pt1 | contig 18750 bp, 21 predicted proteins | sample MGYA00382779_ERZ1066132 | MGnify/ENA primary metagenome ERZ1066132 (study PRJEB33369, sample SAMEA5778362) | biofilm metagenome | biome: Industrial cooling water; feature: Water cooling tower basin; material: Biofilm | place: United Arab Emirates | collected...
TACCCGCCGAGCGCCAACCGGTACAAGCTGCCGCGCGTCATCCCCGTGCGCCGCGGCTCGCAGCCGGCCATCACGTGGTACCTGAGCAAGGAAGCCAAGGCGTTCAAGGAGGAGGTCGCATGGCGCGCCAAGCAGGCCGGCATCCGTTCCCCGGTGTCCGGCTTCGTGCGCGTGGTTCTGACGCTCATCCCTCACCAGCCGAAGGACGTAGCCGACCGCGCCAGGAAAGACCCGAAGCTCTGGCCGCTCACCGTGCAGTCGCTCGATGTCGGAAACGTCGAGAAGGTCGCGCTCGATGCCCTCAACGGCCTCGCATGGATTGATGACAGGCAGATCGAGGAGCTGATCGTCCTAAGGGCGGAGCCAGGCCAGCAAGGGCTGGTGATCGAGTTCGAGGAGTTCACGCCGGCGTGGCTGGATCGCACGCCGGATCTGTTCGGCGAGGTGGCCGCTTGACACCCGCCGACTCACAGCGAAACCGCATATCCCGTGCCAGTTTCGATGTATTGCAGGTGTTTTCCGATGGTAGCACCTGGACTACCGGTGCGCTGGTCAATCGATTCGGCGAGAAGCACACGCGAAACGCGCTGCGCCAGCTGGTCGACGGCGGATACGTCGAGTGCATTGGAAACGTGCAGACGCACAGCCCATTCGCGCGGATGAAGGTCTGGGCGAGGACCCAGAAAGCCGCCCCCGAAATGCAGATCGATCCAGAAGTTCAGCGCTGGGGCTCGCTCGAGCTGGCGCGCTGCTGGGGCTGGTTCCCGAAGTTCCAATCGATGCGAGGAGCATGACGAGATGATGACGACGAGGATGGGCGGTGCAGTGGCGGGTGTGGTGATGGCGCTGATGCTGGCGGGATGCAGCACGCAGCCGCGCAAGGTGGCGAACGTGGACAGGGCGCCGACTGTCGGCGAATGCCTCTGGGCAAGGGGCGCGTCCGTCCCGATGGAGTCTGGCGCCGGAGTGTCGATGGACTTCTATGCCGTGCAGTCGTGCGAAGCCGAGGTTCGAGAGTGGCACCGCAGACGCGCCGAGCGACAAGCCAAGGCCGAGCCGAACCCCTGAACTTATCCACAGCTATTTGCAAATTTGGAGCGTTCGGCGATCTGTGATTACCTCCGCGCGAGATGCACCAGGCGCGGGGCGCAGAGACTGTGAAGCCGAAGGGTAAGGGCGGGAATCCGGAGAACTGCAAGCCGGCGAAGACGATGCCGGTCGGAGGCCGCACCGGCGGCGCCGAGGCAATGCGCCGCAAGGTCGACATCTTCGTCCGGGAGTTCATCGCCACGGACAGCGCCACGCAAGCGGCGATCGCGGCCGGGTTCAAGCCCTCGAATGCCAAGGACGCCGGGCACCGCATGATGAAGCGGGCCGATGTTCAAGAGGCACTCAAGGCGTTCCGGGAGGAGAAGGCGCGGGAGTTCGAGTTGCGCGCCGACGACATCCTGCGAGAGCTTTCCGCCATCGTGCACGTCGACCCGCGGCTCATCATCGACCGCGACGGCTCGCTCCTGCCGATTCCATCCTGGCCGGACAGCATCGCGAAAGCCGTTTCAGGGATCGAGGTCACCACCAAGAAGCGCGGCGAAGAGCATCTCGAGGTGCTGAAGGTCAAGTTCTCGGACAAGAACTCGGCGATCGAGAAGGCGATGCGCCACCTCGGCCTGTTCGAGCGCGACAACAAGCAGAAGCCCGCCTCCGACGCCGCAGCCGAAGCGCTGAAGGCGCTGGCCGAGAGGCTCCCGGTCTGATGAGCGCCTCCGTGCACAGCCTGAAGGCCTCCGCCCCGACCGCAGCCGGCCTGCGCAGCGTCGACCCGTACGAAGCAGATCTCGCGCGCTGGTACCCGCTCAAGGAGCACTCGGTGCAGACCGCGCTCGTCACCGATCAGCGCCGGTTCAAGGTCGTGCCGGCCGGGCGCCGGTCCGGGAAGACCGAGCGGTTCAAGCGCTTCGTCGTCCGCGAGGCGATGCGAGAGCCTGGCCCGTACTTCGTTGCCGCCCCGACTCGGGACCAGGTCAAGCGCATCTACTGGAACGACCTGAAGCGCCTGTCGTTCTGCTCGGTCCTGCCGCAGCGCCCGTCCGAGTCCGATCTGATCATCCCGTTCCCGAACGGCTCGACCATCTCCCTGATCGGTCTTGACCAGCCGCAGCGGATGGAGGGCGTGTTCTGGAAGGGCGGCGGGGTGGACGAGATTGCCGACACCCGCCCGACAGCCTGGGCCGAGAACATTTCCCCCGCGCTCGACACCTACGACCCGCGCAACCCCGGCTACCGGGCGTGGTGCTGGCTCCTGGGCGTGCCCGAGGGCTTGAACCACTACTACGACATCGCCGAGTACGCGCGGACCTCCGGCGATCCGGACTGGGGGCTGTACACGTGGAAGAGCGCGGACATTCTCCCGCCGGACGTGATCGAGGCGGCGAAGCGTCGCATGTCGGCCAAGCAGTACCGGCAGGAGTACGAGGCGTCGTTCGAGACCGCAGCCGGACGCATCTACGAAGACTACGGTCCCGAGAACGCTACCTCCGAGGTGATCGCCTCGCACGAGCGCATCCACTGGTGCCACGACTTCAACTTCACGCCGCTGTCGTCCGCCGTCTGCGTGCGCCGCGGCGAAGCCCTGTACGCCCTGGACGAGATCGTGCTGACCTCCGCCGTCGCTCGTCAGTCCGCCCAGGAATTCTGCGACCGCTACGCGAGCCACGCGAACCGCGGCGTGATCCTGTACGGCGACCCGGCCGGGCGGGCAGGCGAGAAGCACGGCCACGCCAGCGACTACAACGAGATGGAGACGGTTCTCCGGGCCAACGGCTGGACCGTCGAGCGGCGCGTGAAGGCCGCCGCGCCCGCCATCCGTGACCGCCAGAACGCCGTCCGGGCGAAGGTCTTGTCCGCCTCCGGGGCGCGCTCGCTCTTCGTGAACCCGGCGAAGGCTCCGACGCTCCACAAGGGCCTTGCGACCGTGAGCACGAAGCCGGGCTCGTCGTTCCTTGAGCAGGAGACGGACTTCCAGCACATCACGACCGCGATCGGCTATCTGATCGACTACGAGTGGCCAGTGCGCTACGACTCCGCGCCGACGATCGTGACGCCCATCCCGACCGTGTCGCACCTCGCGGCCATGCCGAGGCGATAGCGCGATGCCGAGACTGCCCAACTCCGAACGCCTGCGCCGAGTCCACTCGGCTGCGCTCGACCGGTTCGACGAGATCCAGGGCGCCGTCCAGTACGAGCGCCTGCAGTGCCTCCAGGACCGCCGGTTCTACTCGATCCCCGGCGCGCAGTGGGAGGGCCCGCTTGAGGCGCAGTTCGAGAACAAGCCGAAGTTCGAGGTGAACAAGGTCCACCTCGCGGTGCTGAAAATCGTCAACGAGTACCGGAACAACCGGATCACGGTCGACTTCATCCCGAAGGAGGGCGCCGAGTACGACGAGCTGGCCGACACGTGCGACGGGCTGTATCGCGCCGACGAGCAGGACTCCTGCGCTGAGGAAGCCTACGACAACGCCTTCGAGGAGGCTTGCTCGGGGGGCATCGGGGCTTGGCGCCTGCGCACGTGCTACGTCGACGAAGAGGACGACGAGGACGAGCGCCAGCGGATCCGCATAGAGCCCATCTTCGACGCGGACTCGTCCGTGTTCTGGGATCTGAACGCCAAGCGGCAGGACAAGAGCGACGCGAAGTACTGCTACGTCCTCACGAGCATGACCCGCGAGGCGTACAAGGCCGAATACAACGACGACCCCGCCTCGTGGCCGAAGGAGATCCACCAGTACGAGTTCGACTGGTCGACGCCGGACGTCGTCTACGTGGCCGAGTACTACGCGGTGGAGGAGCAGTCGTACACCGTGCACGTGTTCCAAGACCTTGCCGGGCGCGAGGAGCGCTACACGGACCAGGAACTGGAGGACGACCCGGAGAAGCTGGCGATGCTGGCCGCGGTCGGGACCCGGAAGGTCCGAGAGAAGCGGGCGAAGCGCAAGCGGGTGCACAAGTACATCCTGAGCGGCTCCGGTGTGCTGGAGGACTGCGGGCTGATCGCCGGGCCGAACATCCCGATCATCATGGTCTACGGCAAGCGCTGGTTCGTGGACAACATCGAGCGTGCGCAGGGGCACGTGCGCTTGGCGAAGGATCCGCAGCGCCTGAAGAACATGCAGCTCTCGAAGCTGGGCGAACTGTCGGTGAAGTCCTCCGTCGAGAAGCCGATCTTCACGCCGGAGCAGATCGCACGGCATACGGTCATGTGGTCCGAGGACGACGTGAAGGACTACCCGTACCTCCTTGTTGACGCCATGAAGGACGTCAACGGACAGCCGACCGCCGCCGGCCCCATTGCGTACACCAAGCCGCCCCAGATTCCCCAGGCGATGGCCGCGCTGCTCGAACTGACCGAGTCGGACATGCGCCAGATCCTCGGCATCCAGCCCGAGGCCGAGAAGATGGTCTCCAACATCTCCGGCGACGCGATCGAGCTCATCCAGACGCGCCTCGACCTGCAGTCGTACATCTACATCAGCAACTTCGCAAAGGGCATCAAGCGCTGCGGCGAGGTCTGGTTGGGGATGGCGAAGGAGGTCTACGTCGAGGACAAGCGTCGCGTGAAGACGCTGAACTCGAACAACGAGCCCGGCGTCGTCGAACTGAACGTCCCGAAGATCGGCGAGGACGGCGAAATCGAGTACGCGAACGACCTGTCCGACGCGCGCTTCGACGTCTCCGTCGACGTCGGTCCCTCGACCGTGTCGCGCCGCAACAGCACCGTGCGGATGCTCACCTCGATGATGGCAATGACCGACGACCCCGAGATGAAGCAGGTTCTCGGCGCTATGGCGATGATGAACATGGAAGGCGAGGGCCTGCAGGACGTGCGGGCGTACTTCCGCCGCAAGCTCCTGCGCATGGGCGCCATCAAGCCGACCGAGGAAGAGGCCGCCGAACTTGCCGAGAGCGCGCAGGACGACCCGCAGAGCACGTACTTGAACGCCGCGGCAGAACAGGCGCAGGCCGAAGCCGCTCGCGCCCGTGCCGACACCGTCTACACCGTCGCCCGCGCCGAAGAGACGCAGGCCAAGACACTGAAGATCGCGTCCGAGATCGATGCCAACGAGCAGGCGCAAGCCCTCGAAGTCATCGACCGGATGGCAGGCAATGCAGCACCACAACCGGCACCCGTCCAGCCGATGTAATGGACGAGACCTCCAGCAAGGCGAACTGATGAGCAACGCAGCACAACGAGCAGTAGAGATCGAGGACGACTCGGGCCAGGACGACGAGAACATAGTCGACCAGGTCGAGACCGTCGATCCGGAAGCCGACGAGCAGGAAGGGCAGTCCACCGAGACCACCGACGCCGAGGGCAGCGATGCAGCCGGCGATGCGGGCGCGGACGGTGAGGACGACGCCTCCGGCTCAGACGGCGCGGACGACGAGGTCGTCGTATCGATCGGAGAGGAGTCGCTCCCCTCGTCCGAGCCCGCTCCCGAGTGGGTGAAGAAGCTGCGCAAGGAGCACGTCGAACTGCGCCGGCGCAACCGTGAACTCGAAGAACAGATCCAGGCCGGGAAGGCCGGGGGTGCCGAGCCCAATCCGGCGCCCTTGCCCAAGAAGCCCGTGATCGAGGACTTCGACTACGACACGGAAGCGTTTGCGACCGCGTTCGAGCAATGGACCGAGCAGAAACGACAGCACGAGGCTGCCCAGCAGGCGAAACGCGCAGAGCAGGAAGCGCAGGAGCGTGCTTGGCAGGAGAAGCTCGCCGGCTACCAGTCCGCGAAGGCCGCGCTGAAGGTGCGCGACTACGAGGACGCGGAGGCCGTCGCGCAGACCACGCTGTCGGTCGTGCAGCAGGGAATCATCGTGCAGGGCGCCGACAACCCGGCGCTCGTCATGTACGCCCTGGGCAAGAACGAAACTCGTGCCAAAGCGCTTGCCGCCATCACTGATCCGGTGAAGTTCGCCTTCGCCGTCGCCAAGCTGGAGAAAGACATGAAAGTCACATCCAAAGCCAAGAGCCCGCCGCCTCCCGAGCGCACTGTCTCCGGACATGGTCGCGTCGCGAGCGGTGGCACCGATACCACCCTGGAGAAGCTCCGCGAGGAAGCGGCGCGCACTGGCGACATGACGAAGGTCATCGAGTACAAGCGCAAGCTGCGAGAAACCAAGCGGGGCTGATCCATTCCGTGAAGGAATGCAGCAATGCCGAACGCATTTTCGAAGGAAGAACGCGTAGCGTTTGAGGACATCCTGGAGGGCTTCAACGACGCCCTCGTGCTGTCGCGCAACGTCTCGGTCTACAAAACCGACCAGACCATGATGGAGCGCACGAACAACGTCATCTGGCGCCCGATGCCGTACATCGCGCAGTCGTTCGCTGGCACGAACATGACGTCCAACTTCAATGACTTCACGCAGCTGTCGGTCCCTGCGACCATCGGATTTGCGCGTTCCGTGCCGTGGACGATGACCGCGACGGAACTCCGCGACGCCATGCAGGAAGGGCGCCTGGGAGACTCCGCGAAGCAGAAGCTGGCCTCTGACATCAACGTCGCGCTCATGAACGTGGCCGCGCAGCAGGGCACGCTCGTGGTCAAGCGCACTGCGGCCGCGTCTGGTTTCGACGACGTGGCGCAGTGCGAAGCGATCATGAACGAGACCGGCGTGCAGACCTTTGACCGGTACCTCGCTCTGTCGACTCGCGACTACAACGGCATGGCGTCGAACCTGGCTGGTCGTCAGAACATGACCGATCTGCCCAAGACCGCCTACCAGCGCGCCTACGTGGGCATGATCGCCTCGTTCGACACCTACAAGATGGACTACGCCAACCGAATCCTCGCGCGTTCGGCAACGTCCGTCACGGTCAACGGCGCGAACCAGTTCTACACGCCGCGGGCGACGTCCACCGCTGGCACGGGCGAGACCAGCAACGTCGACAACCGTTACCAGAACCTCGCGGTCACCGTGGGCTCCGGCACGATCCGTGTCGGTGACTGCTTCACGCTGGCCGGCGTCAACGCGCGGCACCTGATCACCAAGGGCGACACGGGTCAGCTCAAGACCTTCCGGGTCACTGCCATTATCTCCGGCGGCGGCGGTACCGGCACGATCCAGATCAGCCCGCCCATCATCTCCGGTCAGGGCGGCACTGACGCGGAACTGCAGTATCAGAACGTTACTGCGACGCCTGCCAACGGTGCGGTCGTGACGTTCCTGAACACCGCGAACGCCGACATCAACCCGTTCTGGCAGAAGGACGCGCTGGAGATTCTGCCGGGCCGCTACGCGGTGCCGACGGATGCTGGCGCGGCCGTGATGCGCGCCTCGACTGACCAGGGCCTGGAACTGGTCATGACCAAGCAGTTCGACATCGACACGCTGGTGACGAAGTTCCGGATGGACGTGCTGTACGGCGTCGTCAACAAGCAGCCGGAGATGTCGGGTGTCATCCTGTTCAGTCAGCCGTAATCGGCTCCCTCGTGTAGTGCGGGAGGCCTCGCGAGGGGTCTCCCGATTGACCCAAGCACACAAGGAGACACCGATGCCGCTGAAGAAGGGCTACAGCCGCAAGTCTGTCAGCCAAAACATCCGGACCGAGATGGCCGCGGGCAAGCCGCAGAAGCAGGCCGTCGCGATCGCCCTCAACACGGCCCGCAAGGCCAAGTCCAAAGCGAAGGGGAAATCGAAGTGAAGAACGCGACCATGCTGTTCAAGCACCCGGGGCCGTACAAGGCAGACGACGGGACGTACGACTACATCGTCGTCGACGCCGACGAGCCTGGCGCGCTGGATGCCGCTGTCGAGGAAGGCTGGAGCCTGACCGTCCGCGAGGCGGTCGGGAAGGCGACGCCCCAGCAGCCCGTAACGGCGCAGCCCGAGCCCGCTCCGGAACCCGCTGCCGCGCAAGCGGAAGCGTCGGCCGACCAGGAAGCGCAGCCCGAGCCCGCGACTCGCACCCGCAAGGCCAAGGAGTAACGCGCCGTGGCGTGGACGAAGCGGGAGTTCGTCGTGCAGGCGTTCTCGGAGATCGGCCTGGCGTCGTACGTGTACGACCTGCAGCCGGAGCAGCTGCAGACGGCTCTCAACCGTCTCGACAGCATGCTCGCCACCTGGAACGCCAGCGGCATCCGGCTGGGCTATCCGCTCCCGTCTTCGCCATCCTCGAGCGACCTCGACCAGGACTCCGCAGTGCCGGACGCGGCGAACGAGGCCATCTACCTGAACCTCGCGCTGCGCATCGCCTCGTCTGTCGGCAAGACGCCGTCGGACGACTTGCGGAAGAACGCCAAGGACGCCTACGACGCGCTGATGGCGCAGTTCGCGTTCCCGATGGAGCGGCAACTGCCGCGCAGTTTCCCGGCCGGGGCGGGCAACAAGCCTTGGCGCTACGACAACCCGTTCCTCGCGCCTCCTGTCGACCCGCTCACGGTCGGCGGGGACGGTCCGCTGGACTTCGAGTAAAGGAGGCCGCGCACCGTGGCGACCATCAACCAACTGGCGCAGATCGACTCGCTGTCGTCCGCCGATCAAGTGCCGATCTACTCGGCAGCCAACGGCGACGCGCGGAAGTCCTCGCTGAATCAGCTGTCGTCCTTCCTTCAGACGCAGCTCGTCGTGCAGGACGACAAGACGACGCAGTACGCCGCGCCGTCGTCGTCGGGCTTTACGGTCAACGTGCAGGACGAAGGCAGCACGTGGCTGCTGCTGACGCCGACCGGCGCATTCGCGGCCGGGACGATCGTTCTGCCTGCTGTGGCGAGCGTGCAGGACCGACAGGAACTGCTCGTGAACTGCACGCAGGCCGTCACGACCCTCACCGTCAGCGGCAACGGAGCGACCGTCACCGGAGCGCCGACCACGCTGGCAGCCAACGCATTCTTCCGTCTCAGGTTCGACCAAGCCTCGTCGGTCTGGTACCGGGTCGGGTAAGGAGAAGACATGATCAGAGTTGCATCAGGCACTTCCGCCACCGTCAACATCCCATTCGGTTTTGTCATGACGGTTGTTGGCGACGGTCAATTGACGATCGGACCAGGCCCTATGGCGTTCACGATGATAAGAATTGTCGGAACCGAGGTTGTCGGGCCGTTTAGAGGTGACCAGGTTGTCTACGTCTCGGCGTCTGGAAACGGTTCTATTGACTACGAAGTCACGCCACAACCCGAGTCTCCGCCAGCTGCGTCTCGAATGACTTCGGATGAGGTGAGGGCCGTTGTAGAGTCGATTGGCGTAAGACGTCCTGCGAAGGCCGACTCTACTTTCCTCAAGTTCGGAGCTGACGCCGCCGCGGGCTCCTGGGAAAATACCTGCGGAACGAACATCACGGTAGGAGTTACCAGCGTCACGCACACCCTGTCGAACGAGCGACCGCGCTGGGAAGCGTACACGCGCCGCTGCAGCATCACCAGCACTGCGTCCGAAATTCGGTTCTTATCGGCCAACTTCACTGCCGACCCAGTGGATCGTTCCCTGTGCCTTGACATCTACATCGAGCAGATGCCCTCGGAGTTCCTCTCGGCTACCGGCGGGGCGAGCCCGTTCATCACGGTGCAACTGAGCAACACCACGTCGCTCGGCGCCAACTTCTCTCGCTGGACGTTCGACGCTGAGTACCTTCGCCAGGGCTGGAATACGCTCAAGATGCGGGACGCAGATACGGTCTCTGCTACGGCGGGGGCTGGAAACCTTCCCATCGGCTGCGCTCATCCGGCAGATACGGGAACCGGGTTCAACTGGCTGGGAACGGGCCAGTTCTTCTCGCTTGCCTTCAACAACATGAGCGGCTTCGTTGTTCACATTGACCAGCTTCGCCGGGCACCCAAGGCCAAGCCGGTGCTCGTTATCGGCTTCGACGCTTCCGGTTCCGGTGCAGCGGACGAGGTGTTCCCGAACAAGGTGGCCCCGCTGTTCGCGCGGTACGGCATCCGGTCGTATTGCACGATGACCTACATCTACGAGCTTCTGTTCGCTGGTGGGCAAGCGTGGCGGCGTCTTGCCAACCTGCACGACAACTACGGTTGGGACGTCGTAAATCACACATGGTCCCATGGGGCTACGACAATCGGACGAGTCCTTATCCCATCTTCGGTTGTGCGGGACGGTGCCAACCTTGTGACGTTCACCACTGCGCAGCCGCACGGCCTCCCGCTTAACCGGCCGATCCGCATCGCCATCCAAGGGGCTACCCCGGCGGACATGAACGGCGTGTTCACGGCGACGGTGACGACCACCACTGCGTTCACGTACACGGCAACGGGCGCCGCGGGATCGGCGACGGGAACCATCCGGGCTTACACCTTCTTGTCCGAGGTGCTGAATGCCAATAACGCCGAGAACCTCCGCCTGCTGGAGCACGAACTCGGCGACGTTGCGCGGGTGCTCGAAAGCAACGGATTCACGCGCGGGCGCGCCGTTGCGGTGCTGTCCAACAACTCCGTGCCGGAACTTTCCCTGATGCAGACAGTGTGCACCAGCAACAACATCAAGTTCGTGCGGGCGTACCGGGGAGGCTACTCCTTCGTGTCCGAGCTTGGCATCGACAACCCGCTGAACTTTGGCTCGTTTGTGATGGACTCGGGGACGAGCTTCACTCAGACCTCCACCATCAAGAACAAGGTCCAGGGGGCCATCGACCGAGGCGAGCACATCTGGATATTCGGCCACTTCATCCTGGACGACGAGGACCCGGCGAACGCCTCCTTCGCTCCGGTGAACCCGGACTTCCCCCCGAGCCAAGGCGGGAACCCCAACCCGCCGGCAGGCGTGGCCCTTAGTGGCTTCGGCGGGTGGTGGTACATGAGTCAACTCCGGGACCTGATCGAAAACAGCGTTGGACCGGCGGTGCGCCGAGGAGACCTTCTGGTCATGTCCCCGAGCGAGTACGCCACCTATATGAACGGACTGGAGGTTTAGACATGAGTCAAATCGCGCTGGTGAACGTGCTGCATCCAATTTTGACGCAAGCCGGGTGGGTGGCAGCGGGTGAAAACAAGCTGCCACTGGCAGAGGCGCAAAGCTTTGCGAAAGGTGGCCATCTGGAAATCTTATCGGTAGACGGAGAGCGTCACGTGTACCAACCATGCTGCTCTGGTGAGTCACACGAACAGTAACCCATGCAGATCCCCATCCTCAACGGCATCTACACCGACACGGCGCCGGACGTCCGGACCGCGTACCCGGTCAACCTCGTGCCCGTGCCCAAGGCGAGCGGCGTGAGCAACGGGTACCTGCGGCCGGCGGACGGCATCGTGTCGTTCGCGACCGGGGAGGGTGGGGATCGTGGCGGCATCAACTGGAACGGGCAGTGCTATCGCGTGAGCGGAACGAAGCTCGTGCGGGTGAACGCTAACGGAACGGCCGACGTGCTGGGCGACGTGGGCCCGGGCGCTCCGGTCACGTTCGACTACTCGTTCGACTATCTCGCCATCGCGTCCGCGGGGAACCTGTACCTCTGGAACGGGACGATCCTGCAACAGGTCACGGACCCGGACCTCGGCGTGTGCGTCGATGTGGTGTGGGTCGACGGGTACTTCATGACGACCGACGGCGAGTTCCTGATCGTCACGGAGTTGAACAACCCGTTCGCGATCGACCCGCTGAAGTACGGCTCGTCGGAGGTGGACCCGGACCCGGTGAAGGCGCTGCTCAAGGTCCGAAACGAGGTTCACGCTTTGAACCGGTACACGATCGAGGTGTTCGAGAACGTCGGCGGGGACAACTTCCCGTTCGACCGCATCGACGGAGCGCAGATTCAGAAGGGCGTCGTCGGCACCCGGGCGGCGTGCGTGTTCGCGGAGGCGATCGCGTTCCTCGGCTCGGGCCGGAACGAGAACGTGAGCATCTACCTCGGCGCCAACGGCAACGCGCAGCCGCTCGCGACCCGGGAGATTGACCAAGTGCTGGCGCAGTACAGCGAGGCGACGCTTTCCACGGTCGTGCTGGAGTCTCGGCTGGACAAGGGCCACCAGCACCTCTGGGTGAGGCTGCCGGACCGGACGCTGGTGTACGACCTCGCGGCGTCTCAGGCCGTGCAGGAGCCCGTCTGGTTCACGTTGGCGTCCGGGCTCGAGGAGATCGGCGCGCTTCCGGCCGCGTTCCTCGTGCGCTGCTATGACAAGTGGCTCGTCGGCGATCCTGGATCGAACCGCATCGGCTACCTGGACGACACGACGTCCGACCACTACGGCGAGCCGGCGCAGTGGGAGTTCTCGACCTCGATCCTCTACAACGAAGGCGACTCGGCCATCATCCACGAGCTCGAACTCGTGGCGCTGACCGGCTCCGTGGCGGCGGACACGGATCCGACCATCTCGACGGCGTACTCCGTCGACGGCATGACCTGGAGTCAGGAGCGAACCATCCGCGCCGGTATCCGTGGGCAGAGAGCGAAGCGGCTCGTCTGGCTGCAACAGGGCTGGATGGAGCACTGGCGGGTGCAGCGGTTCCGGGGGGACTCCCGGGCGCACCTGTCATTCCTGCGCCTAGAGGCGCGTGTCGAGGCGCTTGCAGCATGACGATCCCGACCACTGACGAGATGGTCGGCTTCTGCGTCGGCCCGGCGCAATGCCTCACGTGCGCGCACGAGTGGGCGGCGGTGTGGCCGCTCGGGGCCGATCCTCTGACGTGCCCGCGCTGCGAGGGCGACGACACGGTGCGCGAAATGCGTGGGCATCACGATGGCTACTAGTCGCCTCAAGCTCACCCGCGCGCAGCTCGCCGCGTTCCTGAAGGACCCGGAGTCGATCCGGCAGTTCGAGAAGCTCTTCGCAGTCGCGGACTCGGACATCCCGGGGATCACGATCCTCATCGAGGAAGCACAGATTGCCGCGGGCAGCGCTCTGGCAAGCGCAGTGCAAGCGCTCGACTCGGTCGAGGCCATCCGCACGGCGGTAGAACTGGCCGCGCTGGCGCCCCCGAGGCCGCCCGAGATGCGCCGGCGCAAGGGGCAATTCGCATCCACGGTCACGCAGACCGCAGCGGCGACCGCGACGGCGTACCCGATCACCTTCAACGTTTCGCAGCTGTCCGATGGCATTGAGATCGGCTCGCCCGCCTCACGCATCGTCGTGGACACAGAGGGGCTGTATGCGGCCGCCGCCACCATCCAGACCGAGAAGACGAGCGGGGGCGCAGGGACGCTCTATGCGTGGTGGCGCGTCAACGGCGGGGACGTGGCGAACTCTGCGCGGCTGCTCGTCGTGAACGGCACGGATGCCGACGGGCCGCTTTCTATGTCGGCCATCTTCTCCCTCAAGGCCGGCGACTACGTCGAGGCGGTGTGGGAAGTGGACTCCACCGCGGTTCAACTGCCGGCGACCGCTGCCTCCGGGGTGCACCCGGCGGGCGCGTCGGCGCAACTGAGCCTGTGGGCTCTCTGAGGATGCCGGACCCATGACCGTCACCGTCAAGACACTGATCCCGAGGAAGCAGGCCGAGGCCACGCAGACGGCGCAGTACACCGCGCTGAACTGTCGGACCATCATCGACAAGTTCACCGCGACGAACACGAGCGGGAGCAACGTCACGCTCTCGGTCAACCTGATTGCCAACGGCGACAGCGCCGGGAATCAGAACCTCGTGGTGAAGACGCGGACCATCGTCCCGAACGAGACGTACCTGTGCCCGGAACTGGTGGGGCAGACGCTGGAGCCGGGCGGGTTCATCTCGACCCTGGCTGGCACCGCAAGCGCGCTCACCATCTCGGCCGCTGGCAGGGAGATCACGTGATGCAGGTTGCCATCAGCGTTCCGCAGCTGGAGCGCGAGATGCTCGAGATGCCGCAGGTGGAGTGTCAGGTGTGGCACCGCTTCGGGCCTGGGGTGTACATCCGGGAAATGCTCATCCCCGCAGGCACGCTGATCCTCGGCCACTCACATCGGAGCGAGCACATCAACGTCATGCTCTCCGGAACCTTCGCCCTCGTGCGAGAGGATGGGTCGGTCGACGTCCTGCACGCCCCCATGTTCTTCGTCGGCAGCGCTGGCCGGAAGATGGGGTACGCAATCGAAGACACGGTATGGCAGAACATCTACGCCACCGAGGAGCGCGACCTCGCCAAGCTCGAAGAGATGTTCATTGAGAAGAGCGAGGTCTTCCTGGAACACGAGCGAGACCAGTTGCTGGTCGAAAGTGTTCCAAGCCGCGACGACGCCGAGGTGGGCGTCTGCATCGAATCAGAAGGAGCCATCGCATGGCCTGGGCCGCAACAGCAGTAGTCGCGAGCACCGTCGCGACGGGGTACTTTGCCAATCGTGCACAGAGCCGGGCGGCGGATCAAGCCGCAAACGCTGAGATCCAAGGGACGGCCATGTCAGTCGAGGAGCAGCGCAGACAGTTCGACGCCGTGCAGAAGCTCCTGGCGCCGTACATCGACGCTGGCACGGGCGCGCTCGGGTCGCAGCAGACACTGATCGGGCTCAAGGGTGACGAAGCGCAGGCCGCGGCGATCGAAGATCTGCGCACCTCGCCGGAGTTCGGCGCCCTGGTCCGCGAAGGAGAGAACGCCATCCTGCAGAACGCATCGGCGACGGGCGGCCTGCGCGGTGGAAACACTCAAGCAGCGCTCGCACGGTTCCGGCCGGCAGTGCTGTCCGACCTCATCAACAAGCAGTACGAGCGGCTCTCGGGCATCACATCGATCGGTCAGGCATCGGCCACCGGGCAGGCCGCCGCGGCGCAGCAGACCGGCGCGAACGTCTCGGCGCTGTTCCAGAACCAGGGGCAGGCGCTGGCGAATGCCGCGCTCGCCAAGGGGCAGGCAAACGCTAACTTCATCAGCGGCGTCGGCGGGACGGCGGGCACGCTCGGCACTCTGAAACTCCTCAAGGCGTTCTGACATGGCACAACCGAGCAGCTACATCATGGACGTGCGCAACCCCTTCGAGCAGTCGCTCGCGGGCGTGCAGCAGGCTCTGCAGATCTCCGGGGCGATGCGAGAGCGTGAGTTCATGGACCAGCGCGGCCGGCTTCTGCAGGCGCAGGAGGCCGCCGCGGGAGCGGAAGCCAACCTGAAGACGGCCGAAATGGAGCGTCAGCGTGCGTTCCAGGCGGACGTCGGCGCCATTGCGGCGAACCCGACGCCATCCGCGCTGGCATCGCTCATGGTCAAGTACCCGGACGTGGCCGAGAAGCTGAAGACCTCGTACAACGCGCTGAACGAGGAGCAGAGAAACGCCAAGGTCGGACAGGCATCCCAGGTCTACGCCGCGCTGCGGGCCGGTAAGCCCGACATCGCGCAGAACCTGCTCTCGACGCAGATCGACGCGCTGAAGAATTCCGGCATGGAGCAGGACGCCAAGAACCTGCAGACGCTGTCCGACCTCATCAAGGTGAGCCCGGAGACCGCGACGACGTCGACGGGGCTTTTCCTCGCCTCGGCCATGGGCGCCGACAAGTTCACGGAGAACTTCTCCAAGCTGGAGAACGAGCGCCGGTCGCAAGCGAAGGAAGGCGCGGAACTTTCCGAAGCGCAGGCGAAGGCGCAGAAGGCGGCGACGGAGGCCAAGTTCGCCGAGTCCAATGCCGTGATGGACATCACGAAGAAGGGCTGGGACATCACCAAGCTGCAGGAGGACATCGCGATCGCGAAGGAGAACGCACGGATCGCGGCGGCGCAGCTGGCCCTGACCCGGGAAGGCAACGCCCTCAAGCGCCAGGAACTCGGCCTGAAGGTCGACGAGATGAAGCAGAAGCGCGAGGAGACCGTGCGGACGAAGGTGGCGGACCTTGAGGGCGCTCGGGCCAGCATCGACAACCTGCTGAACACCGCAGACCGCGTGCTGGCGACTCCGATCGGCGTGGTGAAGTCCGCGACGGGACCCGTATCGTCCAGGCTCCCGACCGTCTCTGCCGAAACCGCCAACTTCGAAGAACTGCTCTCGACTCTCGGTTCGCAGGCGTTTCTCGCTCAGGTGCCGATGATGAAGGGGCTTGGCGCACTGTCGAACGCGGAAGGCGCGAAGCTGGAGTCGGCACTGCAAAGTCTGTCCCTCCGGCAGTCTCCGGATCGCCTCATCGCCAACATCCGCGAGGCGCAGCGGATCATGCTCAAGGCACGCAAGACGCTCGCCGACCGCTACGGCCTGCCCGACACCGTCCCGGATACCCCGGCTGCGGCATCCCAGGGAGGCGCGGGCAGTCCGAGCGTCGATGACATCGTGAAGAAGTACACCGGCGGCGCCTCGGGGAACTACTGATGGCGACCCTGCAGCAGCTGGAGCAAGCACTGATCGCTGCCGATCGCGCCGGCGCGATGAACGACGCACGCATCCTGGCAGCCGCGATCGTCGAAGCTCGGAAGAGCCGCGCGAACGAGATTCCCGACGTCCAGGTGCCAGGCACCACGCCGCAGTCCTCCGCGCCGGCGCCGGGTTTCACGGACCGCATCGTCGGCGCTGGCGAGGCCGCGCTCACAGTCGCCACAGGCGCCACGGGCGGCACGCTTGGCGCGCTTGGCGGCACGCTGAAGGGTCTGGCGGAGCAAATCCTCGCGGGCAACTTCGGAACGCTGGAGGCGAATCGGGCTGTCGAGTCTGCCGCGATGAAGGGCGCGGAGGCGCTCACCTACGCGCCGAGGACTCAGGCCGGGCAAGAGATGGCCGCCGCCGTCGGCGAGGCTGCGCAGGGCCTTGTGCCGCTGGCCGGGCTTTCGGGCGAGATGGCCGTCGTCGGCGCCACCGGTCGCAATGCTGGGCAGGTCGCACGACCCGTGGCGGGCGCAGTCGCCCAGCGCGCAGGCACCGCGGCGCGTGCGGCGGCCGAGAAGGTCGTCCCGGAGTCTCTGCGGACGTCTGCCCCCAAGGCGGCGCCCGGAACTATGGGATCGGTCGGCGCGGCCGGCGTAGAGGCTGCCACGCTGCGCCAGACCCGGGCGGACGAGCTGCCGGTGCCCATCAAGCTGACTGAGGGACAGAAGACGCGCGAGTTCGGGCAGCAACGCTTCGAACGCGAAACCGCGAAGGACCCGACGCTCGGCGAGCCCATCCGGGAACGGTTCCGCACGCAGAACGCGCAGCTCATCCAGAACATGGACGCCTTCATCGACCTCACGGGCGCGGAGGCCGCCGATCTGACCTCCGTCGGCTTGTCGGTCGACAAGGCGCTGCGCTCCCGAGCCGCCCGCGACAAGGCCCGCATCCGCACGCTGTACAAGGAGGCGGAGAAGGCAGGCGAGATGGAGGCGCCGGTCCAGGTCAATACCCTGGCGCAGTTCCTCACCGAGTCGGCGCCGGAGTCTGAGGTTGCCAATGTCCTGAAGGCGGCCCGCGCCAAGGCCCTGCAGCTGGGCGTGCTGGTCGAGATGCCGGACGGGTCGCTCCAGGCTGCGCCGACAAGCCTCAAGAACGTCGAACTGCTGCGGCGCTCGATCAACAACGCGACCAATGCCGAGCCGACGAACATCAAGTTCGCTTCCGACCTGAAGCGGCTGATCGACGAGGCGACCGACGGCATGGGGGGCAACCTGTACAAGCAGGCCCGCGCCGCCCGAGCCCGGTACGCCAACGACTACGAGAACATCGGCCTCGTGCGCAACCTCCTGGGCACGAAGCGGGGCACCACGGACCGCGCCATTGCAGTCGAGGACGTGCTGCGCCGCTCGGTGCTCGAGCCGTCGACCTCGCTTGACACCGTGAAGCAGGTGCGCCGCCTGCTGCAGACGGAGGGGGAGGGCGGACAGCAGGCGTGGCGAGATCTGCAGGGCGGCGTGCTGCGCGAGATCCGGGACGCCGCGACCAGGAACGTCGCCCGGGACGAGGCGGGCAACCCGATCGTCTCAGCTGCGGCGATGGATCGCGTCATCAACCAGCTCGACCGAAGCGGGAAGCTGGACTTCGTTTTCGGCAAGAAAGGCGCGGAACAACTGCGCACGCTGAACGACGTTGCCAAGGACGTGCTGGTGGCGAGCCCTGGCGCGGCCAACACCTCAAACACCGCAAGCGTGATTCTGGCGGCCATGGACATGGCGATCAGCGGAAGCGCTGGCGTCCCGGCACCGGTGCTGTCGTCTATGCGCGTGGTGACCAACATGGTCCGCGACGCCAAGACGAAGCAGCGCATCCGCAAGGCGCTGGGCGAGACGCCGACCGCGAAGGACACGCCGGACGGCCCGAAGACGCTGCACTGACCCCACACCGGAGCCCATCACACCATGCAATCGATCCAGTCCCCGCTCCCGCAGTTCTTCGACCTCGACGGGTCGCCGCTCGACGCGGGGTACATCTACATCGGGACGGCCGGCAGCAACGCGGAGACGAGCCCCGTCGCTCTGTTCTGGGATCTGGACGGAACGCAGCCTGCCGCGCAGCCGTTGCGCACCGTGGCGGGATACATCGCCCGGGCGGGGAAGGCGGCGCTCGTCTTTGTCGGGACGTTGAACTACTCGCTCACCGTTCGGGACCGGAACGGGCGGCTGATCTACTCGACCTTGAGCATCGTCCCGACGTCGTCTTCGACCGATGCCGTCGTCTCGGCGCTGTACTTCACCGGGGATCTGGACACGGGGCTCGAGCACCCAGCGGACGGCACCATCGTCGTCAAGACCAACGGCGTTGAGGCGTACCGGTTCAACCCGTCCGGGTCGATTACCCAGGCGATCCCGACAGGCGGGGACTTCCAGGTGATCGGCAGCACGGCGGCGGGCGCCGAGTCCGCGCTGCGTCTGAATCAGTCGCAGGCAAGCTCCGGCATCGCGCTGAAGCTCTCGAACTCCAGCCTCAACGTGCAGGCGGCGCTCCGTGGGCGGGG
>ERZ1066132.273-NODE-273-length-18200-cov-5.836704_pt1 | contig 18200 bp, 10 predicted proteins | sample MGYA00382779_ERZ1066132 | MGnify/ENA primary metagenome ERZ1066132 (study PRJEB33369, sample SAMEA5778362) | biofilm metagenome | biome: Industrial cooling water; feature: Water cooling tower basin; material: Biofilm | place: United Arab Emirates | collected...
CGGCTGTGGAAGTTGGCGGTGGGCATAGGTGGATCTCGCGGCGTGATTGTTCGCGTGCGGGTTTCGATGAGCCGAGAAGCGGAGCAACCCACCCCCCCGCCGCCTCCCTCTTGCTCTCCATCTTGCTCGCCATCTGGGAGGGGCATTGGACGCCGGGTTGGATCATCGATCGTACCGTTGTCCGTGCGTGTTCTGATCGCGACCATTGGCTCGGCGGGCGACGTGCATCCGTTTCTGGGTGTGGCGGAGGAGCTGCGCCGGCGCGGGCACGAGGTGGCGATGCTGGTGAACCCGCACTTTGAGGCGCGGGTGCGGGCGGTCGGCATCGACTACTTCCCGTTGGGGACCGAGGACGATCTGCTGCGGGTGCTGCACAGTCCGCGGCTGGCGAATCAGCGGCAGTCGCCGTACCTGGTGATCGAGGAATTGTTCAACAACTCGATCGAGCCGTCGTATGCGGCGATGCAGGACGCGGTGAAGGCGTGGAAGCCTGATGCGATTCTGCGGCACCACATCTTCCCGGCGGCGCGGTGGGTGGGCGAAGAGCACCGCATCCCGGTGTTCACGGCGACGCTCGCGCCGGCGATGTGGTTCAATTTGGACGAGCCGATGATCCTGCGCTCGCACATCCCGGCATGGGTGCAGGCGGCGCTCTCGCGGCCGATGAAGAAGATCGCGAAGTATGCACTGCGGTGGTACGTGGATCGTCCGGTGAATCAGGCTCGCGGCAGGCTGGGCTTGCCGAGCCTGCGGGATGTGCTGTACGTCGAGTCACACACCGGGCGCAAGGTGCTGGGGCTGTGGTCGAAGCACTACCGCGGACCGATGGCGGGTGATCCGGCGGACTCGGTGGTGTGCGGGTACTGCTTCTTTGATCGGGCGCGGGGCGAGAAGGACATGGCGCTCGAGCCGCGGCTGGAGAAGTTCCTGAGCAAGGCGGAGGAGCGTGGGCGGCCGGCGATCGTGTTTACGCTGGGAACGACGATCGTGCATCACGCGCGGGAGTTTTATGAGATCGCGGTGCGGGCGTGCCGCGCGATCGATCGGCCGTGCGTGCTGCTGACGGGAAAGGACGAACCGGGCCCGGCGTCGGCGCGGGGGGCGGAGGATGTGTGCGTGGTGAACTACGCGGCGCACTCGCTGGTGATGCCGCGGTGTGCGGCGAGCGTGCATCACGCGGGCGCGGGGTCGGCGTCGCAGTCGATGCGGAGCGGAAAACCGAGCGTGGCGGTGCCGTTCGTGAACGATGAGTTCGACATTGCGCACCGGATGGAAAATCTTGGCGTGAGCGCATATTTACCGGCGTCGAAGCTGGCGCGGGTCGAGTCGGGCGCGACGCGGCTGGCGGCGGCGCTCTCGGAAGTCACGACGAATCCGGCAGTTGTGAATCGAGCGCGGGAACTTGGACAGCTGATCCGTGTCGAGCACGGCGCGGCGACGGCGGCGGCAGCGATTGAGTCGTCGCTCGCGTGAGCCCCAAGGCGTGGTGGACAATCCACAGAAATGTGGAAATTTCTTGACGACGGACTGGACAAGGGACGGAGGATCGACTACATTCTTGTTGTAACGGTTTTCGACGGTTTCTGAATCAGCCCCCACCCCAAAGCCCGCGATGAGCCGCAAGGCCTATCGCGGGCTTTTTTTCGTCCACACTTTTCTGCTTGATGCTGGGGATTCGCTCGGCCGCCGGCGACGGTGCTACCGCGCGTCGAGATAGGGAGCGTCGGCGAACGCACGGGCGGTGAGGACCGCGGGGGGTTCCTTGGGGCGACCGGATCCGCCTTCGCTGAAGGCGAGCCGGAAACCAACATCGCTGTAGCCCATGCGTGCTTCGCGGAGACTGGGGATGGCGTAGGGCGTGTCGAGCTTGGCGGGTGTGTTGCCGCGAAGGGTGAGGCCGCTCAGGGCGGAGGCGCCGATGACGCTCCACTTCTCGATGGTGCGGTCGATGGCCGACCGGACCGCCGGGAGATCGGGTTCGACGTTGGCGATGGCGTCGGGCGCGGCGTCGATGACATACTCGGCGACGTTGCCGATCACGTTCGACCAATTGGGTGAATCGTGGGCACTGCCGGCGAACCAGAGGAAGCCGTCCGAGGACTCGAGGGCGGAATCGTCGCGGCGGTTGAGGTAGAGGCTCTTGCCGTCGACGGCCCATTCGGGGCGCAGGCCGCGTGGCCAGAAGACACCGGCGTGCGGCCACTCCTTTCGGATCGCGGTATCGAGGGCGACGACATGATCGAACTGGAGCTTCCAGGTACGGTCGCGACGGTTGGCGGACCTTGCAGCGTCATCGAGTCCTCCGGCGGAGGCGAGCGCGGCCTGCCATTCGGCGACGGTGGGGATGCGGGCACCGGCGAGGCGGGCGGCGAGCAAGGCGGCGTCGGGCGACACGAGGTTCATGGGGCTGTCGAGCGCGGGTGGCGCGGTGTTCGCGAGCGCTTCGGGGTAGTACTCCTTTCCGGTCATGGATTCGTCACCGACGAGCCAGCCGTTGCCGACGGGGCGAGCGGAGAGCACCACCTTGGCACGCCGACGGTCCCATTGCCAGGTCGCGGGGCCGGAGCGCGGGTCGCCCTGGTCGAAATCCCACCAGTACAGCGCACGTTGTCCTTCCCGGGTGCCCGCGAACTGTCCCCAGGCGTCGGTGGACTCGGCGATGGCGATGAACAGGCCCACGGATACTTCGCCGGCGAGCACGTAGGTGGCGATCGGGCCGTCTTCGCCGCGGATGTCCACCGGCAGGAACGCCATCTGCACGGGCACGGGCATGCGCATCGCACCGGCGTCGAGCGCGTACACAACGGCGTCGCCCTGGCGGGTGGCGCGCCAGACCGGGCGGCCGCTGGGCGTGCGGATCGTCGCCGGGCCGTGCACGAGCGGATCGAAGGGCGGACGGGCCTCGCGCCTGGCGATGACATCCAGCCGGCCCAGAAGCGCCCGGACGGGCTGATCCTCCGCAACACCGGCTGTGACGGCGGCGGCGCGAACCTGCGCGAGCAGGTCGGCGGCGGATCGAGTCTGTTGGGCGAGCGCGGCGAGCGACAGGGTGTCGGCGTTGACGGCGAGTTCCGCCGCTCGTTTGGAAAGCCGCCATAGGCCGGCGTTGTAGCTGGCCTTGGGCGCCAACGCCGCGTGCTCCGGGTCCACGCCGAAGAGACCCGCGTCCCGCATGGCGGCGTCGATCTCGGCGCGGTCGCTCCCGCGACGGCTGTTGAAGAACATGGTCCAGAGCTTTGATGCGTCGGTGCGAAGACGGTCGTGCACCGTCGAGCGGGATTCGGCCGGCACGGCCTGGTCGATCAGCGCCGGCAGATCGCGGGCGATCCAGCGTGAGGCCTGCTCGAACTCGGCGGCGGTGCGGGGCCAGCCGCCCTGAGCGAGCCGGGACCACGCCGCCAGCGCCACACCGGGGGAGGTCTCCACCGGGGTGGCGAGCGATCGCTCCAGCACCGCGGCGACCCGTGGGGCATCGGCGGCGGATCCGATCTCCCGCAGCACGCCGAGGGACTCGGCCACCTGCGGCAGGACGGGCGCGATGGTGTCTGTGACGGGCGAACGGCCGATCAGGTCGAGCGCGGCCGCGAACGCCGGGTCGGCGGTCGGGATCGCCCGACGGAGCGAATCTCGGGCGCTGAGTGCGGCGGCGAGGAAGGCCGCGGCGTCGCTCCTCCACTTCTGAGCGGTGGCGGCGGCGATCGCGGTGCGCTCGGCATCGGTTCGCGCGCCGATCGGCGCTTCGGTGAGCGCGCTGGCGAACGCGGTCTCCCGGGCGCTGCGCCACGCGTCATGCCAGGCGGATTCCGCAACGCCGGGGATCGTCTGGAGTGACGCGGGCAGCGGCTCGCGCGCCGGGACGGTGCGATCCAGGGCGGCGAGCGCTTCTCGCGATTGGCGGAGCGTGTCGAAGGCGTCACGCTTAGAGGCGGCGGACTGGGCGCGATCGATGGCGGCGTTCCAGACCTTGGCGAGGGTCGGCGAGGCGTACTCGTTGCGGTTGATGAGCCGCAGGGCCTCGCCGAGCGAGACCGTGCCGGTGGTGACGGCGTCGGTGGCGTCGCGTGCGAGCGACGAGGCGGTGTTGATCAGTTCGCGGGAAAGTCGTTCGACCTGTGTGCGGTTGCGGTTGCTCCACGCGGTGGCCTTGAGCGTGGCGATCTCGGACTCGACAGCCTTGAGGCGGGCGTCGAGTTCGGCGGGCTGCATGGTGAGTTCCCGCCTGGACTCGGCGAGGCCGACGAGACGCTCGCGCACGGACCGGGTTTCCTCGACGGCGGCCACGGCGGCGGCGAGGGCTGCATCGCGCGGGTCGATGCCCTCGGCCCGGGCGTAATCGCTCTTGCGGGCCTCGGCGAGCCAGGCGTCGAGCACCGCGGCGGAGGCGGGCTGCGTTGCCAGTGCGCGGGTGACGGGGCTGGCGCGGAAGCCGTCGCGATCCCAACCGGCCACGACGCCCGAATCGAAGGCCGCGGCATCGCCGGCGGCGGCGGCGATCGCGGCGGTGCGCAGCTGCAGCGCGGCGATGGCCTCGGCGGGTGTGACGCCGGGCGCGCTGGGTGTGCTGTTGGCCGGAGCGCTCGCGGAGGCGAGTGCCGCCCTGGTTTCGGCGTCGGCGATCTCGACGAGACGCGGGAGCGTGGCATCGCCGCGGGACTTGGCGTCAGCGGCGAGTTTCTGGATCGCGTCGTAGCGGGCGTCGATCTGGGCGACGGCGGCGATCAGGGACTGCGATGAGACAATGGCGCGGAGCAGATCGCCGTTGTCGGGCGCGGGCGGCCGGGAGGTTTCGACCGGGGCGGCGCCTTCGACAGCGCCGGATTCGTTGCGCGTTGCTCGGCGTTCGCTGACGGAGGGCAGGGCGGCGCGGACAGACCGCGACACTTCGTCGAAGTTCGCCGTCGCGGCCGACCAGCCCCGGGCGTCCCAGGTCTGCTTCACCGTGGCGAGACCGGCGAGTTCCTGCCAGGCGGCGAGGCGGGCGCGGAGTTCGTCGAGCTTCTCGAGCGAGGCGCTGGCGGCGATGATCTTCTCGCCCGCGATCGCGTCGCCGGGGTTGTCGCGGAGGTCCAGCAGGCCGGCGGACGTGCCCGCGATCACGCGGGGATCGCGCAGCGCGGGATCCTGCAGGAGATCGGCGATCGAGCGGATGGTGCTGGTGGGCGGCTGGTCGGCGGCGAGCGCGATGATCCGGTCGCGCTCGGCGTAGACCGAACCGAAGGAGCCGTACCAGCGATCGATCAGGCCCTGCCACCGGGCGAGACGGGCGGCCTCTTCGAGCTGATCGGCGCTCAGGACGATCTGCTCGCGGGGCGGGGTGCGAAAGACGAAGTATCCGCCCGCGGACAGAACCAGGGCCGCGGCGATGCCGCCGACGATCGCGAGCTGGCGCTTGGGCAGCGGTTTGTGCGGACGGTGCTCGAGCACTTCCTGGCGCAGGAGCGTCAGCGACGGGGGACGGTTGAGCTCGCCCGACGCCGAGCCGATGGCGGTACCGGCGGTCATCAGGCGGTTGGCAAACTCGAACCAGAAGCGGCCGTCACCGATGGACTCCCACGCGTCGGACCAGGTCGCGCTCCAGCCGGTGGAGGCCTTGAGGGGCGGCCGCTTGTGGAGCATGAGTTCGTAGATCAGGCGACCGAGGGCGCGGAGATCGTCGAGGTTGGCCTCCTCCGGGAGCCGTTCGCGGGATTCGAGATCGGTGAGCGTGACGGCGGTGCCGTCGGCGAGGCGCGACTCCCCGGGTCCGGCGGCGAGCATGACGGTGGCGGAGTTGAGGTTGCCCCACGGGCGGGCGGAGAACTTCTCCAGTTCGAGGAGTCCTTCGAGCACGCCGAGGACGATGCCGCGGAGCTCGATGGAGGAGACGCGGTACTTGGCGAGGGCGAGGCGTTCAACAGACCAGGGCTGCACGGGACGGACGACGAACGCGCCGCGACCGTCGTCGAGCAGACCGAAGTCGGCGATGATGGACCAGCGTCTGGCCCCGGCACCGACGAGCTGGGCCTGATCGCGTGCCGCTCCGACGAGGCGGCGGGCTTCTTCGTCGATGCCGGCGCGCGGGAGCCACGGGGCGATGACGCCGGGCGCGATCGCGGTGGCGAGGAATCGCTGGCCGAAGGGCTTGGCGGAGCTCACCGAAGCCTCGGCCGCCAGAGCGGCTTCGAACCGGGCGCAGAAGCCTGCGCCGGCGAGCACGCGACCGGTGGTGTAGGAGCCGAGGGTGAGCATGCGGGTATTGTCGCGTCTTTGGGGCGGTGGTGCAAACCAGATCGTGCGGGTTCGGCGGGCAATCCCGGCATCGCGGAGCGGTCGGACAGGAGAACGCGGCTATTTGACACCGGTGGCAGCGGGATCGACCGCCCGTGCCTCGCGGACCCGGAGCGACGCCGGCACGACGCGGAGGCCGCCGCGGTCGATTTCGAGGCTCACACCTTGCTCGCGGACGATCGTGGCATCGAGCAGCGCGGCCCGGCGGGGCGCGGCCGGATCGTTGGGGTCGGGCGCCGACCGCTCGACGCCGCCGATGCGCAGGGACGGATCGGCGACGTACGGAGAGATCTCGCGGCCCTGTTCGTCGAAGATGCCGACACGTTCGATGTAGTTCTCCCGAGGCGGTTCGCGATCGCTCCACGGCGCGAGCGCGGCGACGAAGATCCTGGTCCCGGAGAGAACCGGATCGCCGGGCTCGAGGCGGACGATCCGACGGCGCTGGTTGAGCGGGATGTCACGGATGCGGGTGTCGTCGGACGGCGAAGCTTCGGCGGCACCGAGGGCGGCATCGAGGGCGGCACCGAGATCGAAGCTGCCGGTCTGCATCGCGTCCTCATCGACCCGGAGCAGCCGGACGGTGACGGGCGGGAACTTCATGTTGACCGGGTCGCGCATGGCCTCGGCGAACTGGACGGTGAGCCCCGGCGCATCGCTCTGGCGGGCGAGGTCGAACGAGGTGGGCAGGCGCTCGTAGTTGCAGCCGGCGAGCACGAGGCTCGAAGCGACAAGGGCGGCGGTTCGCACCGGGAGGACGGGCATCCCGACAGAATAGCGAGCCGGGCGGGTGCCCGGCTCGCGGTGGAGGATCACGAGTTGCTGCCGGGCGTTACTGCAGGTTGACGGGCATCACGACGTAGACGAAGTCCGCGCCGCTCTTGATCACGCCCGGCTTGTTCGGAGCCTTCAGCTCCATGATCACCTGCGGGTCGTTGACGACCTTGAGCGCGTCGGTGATGAACGTCGGGTTGAAACCGATCTCGATGTCCTCACCCTCGTAGCCGGCGAGGCCGACCTCGACGCGGGCTTCGCCCATTTCGGGCGCGCGGCTGGAGAGTTCGAGCTGCTTGCCCTTGGCCTTGAAGGCCATGCGCACGCCGCGGGATTCCTCGTTGGTGAGCAGGGCCGCACGGCGCACCGCGCTGGAGACGACATCGCGGTCGAAGGTGACCTTCTTGTCCTGGTCCTTGGGGATGACGTCCTCGTAAGGCGGGAAGGTGCCCTCGACGAGCGTGGACGAGAGAACGGCCCGGTGCGGGTCGTTCTTGGCGCCGCCGCCGCCGATGCCGAAGAAGACCTGATTGTCGGTGATGGCGATCTGCACCGCGTCGTCGGGGTTGCCGATCAGACGCATGAGCATGTTGAGCGCCTTGGTGGGGACGATGCAGGAGATGGCCTTGGCGTCCTTGTCGGCGCCGCCGGTGAGGGTGGCGCGGCACATGGCCATGCGGCGGCCATCGGTGGCGACCATTTCGAGCTTCTTGCCGTCACGCTTCATCAGCACGCCGTTGATCGCGTAGCGGCTGTTCTCCCGCGCGGTGGCGAAGAGCGTGCGGGCGACGGTGGCGGAGAGCGAGCCCGCGTTCTGCGAAAAGACGGCCTTGGCCTTGGCGGCGTCGCTTCCGGCGATGACGCTGCTGATCTCGGGCACCGGCGGGTAGTCGGCGACGTTGTAGCCGAAGACCTTGAAGTGGGCATCCTGCCCCTTGATGTGCAGCATCTCGTTCTCGGTTTCGAGGGTGAGCGTCGGCTCGGAGTCCTCGGCGGAGACGATCTGGCGGAGCTTGTCGGCGGGCACGAGTGCGTCGCCGGGGGTCTGCACGTCAACCTGGGCGAGCTTGAGCCGCAGCGAGATCTCGGCGTCGGTGGCGAGGAGCGTGAGTTCTCCGGCGTTGCCGCGCTTGGTGGCGGAGAGCTTCACGCAGGTGAGCTGCACCTTGGGGGTGCGGGCGGCGACGGCGCCGGAGATCAGGTTGATGGCGTCGAGAAGCGCGCCGCGATCGCAGATGACTTTCATGCTTCCTCCGTGAACAAACAGATCCGGCCGCGGTTCAGGACCGGCGAGCTCGTCCGGCAAGTGTACCAAGTCTTGGGGCAGCGGTCCGGCGGGGCACGATGGCTGGGGCGATTTGCCCGAGAAACACCGCGAGAAACACCGCGGAGGAACGTCGCTGAGGAACGCCGCCGAGGACACCGCCGCCATGCCGGTTCACGGCGTGGCGTCCCGCGGTTCTGATCGAAAGCCCGTGACTGTTGCCACCGGGCAGTCCAACGCGTGGTTCCAGCCGGCGAAGATCGTGACGTGCGTCGTCCCGGCGAGAGTGTCGCGGTTGCGTTCGTCACGCGGGGCGGCGAACCGGCTTGTCAAAGCCCTGGCCGATCACGTTGGTGTGGCCGGGTTTACGCCGTGTACTCGGCACCCGCGTTGAAAGCTACTTCACACGACGGCGTTCTTCCAGCCGCTCCGGCGAGGGCAAGCGGACGTTGTGGGCCAGACCGACCAACTCCATCGCCCGGATGACGAGGTAGTTGATGTCGAGCTTCCACCAGGCCAGTCCATGACGGGCGGAGGTCGGGAACGCGTGGTGGGCGTTGTGCCAGCCTTCGCCAAAGGCCAGGATGCCGAAGATGGGGTTGTCGCGGCTCTCGTCGCGGGTTCGGAAGGGACGTGTGCCCCAGAGGTGGCAGACCGAGTTGATGCACCAGGTGATGTGGTGCACGACCAACGTGCGGACCAGGCCACCCCAGAGGAAGCCCAGCAGGGCCCCGGTCCACGTGCCGGTGAGCACGCCGCCGAGAACGGCGGGGATGATGAGGCCGAGAGCGACCCACATCCAGTACGTGCGGCTGACGAAACTCGCGCCCGGATCGCGGAGCAGGTCCGGCACGTAGCGCTCGAGGTCTGGAGGGGTCTTGTCGAAGAGCCAGCCGATGTGCGCGTGCCAGACGCCCCACACCACGCCGCGGACGCCCGTCGGGTGGTCGTCGTGCCTTGCGTGGGGCGAGTGTGGATCACCGGGCGTGTCGGAATGCTGGTGGTGCTTGCGGTGCTCGGCGACCCAGGTCGTCAGCGGCCCCTCGATCGCCATGGAACCCAGAGCCGCCCAGAAGAATCGGACGGACGGCCTGGCGGAGAACGACCGGTGGGTGAAGAGGCGGTGGAAGCCGGTCCCGATGCCGATGCCGGTCGAGACGTACATGCCGACCATGATCGCCAGATAGGTTCCCTGAAACGGCACATGCCACAGCATCGCGATGACCGCGGCCAATCCGACGAAGGGCAGGATCACAACGCAGAGCATGATGAGCCGCACCCGCGGCGGGCAGCCGCCCCCAAGTGCCTCAAGCTCGCTTGTCGCCGCGTCCATCTGCAGAGCGGCTTCGGGGGCCTCGATCAATCCGATCGAGCCGACATCGTGTTCGCGTCCCAGGGTGCGCTCCGTTGCTTCTCGCGCTCCCGGTTTTCGTCGACGTTGGGCCAAGCCGGCCCGGAAGCGGGCGAACCGACGGAGGCGCGAGATTCGGGGATCCGCGTGCGGACGCCCCTTCGCTCGATCCCAAGTGCTGCTACCGGAAAAGTGTAGGGGTCGCGCATCGGGGCGCGGGAATGGGCCGATCGTCTGCCGCGGATACAACGCGGCCGGCGACGCTGCGACGTTGGCAATAGAGGCCGCTCCCCTGTGCCTCGCGTTTGCGGAGCGATTCGCGATCCGTGGGATGAAGACCGCGAGCGAGGCGCCGCCCTTGGTGGTGGGCGTCGTGAGGGGTGCTGCAACGGCAGCCAATCCACGACGATGCACCCGTGTGAAGAGCCATCCGCGCCGGTGAGGATCCGCGGGGATTCGCTCTGCGACTTGAACGATCGGGCCGGGGAGCGTGAGATGCCCGGAGGCCGGGTCGTGCTCAGAAAGCACCGCCGGGCGCCGATGGAATGGACGGACCGATGGGGATTCGGACGCGGCCCGGGCCAGAACGGGAGGACCGGCGTGTCACTTTTCAGCGTGCCGGACGGTGCGTGCGACGAGAACACCGGAAATCAGGACCGTCGGGCTTGTCAACGGCCGTCTGTTTGCAGATACTCACCGGACCGATGATCCGGCCGCGGCTGTCCGCCGCGCCCGGGTTGATAGGCCCGCGTGGGAGCACGATGGTGCACCCGAGCGTGGGCCGAACGAAGTCGTCCGACTCGACGTAGGTGGCTACCCCATCGCCGACGCGTGTCGGCGGCGGGATTGGTGCATTTCGGGGATCGCGATGGGGTCTGCCAGAGGCAGTTACGGAGGTTCGCCGCATGTCATTCGAAGCCGCCGTTCACGCGCAAGCCATTGAAATCGACCGTCTCGCGCTCGAGATGACCGCCGCCGCGGGCAGCGGACACCCGAGTTCGTCGATGGGCATCGGCCACCTCGTGACTGTCCTGCTGTTCCACACGATGCGGTGGAGCCCGGACTACCCCGACTACCCGACCAGCGACCGCCTCGTTCTTTCGGAGGGTCATGCGGTGCCGGCGGTGTACGCCGCCCTCGCGAAACTGGGTGTGATGTACGGCAAGGATCCCAATGCGCGGCGGAAGCTGACGGTGGATGATCTGAAGAACCTGCGCTCGATGAACAGCGAGCTGGACGGTCACCCCAACCCGATGGAAGGCATGCCGTTCTTCGACTCGGCGACGGGCTCGCTGGGCCAGGGGCTGAGCGTCGCGGCCGGTCTGGCGGAAGCCGCCAGGCTCGACGGCATCGACAAGAAGATCTACTGCATCATCGGCGACGGCGAGTGTCGCGAGGGTCAGATCACCGAGGCGCTTGATTACATCATCGATCACAAGCTCTCCAATGTGCTGCCGATCTTCAACTGCAACGACTACGGCCAGAGCGATCGTGTCAGCGGGCAGCAGAGCGCCGAGCGCCTGGTTCTCCGGCTGAACGCGCTGGGCTTTGACGTCAAGGACATCGACGGCCACAACCCGGCGCAGATCAAGAGCGCGTTCGAAGCGTTCGCCAAGGCGAGCAAGCCGATGGCTGTGGTCGCCCGCACGGTGAAGGGCTGGGGCGCCGAGTCGATGCAGGGCGCATCGTGGCACGGCAAGCCCGCGACCGGCGATGCGCTCAAGAAGGCGCTGGCCGAGCTCGACCAGAAGCGGATGGAACTGACCAGCAGCCTGGGGCAGGGCGATGCGTTCACGATCGAGCCGCCGCCGGACATGAACACGCCAGACCTGGCGGTCGGCGACATGCCGAGCCTGGGCGAGGCGATGAAGTCGATGGACATGGAGAGCCTGTACCAGTCGGGCGTGATCGCGACGCGTCGCGCCTACGGCATCGCGCTACGGGCCCTGGGCAAGGTGAACAAGAAGGTCGTCGCCCTCGACGCCGACGTTTCCAACTCGACCTTCAGCGACATGTTCAAGAAGGATCCCGCGAGCAGCGCCCGGTTCTTTGAGTGCAAGATCGCGGAGCAGAACATGGTCGGCGTGGCTACCGGATTGTCGGCCGCGGGCAAGGTCCCATTCGTCTCGACCTTCAGCAAGTTCTTCAACCGCGCGTACGACCAGATCGAGATGGCGATCTACTCGGGCGCAAACCTGAAGCTGGTCGGCAGCCACAGCGGCATCACCCTCGGCTCCGACGGCCCCAGCCAGATGTCGATGCCCGATGTCGCCTGGTTCCGCGCCTTCGCGACCATGAAGGACCACCGCGGCAACCCCGGCTGCTACATCCTGCAGCCCAGCGACGCGTTCGCGGCGTACGCCCTGGTCGGCGTCATGGCCGAGTACGAGGGTTGTTGTTACATGCGAACCCTTCGTGCGGACACCGAGTTCCTCTACAGCGAGAAGGACGTCTTCAACCTCGGCGGGTTCCAGACCCTGGCCGAGGGCAAGGACCTCGTCATCGCCGCCAGCGGCTACATGGTGCACGAGGCCAACAAGGCCCTCGACCTGCTCGACAAGGCGGGCATCAGCGCCACGCTGCTGGATATGTACAGCCTGCCGTTCGATTCCGACGGCGTGCTCGATCTGATCAATCAGGCCGGCGGCAACGTGCTGACGCTCGAGGACAACTTCGGCGGCGGCCTGGGCTCGGCGATCGCCGACGCCCTGACCGAGTCGGGCGACGCCTTCAAGCACAAGCAGATGTTCGTCAAGCGCATACCCAAGAGCGCCAAGACCCCCGACGAGATGCTCAAGATGTGCGGCCTAACGGCGGCCGACATCGTCAAGGAAACCAAGAAGCTCCTCGGCGTGGACTGAGCGGCGAACGTGAAGCCGGGACGACTCGCTCAATGATCCCGTTCAGGGGCAGAGGAGTCGCTCGTACTGCGTTGCAAAGACCACGAAATCGGCGTCATCGACAACGGTGTCCCTGGTGAGATCCGCCGCGCACCCCGCGGGCATCGACTCCGAGGCGCAGTCGAGAATCTGATAGGCGTTGGCGAACGCGACGAAATCGTCGTCGTCCACTGCGTCATCACCGGTGAAATCGGCCGGGCACGGCCCGAGGGGAACGAAGGTCTGCGCGATCGCGAGGTCCGCGCGGGTCACCGCGCCGTCGCCGTTCAGGTCATACAGGTGCTGCACGCCGAGTGCGGCGGCGGGTCCGGTCTGACTCAGGCATCGCGTCACGGCCGCGAGATCGAACGAATCGACAGGATCGGATCCGAATCGGAATGCCGCGAACTCGTCGCGGAATGCCTGCCAATCCGACTGATCGATCACGCCGTCGGCGTTGTAGTCGAGGCGTGCGTTGCCGGCGGCCGCGGGGACGGGCTGATCCTGATAGACAGCGCGGAACGCGCTCCAGTCGCGCGCATCGATCAGGAAGTCATCGTTCAGGTCGCCCCGTTGTTTGCGGGCGTTCGCGGTGATCCAGTTCCGGCATTCGGCCTGCCGTGCGGCGTCGGCGAGGACGTCCGCCGTGAACAGCACGAAGTGCTGATACCCGCGGGCGTTGATGGCGTTGAGTTGGTCGGTGAGCGGCGGGTGCGGGGCCGTTCCGGTGAGGGCCAGCGCCGGGAGAATCGGCCGGCCCGCGGAAAGCGCGACCGTCGTATCGAGCTCGGCGAGGATCCCGGAGACGGTCGAGGAATAGCACATGGGGCTGACAACATCGATGATCCCGCTGCTGGCCCAGGCGGGCCAGTTCTGGCATTTGGCGAGCTGGGCCGAACTGCTGGGGCTCGAAGGCGGGACATCGCCGTAGACGACGACACCCGGATTCGCGTTGTGAATCGCGCCCGAGAGCAACGCAACGGCCTGGGTGATGCCGTCGCGGCGCCACGCGAGGAACTGATTCCATTGTGAACTGCCCGATCCGCTCGGCCGCAGCGCCGTGACGGCCGGGTCGCCGAAGCCGGCGCTCTGGAACGCCGCCCGCGTCCATGGGTCGTACGTCCACGGCGCCGGATACGAGTCGCCGGTGTTGTCGTCGAGCGGGAAACGGGCGTAATCGACGAGGACGCCCCAGAGCCCCGGATACCCGGCAGCGAGCTCCGCTCCGTACGCGGCAAGCTTGGCCTGCGGGCCGGGGTGGCAGAGGTTCACAAAGACCTGGCCGGCGGTTCCGTCGCCTCCCGGCAGACCGGTGGCGACATTGATTGCACGCCACTCCGGGTTGGCGGCAAAGTTGTACGCGCCGGTCGTCCCGAATTGCCAGTACCCCGCTTGCACCCAGGCGTGCAGGCGGATGTTGTACTTGGCGGCAATCAGGAACGCGCTGTCGAGATAGTCAAACGCGAATCGCGCGTTGAACACGCCGGCACGACCCGTGGTCACGCCGTGGTAGAACGTCTCAAGAAACAGATCCTGGATGCCCGCCCGAGCGAGATCCTGCATGCGGGTCTCGAGCGTTGCGAGCGAACTGGGCGGGCGCAGCTTGGCCCCGCGGACCGGACGATCGGGGCGGTAGATCTCCGCGCCGTGGGTGGCGGTGCCGCAGAGCATCTGGCCCGTGAGTACGCAAACAAGCAGTGCAGACTTCATCGCCTGATTATCTCTCAACGCGACATGCTTGCAAGCGTTTTCCGGATCACCGGCACCGATTGCGTTCAGCGGTCTTCGCGGCGCCGCAGATCAAATCCAAAGGTCTTCTGCACCGGCTGATCGTCGTCGCCGAGTCGATGATCCTCGCATGTCACGTGGTTGTCGGACACCTTTGTGAAGACGGAGCGGACGCGTGCGGATGTGCCGTCCGGACGCTTGTGCGTGCTGATCAGCGTGAGTACCGAGCCGGTCTCGTCCAGCGTGCCCGTCTCGTTGAACTGAAACAGGTTGTCCACGTTCAACCAGACCGTGCGGTAGTGGCGCTTGTCGGCGTCGAAGGTGAAGTAGCCGGCGAATCGGTTGGGCGGTGCTCGGCCCTCATCAACCACCGCGTCGAACTCCAACCGCAGATACCGACCATCGAATGTTCGTTCGACCCGCCACGGCCCGTTCTGAGAAACGTCTCCGGTCGCTGAGCCGAGCATCCCCTTGCCGTCCCACTCGCCCGCCAGCCAGTCGAGGCGATGCATCGCCTCCAGGACCGCCGGCTCGACGCGCGCGGACGAGGCCGCTTCTTTCGTGGGCGTTACTTGTGCCATGGTGATTGCTCCGAGTGCGATGACGCCGATCGTGCACGCAACGGTGAAGCATGGACCTCGCATCGGCGCTCCGTTGCGAGTGCGTACCGGTGCGGAGCAGCGCGGTTTCGGCCGCCGCGTGTCGCATCGGCGGCGATCGATGGGTGGTCAGTATGCGAGAAAGCCGAGATGAAGCTCGGCGTGCCGCAGATTGAGCTGGATCCACTCGTCGTGGGTCAGTTTCCCGAAGAGGAGGTTTTCCCGCGTCGGACACTCGGCCTGCAAGCGCTCAAGGGCACGGCGGAGCTCGGCGGCCCCGACGGCGGTCGGGGTTTCCTCGGTGGCGAACGTGCCGCCGGGCACGCGCGGGATGCGCATGCCGCCGGGCATCGGCCCCTTCAGAAACTTCCTCTTCATGAAGGTGCGGGCGATGAGCCTGATGATCCACGCGGGGCGCAGGCTGGGCGGGTAGCCGTCGTAGGCGTAGTTGATCCATGCCGCGATGTGGTGGAAGTTCTGACCCGCGGACCAGTTGCCGAGACGCCTCAGCGTGCCGCCGTGCTCCGCGGCGACGATGCGGTCGATCTCGGCGAGGGCGTCGGGGATCGAGGGCAAGGAGACCGAGCGACGCTGAACCTTGGAGCTGTTGGCGGCCATACCGCGAGGGTACGGCGATGCGGGACAGTCCTGGGCGCTCCCCGGCGGGCATCCTATCGGACCTCTCGTGACCGGATCCCGGTTCGGACGCCGGACAATCCGCTGCAAGATCCTTTGGCGCGAGGCGTTGGATCTGGCAGAATACAGGCTCGTCGCGTGCACCGGTTTCCGCCCGGCCGCGACGGGAGTCGGATGCACCGAGGAGAAAGGGAGAGACATGCGTATCGCCACAGTGTCGTCCGCCGCGCTGGTCGCGGCATGCGGCTGCGTCTCGCAGGCCGCGATCGTGAACACGTTCTTCCAGGTCGCGCAGATCGCGCAGCCCGGGGACGCCCAGTTGAACGCGCTGACCAGCGCCACCACCGCATACGCGTGGAACGAGGTGCAGAACTACACGCTGACGTCGTCGCTGCGGGTGAATGCGTCGGCACCGGGCGTGTACAACTCCGGCGGCAGCCTCGTGAACTCGTTCATCAGCGCGGGCACGACCATCAGCAGCCACTACATCCACTTCGACTCACCGGCGAGCACCGCGGGGGCGATCCAGGGACGCGTGCGCTTCGATCAGAAGATCATCGGCGTGATCGTCGTCAACACGCCCGGGCAGCGCGATCTGGACGACTCGGACTACCTCGGCGCGCCCACGCTCTTCACCAGCGGCGTGAACGCCCGAGGCATGGAGATGGTGAACGACTCGTTCACGATCTCGGCTTCGGGGCTTGTGCTCGATTTCTCGATGACGATCTCGACGCCGGGGGATTACATCCGCGTGATTACGATTCCCGGCGCGAGCACGCTGTCGCTCGCGGCGCTCGGCATGCTGGCGGCGGCGCGGCGTCGGCGCTGAACAACGGGGGCGGGGCCTTCCGGGTCCTGATCCCGAAGGCATTGGGAGTGGCCTCCGGTCGGTTTCCTCTATCGCTTTGGGGTGCGACCCGGCAACGCCGTTCCGGCGACCGGCCGGAGGCCGGTCCCACTGGTACTTCGGCGGGGCCTGGAAGGCCCCGCCCCCACTCTCGCGCGGACCGGCTGGAAGCCGGTCCTACTGCGGGCTGCCGAGGTGCTGCCGGAAGAAGGCGATCATGCGGCGGTTCATCTCCTTCACGATCTCGGGCTTGGTGACCATGTGCGTCTGGCCCGAGAGCGGCAGGAACTCAAATGGCTTGCCTTCCTTGAACAGCCGATCGGCCAGCTTGATCGCATGGACGAAGTAGACGTTGTCGTCGGCCGTGCCGTGGATGACGAGCAGCGGAACCTTGAGATCCTTGCAGTACGAGAGCACATTGGACGCGGTGTATCCGGCATCGACCGCGGGTGTTCCCGGCACGCCGAGGTAGCGTTCGGTGTAGTGGGTGTCGTAGTCGAGCCAGTCGGTGACCGGCGCCCCGGCGATGCCGCACTTGAAGACGTCGGGGCGTCGCATCGTGGCCATGGATGAGAAGTAGCCGCCGAAGGACCAGCCGTAGACGCCGATGCGATCGCGGTTCATCTCGGGGAACCGCTTGCAGAGGTCCTCGAGCACGTCGCACTGGTCCTTGAGCGGCACGTCGATGAAGTTGCCGACGCCGTCCTTCTTGAGCACACGCTCCCACTCGCGCCCGCGCCGGAGCGTGCCGCGGCCGTCGATGGAGACGACGATGAAGCCCTGATCGGCGTAGTACTGGTGCTGCAGATACGCGCGGGCGTTGGCGTTGACCTGGTTGTTGCCGGGACCGGCGTAGACGAAATTGAGGACCGGGTACTTCTTCTTGGGGTCAAAGTCGCGTGGACGCGTGACGGCGCTGAGGAACTCGCGGCCCGAGATCGTGGACGTCACCCACTGGGGCTTGGGCACGAACGGCGGCTCGGCGGCGACCGATGAGATCGCCCCCACCGCCTTGCCGATACCGTGCTCGCCGCGCCAGACAAATCGAGCCGGTGTTCCGTCCCTGTGGCGGCCAAGCACGAGCCACGTCGAGATCGCATCGTTTGATTCCACGCTGTATTGCCCCTCGCTGCTCGAGCTCATCGATGGATCGAAGCCCAGGGTCACCGCCTGACCGGTTGCAAGATCGGCACGCAAGACCTCGATCTCGGCGCTGTCGTGGGAGGGGGATGCTGTGACGAGCGCGATGTCGGCACGGTCGCTGACCGCGGCGAGCGATTGAATCTGATATCCGGAGGGAGCGATGCGCTTCATCACGGTGCCATCAACGCCGCGGACTTGCAGCTCCCAACCGTCGGCCTCTCCCTGCTCGCTCAGCCATACGAAACGCTTGCCGTCGGCGAGCCAGGCGGGGGCTTCGTTCTCGAGGTTGATCCACGCGTCGTCCTTCTCGGTGAGCACCGGCACGGCGTCGCCGCTGTCTGGATCGACGCGGAGCAGCCGCTGCTCGGTCTGATCGCGGTTTTGAACCAGCACGGTCATCGGACCCTTCTTGGGCCAATCGACACGTGCAAGGTACGGGAACGCGCCGTCGTCCCACCGCACCTTGATCGCGGGGCGCGGGAGAGGTTGCGCGGGCTCGGCACCGGGGCCTTCCGGGAGCGGCGCGATCCACAGGGTCACCTCGGCGTTCGCCTTGCCCGCCCGCGGGTAGGGCCAGCTCTGCGGCGGCTTGGCGGGATCGCCCGGATCGGCGATGGTGAAGGTCTCCAGCCGCGCGACGTCGGTGCGCTGATACGCGATTCGCGTCGAATCCGGCGACCACCAGAATCCGTGCATGCGCTTCATCTCTTCCTGA
>ERZ1066132.277-NODE-277-length-18065-cov-7.061299_pt1 | contig 18065 bp, 13 predicted proteins | sample MGYA00382779_ERZ1066132 | MGnify/ENA primary metagenome ERZ1066132 (study PRJEB33369, sample SAMEA5778362) | biofilm metagenome | biome: Industrial cooling water; feature: Water cooling tower basin; material: Biofilm | place: United Arab Emirates | collected...
GGTCATCTGCGCCATCACCGAGGGCGTGCCGGTGCAGGACATGATCCGCGTCCGTTCTGTGATTGACGAGATGAACGGCGGAGCGAGCACGCCGCCGTCGAAGCGGCGCATCATCCTCGTCGGCCCCAACTGCCCCGGCGTGATCACCCCCGGGCCGCGCACCAACGCCAACAGCATGACCGGCGAGCCCGGCGCTCCGTTCACCGATGCTTCCAAAGGTGGGGGCGGCTGCAAGATCGGCATCATGCCCGGCTACATCAACACCCACATCAGCCAGAGCAAGCGCGGCAAGGCCGTCGGCATCGTCAGCCGCAGCGGCACGCTCACGTACGAGGCGGTGTGGCAGACGTCGAACCTGGGCTTCGCTCAGAGCACCTGCGTCGGCATCGGCGGCGACCCGGTGCGAGGCCTCAATCACATCGACTGTCTGGAACTGTTTGCGGATGACCCCGACACCCACGGCATCCTGATGATCGGCGAGATCGGCGGCACCGACGAGATCGACGCCGCCAACTGGATCGCCGCCAACCGCAAGAGCGGGCGTCTGAAGAAGCCGGTGGCGGCGTTCATCGCGGGGCGCACCGCGCCCCCGGGCCGGCGCATGGGCCACGCGGGCGCGATCATCGGCGGGGCCGACGACACGGCGGACGCGAAGATCACGGCGCTCAAGGCCGCGGGCGTGAGCGTGGCGATGAGCCCGGCGGATATGGGGAAGGCGATGGCGGAGGCGATGGGGGGGTGAGATTGTGTTGGGGAGTGCGGCGTGGGAGATGCATCAGAACATCGTGCACCCGAGGCAATCGAGATCGCTATCAGACCAGCTCCGTCGCGAGGGGCGTTGCTTCAGTATCTGTGCCCCCTCGTGAAAGACGAGGATCTCGTTGAGATCGCCGCGAAGGACATGCCCGACTACGAAGGGCATTACGAAGCGCTACTGCGTCTGCGCAGATCCATGAGAGTGGATGGTCGTCTCGATTGGAATCCCAGAGAAGCGGTTGAACTTGAGCGGTGGGAAGAGCCAAAATCGATAGCTGGTCACCGCAGGCGATTACTCGCATGCGCGATCCTTTTTGATTCGTACTTTGATCGAATCTCGCGAGAGTACATGGAGGGGCTCTCCGACGTTCTTGCCCCGCTTGTCGCAAGCGCGATCCAGTTCGACGCAGTCGCGATGCTCGAGTCCCGAAGATCCATCGCCGCCATGATCGAGATGCAGTTCTTATGGTCGGAACAAGATGTGCTGTTTGCTGGATTGGCAGCGTTGTCACTGTCAGTCGTGCTAGCCCGCGGCGACGAAGAAACTGTGGTCGGGCAACTGTCTGATTGGGTTCTCGCTGAACACTTTCGCTTGAAGTTGGAGGGCCTGTCGCCGGAGACGGGTCCAGGCGTTCTGGAGTGCACGTTTTTCGATCAGTACCACCCTCTTTGGCAAGCGATCGCAAAGCGGTATCTGGTGGACGCTGTCTTGCCTTACTCGCGGCCGGTCACGCAGAAAGTGAGGACGATCGGCGAGGATCTTCTGAGTTGGAAGAAGCCGTCGAGTAGCAGTTCCTGACGCATCGACCGCGAGTCGTCGGGAGACCCAGTGCTGTTCCGAACGGCCGTTGTTCCGCAGTGGTCGCACGAGGCGTACCCATCGGTTAGGCTCTTCGGGTGACCATGCCGTCCCCTTGCCATGCTATTGCTGCGACGTGCTGGTACTGCGGCCACGCGCTTACTGGCAGCACCGCGCCCGATCGCTGCCTTGAGTGCGGCATGATTGCCACCCAGGCCGAGCACACGCAACGCGCGATCGTTTCGATAGTCGGAGCGCTGACTCTCGTGCTCACGACGCCCGTGATCTTCGTGGTCGCGAAGCCGCTGGAATCAATCTTGCTGCTGCAGGGCTTTGCGCCCGCGTGGCAAGCGTTCATGCCGATTCCGCTTGCGGCCGTTCTCCTGCTCGTTGGTTCGGCCTTCATTCCGCATCGCACGTGGCTGATCCGACTCTGCGTTGCGACGCTGGTGTTGATGATGCTGCGGGTCGCGGCGAACGCTGCCGGCTTCAACATTCCGAATCCCTCCACCGTCGTGCGTCAGGACCTCCTCTGGAACGTGCTTGAGTGGACCTCACGTCTTGGACTGTGGGCGGTGCTCGTGACGTGCTGGTATGTGCTTCGACACGGACTCAGCAAAAGCCCATTTGCTTGTATTGTTCCGCCGTGGTGGGTCGGCGCAGCGGCCAGCGTCTTCCTCGGGGTTTTCCTCGTCGGAGGAGACCCGCTTTGGAGCCGGCTCAACTCGCTCGGGTATTCCTTTTACCCCGCAACGACTCCGGGTGCTGCGAGTCCGCCGCTTCCGAACGCGCTGGCGCTCTTTGCGGTGTACGACGTGGCCTGCCGCGTCGTCCTGACCTGCTGGTTGTGTGCACTGTGCGTCGGCTCGGTTCTCTTCGCAGCACAGCAAGTCGAATCACTGCGGCAGCGATAGCGAAATCATCCGATCGCCCCACCGCGCCGAATCGCATCCTTCCCGAACTTCTTCGCGATCGCGTCCGTGGCGGCGTCGATGTTGCGACGCTTCTTCGCACCCTTGGAATCGGTCGTGGCCTCGCACTTCGCCTCCGGCGCGTTCTGATCCTCATCGCGAGCCGGGGCGTCCCCGCCCCGGCGCGGTTCGCGAGCGTTCTCGCCATCTGCGTTGTTTGCGTTTGACGCTTCGGGCAAGGGCGATCCGTCCGTTGCATTCTCCACTTCGATCGCCTTCTTGCCTTCCTCCGTCTTCTGTGCCGGGGCGGGGACGCCCCGGCTCGCGGTTGGCGACGCGCCGGCGCCCTTGTTCGCGCCGCGCTTCGGGATCGGCGTTGCTTCCATCTCCTCTGACGCAGCCTCGAACAGCCCCATCTGCGTCTGGCTCGTCAGACCGTGCAGGCTCACGCCCATGAGCCGCAGCGCGCCCTTGCGTTGCTGGATCCACTCTTGCAGCAGCGACCACGCCGCGGCCCAGAGCTCTTTGGTCGAATCCGTCGCCTCCGTCAGCGCCCGCGAACGCGTGAACGTGCTGAAATCGCCGAGGCGCAGCTTGAGCGTGACGCCCTTGGCCTTCAGGCCGTCTTCGCGAAGCGAGCGCGACACGTCCTCGACGAACGACAGCAGCAGCGCCCGGAGTTCTTCGGGTTCGTCGATGTTGTCGAAGAACGTGCGTTCCTTGCCGATCGATTTCTGCTCGCGGCCCATCCGCAGCGGGCGGTGGTCCTCGCCGCGGGCGAGCTGGAACCACTCCCGCGCGTGCTCGCCGAAGCGGCTGACGAGGCGATCTTCGCCGAACGCACGCATCTCGGCGATGGTCTTGATCCCGAGTTGGCGGAGACGTTCCTGGGCCTTGGGGCCGACGCCGAAGATGACGCCGACGGGGAGGGGCAGGAGTTCGCGCTCGGCGTCCTGTGGGCGGAGGATCTTGAGCCCGTCGGGCTTGCTGAGGTCGCTGCAGAGCTTGGCGAGGAACTTGTTCCCGCTGATCCCGATGCTCGCGGGCAGATCAACCGCGTCTCGGATCGCCTGCTTCATGCGACGCCCCAGCGACTTCATCGCATCGATGGCACTGTCTCGCTCCCACGCCCGCTCGCGGTCCCAGCCTTTGGCGTGCAGGTGCATGATGTTGGTCAGATCAAAGAACGCCTCGTCCACCGAGATCGGCTGCACATCGGGCGTGAAGGAGCGGACGACTTCGAAGACCTGTTTGGAGACTTCGGAATAGCGGCCGTGCTGTCCCTTGACGACGATGGCCTGCGGGCAGAGGCGCAGCGCCTGGGCGGTGGGCATGGCGCTCCGGCAGCCGAATTTCCGGGCCTCATAACTCGCGGCGGAGACGACGCCCCGTTTGCTGGAGCCCCCGATCAGCACCGGCTTCCCCCGCAAGGCGGGGTTGTCGCGCTGCTCGACGGACGCGAAGAAGGCGTCCATATCGACGTGGGCGATGACGCGGGGAACCATGGGGCATTCTTGTCGCCCGAGATCGGGGAATGTTCGGACGATGGAGCTTCGATCCTGGGTCGTTTCTGGGGTTGTTGCCTATCTCCGCACCTGAGATTCGTCGCACAATGGAGGTCGCCGCGGGTGCTTGTTGGACACGTCTCGGCGGCGACTGGAGGGAAAGTGCTATGCGATCAAGTGCGTTTTCGTTGCTGCAATCCCGGATTCTGGCCGTGGCCGCCGCGAGCCTGGCCGTTTCGGCGTCCGCCGTCGCTCAGAGCGAGACGGAGCCGAACGACACGATCGCGCAGGCGAACGGCCCGTTCATCAACGCCGCCGTGATCTCGGCGAGCTTCACCGGGCCCCTCAACGTGGACTTCTTCCGCCTGGACATCACACAGACGTCGGCGGTCACGATCGCGATCAACAACGGGACGCCCGGCCAGTGCCCGGGCAACGGGAGCTTCGACCCGACCGTGGCCATCTACGACGCCAACGGCGTTCTGTTCGCGGTCAACGACGACTTTGGCGGCAGCCTTTGCCCACAACTGAACCCCTCGAACACTCCGGCGCTCGCAAGCCTGGCGCCGGGCACGTACTACATCCGGGCCGCATTGCTCGGCTCGTCGATCCTTCCGATTAACTACAGCCTGCAGATCACTTCGGTCCAGCAGGTCACAGAGAGCTTCACGTATCAGGGGCGTCTCGAGAGCAACGGTGCTCCGTTCACCGGGTTCAAGCAGGTGACCTTCTCGCTCTGGACGGATCCGGAGAACCAGAGCCTCGGTGCGCGCGTCAGCCTGCCGATCCAGTATCAGACGCTCGAGATCAACAAGGGGATCTTCACCGCGGACCTGGACTTCACCGTTCCGCAGCAGCCCTCGACGTTCAACGGCACCGAGCGTTATCTGCAGATCGAGGTCGCCGACGTCGGCGGGGCCAACCCGGTCGTTCTGTCGCCCCGTACTCGCCTGAGCCCCACGCCGACGGCGCTGTTCGCGCTCCGCTCCGGCGACGCAAAGAAGGCGGACGAGGCAACGAAAGCGCAGACGGCAGACTTCGCGACGACTGCTCAAACCGCGCTCTCGGCGGATAGCGCCACGGTGGCCAACGCGGTGCCGTGGTCGGGCATCACCGGCAAGCCCTCGGGATTCGCCGACAACACCGACAACGCGGCGGGCTGGCTTGAGAGCTCCGGTGTGACCTACACGGGCAATCAGGTCGCCGTCAACACCAGCATCGCCAACGGCTTCGATCTTGCCGTCAGCGGCACCGCGGCCAAGACCGGTGGCGGCTCGTGGTCGTCGTACTCCGACGCCCGTCTGAAGCACGACATCGCGCCGCTGGAGGGGACGCTGGATCGCCTGCTCCAGCTCCGGGGCTACTCGTTTGAGTACAACGCCGATGCGGTGGCGGGCAACCTGGCCCTTCCCGGCATGCAGCTGGGGCTGCTGGCTCAGGAAGTGCAGCGGGTCTTCCCCGACTGGGTGCAGACGGACAAGAACGGGTACCTCTTTGTCACCGAGCGTGCGACGACGGCGCTGATGGTGGAGGCGCTGCGGGATCTGCGGAGCGAGAAGGACCGGCAGATCGAGGCGATCCGCACGGCCAAGGACGCGGAGATCGCGGATCTCAAGGCCCGCCTCGAGCGGCTCGAGAAGGCGATCGACGCGCGGCGTTGAGTGAAAAGAAAAACCTCACGCGGTGCGTGAGGTTGTGGTGAACAACAGGATTTCGGCGGCCCCACGCTCGCGCGTGGGGTTCGTCATTCTGGTTCGTCATGCTTGGGCGATCACTGATCGTGACCGGCGTAGGCGGGCATGTCGTGGCCGGCGTCACGCAGGGTCTTCTCGCGCTTGGCGAGTTCGAGGTCGTGATCGACCATCATGCCGGCGAGTTGCTCGACAGTGGTGGTGGGGACCCAGCCGAGCTTGGCCTTGGCCTTGGCGGGGTCGCCCAGGAGCAGATCGACTTCGGCCGGACGGAGGTATCTCGGGTCGAAGGCGACGAAGTCCTTGTAATCGAGGCCGACGTGGCCGAAGGCCAGTTCGCAGAACTCCTTGACGGAGATCGTCTTGCCGGTCGCGATCACGTAATCGTCGGGCTTCTCCTGCTGGAGCATCATCCACATCATCTTGACGTAGTCGCCGGCGAAGCCCCAGTCGCGCTTGCTGTCGAGGTTGCCGAGGTAAATCTTGTCCTGCAGGCCCAGCTTGATGCGGCCCACGGCGCGGGTGATCTTGCGGGTGACGAAGGTCTCGCCGCGGCGGGGTGACTCGTGGTTGAAGAGGATGCCGCAGGAGGCGTGGAGCCCGTAGGACTCGCGGTAGTTGACGGTGCACCAGTGGGCCATCATTTTGGCGCAGGCGTAGGGCGAGCGCGGGTAGAAGGGGGTGGTTTCCTTCTGGGGCGTTTCGATGACCTTGCCGTACTGCTCGGAGGACGAAGCCTGGTAGTAGCGGACCTGCTGGCCGGACTCCTGCTGGAAGTCGCGGACGGCTTCGAGGAGCTTGAGGGCGCCCATCGCGACGGTCTCGGCGGTGTAGATGGGCATGTCGAACGACACGCGGACGTGCGACTGGGCGCCGAGGTTGTAGACCTCGTGCGGGCGGACTTCGCGCATCAGCTTGGCGAGGTTGTTGGCGTCGCACAGGTCGCCGTAGTGCAGCTTGAGCTTGCCGCCCTTGGAGTGGGGGTCCTGATAGATGCCGTCGATGCGCCCGGTGTTGAACGAGGACGAGCGGCGGATGATGCCGTGGACCTCGTAGCCCTTGCCGAGCAGGAACTCGGCGAGGTACGAGCCGTCCTGTCCGGTGATGCCGGTGATGAGAGCGCGACGGGTCATCGACATGAAAGACACTCCTGGTGGCGGCCGGAAGCCCGGCGGCCGGTCGTATCGGAAACGGGGGCGGACGAGGGGGCGGTGATACGCCCGACGCGTGCCCCGGGTTTGCCGCGGGTCCGAACATTCCGGGGCCGCCCAAGGGCCCCGGACCGGGGTCTATCGACCGTCGGAGGCGGAGGCTTGGGGCGACCCGAGCACCTGCCGCCCCGAAGCCGGGAAGACCGGTCGAAATGCTAGGAGTTTCCGGGCCTTGGGGTTTGGTGCTTCCCGGCTGGACGAGCCCCGAGCGTGAGCGAGTGGGTCGCCTTTGCGTGGGCGAATCAGGGCACCCGCTCGCGCACGCTCGGGGCTCGTGGACGGCATGACCGCCAAAGGATGCCGCCGTCTTACGCGTTGGCCTTCTTCGTGCCCCGCACCATCTCGACGCACGCCGCGATCCGTCGTGCACGGGTTTCCGGCTTCCTGGCACCCAGCACGGCCTCCACGTGCTCGCGCTGGTGTGTGAACGACATTTTCTTGAATGCCGCGGCAAGCCCGGCCGCCCGCAGGGCCTTGGCCAGGTCCGCCGGCGCTTTTACCACGCGGGGCTTGTCGTCGATCGCGAGCGTGACCTTCACCTTCTGCCCCGCCTTGACGCCCGCGGCATCGCGATGCGACTTGCGCAGCGGCACCCAGTCGCGGCCGTGCATGCGGAAGACGGTCGATCGATACTGGTGCGTGCCCACCGTGACAACCACCGGCACCCGGACCTTGCCGAAGACCGCCTTGGGATCAAACGGGAGTTTGATCCCGGTCATCGTGGTGCCGTCGTCCTGAAAGATCGTGGTGGTGAAGGTGCGGGCGGGCATGGGTGCATGCTACCGCGCCCCAAAGAACGCCACCGGTCCGCGGCTGCTGGGAGCCGCGCGACTGGTGCGTCTGCAACAACCAGCGTCCACTTCCGTCCCGCATCAGTCGCGCCGCAAAGCCGGCGGACGGATGGCACCATCTGTGGTGGGGACCCACTCGCTCACGCCCGGGGCTCGTTGAGCCAGTGCGTTACTTCTTCTTGAGCTGTTCGAGGGCCTTGAGCAGCTCGTCCGGAGATGCACGCTTGGTGTAATCGGGATCGAGGAACGCGTACGTGATCGTGCCTTCCTGATTGATGATGTAGGTCGCGGTCAGGGGCAGCTCGTCGCCGTCCTCGCTGGGCGTGCCGCCGTTGTACTTGGTGAGGTCGAGGTTGTACTTCTTGAGTTGGTCCTTCATGGCCGGGGGCATTTCGTAGCGCACGCCGAACGATTCGCCGACCTTGAAGCCCTCGTCGCTGAGCATGTGGAAGGTGACCTTGTCCTTGGCGGCGGTGGATTCGGTGTGCTCCACCGTCTGCGGGCTGATGGCGACCACGGTGGCGCCCGCGGCCTCGAAGTCCTTCAGTCGTTCCTGCATGCCGACGAGCTGCTTGTTGCAGAAGGGGCACCACTCGCCGCGGAACCAGGTCACGATGACGGGGCCTTTGGCGCGGGCTTCCTTCATGTCGAACTCGCCGCCTTGGGCGTCGGGGAGCTTGAAGTCCGGTGCCTTGTCCCCGACTTTCTTGGCGCGATCGAGCACGCCGGTGGAAGCGATGACCGCGCCCGGACCGGAGGGCTGGGCCTTCGGGGAGGGCGCCTGGGCCGGGGGTGTGGCGGCGGGCTTTGGGGCGGTCGGCGTCGGTGCCGGGTCCGCGGCGGTGAAGACAAGGAATGCAGCGGCAAGGGCGGCGAGCGGGTTCGTCGGCATGGTGAGCTCCGGGAGTGCAGGAGTGACGCGGAATTACGATGCCCGGTGCGTCAGGCCGTGACGGTGCAATCTGGTATTGGACGGGTCGGTGAGCGCCGGCCCAGGGCCGATGCGGGGTTTGAGACGCCTCGCGGGATGAACGTTTGCTCCGCCGCCGCGCTCTATCCCATCCGCGGCGACGGCCCGTGGGATCGGGAGGACTCGGCATGCAGCGTTGGCTGATCCGCGGCGTCACGTTCCTCGCCCTGGGCGTGATGCCCGCCATCGGCACGCTCGCGGCGGTGGGCACCGGTTCCGACGAGCCAGTGGCGAGCGCCCGCGCGGTGAGCGGCATCAGCGCCCACGTCCGCGCGATCGCGCAGGATGGCAAGGGGCAGATGTGGTTCGGCACCGACGGCGAGGGCCTTGTTGGCTACGACGGACACGCCTTCACGTGCTTCACCGAGAAGGAAGGCCTGCCAAGCAACTTCGTTCGCACCATCGATGTGGACGCGGAGGGTAAGCTCTGGATCACCAGTCGGGATGGGCTGTGCACGTTCGACGGCGTGACGTTCACGCGGGTCGCCGTACCGATGGCGGCGCCGACGGGCAATGACGCGTTCGCGGTGCGCCCGCCAGGCCCGGACGCGCTCTTCTTCCCCGCCGGCCCCGGCGCGGCGGTCGCAGAGGCTGGCGAGCTCCGATTCCTCCCACTGCCGATTGACGAAGCCGACCGCATGGAGTGGAACGCATACCAATCGCTCAAGCGGTACGACGTCTACACCGTGCACCGCGATCGAACGGGTGCCATCTGGATGGGCACTGCCAGCCGAGGCGTCTGCCGCCTCGACGGGACGTCGGTGCGGTGGTTCCGCGAGCACGATCTCGACAAGGCCGCGGTGCGGGCGATCTTCGTGGACGAGAAGGGCCACGCGTGGTTCGGCAACAGCGGCGTCGGCCTCTTCCGCTTCGACGGCCCAACGCTCGTCAACTTCGGCGTTGAGAAGAAGATCTCCAACCTCACCTGGCTGCAGGGGGCGCTCATCCGCCAGCCCGGCACCATCGCCGATCCGCACGCGATCACGAGCGACCGTCACGGCAACCTATGGATCGCCGCGTTCGACTCGGGAGTGTGGCGATTCGACGGCGAGAGGCTCCAGAACTTCACCAGCGCCGACGGCCTGCCCGTGGATTCCGTCTCGTCGATCCACGAGGACACGGCGGGGACGCTGTGGTTCGGGACGTTTCGGGGGGTGTGTCGGTTTGATGGGAGGCGTTTTGAGCGTGTTGGCCCGCCCTGAACGCACGTACGAGCGTGCTCGTTGACGCCTTCGGAATCGCAGCCGCTGCCAGCGGGTCCGCTGGAACCTCGCGAACCGCCATCGCAAACCCCGTTGCCGCGGGCCCTTGGGAACCGGCATTTGGGTGCCGTCCGGGAGCCGGATTCGGCGTCGTGCCGCCTTCCCGAAACCACTTCAGCGCGCTATCCTTGCCTCCCCCTTTTCCCGCTCCACGGCGGGCCGGAAACGGGTTCAAACGGTCCTGCGAGGAGTCTTCATGGCCACCAACGGCACGATCACCCAAGTCATCGGTTCGACCTTCGACGCTCAGTTCCCCGACGACCAGCTCCCCGAGATTTACAACGCGCTCGAGATCAAGGCTCAGACCAAGGCCGGCGATCTGTACCTCGTCGGCGAGGTGCAGCAGCACCTCGGCGGCGGACGCGTTCGCGCCGTGGCTCTCGGCTCGACCGACGGCCTCCGGCGTGGCATGGCCTGCACCGACACCGGCGGCCCCGTGAGCGTCCCGGTCGGCGAGCAGGTGCTCGGCCGCGTCTTCAACCTCCTCGGCCAGCCCATCGACAAGCTCCCTGCCCCCGAGAACGCCAAGCGCTCTCCGATCCATAAGGACCCGCCGGAGTTCGCCGACCTCAACCCCAAGACCGAGATCCTCGCCACCGGCATCAAGGTCATCGACCTGCTCTGCCCGTTCGTCCGCGGCGGCAAGATCGGTCTGTTCGGTGGTGCAGGCGTCGGCAAGACCGTCGTCATCCAGGAGATGATCGCCCGCGTCGCGAAGAACTTCGGTGGTTACTCGGTGTTCGCCGGCGTCGGCGAGCGCACCCGCGAGGGCAACGACCTCTGGCGTGAAATGAAGGAAGCCGCCTACACCGACGAGAACGGCAAGACCGCTCACGTTCTGGACAAGGTGGCGATGGTGTTCGGTCAGATGAACGAGCCGCCGGGCTCGCGTCTCCGCGTCGCACTGTCGGCGCTGACCATGGCCGAGGAGTTCCGCGACGCGTCGGGCAAGGAAACCCTGATGTTCGTGGACAACGTCTTCCGCTTCACCCAGGCGGGTTCGGAAGTGTCGGCGCTGCTGGGCCGCATGCCCAGCGCCGTGGGTTACCAGCCCACCCTCTCGACCGAGATGGGTGAGTTGCAGGAGCGCATCACCTCGACCGCGAAGGGCGCCATCACCTCGGTGCAGGCCATTTACGTGCCCGCCGACGACCTGACCGACCCGGCTCCCGCGACGGCGTTCAGCCACCTGGACGCGTTCATCGTTCTCTCCCGCGGCATCGCCGAGAAGGGCATCTACCCCGCCGTCGATCCGCTGGCCTCGACCAGCCGCATCCTCTCGGCCGACATCCTCGGCGAGCGTCACTACCGCGTCGCGATGCGTGTGCAGCGCATCCTGCAGCGGTACAAGGACCTCCAGGACATCATCGCCATTCTGGGCGTCGATGAACTGAGCGAAGAGGACAAGCAGACCGTGAGCCGCGCCCGCAAGATCGAGCGATTCCTGTCGCAGCCGTTCCACGTCGCCGAGCAGTTCACCGGCTTCAAGGGCGTCGACTCGGGTCTGGATCAGACGATCGACAGCTTCGAGCGTCTGTGCAACGGCGAGGGCGACGGCCTCCCCGAGGGCGCGTTCATGTACGTCGGCACGCTCGAAGACGCCAAGGCCAAGGCCGCGAAGATGGCGGCGGGATGATTGGGAAGGCACTAGGCATTGGGCACTAGGCACTAGGCACTAGGCACTAGGCACTAGGCACTAGGCACTAGGCACTAGAGCCAGAGAACAGTATCACACCAAAGCCCTCCGCGATGCGGGGGGCTTTTTCGTTCTGAGGCTCCGTGCCTTGACGAGCCCCGAGCGTGAGCGAGCGGGTTGCTGCGGCGTTCGTTGTTACGAGGGACGTCATACCTCGGCCAATGTGTGAGCCATGCCGCACTCGGGGCATCGCGGCTGCTACAGCCCGACCAGCGAGTAGCCGCGGCCTTCGCGGCATCGCTGCGACCTAGCGACCGTCGGCCCGTCCGGGCGCGCACCAGAATGCGTTGCGGGTGGTGGCGTTGCGCTTCTCGAAGAACTCGGTTTCGGTGAACGCCTGACTCGACGCGTCCAATCGGAGGCAGGTCACCGACTTGCCGTGGTGCCCGGGCACGATCTCGCGCGGGAACGATGCGCCGTCGTTGTACGGCGGGCCGAACTCCGGCTGTTCGTTGCCGTCCCAGAGGATCACCGCAGCGGCGTCGAACTGGAACACCCGAGCGGGCGCCGGAAGCCGCCCGTAGCCCACGACGGCGCCGTTCATGATGAACGACGTCATGTTGGCGGTTCCTTCGTACGGCCCCAAGTGCGATGGGCAGCGGTACACGCCACCATCTTCGAGGTAGGGCCAGAGCGATCCGGTCTGGCGATCCTCCGCCGCGACTTTGGAGGTGTCGACGCCGGGGCCGTAGAGCCAACCCTTGACTTGTGCGACCGGGCCCCAGTTGGGATAGGGCAAGGAGTCGCGATGATCGTTTACGTAGAGAGTCAGGGCCACGCCCATTTGGCGCATGTCGGAAAGGCATCCGGTCTGTCGGGCCGCCGCGCGGGCTCCCTTCAGGCCCGGGAGAGTCAGCCCGATCAACAGGGCGATGATCGCGATCACGACCAAGAGCTCGATCAGCGTGAATCCCTTCCGCATGCTTCGAACCTCCCTCGTTGACGTATGGTCGCGACTCCCGCGCTCCGGTTCCAAGTGAACCGCGCACCTTGATTGATCGGATCCGGCGCTCGATCCACGATAGGGCCGCCCCGTTCAACGCCCGTGATCGGGCTTGGGTGCGGCCCGGGCCGGGGCAGCGGCGGGCGGACGATGCGACCTTACCGTGCTTCGACGCGGCATCCCGCGCGCCGTTCTCGGGAAAAGAGGGGCCGTTCGCGGACGAGTTAGTGGCCGCTATCATTGTGTGCCGCGGCGGTCAGACCGTGGCACGGGAGTTCTGTCATGCGTGCGCTCGCTCGCCTCGCTCCGTTGTCCGTTCTTGCCGTCGCGCTCACCGGCTGCACCGTCGGCTACACGGCCGACATCCGCAACGACACGGCTCAGCCGGTGGTCGCGTATCTCGTCCGAGCCGACGGCAGCGGGCAGCCCAACGCCATCGACACCCAACGCATCGCCCCCAACAGCCGCGGCGAGCTGTCGCGGTACAACGTTCCCGACGGCTGGCGCCTGTACGTGCAGGTCGACGCCCAGGGCAACCCCGGCTATCCGGTGCAGATGGATGTGCACCCGGGGCTGACGGTGCTGCGGGTCACGCAGGACGGCAACCTGCCCACCGGCAAGCTGCGGCTGGAGAGCGTGTCGCGGGATTAGGACAAAGGCCAAAGCCCAAAGCTCAAAGCTCATAGCGATAAAGCTCAAATGTCGAGCGCGTGGATCGGTGCGCCTTCATTTGAGATGTGCTGTTTCGAGCGTTGAGCCTTTCAGTACAACAGCGTCAACACAAAGTGCAGCCGCCCGTCGCCGGCGCTGACCGGGTCGGTGGCCTGCACGCTCCGAAGCGCCACGCCGTAGTCGAGGCGGGCGCTGAGGTTCTGCTGGAACTGGAACTCGAGTCCGACGCCGGCGCCGATGAGCGTCGCGTTGTTCTCGAAGGACTCGATCTGGCTGTTCACCGTGCGTCCGACATCGATGAACGCGCGGAAGATGAGGTCCCAGTCGGCGCGGCCGTAGGGCTGCTGGGGCGAGTAGCGGAACGGCTTGCCGAAGAGCTTCGTCTTGGTCGGGTCTTGCTCTACGGTCAGCATCCGCGGCAGGTGGAAGCGATATTCGGCGGTGGCGAGGAAGACGGTGTCGCCCGCGGCGATCGACTCGGGATAGCCGCGGACGCTGTAGACGCCGCCGGCGACCTGCTGGGAGTTGGCGATGAGGCGTTTGTCGAAGGCGTACTGCCCGCGGGTCGAGAACACCAGTTCGTGGGCGAGCGTCATGCCCCTGGTCTCGGCGCCGGGCGGGGCGACGGCGTTGCCATGGCCGTTGATGAGCGGCTCAAGATAGACCGCGTGCTCGGCTTCCCACTTGAAGGCCGACCAGGCGCCGTCGGGGTTCAGGCGGCCGAGTTCGTTGAGATCGGTCTGCTGAACGCCGGTGACGAACGGCATCATGGTGTCGAGCGTGACGCCCAGGCGAGTGGTCGCGGCGTCGGTCTCGCGGGTGAGACGCAGCCCGGCGTAGCCGGTGAAGAGCGTGGAGCTGGCCCGCTGATCGACGGCGCTGTTGAAGACGCGGATGTCTTCGAAGCGGCCGCCGAGATTGGCATCGAGGAACCACTCGCGCCGCTGCAGCAGCAGGACCGACATCTCGCCCCCGAAGATCGAGCCGCTGCCCTCGAAGGTCTCGCCGGCGAGGCCGACGTCGGACGCGGTGTACTGGTTCCAGCCCGCGTAGCCCCGGAGCGTGACGCCGCTGTCGGCGATGGGGCGGTCGTAGGAGGCGTTGACGGCGTTGACGTCCTTGAACGAACTCGTGACGTAATCGAGCCGGAAGACGTCGTCGTGGTTGGAGAGCTGGTTGTGGGTGTAGCCGACGCGTTGGCGCCAGTTGTTGGTCTGCTTGGTGCCGGTGTTGGAGAGCTGGGCGTAGAGCGTCCACGGGCGCGACTCGCTGACGAGATAGTCGAGCACCACCTCGCCGGGCTTGTCGGTCGGTCCCAGTGCGGCATCCACGCGCCGGCCCGGGTGCCGGTTCTTCCGCAGGGCGAAGTTGTCCAGCTTGTCCTTGCGCAGCAGGTCGCCGGGCTTGAGCGGGCTCTGGTTGATGAGCCGCTGGTGCAGCGGGTTGTTGATTCGCTGCTCGCTGGCGGGCACGCGATCACCGGCGGCGACGGTGCGCACCTCGCGCACGATGCCCGCCCAGATGGTGATGCCCAGATCCGTCCGGCCGCGGCGCTCGCGGAGATCGTCGCCGGTGAGATCGTCGATGTCGTCGGGCGACGGAATGACAAACAGGCCGATGAGCTGGCGGCGCTGCAGCTCGGCGACGATCGCCTGGCTCACCCGCAGGATCGCGCTTGGGAAGAAGTTCGCGCCGCCCGTCTGCACGCTGCCGAAGGTGTCGCCGATGCGGATCATCACCCGGGGCACGCCGTCGCGCGGGCCGACGTAGCCCTGCGCCGTCAGCCCGAGCTCCACCGTCAGCATCGACAGTTCCTCGAGCGGCGGCAGGTCGGGATGCTGGCTGCGGTACTGCAGCACGAACCGGCGGACCTTGTACGGCGGGCCACCCTCCTGCGTCGTGCTCGCCTGCGGCAGGTTGTCCTCATCCAGCGGGATCGAGAGCGTCGGCGGGATCGGCGAGGTCGCTGGCGCGGGAACAGGAGTCTCGGTCGCGGGACGGTCGCCGGGCGGGGGCGTTGGCTTCTCGGGCTCGGGGCGACGCGGCGCGGGGGGAACGAGCTGCGCGAACGCGGGCGCGGCGATGCCGCACGAAAGCACAAGCGCCAACGCGACGCGTGCTGACGCCCCCGCGAGCAAACCCACCCGCCGGCCCCGTCCCCCTGGGAGCGGCAGTGCGGATGCGTGATTGGAGTGATGCGAACGCGTCATGCGCTCGCACCTCCGCTTGTGGGAGGGATCGCCGCATCGCTCGCCCACGCCGCGGCCCGTTCCTTGACCTGAGCGGCGAACGCGGGCTCGATGGTGTACGGCACTTCGTTGGCGGCGGGGATCGCGCTGCGGGCGGCTTTCAGACAGAAGAGCTCGGTCGGTGCGAAGCGGCCTTCGGCCCCGCAGCAGATGAGGTCGACGTGGCCCTGCTCCAGCGATTCGATCGAGAGCAGGCCGTCGTGTCCGGTGCCGCGTTCGGCGAGCACATCATGGGCGACGGTCGTCCAGACCCAGGCGCTGCCGCCGCGGCCGAGCGAAGACTCCGCGACGTCGATGACGGGCAGCCGCACGTGGCTGCCGCGCTCGCTGCCGGACTTGATGGACTTGGCGGCGGCGTGTCCCTCGCGCCAGATGGAATAGCAGCAGCGGTTCAGCCCTTCGCCCGTATCGGCGAGCAGCGCCGCGTCGGTCGCCGCGAGCTTCAGGCACGAGGCGTCGAAGCTCGGGCTCTCGCCGATGAACGCGGGAGCCTGGGCCTTGGCGGCCTCGCTCTCGCGGAGGAACTCGCCCCGCACCGCGTGGGCGTCGTCGGTGCGCCGACAGGCGTTCGCGAGTCGTTCGATGATCGCGGCGCAGCGCGGGGCCATCTTGTCCAGCCGCAGGCCGCGGCTGTGGAAGCACGCGACCATCGGGTACTTGTCGCGTCCGCGGGCGTCGCGGCTGGCCCACAGGCGGCCGTAGACGAACTCCGACGGCCCGTAGCGCCAGACAAAGGCGTGATCGAACCGGGCGATCTTGGCGTCGGGCGCGAGCTTCTCCCACGCCCCGCTGTCGATGTTGCCGGCGATGCCCTCCGCGTAGAGCGCCCGGCGCACATCGACGAGCCGCTGCGTGAGCAGGCCCATGTCCTCCATGTGATCGTCCCAGCCCGGATGCTTGCCGAAGAGAGAGATCTGCGCGAGCGGCTCCTCCGCGCCCGAGGACGCGCCGGACAGTCCGCCCAGCCATTGCGAGATCTTCTTGAGCATCCGTGCGGTATCAGCGGGGCCAGTTGGTGGATCCGGGCCAGTCCTCCGGCCGCGGCATGGGCGAGGAGAACGTCACGTTGAGCCAGAGGTGGTAGGTCTGCTTGGTCTCGATCTCGACGACCGGCAGCGGCACGATCCACGCCGTCGCGGTGTTGGAAGGTGCCAGCGCCGTCGGCTTGGCGCCCGGCAGCAGCGCGATCGACGCGGCGACCCACGGGCCGCTGAGCGTCGTCTCGCCCGCCGGCGCAGCGTCGCCGAGGTTGCGATAGAACCGGATCGTGACGCCGGGGCCGGGGCTCTTGAGCGAGAGCTGACGCACCAGTTCGGCCGCCCGTGCGGCATCGAGCCCGCGGAGCGTGACCCGGGGCAGCGCGGCGCCGCCGGCGGGCACCACCTCCATCTGCTCGAACCACTCGACCACGTCACCCGAGCTCGCCACACCCAGCGACGAGAGCGCGGGCAGCGCCTCGAGGTCGCGCCGGCTCCACACCGGGACGATCGAGACGACGATGGGCTGCTTCTGTGCCAGACCCGATGCCAGCGCCGAGGCCACGCCCCACACCCGTTCGATGCGTGAGCGCTGCTCATCGTTCAGAACGCCGCGGCCGCGGAGGGCCAGCAGCAGATCGCGGAACTCGCCCGTCGTGCTCGCCGCGACGCTCGTGCCGCCCGAGAGCAGCTCGGCCGCATCGACAGCTCTGAGCAGCGTGGCTTCGTCGAGCGCCTTGGTCGGATCGGCGTTGCGCGACAGCGGCCAGCGCTCCGACGACGCCAGCAGCCGGACCGCCTCGCGTGCGTTCGTCTCGTACTGATCCCGCAGCGCCCGCAGCACGCCGAGCGCGAGGGATTCATCGCTGATCGCCCGCGCCGGGGATGACGCGAGCGTCGCGAGGGCGTCGGTCATGGCCTCGCCCGAGCCGGTGGCGAGCAGGGCCGCGCGGGCCGCTCGCCAGTCCATGGCGCCCAGCGGCGCGATGGCCTTGAGTGCATCGGCCCGCTTGCGCAGGGCGGCCTCGTCCGACAGAGCCTGCACCGTCGCCTGCAGGCGTTCACCCGCGGCCTTGACCTCGGGCAGCGCCTTGACGCTGGCGGGCAGCGGCTCGATCGCATCGGTCGCGGCGGCGGCGAGCGTGCGCAGCTCCGGCGCCCGATCGATCAGGCGTTCCGCGTTCGCGGCCATCGCCGGGCCAAGAGCCGACCAGGCGGACAGCGCCTCCGCGAGTGACATCTCCCGCGCCAGTCCCACCGCCCAGGCGTCGGCGTACGCCTTGGCGTATGCGTCGAGGCCGCGCCCGCGGGACTTGATCTCGACGCTCAGGAGCGCCTTGTCCACGACGGCGCCGGTGCCGGACACTTCCTGCTCGGCACGCGACAAGCCCTGCAGCACGACGCCCGCCGCCTGCGGGGCGTAGGCGATCGGGATCTCGCCGCCCTGAAGACCCAGCAGCGGGATCGTCGGCTTGGCGAGAGGCTTGAGGTCCTTGCTCTCGGCGATGGACTGCACGGTGGCGCGCACGCCATCGGCGGACTCGGGGAGTTTGGCCAGGAACGCGCGGAGCACATCGGTGGCGCTGGCGGCGCGCGCCGTGCGGGCCAGCGTGGTCGCGATGCCGATGGTGG
>ERZ1066132.282-NODE-282-length-17859-cov-7.650359_pt1 | contig 17859 bp, 11 predicted proteins | sample MGYA00382779_ERZ1066132 | MGnify/ENA primary metagenome ERZ1066132 (study PRJEB33369, sample SAMEA5778362) | biofilm metagenome | biome: Industrial cooling water; feature: Water cooling tower basin; material: Biofilm | place: United Arab Emirates | collected...
TGTTCCATTTCAGAGCTCCCTTTTTAGGGGGCTTTTCCTCGAATGCTTAATACTTCTTATCAGAGTAATGCCACGGGGCTTCACCGGACGAGTTACACCAAAAAACCCTTCCGTCATTAACCCAAAAATGGCTTTTGCATCCTGTATTCTGCCACACGCTTGGAGAGAGAGTTGGTCTTTTATTTCTAGATGCCTTAAAAGTCCAACTAGGCCAATGTATTTTTTGAAGACTCAGCGAAATGATGTGACCACATCCGCAAGGGCACTGAAATAACGCCCAGTATTTTTTATTGCCTACTGCTACAACAACAAATTCCTTTCCCTCAATTTGATCGTTGGAAGGGGTCTTTGTCAATTGTCTAATCTTGTCAAAGAAAATAGGTTCCGAGTCATCGAAAAAGATATCTCTTGACTCGCTTTCCTCCGACCTGGAGAAAACTCCGTTCCAGACCTTGTCAAATTTCCTTTTTATTCTATCCATCATGTAATTCTGCCAAGTCTTGGTGTGTCAAGTCGATACGATTCTTCACGCTTCAGCAGCAAATCATGTGTTTTGCAGTGAATGCAGGTTGGGTCATCGATTGGCTCATTGCTGTGAATTGACAAGTGTTTGAAGTCAATCCAAATATTATCAGCTCGCAAATCAGATGGCAACACCCGAAATGGTTTAATCAAATCCATTAGTGTTGCTACGGCATTGTCCGCAGTTGCGCTAGTGAAAGGCCCAATGCCTGGTGCACCAACTCCACCACCTCTAATATAGTACTCTCTTTCGAGTGTTTCGGCATCAAGCTCTCTGAGTCTTGGATTCTCTTTAAAAGCTCTCTCAGCTGAAAGTAGTTCTTCGGTAACAACGCGCTGGCACCTTAGACAAGCGCCTGATTCAGGCATCACAAGGCTAACACGCCCTCGCTGATCTCGCAAATATGGCACCCCTTCTTTGTTAGTATCGATTTTAGCTGCAATACCTAAGTCAATCAACGCTTGAGCATAATAATATACGGCCTGATTGAGAATATCCCGACCTTCCACATCATCTGTGCATCCAAAAACAACATCAGCTGTAGAGACAGCATCAAGCGCGCTTGGTGACTCATGAAGGTATTCTGTGAATACAGCCACTTTGGTACCAAGCTCCATAGAGTCAATATATGCTCCCAGCCTTGAAGCCTTTTTCTTTCCTACGTCATTCGCTACGTATCCGCGCACGCGATTCATGTTACTTCTCTCAAGAATATCACCATCCACCATGATGAGCTCTCCGATTCCGGAGCGAGCCAACAATGTCGCAGTCGGTGAGCCCGTCCCTCCTAGTCCTATGACAGCAACCCTTAAGGAAGCCATCTTCATGTTGAATGGTTTCCCGAAGGCTACCTCTTGACGTTTTAAAGATTCAGGAGAAGGAGAGTCAGGAACAGGAACTCCATGCAATTCAATTGACTCACCAATTACAGCGATATGCCGGGCTTCGATAATTGTCTCTGGGCTAATACCTTGACGTATTCTTGCAATCCATTTTTCATCCACAAATACCATGGATACCAGAAAGGACAATTTGCCATTGCAGCCAGAAAGTCCATGCAAAATGTTTTTTTCGTTCTGATCGTCCATCGGAGAAAACTTGTCCATTCCAGATGGATGATTGTGGACAAATCCTAATTCAAGTTTCTCTTGCTCACATCGCAGGTATATCTCGGGGAATTTTCGCATGTTGATTACGAAATGGGTTCGCGAACTTTCGAGGACCCAATCACCATCCATGTTTATAACTTCCACGGCTATAAAGCGATCAGAAGATGGCAGCCCTTCAACCTGATGGGCAATCCGTCTAAATAGAACAATACAGCCTCGTTCGTGACCCTCCGGATGACTCACTATCCAATCACGAATCTGTTTTTCCTTGCTCTCGAGAATTGTTAAACGCGATCTCATGACTTTCCATCGGGATTTTTTAACGCCCACTCAATCCGTGAAAGGATCTTTTCAACGTTATCAACCTTTGGCTTCCATGAATCAGGCCCGAAGTGTCTTGACCATCGGCAGTACTCCTTTGATTTAAAATGACGAGCATCACCACCACCAAATTGCATTGTTGCCGGAATTGCTTTCCCATCCACCCGTGTTAAATACGGATGTGTCCAGAACATATCTCCACCACTCATGTTATAGTTTGGAGGAATGATGTACAGAACCTCGACAGTGTCAATCACACTGCCATTAAAACTGTAAAATCTCGGGAGCAGCGGAAAATTCTTGAGGATAAGAAATCCTGTATTGGCGTCTTCTTCATATTCAAGACCCCATTCCATCAGAATTTCGTAGTCCTTGTCCAGTAGCAGCTTCATCTGGCTCCTGGCGTTGATGTCGATTCTTGGGTGTAGAATTTTTCGATCCCACTATTTTCTTCAAGATCAACCTGATCCTCATTCTTAATTAGGCGCCCTGCTTTCCCTTTAATCTTCAGGAATAGGTCCATGTTATTGGGTATACCAGGCCCAACGCTTCTTACTTCTGCGCCAGTGATGTACCGATTAGGCCAATCATAAGTGACTTCTTCGATTTTAAACTTGTACTTCTTTCGCTTTTCTGCTTGTGCATCCATATTGATGTAATTTAAGTGGTTTCCGAACGTTGCTTTGGTGAAACGTTTCGTTGCTTCAAAGATACGAAAAGGAATCAATATTTGTTTCAAATTAAAAAATATTGTTTCTTTGGTGAAACATTAAACCAAACTCCCATGCCCAAAAAAATTGACACGGTAAAGCTTTCGAACATGATCAAGACCAAAAGAGGTGATAAAGGATTACGTGATGTTTCGAAGGAAATTGGAGTTAGCGCCCCTACTTTATCTAGAATCGAACAAGGTAAAGTGCCTGATGTAGAGACCTTTATAAGACTGTGTGAATGGTTAGAGGTCTCTGCCGATAATTTCACAAAATCTTATGGAATTAAGGCGAATACTGGAAAAATGGCGTTGGTTGCCCATTTGCGCGCTGAAAAGGAGTTAGAACCTGAGACTGTTAATATGCTTTTAAAAATGATTGATTTGGCTTACCAAAGGAAAGGCAAATGACAATGAAGAATGGCAAGACCTCTTTGCTCCCGCACGGCTTTAAGGCTAGAGCTGAACGTATAGCAGTTGACTTTAGGGAAGAACTGGATATTGAGGTATATGATCCATTATCTGCGTTTGACTTGGCCAAGCACCTAAGTATTACCGTTCAAACCCCAATTCAAGCAGGTCTAACTAAGAGTGAAGCTCATATCTTAATGAGAAATGGTTCGGGATGGTCAGGACTTACTTTAGTGAATCAAGATGGTCAGCACATTGTTATTTATAACAGCTATGAAAGCCCTGGCCGCCAGCAAAGCACATTGATGCACGAGTTAGCACACGTTATTTGTGAACATGCTCTGCCAGAGCCAAAAATTGCCGCAAATCAGATACTTCCATTAAGAACATACGATCCAGTTGCTGAAGAAGAAGCAAACTTCCTTGGTGGGACTTTACAAATTCCTAGGGCTGGTTTGCTTTGGGCCTTAAAGAAGAAAATGACAGTGAGTGAAATCTCCGATCATTTCTTAGCAAGTGAGGCAATGGTAACATTTAGAATAAATACTACAGGTGTCAACAAGCAATTGTCTTTTTCAAAAAAATACTATATCAGATAACCTAACCATAACTTTATGAGTGCTTCTACTTTTAGAATAGTAATTGCAATATTTCTTGGGATATTTCTCTATTGGTTCATTAAGGGCCAGATTAAACTAACTGAATGCGCAGGTGCTCAATCTTCTTCCACCATTGATATTGACTCGGACGAACTTGAGCAACCTAAAGGTGAGTTGCCAGAACAATCAAGCTCAATTGGGTTCAAGTACAATTCTGATGCTGATACTAACTCTAAGTCTTAGCTGACAAACTCAGGTCTATGACAGAAATAAGAATAACTGACAAGCAGAATTACCTCAACAAAAACTACCTTTTTGCTGACCCACCTAAGTTGACGGACTTGAAAGAATGCATTCACTGTGGTAACATAATCACAGTTGGTGACTATAAAGTTCTTAAAGACGATACTGGCGAGGAATATATTTGTTGTCCCCACGCACCCGATTGTGATGGAACCATAATAGATTGGTTTGACTTGAAAAACAAGCCGTGATAAAAATAACCTAGTATCGGCACACATTGTCAGGCCACGCATCCCATCCCACTTCCAAAGCCCGCCAATAAGTGCCGCTGCCCCAGCCGATTGTGAAGGAAAAAGATTGAGTTCTGAAATTCCCCGCGCTAAAAAAACTTTTTATGGAGTTTGGTGAAGGGCCCGGATACCAAAGCTATGTTAACATAACGCATAAACATTATATAACTCGTTTCGGGTTAAACTGCTGAAGGTCAATCACGAGCCAGTGGCTTGAATTTATACTGCACCCCAACCCGCAGCACCAGAAACTCCGGAAAGCCATCCGTGATCTTCCGGTCGAAGTTGTAGAGCATTTGCACGTTGCCGGTGAACCGCTCGCTGATGTTGAACGAAGTCTGCACACCGGTCAGCCAGGTCCAGCGCCAATCGCGGGCCGGGCCGCGCTCTGTAGGCACGCCCGCCTGCGGAATGCTCGTGATATCGGTCTCCAGCCGCCAGCGCACACCTTTAAAGGCCTTCACGGTGGCAAAGCTCATAAAACCCCATTGCGCCTGTTGCTGATGAAACTGCCAAACGTCTTTCTCCAGCCGCAAACGGTAGCTCATGCCCAGCCCGGCTTCCAGCCGACCGGTGATGTGGTATGAGGCCTGCGGAAAGAAATCCAGATTGAGCGTGTCGGTTTGGTTTTGCACGCCCACGGCCAACCCCAGCCGAAAACGCTCGCGAAAGGGTTGACCTTTCAACCCGTTGCGCGGCCGGTTGGGGTGCTTGGGTAGTTTATCCAGACTCTCCAGCGAACTGAACTTGCGCTTGTACTTGCTCATGTTGTCCATGGCCTGCTGCAACACCTCCTGCTTGCCGGCAAAGTGATCCATGGCTTGTTGCTGCACCTGCTCAATCACTTCTTCTTTCATGGCCTCGGGGTCTTTCATCTGCTCGGCCAGTTCCAGCGCTTCATTTTTGGTGAATTGCTTTTGCGCATCGCCCAGCTGTTTCGTGGCATCTTTCACCGCATCCACGTTGGTCACGGCCTGCTCAGCCGCTTTCGCGGGATCTTTCCACGCGGCATTGGCCTGGTTGAGCTGGCCGGTCCATTCACTCAGCGGACCGGTCTCCGCCAGTTTGGTCGTCCACTGCGTGAGATTGTTTGCACTGGGCACAGAGAGTTCCCCTCCTATTTGGTGTAAATCCGTTGACAAGTTGAGGTTGGCAAAATCGTTGGTGTTGAGTGCGGGCAACTCGGGTACGTTTAACTGGTTTATCACATCAGTATTCGGTAGCGCGCGTGTGCCGGGGAGTTGCGCTCCGGGCAGGCTGATACCCGGAAGCTTCACCCCTGCCGAATCCAGTTTGCCCTGCCACTTGCGGTAGCGCGCATCAATCTGTTGTTGCAGTTGCTTCTGCTTGGCATCCACTTCGCCCAGCAGGCTTTGTTGTTTTTGGTTCAGGCTATCCAGTTTTTCTTGATAGGTGCGCGTGGAAAGTTTGCGCGCCCGCAGACTATCCATGGTGTGTTGGATCTTTTGTTGGCGGGTGGCAAACCGGGCCTTCACGCGGGTGCGCAGACTATCGCCCCAACTCAGGGCTGTGATAGAATCCTTCAGGTGTTGCAGGCGGCCGAGTTTGTTTAGACTATCCAACCGGTTTTGCCACGGGCTGCTGAGTGAATCCAGCCGGGTCTGTGCCCCGCGAGCAAGTGAATCGGCCACGGGCCCTTGGGCGTGCAGCCCAAAAGCAGCGAAAAACAGCACCACGGCAAGGGTTTTCATGCGCACTCAAGATAAGAAATTGGGTGGCGCGTAAGTGAAGATTGGCGCCAAAAATTGCTGGGCAAAAGAGCCCTAACAAGCCGCACTGATATACTCCATCTTATCTAACGCTGTTGGTCAGGCGACCAACAGCAACGGGGTGGTAACTCTGCGGGGAAGGAAGTAAAAAAATGACATTCTCATCAATTCAAACTAATACTCCGCTGTATAAAAGACATCAAGCACACAGGCGACCAATAGCAACGGGGGGCGTTATCAAATTATTTTGGAAGTACTTTCCATCCATCAACTGGTATGGAGTCGATTCTATTAATCCTTTTGGAATAAAGAATTTCCCAGATTTTAGGATCACTAACATAAACCTTTATAAAAAACCGGTCTCCAATCTTTGCATCCCTACAGTCTCGATCTCCACAATGATCCTCGTATTGAACTCCGTTTAATGAATAGGTGATGACCTTGCCGCTAACCTTTCCTCTCGAATAGTAGTCCGTCAGTGTTACAATAGTATACCTATACTCGGAATTTGTTACAACATTTTTCCTGTGGAAATAGCTTGATGCAATGCCAAAAAAAAGTACTGCGAGAAATAAGACAGAGCCAAATGTCACAATGAGTGAACTGTTAGTTTTTTTCATTTCGAGGTCGAGCTTTACTTAACTGGTTAGAAATCACTTTTAGGCTCCAATCGACTCCAAGCTTCGATGCGTTCTTCGCAAAGTCACCTTTGACACGATCTATGAAGAATGCATTGGCTCCAGCAGCCGCAGCCCCGGTAGCCATTTCAGCATATGACTCCTTGGTCCCTATCATAGTCTGAAATCCACCGTCCACCGAAATGTTGAAGTTAGATGTTAAAAAAATGCTGCCAAAGGTATTGAATCCAAAGCCGCTGCTTATTGCCAAATCAAATAAATCTATATCGGATGCCTCCGTACCTGAGGCTACCTGGCTGATGCCCTCTAACGCCATATTTTGAACTGCTTCCTTAGCAGAGGGAAGGAGATTACCTTTCACGGCCTCAATGACCACTGGCGCTGCAACTGCGATTAATATCGTTCCAGTGACCCCAGTATTCAGCGCAGTGCCAAAGACTCGATCGAAGTCCTTTGCCCATTGTGATTTTGGCGGTGCTACACCAAAATGGATAGTCCTGTTTGTATGCCAGTACCGGTACGCGTCATCACCTTTTGCTTTAACAGCTCGATGGATCGGACTATCTCCACCCCCGATGTAGTTGTACAACCATGAGAAGTCTGGTGCCGGCCTATTGGCATAGATGGTCACCTCCTGAAGCATTGTTGTTTTTGTCGTATCTGAACCGACCCCGAAAAGACCAAGTGGATCGTTAAACATGATGGGGTTGTTGTATGCGAAGAGTGAAGGAGATATCGATGGAAAAAGATCAGCCATCGCATCAACTCCCCAAAACCTCCCAATACCGGGGTCATAGTTTCTATGGCTAGTATTGTACCAATTCAAGTTCAACTCAGGTATCAATTCGCTTCCGGAGTTAAACTTGTACTGGTTAACCAATGAATTTTCGCGGCCAAAAGAATTAAACGTCAGCCCGAACGGATAATACTCCTCCGCCTGTATCACCGGGCTTTTGGTGTGGGTTACTTTAAAATCATCGAAGTAGACTTCCACAGGTGTGGCGTTTTCATTACTCAACCAAATATACGCATAACCTGGTTGGGTGATGTCAATCAGTGGGCTTTCCAGCTTTTCGTGGCCTACGTCAGCGCCTGCACCTTGCTGTGCATTGGTGGTGATGCGCCTATAACCACTTAGGGCCGGTATAGGAAGAAAGTTCTTATCGTAAACGATCCAATTCAAATAGGCCATCGGAGCGGTGCCCGTCTCCCCGGTTTTGTTCAATGCGTTCGCGTACGGTATACTGTTCCCGGTGTTGGTTGTATACCCTGCCCCATCCAAAACAGAGGCCGGCACACTGGCGCCCGAGATAAAGGCTGCCACCCAACTGTTAAAAGCGGCAGCATCCGTGTTGGAAACCTGAAAATATTTGGCATACACTTCTACCTTCAGCTTATCGCCCGGCATAAGGGCCAGCGACCGGGCCAGGCCCAGCGTTTCGGTAGCGGTACCGCTCAGTCGCTGTGCATAGCCGGGGCTGGTGCCGTTGGTGTAGTCGAACATGGCGGAGTAAACCCTGCGGGCATCGTCATACTTCAAAAACGCAGCACGGTCGGCATTAACAGTGCTGGCTTCCAGGGTCGCCTTCTTTTCGTCTACTTCATCCTTGCTGGTAAAACTCAGCCGCACGTTGCCCAGGTGGTCTTTCAGGTGGTATTGATACTCGGGCGTGATGGTTTCGAGTTTGGTGATTTCAAAGTCGTTGAGGAAAAACTGCTCGCCTGCGGTTACGTTGTCCCACACCACACCTACATGTAATGTGGCGGTGGTTGTTCCGGGAATGGTGATGATTTGCTCCGACCATGCTTCGGCTACAGCACCATTGGCAAGTTGGCTTCCTGGCCAATTTAAATCAGTTGAGCTATTGAGCCTCGCATATACATGGACCGTATTGGCACCGGTACGATAGCCCTTCGCGCGGATGCGGTATTGCTCACCCCCAGCCACGGTAATCGTACCCCCTATAGGGAACATGCCCTGCCGGGCGGTGGTGCCCACGGCTGTGGCGCGGATGTATTTCTGCGCGTTTAGCGTAACAGGCGCCAGCGTAGACGTGGTAGCCGTAATGCCGGTGGTGTTTACCCCATCGTGGGTGTACACCATTTTTGTGGCGGCCACGGCAATGCGCCCTTCCTCGTGGTTGATGAATTGCAGGGCATCGTTTTCGTAGATGAACTCACCCGCGTAATCGGTTTGCTTTTGCTGGCTGCCAAAGGTGGTCACTTGTGTCAGCTTGCGGCCCGTGGCATCGTAGATGTAGCGCACGCTGTTGGTACCCTTGGTTACCGTTTCGGGCAGATTGAGGAAGTTGTAGGTAATGAGGTTGGTAGCGTCCGTGAGGCTGGTGCCGATACCTTTGTTGAGGTCGCGCATCATGTTGCCGTTCGGGTCGTAGGTATAATCATTGCCCGTTCCTGGTTGCCCGTCTAAGAAGCCGGCAAAGTCATCGCCTGCATCGGTTACCCGCAGCAACTGGTTGCCGGTGTAGGTGTACGTTAAATCATCCATCCATGTGTTCGTGGCGGTCTCATTTCGCCTCAGATTGATGATGTTACCGTTAAGATCATAGTTAAATCCGGTCTCGGCCCACTGGTTGGTTGCTGTCTCCCACACCGATGGCACGCTGCCGGTACGTTGGCGATACTGGGAGGTTTTCAGGCGGTTGAGCGCGTCATAGGTGTAGGTGTAGCCTTTTTCCTTTATGGGTCCGTTGCCATAGCTGCTGTATTTCATGCCGCTGATGTTGCCGTTGAACAGGCCCGTGTTGCCCAGTCCGCTGAGGGTGTTTTCGTAGCCGAGTTCCATGCCGAACAGGTCGTTGGCGTTGGTGTCATCATTAATCGCATCATTGACTAATCGTGCATTGTTCATTGACGTGAGCCATCCGCGGATGTTATAGCGGTAGTCCACGCTTTGTTTGGCGTTGCTGCCGTTGGCTACGGTGCTGTGGAGTTTTTTATCCACTAGTTGGCCCAGTTCGTTGTATTCGTTGAGGGCCAATAGAATTTCGGGTTGGGCATCGATCTTGTGCCAGGTGCGCAGCAGTCGGCCCGCATGGTCGTATTCGAACCTGCGGGTGGTGGTGCGGGTGGTGGTGGCAAAGGAGGCGCGCACACCGGTAAGCGTGGTATTTGTCGTATGCAGCGAGGCGTCAACCATCAGCAATGAAGAGGAGCCCACGGTGGATGTGTACTTCAGCGTGTTGTTTTGATAGTAGCGAATCGTTGTCCCGCTGCGTTCAATCTTAAACACATCGCCCGGCAGGTAGGTGCCGAACGCACCCCTACTCGCTCCACTCTCGTAAATGTTGAGGGTGCCGTTGTTGATCAAGTACCAGGCATAGTCGATCGAAGTATAATTCTGATCCGAATCAACGTCCGACAGTCCCATCATCCGGTAGGTGTTGGTTTCGGTTGCCACAAACTCCATGTCTCCTGCCTGCCCTGCCGCTAGTGTTTGCACCGAAGCGGCTCCGGCATTCCAGATACCTCCCGTATTGGTTCGGAAAATTTTTGCGCCATGCGCGGCCGTTGACACCAGGTTGCGCCATTGAACATCCCGCTCTACATGCGTCAACTTGGTCTCTAAAACCTTACCCACAAAATCCACCACGTTGGTTACCCGATCTGTTCCGCCCTTGTAGTTATCGGCAATGGTTTGAATGACGCGGTATTTGTCATCGTAGTACGTAACGCTCTTCAGCCAGGTGAATCCCCCGGTTGGGCCGCCATCCAGCACTTTCACTTTGCTGCCCGTCACCTGCCCGATGACGCGAATGTTATGGATGGTGGGTTGGTCGTAGGTTATCCCCTGCCCCGGCTCACTCAGGCCTTCGTTCACATAATCGTAGCTGCCCACCCAGGTGCTTCGGAAGTTATAGTTGTCGTAATAGGTGGCCGTGAGGTATTTATTCGGATCAATTTCGCTGGTGGTGGTGCCCGTGCGAACCGGGTAAGCCCGGTTGGTGTAGCCGTGCACGTTGCCGGCCGCGTTGCCCACATAGCTCTCACCCCAACGCGCACTGGCCTTGGCAAAATGTTCATTCACAGCCTTCTGCATAAGGGCCTGTGTCAGTTGCTCCGTGGTGGTGGTGTCTTTTATGCCGGTAAGGACGGGCCGGTTGAGTTCATCGTATTTGGTGAAGCTCCAATACTTAATAGCGTTCGGAGCACCTGCGCGCTGTTTCCCGTCCTGAGTCAGCACGAGGCGGTCTTTGCTATCATACACCATAAGGACAGAGTCGGCTCCCGGCACTTGTTTGTGGGTCATTCGCATGCGTGCATCAAAGCGATAACGGAATGCCCAATTGCGCAGGAAGGCCTGCCGATCGGCTTCGGTTTTGGAAGTGGGGAAATAGTCGATGGCCAGGTTTTTGACCCCCTCGGGCTGCAGCACCGCCACCAGTTTTCCAAAATCATTGTAGATGTAATAGGTGCTCGCGTAGTTAATGTCCCGGTTAGTGTCCGTGGTGGACGCGGCACCACTGACAACCTTCACGCGCTTAAGCACAATGCGACCTTCACGGTCCGTGTACTCAAATACCTCATTTCCCTGTTCATCTTTTGTTTTGGCACGGGTAAGTTCGCTGGGCTGGTAATAGACGGGGGTACCCCCCACGCTGGCGCTAAGTGTACCAAATACATTGGAACTGGAGGGATAGCCATAAGTCCACTTCAACACTTCGTTGGCTTCGTTCAGTTGGTAGGCAAATTTGACTGTGCGGTCGGTTGAGGTGTAGCTGTTGCTGGCATCTGGCTGCCAGTTCAAACCGGGCGAGCCCTGCTCAAGTAACCGATTGATCGGGCTTGGTTCAAAAATTTTTTGGGCAAAGGGTTTGGCATCAGCGACTATTTTGGGCGTGTTCTGGTAAAATTGATAATGGGGGCTTGAAGCGGAAGTGTACCCGGGCTGGGTTGCTTCCAAAAAGTCTAGCTTTAGCCACCCATCATTACCGCTCACATACGGCAAATACTGAATGGCTTCGCGGCCAAGGGCATCGTAACCAATCGGCTGCACCACATCTTGCTGCGCTGGCGACTGCCTCCAGGCCACAGTTTGAGCCGGTCGGCCGAGACCATCGAGATAAGCCGTGGTTGCTGCCTTTTGGCCCAACGATAATGGATCAACCTGCGACTGGGCAGTGACGCCTGACACCAGGATGTCAATTGAACGTATGTAGTTGCGATTTAAGTCAACGCCTATGATTATGTTCGAGTTGTCAGATTCGCCCCCGGCATTGACGGCCCGCACGCGGTAATAATAAGCGGCTTCTTTGCTGTCCAGCGGGCTCACCACTTGCGAGTTAGCGGTTACGCTCAGGCTATTGAACCCGGGCACAAACGTACTGAAGTCGGGTTTGGTGGACACATCTAACCGGTAACCAGTTGTGTTGGCTACCGTATTCCAGTTCGCGGTAAAGGAATTCGAGGTAATGGCCGTAGCCGCGGTGGCTACAGGCGGCAGCGTTACCGTTACAGCGGTGATGGTGGAGGAGTTAGCCGAAGAACCGCTGCCGTTGACGGCACGAACCCGATAGTAGTATGTTCTGCCAGGGGTAAGTCCAGACACCTGTTTCGCGGTGGTGGTAAGGTTAACAAAAGTAGCCAATACGCTAGAGAAATTGCTAAATTCTGAGACATCCAAGTCATAGAAACTTGTTCCGGTTGTGATACTCCAATTAGCCGTAAATGAGTTAGTCGTTGCTGCTGTTGCCGCGGTGGCCACCGGAGCTGGAGGTCGGGTTACCAGCCAGGACGTATTTGACACTGGCGAGGCACCGCTCGAATTGATCGCACGTACACGGTAGTAGTAAACGTTACCAGGATCAAGCCCTGTTACTTGTTTTGAGGTCGTAATAATATTGCCGTAGGTAGACACAGCACTAGAAAAGTTACTGAATTTGGATACATCCAATTCATAAGCGGTTGCTCCGAAAGAGGCATTCCAATTAGCATCAAACGATGTGGCAGTGACAGCAGTGGCGGCAGTACTTACCGGAGCCGCGGGACGTGTAATAACTGTGATAATATTCGAGTTAGTAGATGTACCGCTCACATTGCTGGCGCGAACGCGATAATAGTAAGGGGTGCCAGCTGCCAAGCCGGTTACACTGTAGCTCGTGCTCGTAACGGGCAGTCCACTAAAACCGTTTACAAAACTTACAAACGTGGCCACCGTGGAGACATCCAGGCGATAGCTGGTCGCATACATTGGGGCTGACCAACTGGCCGTGAATGATGTAGTGGTAATCGCATTAGCTGCATTGGCCGTGGGCGGCCCGGGTGCCGGGTCGTTCGAGACCGTGACATTGAGACTGGCCAGCGATGTTGTGCCATCCAAGAAATCTACCACACCCGAGCCGGGTGTAGTCCATTGTACCGTAGCATAATAATTAATACCAACCTGCCAGGAATTTGTTACTATGCCTCCGGTTATGTTCCACGTGGGCTGGGCAATGGCAAAGTCATCCTGAAACAGATAGTTATGTGAAGAACCATTTGCCACCGTTGTGGGTCCACTCAGACCTTGCGCCAACAAGGCTGTTGCACCCGTGCAGCACAGGAAAAACGCAGACGCCAGAATTATTTTCATCAGTTTTTTCATAGTGGGGCAACTTGCGCGACAGTGAGTGTATAGGGAAGTAAGGCAGTTGGCTGCTGAGGCAGGTCAATGTAGACCTGGCACAGGCCTTGCTGCCGGCTGAACCGAATCGAGCCCGTCTGCCCCCGAAAGACGATCTGAAAAGTAATTTCGCCATCGGCCTGCACGTCAGGCCAACTTCCGCTGTGGCCGGTCACGTCAAACTCATACACGCGTGTCCCGTTCTTTTGTAACCATCGCACCGAATGTGCGCTGCTCTCAATACGACTGGGCAGATTTGTAGTCTCCTGATTGGTGCGGTTAGTAAAACCTGTCACTTGCCAACCAAGCGATGTGGTAGCTGCATCCTGCGCACGTGAGGCAGTGACCATGACCACGATCAATAATAATGAGTTAAGGAAGTTTTTCATGTCGACTAAGGTATGGTAGCTGCCGTGCGATAGTTATAGCGAGTCTCTTTCATTATGTTGCCATTGTGGTCTTTCGTAAGACGCAGCCGGCCAAGTTGGTCATAGGTGTAGAAAATGCTCCGGTTACCAGCATCGGTAATAGAGCTAACACCATTGCCTTCTTCATATGTGTAAGTGGTCATCAGGCTACCCGCCAGATATACACGTATCTCATCCAGACCCGTTCCTTGCGAAATGTTGGCGTTGAACGGCAGTTCCCCGCTAAATGTCCAGGTGCCCCCTGAGAGATACCAATACGACATTCGGTAAGACTGCCCATCAGGAGGTGGGAATGGAATAGTAAATGTGCCTGAGTTGCGAAACCTGGAGCCCGTCCTCGCACTACCTACCGTGCCCGAACTTTCAAATCCTTCGTAATAAACCTGGTTGGAGGCGGCACCAGTAACCTTGGCTATCAGAAACCGATTTCCATGTCCCCACAGGTAAGACGTCTTCACACCATCCTTGCCCGTTATCTCAGAGAGGTTTCCGGATTTGAATGTGTAGGAAGCTTCATTAATGTACTTACTATCCTTTGTTATCGCGGTGGCCGAATTGGATACCGATGTAAAAAAAGTGGAACTGCGCGGTATAGCAGTAGAAAGCAGGTCAAACGCAACTGGGTACACCAAATTCCGATTGCCTTCCCATATGCTATAGGTTGTATACCCGCTGCTTAGAAAGCTATTGTCGCGCCACTGCGAAATTTCCAAAACCTGGTCCAGCATACCGTTGATCTTCAGATCAAGGATGGCCTTAAGTTCGGCACTGGCTGTGGAGTACACCCCCGAGCCGGCTTCACAGTTGCTGCCATAATTGGTGAGGTTGACGGACCGGCAATTTACATAAGTCATACGATGTCCGTTTACTGCCACCATGTAGTCTTGCCAGGCGATGTACCTATTCGAAAAAGTCGACTTGTCTTCATTGTTATAATTTGTTAAGGCCGTAGCCATGTTGGCTGCCAGGTCAGCATCGCAATCACTGGGCGATATACATGCGGGAATCAAAACATCACTTACATAGGTTTTACGGGTTTCATGAAGCGTGCCCCCAAGGGTTGCCGTTGCCCCGTTCCAGGCGGTCACCTCCTTAACTGTTTCTTTGGTTTCAAACGTGTGGTTAGCCCCCGCAAACAGCGATTCCTTCCAAATACCTTTTGGGGTGAGGTTAGGGTTTTCAGCATCAAATTCCAGTTGGATGACGGTCTCTCTGGTCTTTTTTGCTGACTTAAGATTGTATTCGGTTGCCGGCAACCACGAACCATGTGAACGAACAATTAACCCATGTAGCCCGGTCGGTTCTGCTGTGTACTCGGTTGTTACATGGGTTTGTTTAACCAGGTTGCCAGCCGCTGTGTAGTGGCTGGATCGGATCAACGACCCCCGGATAAAATTATACGGTTCGGGAGCCGGTGGAAAATTAGGAGCAGTCAAATCGCATTGATTCTGATTGATAACCCGGTTACAGACATCGCCTGGCACATTGTTTTCAGACTCATATTCAAAGACAGAGGAACTGCCGTCCGAACTGATCTCTTTTACTTTCCGGTAGCCAAAATGATAGCCCTGTGTGGTAGCTAAAGGGAAAATCGAGCCAGCCGATCTGAAGTAGAGAAATAGGCTCCCACTGGGCAGGCACCCGTTGCTGGCATACCCGGTATAGCCCCCACCAGATCCTCCAGTTGCTACCCCGGAGCTTTGCATCATATCATTACGCACCAGCGATATGTAGGACGGTCGGCTGAATAAAACTCCCTGTTCACCGGGGAAGTCCTGGTAGTCATACGTTTTTACAATTGGAACAGCGACTGGATCAGGTCGGTGCGTGATGCCCTCAATCCGCAGGCCGCCTACTTTCTTCTCGTTTCCTGCCACATATATTCGATGGTAACCGTAGGTAAACTCAGTGGTGCCACCGGTTGGGTAAGTAATCTTTTGTAAAGAGCCGGCCCTCATTTCCGGCCATGATGAATCACGGTTGGCATTACCCCCCACTGTGAACGTGACTCCCCCATCATGGGAGAGTGGAGGCGTCAACTCATTATTCAGGAGGGCACCGTTGTAATACCCCCAATGATCCTGGGCAAGTGATAGTGCGCGAGGTACATTCGTTTCGTCATAATAGGTGAATATATGTTTGGGCAGCAAAATGGAATTGTCGCAGGAAATCTCCTGCACGGAATTCAATTTCAGCCGCTTTTTGTCTGACCTTATATTATAAGTTGATTCCAAGTTCGAGATGTATGTACCATAGTGCCCTTGCAGTGGGATTGGAATGCACGCGAAGTAGGAATACGAAAAGTCAAATTTCTTACACAAGGAACCCGCATTAATGTGGATTTGCGTGAGGGCTGCTGCCTGCGCGTTTGTTCCGTCACCATAATCGCTGCTCGCGAAGTCAGACACATCTTCCCGAACGTGAAGCGCATTGAACGTAACGGCACCGTTGGAAAATGCAATTTGGTTAAGCCTCACTCCAAGCACTTTGGTTCTGACCAATTGTAAGGCCGATCCTCCCGCAGTAGATGGGATCGGGAACGTTGAAACATTGAAAAATGAGTAGTTTTCAGATGCATACGTCAAATTAATTTGATATCGCCTGTCTCCGCTTTCAACCCGATAAAGATACCATGACGAGAAACTCGTGGTTGTGCTCAGGCCGCTTGTGTTTGTGTAGGTTTGGGTTTTTTCCACCGGATCTACATCCGTGGCGTTGTCGATTGTTTTTCCGAAAAAATACCGGTCCCCATTTGGCGTTGTGGCAACAAAGCCGTAAAGGTACTCATGAGAAGAATTGCACGAACTGCTCGGTAGACCTTCGCAGAAGAGCGGTTTCACAAGTATTCCCTGTTCGGGAAATGTAGAAACTGAACCATCGGGCCTAAACTGAAATTTCCCCGAGTACCCGTTAAAATTAAAAAAGAAAAGGTCCGGCTCGCCATCCTTGTTTCCTTGCGCGAACTGATAAAAGTCTAAGCTCCCGGTGTTATCTGCATTAGCGAATAAATAACTATAGTACCCTTTGTCTTTTAGGTAAGATTTTCCAGATGAAGTTCGTTCATCAGTGTTTCCCCGAGTCGTGCGCGTAATCACGCCACCTGCCTGCAACGTCCAGCCCGAACCAACCCAACTAGCTTGCTCCATGACCCGAAGCCCGCTGGCATGATAACTGAGCGAAATGGGAAGTGCCAAGCTGCCCTCGCGGATTGTATATATCGGAATGTTGATTTCAGGAATACCGGTGTGGAAGTTTACTGGTATGTCGCCATACTTAACCATCGATGCCGCTGTTGGAGGCGTAACCATCATGGGAGTTAACTGGGCATGGGCCAAAATCGGGAGCAACAGGCATTGAAAGGCGAAGCACTTTATAAATAGAGCTTTAAATTTTCGAATGAATAGCATATGGCGCGCTAAGGTTTGACTGACTAAATGAATCCGAATTCCTCTCGTATACGATTGGCACCTTAATTTTAAAGGGCTCACTCCTACCTCGAGAAACGCGTTAAATGTAGTTTCCGAGTTGCCTAATTACTTCATCTTTCCCGCGCCAAACCTTACATGCCCGCCAGATTCAGTTTTTTTCCAAAAAGCAAGAGCGGATCTCCGGGTGTTGTTAGCGCAGAATTTTCTGTTTCACCCTCATCAATAGAAACTTACTTGAAAATTTGTGAGCATTAATTGAACTGACTAATTTAGGATCATCCCCCATTTTTGGGGGATGGTGAAATTGAGGCGTTGTTATGAAAGTGTTGATTTGTGAAGATCATTTGCTGATGAGGCGCGGTTTATTACGTCTGCTTACCTCCCTGTTTACACCCCCACCCGTTTTTTTGGAAGCCGAAAACGGCTGGCAGGCCATCGATCTGCTGCAGCAGCATCCCGATGTGAGCGTTATGTTGCTGGACATTCAAATGGAGGAACTGAACGGGATCGATACGCTGCGGGAAATACGAAAGCGCGGATGGAAAACACCGGTGATTGTGCTGACCCAATATGATGAACAGGCCCTCGTGCTCCACCTCCAGGAACTTGGCATCAGTGGGTTTCTGCACAAAAATTCTGATCCTGCTGAACTGGCGGCAGCCATTCGCATGGCCGTGGCCGGTGGTGTGTTTTACAACGAGTTACTCCCCGATCAAAAACCCCACCGTGATGCACGAAACCTGAACTTCTCGGCCCGCGAGCTTGAAATTGTTCAACTCCTTGCCCGCGGACTCACCAGCCGCGAGAT
>ERZ1066132.301-NODE-301-length-17071-cov-45.956747_pt1 | contig 17071 bp, 11 predicted proteins | sample MGYA00382779_ERZ1066132 | MGnify/ENA primary metagenome ERZ1066132 (study PRJEB33369, sample SAMEA5778362) | biofilm metagenome | biome: Industrial cooling water; feature: Water cooling tower basin; material: Biofilm | place: United Arab Emirates | collected...
GATTGAGGAATAATGGGTAGCTTTGTCCAACGATCAAGTTGCAGTTTTTAGCCCCCCATCTCAAGAAAGCTCCCCCAGCTCCCCCATCTCAAGAAAGCTTCCCCATTTTCCCCATCTCAAGAAAGCTCCCCCATTACCCATTACCCATTACCCATTACCCATTAGCAAGTAAACACGGTATAATCGAAATTCTGGCTAATATTTTTAAGAGGATCAGAGAGGAAGCGACATGTCGCGATATAGAGGCGCCCGCCTCCGAGTAGTTCGTCGCCTGGGAGATCTACCCGGTTTAACTCGCAAGTCACCCAGACGGAGTTACCCACCAGGTCAGCACGGTCAGAACCGCAAGAAACGGTCTGAGTATGCGATTCGTTTAGAAGAAAAGCAAAAGCTGCGCTTTAATTACGGTCTGACAGAAAAGCAGCTACTGCGCTACGTGCGTAAAGCTCGCCGCGTTACCGGCTCTACCGGACAAGTGCTGCTGCAATTGTTGGAAATGCGCTTGGATAACACGGTTTTCCGTATGGGGATGGCTCCCACTATCCCGGCGGCGCGTCAGTTAGTCAATCACGGTCACGTGACGGTGAACGGTCGCGTGGTTAACATTCCCAGCTATCAGTGCAGAGCGGGAGAAGTGATCGCGGTTAGAAACAAGGAAAATTCCCGCAAGTTGGTAGAACAAAATCTGCAATATCCCGGATTGGCAAATCTACCCAGCCATTTAGAGTTTGACAAAAACAAACTCGTTGGCAAGGTCAACGGTACAATCGAACGCGAATGGGTCGCGTTGCAAATTAACGAACTGCTGGTGGTTGAGTACTACTCGCGTCAAGCATAAGGATTTTAGATTTCAGATTTTAGATTGCAGATTTAAGACAATCTAAAATCTAAAATCTCAAATCTAAAATTCCTTAGCCGCCAATTTGCGACATCGTGCGGGTATAAACACCCTTGGTTGTGCCGGAGTATCGCTGTTTGAAGTTAATTTCTGGTTTGATGGCTAAAAGCTGACTGACTCTTTCTCGTAATACGGCTGCGTCAATGCCCTGGCGGAGAGCAGTTTTGAGGTCAATTTGACCCGTTTCGTTTAACAGGCAAGGGCGCAGCCAGCCATCGGCAGAAAGCCTCATGCGGTTACAGCGATCGCAAAAACACTCGGACATCTGACTGATAAATCCTAATGTCCCTTTGGCTCCCGGAATTTGAAATACATCCGCTGGGCCATTACCACGAACTTGTGATTCTGTCAAGCCAAAAACATCGCGGATTTGTTGGCGTAAATCTGCCGAAGCTACCCAACCTTTATCGCCGAATAGGTGGTTATTGCCAATCGGCATAAATTCAATAAATCTGACGTGCCAATTGCGGTCAATCGTCAAGGCGGCGAGATCGAGTACTTCGCGATGGTTGACCTCTGGAATTACCACCACATTCAGTTTGAGCGGGTCAAAACCAACGCGGTGAGCGGCTAAAATGCCCTCCCAGACTTGATTCCAGCGCGAGCGCCCCCGGTTGCCGATAATTTTGTCAAAAGTTTCTGCGTCGAGAGAATCGAGGCTGATATTAATCCGGCGCAAACCCGCATCGTACAAACCTTGCGCCATTGGGGCGAGGAGAAAGGCATTGGTCGTCATCGAGAGGTCTTGAGTTTGGGGGAGATTGGCGATCGCTCCCACCAACTCCACGACGCCGGGACGTAACAGCGGTTCCCCTCCCGTCAGGCGAAACCGAGTAAACCCTACCGGAATGAAAACCTCTCGAATTAAAGTCAGCAGTTCCTCATCGGTCAACAAATTCTGTCGCAAAATATACTCCAGATCCGACCCTTCTGGCATACAGTATTGACATTGGAAATTGCAGCGATCGATCAAGCTAATTCGGAGATAGTCAACCTGATTCATAGGAATTGGCTAATGGGTAATGGGTAATGGGTAGCTGTTCTTACCCATTACCAACTGCTTTTATTGTGACTTATTTATCAAAATTAGTTGATGGGGACAAGCACAGACGGGACTTTTGTGGCTGGTGCGATCGCGCTCAACACCCCGCTCAGGTAGACTGGCATAGACGCTAAAAACGTCATTCTTTATGGTTCTGGCAGGTTTTAACCGTTCAGCTGTGGCTTTTAATTCCGGTTCTAGCATTCTGTTCAGATTTTCTCCCAGCAGCTTACTGAGTTTCTCTAAGCATGGCGAGGTTGAGCAAACCGAGCATAACGTTCGAGATAAAACTGCTGAGATTTGGCGATAGAATGCACTGATTCGCGGTTTGCTACTGCCGAGTACCATTTCTTCAGACGCTCAATTCCAGAGGGCAATTGAAAGCCTCGAAAATGCTCCAGCACGGCTAATTGCTCGAACCAAGGATAAAAAGTCACATCGACTAGACTAAACTCTGTCCCCAGCCAATAAGGCTCAATATCTGAAATTTTTGACAACCCCTCGCGTTCAATAAATAGCAAATGCTCGGTAAGCTCTTTTAATACCGTTGTTTGCGCTTGAGGATCTTGACTGTATAACAATTTGCCGGTAGTAGCGAACAATCGGGTATCAGCAAAATTAATCCAAATTCGTGCTTGAGCGCGCCCAATTGGCTCTTTAGGTAACAGAGGAGGTTCTGGAAAGGCTTCATCCAGATACTCATTAATAATGGCAGATTCCCACACTATATTATCTCCATGCTTGAGAACGGGTACTTTGCCATAGGGAGAAATTTCCAAAAAGTTGGCAGGCTTATTTTGCAAGTCAATTTCTATCAACTTAAAGGGAACGCCTTTTTCTAATAAGGTTAAGTGCGCTCGATGTGCAAACGGACAGAGGGCGGAACTATAAATTTCGATTGCAGACATGTGGAAACTCCTTTCTTGGCTGATTAAAAATTACGTTCAAGCGATCGCTTAAACCTTCTCTAAACTGGCACAAGCTCAATTGGCTGATCCAAAATTTTCTCGATCATCTCTGGTTGCATAGTCTGCAAATATTGGGTTTCAAATCCTGGCGGCAAAAACTCAAACAGTATGCGATTTTCTACCCAAAATTCAACCAACCTGAACGCACCATCTCCCTGAGCGCGAGTCAAAACGTGCCACTCTTCCCTTTTTCCGATCTGCTCAATTTGCTGCTGGGTAGCGGGTACTGAAATTGCAGCATGGACAGACACTAAATCAGCAGGTGCAGTTTGAAGTATCTGAGCTGATTTACCATCAGCACCCGGAGACCATACATCCCCTGCTTTAAACACCACAATATGAGTACCATAATTGTCAAAAGGCATCACAATGTAGCTACCAGGAATTAAGAATTTATATACCTTGCCATTTAAGATTTCTGCGAGAACGCTAGCAACTCGTAATGGATTATTAGCATCGATCGAAATATGGTGAATCATCAGAATAACTCCATTCAAACAAAATTACATTAAGAAGGGTGTGGGGTGTAGAAGGTAGGGTTTACTGGAAAAGAGTAAATGTGCAATAACTTACGCCCGTAACTGTTTTTCCTTCATAAATATTGAGGCAACCTTGATAAGATTGCCTCAATTGTCAACATCTTTCTGACGCAGAAGGCATTACTGGTTAAACAGTCAACTTTAAACGTAAGTGAAGTAACCAGCAGTGAGATTCAAATTCGTTACCCCTGCTACAACCGAGATCAACTCATCAGTGTTGCCTAAAGTTCCGTTGCCATTGGTATCGAGGTAGATTCCTGTGCCATTGATACCGTTGATAGGAGATGAGCCTAACACGTACTTATTAGCGGTTCCTTCTAACTGAATCTTATCCTGGCTCGTGTTGAAGCCCTGAATTAAGGCATAATCATTGAGTCCAGCCGTGGCATTATTACCATCGTTATAGAAGACTGAGTTAGCGTTAGCAAGAACGTATTGATCGCTGCCATTACCGCCTGTCAAAGTGTCAATGAATCCTGTAGTTGCAACATTAAGAGAACCACCAATCAGGACATCATTTCCACCACCACCTTCTAGGAGGTCACCACCTTCGCCACCAATCAAGGTATCGTTGTTACGTCCTCCAAACAGAGTATCGTTGCCTGCACCACCATCAGCGTTGATTTTGACGTTAGTAAGACTGGCATCTAAGAAGTCGTTTCCATCATTACCCCGGAAGTTGACTTGTTGTACATCAGTCCCAGACAAATCTTTGACATTTAAAGTGTCATCTCCACCGAGTCCATTAATATCGAACTGTTCGGTATCATCGACATCTAAGGTAATTGGGACTAGATTCAGGCGTTGGAAGATCGCTTTACCACCATCAGCTTTTAAGCTGAGATCGTCACCTTTGGCAACAGAACCATTGAACTCGGTAACATCATTGCCAGCGCCGCCGCGCATCACATCGCTACCATCGCCATCATTCCAAATCATCCGGTCATTGCCAAGACCGCCTTCAAACCAGTCGCTGCCTTTGTCACCAATTAGGACATCGTTATCTTTCCCACCATAAAGGGTATCGTTGTTGTTGCCACCGCGTAACAGGTCGCGACCTTCGCCGCCATACAGCGTGTCAGTGTTATTGCCACCTTGAATAGTATCGTTGCCTGCACCACCATCAGCGTTGATTTTGACGTTAGTAAGACTGGCATCTAAGAAGTCGTTTCCATCATTACCCCGGAAGTTGACTTGTTGTACATCAGTCCCAGACAAATCTTTGACATTTAAAGTGTCATCTCCACCGAGTCCATTAATATCGAACTGTTCGGTATCATCGACATCTAAGGTAATTGGGACTAGATTCAGGCGTTGGAAGATCGCTTTACCACCATCAGCTTTTAAGCTGAGATCGTCACCTTTGGCAACAGAACCATTGAACTCGGTAACATCATTGCCAGCGCCGCCGCGCATCACATCGCTACCATCGCCATCATTCCAAATCATCCGGTCATTGCCAAGACCGCCTTCAAATAAGTCGCTGCCTTTTTCTCCGATTAAGCGATCGCTATCATTTCCTCCGCGTAAAGTGTCGTTACCTCCAAGACCATTTAATGTATCGTTGCCATTGTTACCGATCATTACGTCATTCTCGGCACTGCCAGTCAAGGAGTCATTACCATTTCCGCCTACTATGGTATCCATCGCAATTGTTCCTAAATTCGTTCTCTATAAATTCATCAAAGCTTGCCGTTGACGGACTACAAGACTGAGAAGTTACTGACTTATTACTGAATTGAGAAAGTTTCTGGATAGTCACTTGTGTTAAAATTTGTCACAGCAATCTCTATGCTTCCGGAAAAAGAAGGCTTCAGATTGATCTATGCCAGTGCAGCAAAATTATAGTTTTTTCGGCAGCATTCCACTAACTGATTCCGCAACAAAACTATGTCGCGATCGCTCAGAGTTCGTAGTGACTGGATCGAGAAAGCTAAATTAGCTCTCAAGCATAACGGTTTTCGCAGCCAGAGAGACTTGGCGGAAAATTCCGGACTCGCTTTATCTACGGTTAGCAACTTTCTGACTGGCAAAGCTGTAGACTATGCAACTTTTGTAGAAATTTGTGAAAAATTGAGGCTGGATAGTAAAAAGATTGCTGACTTAGGCGAGCAAATTATACCACAATCTGTAACAGAAATCCTGGAAAAAGTCAGATTCAATTCCCATCAAGATTGGGGAGAAGCTATTGATATATCAGTTTTTTATAACCGTACAATTGAGTTAGCTACTCTCAAGCAGTGGATTGTAGATGACTATTGCCGATTGGTAGCTTTATTAGGCATGGGTGGAATTGGGAAAACTGCCTTATCTGTAAAGTTAGGAGAACAGATTCAGGATGAATTTGACTATCTAATTTGGCGGAGTCTGCGTAATGCTCCTTCTATCCAAGATCTGCTAGCGAATCTGCTGCAATTCCTTTCTCGTCAGCAGGAAACACATTTACAAGAAACCGTAGATGAGCAACTTTCACGACTGATAGCTTATTTGCGTACTTCCCGCTGTCTTCTAATTTTAGATAATGCCGAATTTATCCTACAAAGTGGCAACACAGGTTGTTATCGATCCGGATATGAAGGATATAGTCACTTACTCAAGCTGATAGGCGAAACTTCCCACAATAGTTGCCTGTTGATAACGTCACGGGAGTTTCCTAAAGAATTGATTCCATTAGAGGGGAAAAATCTGCCTGTTCGCTGTTTAAAGTTGACGGGATTGTCAGCAGAAGAAGGATTAAAAATTCTTCAATCTAAGGGTGCTTTTAACGGTTCAGAGGAGCAATTGTCAGTCGCGATCGCGCGCTATGGTGGCAACCCTTTAGCCTTAAAGATTATCGCTTCTGCTATCAGAGACTTTTTTGAGTCCGATATTGCTAGTTTCCTGCAATTTTTAGAACAAGATTCGTTTATTTTTGACGAGCTGCGCGACTTGCTACAAGAGCAGTTCGGACGCCTATCTCTTTTAGAAAAAGAGATTATGTACTGGCTTGCTATCAATCGCGAACCCGTTTCAATTCAAGAGCTACAAGCAGATTTTGCCCGTCCTCTTTCACCGGGAGAACTGTTACAAGCAGTCGTTTCCTTACAACGGCGATCGTTAATTGAAAAGACGGCGGCTCGTTATACTCAACAACCTGTGGTTATGGAGTACGCTACCAGCGAATTAATCGAGCAGGTTGTCCAAGAGATTGTCGAACAGAAATTTACCCATTTCAGAAATCAGGCGCTAGTCAAAGCAACCGCCAAAGAATATATCCGAGAAACTCAAATCCGTCTCATCCTGCAACCAATCATAGATAAATTGCAGGCGATTTTGGGTTCTCCCTCAAGTTTGGAAGATTGTTTGATGGCAAGTCTCTCCATGCTGCGGGAAAAATCTTCCCTAGAAGCTGGTTATGTCGGTGGCAATATTCTCAATTTCCTGCGTCAGTTACAAGTTGCTGTTAGCGGCTATGACTTTTCTCATCTGACTATATGGCAAGCTAACCTCCAGGGAATGAATTTGCAAGAAGTCAATTTTTCCAATTCTGATTTGTCTCAATCGGTATTTTCTGAGACTCTAGATGAGGTGTGGTCTGTTGCCATCAGTCAGGATGGTAAACTGTTAGCTACGGGAGATAACAATTGTCAAATTTGTTTGTGGCACTTGCCAACGGGACAGCAAATTTTGACTTGTCAAGGACACGTCAATTGGGTGCGTTCAGTTGCGTTTAATTGGGATGGTGAAACTTTAGTCAGCGGCAGCGTCGATCGCACGGTAAAATTATGGTCGGTGAAAACGGGAGAATGCCTCAAAACTTTCACCGGACATGAGGGTGAAGTTTACTCAGTTGCTTTTAGTGCGGATGGTAAAACAGTAGTTAGCGGCAGTGGCGATCGCGCGATCAAACTGTGGGATATTGATACAGGTCAATGCCTCAAAACCTTCACCGGACATAGTAAAGAAGTATTTGCGATCGCGCTTACTCCCAATCATCAAATACTAGCAAGTGGCAGCGGCGACCAAACGATCAAACTATGGGATATCAACACTGGTGAATGTCTCAAAACTTGCACCGGACACGCAAATTGGATACTTGCAGTTGCTTTTAGTCCCGACGGTCAAACTCTCTTCAGTAGCAGTCCCGATCGTTTGGTGAAGCAGTGGGAAGTCAGTACAGGTGAATGTATCAAAACCTTCACCGGACATCAAAATTGGGTAATGTCAGTCGCAGTTAGTCCTGATGGTCAAACATTAGTTAGCAGCAGCGGCGACCAAACAATTAAACTGTGGGATATCAACAGCGGTAACTGTTTCAAAACCTTTACCGGACACAATCAAGCAATCTGGTCAGTTGCTTTTAGTCCCGACGGTAAAACTATTGCCAGCGGCAGTCCCGATCAAACTGTTAGACTTTGGGATATTAGCACTGGACAATGCCTCAAAACCTTCTCTGGATATACCAATCGAGTTTATTCAGTTGCTTGGAATCCCAGCGATACGATCGCTAGCGGCAGTTTTGACTCGGCGGTGAGGTTGTGGGATGCTGAAACCGGACAATGTCGCAACATCCTTGCCGGACATACTCAACAAGTTTATTCAGTTGCTTGGAATTGGGATCGTCAGATTCTGGCTAGCGGTAGCGGCGATCGCACTGTAAAGTTGTGGGATACGAGGACGGGTCAATGTCTCAGAACTCTAATCGGACATGAAAATTGGGTTTATGCGGTTGCTTTTAGTCCCTATGGTCAAATTCTAGCCAGCGGTAGCGGCGATCATACAGTCAAGCTGTGGTCAGTTAGTACCGGACAATGCCTCAAAACCTTTGTCGGACATTCGACTTGGATTTGGTCAGTAGCTTGGAGTCTTGACGGACAAATTTTAGCCAGCAGCAGCGGCGATCGCACAGTCAGGTTGTGGAATATCATTACCGGACAATGCCTCAAAACCCTGGTTGGACATACCAATCGAGTTTACTCAGTTGCTTTTAGTCCCGATGGTCAAACAATTGCTACCGCTAGCTTCGACCATACGATCAAACTATGGAATCTTACTAGCGGTGAGTGCCTTCAAACCCTCACCGGACACAGTAATGGAGTCTATGCAGTCGTCTTTAGTCCCCAAGGTAAAACTATCGCCAGCGGCAGTTTAGATCGCACCGTAAAACTATGGGATTGTAACAGCGGTGAGTGCATCGAAACTTACACCGGACATACCAATGAAGTGCGTTCGATTGCCTTTAGTCCCGATGGTGAAACCTTAGTTAGCGGTTCTCAAGACCAAACAGTACGCTGCTGGGATGTCAATACAGGTGAGTGTATCAAAATTTTAAGAGCTACCAGGCTTTACGAAGGGATGAAGATCGCCGGAGTCACAGGATTAACCGCAGCACAGAAAGCCACACTGAAAACCCTGGGTGCATCAGAAAGTCAGGCAGTTAATGCGGGAGGCTGGATAGTAACCACCGATCAACGATTATTTCACCATCATGTGGCGGAAAATAGTTCCGACTTTGAGGCAACTATTTTGCCTAAGAAACGTACCGAGAATCTTTCTAGGGGAAATGATGACACAGCAGCCTCAAGTATTTCCCCTAAGAAAAAGGGGAGAGGCAAGAATAAAGTCTCGCCTTCTGGTTCCCTGATTCCGGTAATCCAGAAAAAACGAGACAAGCAAGGACGGATTGTAGAATATCCCAAAGTTGAAGGTACAAGAGTTCCCCGCGAGTTAGCTGATTCCCACCCGCATCAGTTTCACTGGCAATACTGCTATGGAGTTCAGAATGAGAACGGAGATTGGCAGACGAAGAAAGTCAGCGTATTACCGGAGAAGATATGGGTAGTTAAGAAAGCGATCGCTTCTAAAAAACCTGTAGAGGAAATTCTACAGTTAATCAACTCGCCATAGCTGACGGGGAACTATTCCACTCGATGAAGCCAAACTGCCATTAACCATACAAGTTCGATGCAACTGGACACAATATAACTAGCTAAACTTTTGTAGGACGAATAAGATTCCCCGAACGGAGTTTTAAATTTAACAAAACCTGCGGAATTCCCCATCCGACGGGAGCGGTGGGGATGGATAGCAGGGGAAGAAATAGGGGTACCCTTACCCCTATTTTTTCCAATCTCTTATCTAAAAAACAGGAAAAACATGATATAGTAATTTTATTGTAAAGCGTCAATCTAAGCGACCAAAACAGTAAATAACGCATGGCAACAAGAAGGCAAACATTTCGACTGTACCCCAACAAACAGCAAGAAAATAAGCTGTTTGAGGCACGGAGAAATCATGCCTATTTGTACAATGCCTGCATAGCTCATCGTCGCTATGAGTGGAGAGCCGCTCAAAAAACCGTTACTTACTTTGAGCAACAAAATTGTTTACCTGCATTCAAAAAAGAATGGGTTGAGTTTGCTTATCTACACTCGCAAGCACTGCAAGCCACGGTTAAGCGCGTCGATTTGGCCTATGGTGCATTCTTTCAAGGAGTGAGAAAAAGACCCAAGTTCAAGTCAATTCGCGATTACTCCGGATGGTCTTATCCAGCGAAATCTGGCTGGAAGGTCAACAGTAACGGCAAGCACGGAAGCGTCACTTTGAACGATCTAGGCATTACGATTAGGATGCGCGGTCAATCAAAACAATGGGGCATTCCTAGCACCTTGACTATTGTTTACAAACTGGGTACGAATCAATGGTTTGCATCATTTACCGTTGAAGTTTCAACACCAGAAACTAAATTTGGTTCGGATTCGGATTTGAATTACGAATCAATTGTATGTTTTGATTTGGGGACAGAAACAGCGCTAACTCTTTATGATGGGAAAGATTTCACCGAACTAGAAAATCCGCGCTTTACTCAGCGCTGTGAGCAATTAATCAAGCGAAAATCTTCAGATTTGAGGCGTAAGCGCGCGCCTAGTCGGAAAAAGAAAGTTAAAGCTTCAAGGCGTTGGAGGAAGACGAGAAAGCTCTTATCTAGACTGCAAAGGAAGGTAGCTAATCGGCGTCGGGATTGGCAGCATAAGGTGACATCAGAGATTGCTAGTCGTTATGACATCGGTGTCACCGAACAGTTGAATACCAAATCCATGACGCGCAAAGCAAAAAAAGGCAGCAAACGCAAAAAGCAGAAAGCCGGACTCAACAAATCAATTCTTTCTGTTGGGTTTAGTACGCTTAATCAGATGATGGCGTACAAAATTGAACAAAAAGGTGGCTTGATGTTGATACTGCCGACAAAACAAATAAAACCATCACAGCGCTGCCCTAACTGTGGAGTAGTCCATAAAGATTGGGCAGATTTATCAAATCGCTATCATGTTTGTGGTGATTGCGGATTTGAAATTCCTCGCGCTCGAGGTTCTGTGATGGTTTTATATAATGTTGTGACTAATGCACAACCGGGGCTAGGAACTCGCCTCGTAGACTACGGATGTTTTAGCTCTACCAATTCGACGAGTAAGCGCAAGTATACTGGCTCGATGCGGCAACTCAAGCAAGTGAAGAGTCAAAAGCCTAACCGTTCTTCGGATGGGGGAACAGAAACCCCGTCCGTCACCTGCGGCGGGGTAGTTCATCAGTGTTTTATCGCTAATTTTATGGTGATATGAGCGCGAGGGGATTTACAATTTTGCTTTTTTGCCTTATACTTCAAATAATAGAAATATTTATCTAAATTTTATTTGAAAATATTTCTTCCTCATCAAAGTTATGATATCAGAAAAAAAAGAAGCTTGTCAAGCTATTCCTCTATATATTTTGGTGAGAAAGAGGATCGAGATCGACCAGCCAAAAATTTCCCGTAGTCGCTAGGTATATGGTAAAATTTGGCAAAACAAGAAGCGAGCGATCGCTTAGATGACGCGATTGATTGATGACCAGTTTGCCAAGGATGATTTGTCGGCACTATTGATGGAACTATTAATACCTACAGCAACAGCGATCGGGAGTCGTGACGTAAATTAAAATGAGCTATGGGGAATTAGAAGAAACCTTAATGGTTCTGGTATCAAATTTACCAGCGTCTGGGAAAGAATCAGCGTAATTGCTGGAAAAGTTGCTGCAATTATCGGATGATGAGCTGTTAGCTAGACGATCGAATCGGACTCGATAAAAAAGTATTATAGATAAGAAAGCAGATTGTTGGTTTAGCTTGAAGCAACTGTAATTCTAAGGGTTGTAAGGACTAATGCTGAAGCAAGTGAAAAACCCAATTTATTTGGCTGCGGGTGCAGGAATATCGGCTCTGGTGCTGGGAGCTGGTATAGCGCTAGTAAGATGGAATGATGTGCAGCGGCTAGTCCCCCAATTAGCGGTGTTGCAGCAGCTAGACTTAAAGTCACAAGCGCAGGAACAAGAAGAAGATCCTCGCTCGGCTGTTTTGCCATTAGCGACGGTTTCACCGTCACAGAGGGCATCTCAACTAGAAGCGATCGCTGCTTCTAACACCCGTTCGTTAGATCGAAATCGGGCGCGCTATTTGTTGGCAAGTGACTTAATTGCCCAAAAGCAAGGGCAAAAGGCGCTGAAGTTATTAGAAGGATTGGAAAAAGATTACCCGGTTTTGGCGGCTCACGTGGCGATGAAGCGCGCCCAAGCTTATGAAAGTATTTCCGATCGAGCAAAAGCTACGGCAGCTTGGAAAGAATTATTAGAAAAATATCCGGAAAACCTGGCGGCGGCGGAAGCGCTGTTTGTTTTGGGAAGGCAAGATAGTCAACTTTGGGATCGAGCGATCGCATCTTTTCCCAGTCATCCTCGGACAATCCAAATTGCCCGCGAAAGATTAAAGAAAGATCCCAATCAATTATCCCTGTTATTGCTGTTGCTGAAACACGACCAAGATAGCCGCGATATTGGTACGGTTTTAAATCAGCTCACGATTGAACATGGGGCGCAATTAAAACCGGAAGATTGGGAAGCGATCGCAACTCTGCACTGGCAGAGGCGAGAATATGGGCAAGCTGGAAAAGCATATGCTAAAGCACCGGCGACGCCCCGCAACGTTTATCGCGCCGCCAGGGGACAGCAGTTGGGTAACTTTAAAAATGAAGCGATCGCGCTTTATCAGCAGTTAATTCGCGACTTTCCCACGGCTACAGATACTGGTTTGGGATTGTTGCGTTTATCTCGCATATCGCCACAGGAAGATGCGGTAATTTATCTCGATCGGATTATTAAAGAATTTCCCGATCAAGCTGGTGCCGCACTGTTAGATAAAGCCAAAATTCTAGACCAACTCAAAAGTACCAAATCTGCCTCCCAGGCGCGTCAATTAGCCCTAAAAAAATACGGCAATTCCGACGAAGTTGCCCAATTTCGTTGGGAAGCAGCGCGCCAGCGCGCCAAAGCCGGAGATTTTTTAGGCGCTTGGCAATGGGCGCAGCCAATTACTAAAGAACATCCTGAAAGCGAATTAGCACCAGAAGCAGCTTTTTGGGTAGGCAAATGGGCGGCTAAATTGGGGCGTGCCGCAGAAGCCAAAACTTCTTATGAATACGTCATCAGCCGCTATCCGGAATCATACTATGCATGGCGGTCGGCTGGCGAATTGGGTTGGAATGTCGGGACGTTTACCACAGTACGCGAGTTAATTCCCCAAGTCGTGCGCCCAGAGGAGAAACCCTTGTTGCCAGCAGGTTCTGATGCAGTGAAAGAACTGTATAAATTAGCGCAGAAAAAAGATGCGCGATCGCTCTGGCAAGCCGAATTTAGCAATTACATTCAACCCACCATCGCCGAACAATTTACCGACGGCGTATTGCTGTTAGGAGTCGGGCAAAATATTCAAGGACTTACACAGCTTGAAAGTTTGGGATGGTGGCGCGATACGGAGGAAGAAGAAGCTCAATTAGCAGAACTGAAAAAACAAGCCGCCTACTGGCAAGCCCTTTACCCATTCCCCTATCTAGAATTGGTTGAAAGTTGGTCGATAAAACGGCAACTTAACCCCTTGTTAGTCATATCCCTTATCCGACAAGAATCGCGATTTGAAACCACCATCCGTTCGGTTGCCAATGCGATTGGGTTAATGCAAGTGCTGCCTTCTACCGCTGAATGGATAGCCCCACAAATTAACCTAAAAAATTATTCCCTCGAAAATCCCAATGACAATATTAATCTCGGCACTTGGTATCTCGCTCACACCCACGAAACCTACAACAATAATTCGCTTTTAGCCGTCGCCAGTTACAATGCTGGCCCCGGAAACGTATCGAATTGGATACAAAAATACGGCTTAAACGATCCCGATGAATTTGTCGAAGACATTCCTTTCCCAGAAACCCAAGGTTATGTCAAGCACGTGTTTGGCAACTACTGGAACTACATGCGATTTTACAATCCAGAAATCGCTCAAAAATTAGAACAGTTGCCGCCAACAAAGCAATAAATCATACCCATTCGGTTAGCCAAACTAATTGCTAACGGCTAAGCAATTAGCAATTAGCAATTAGCAACTCAATTCATCTCCTTCTGGTCGATTAAATTCTCACAATCATTCCAATCAGTTTTTAAGGCAGCCACAGAGGCTTGAAACTCCGAGTTATAGGGGCTATGACAAACCAAAAAAACCCGATAAAGATTCAACCCCAAGTCGATAAATTCTCCCATAGCAGGGACTCTATTAACTTCAAGCACTTGTTGTTTAGAGGGGTTGCTAGAGTCTTCTTTGAGATATAAGCAGATCCTAATCATTGTTTTTTGCCTTGATCGATTATCTGTATTGGTTTTGGATAGTAGATGACCTCTTAATTTCATCAGCATTGGCTGATTGACAATCGGAAAAATGACCGACTACCTAGCTAAATGCCAGCATGTCTGCGAAGTTATCTCAAAGGAGTAGCTTCAATTCAGAGAGAGTAGATTTCGGTTAATTGTTACAAAACTTTAAGGAACTCTGTAAGAAACCCGGTTTTTCTAACAATACCTTCGCCAAAATCCGACACCCTAAAGGGTGTCGCTATACAAACCAAGGCTGCCTTCGCAGCCTGTAAGAATTTCAGCCTGCCTTCGCAGGCTTTGTTTGTGTAGCCACACCCTTTAGGGTGTAGGCGTTGCGGAAAATTGGCGAAGGTACGATCTAAAAAACCGCATTTCTGGGGTTTGATAACAACCGCACTGGATTAATTACCGCTTTTTCCTCTAGTCCCTTCTAGCCGCTAGCTATAAAGGCAAAAGCTACGTTGCGACTGGGCAGCGATACAATAATTCAAAGAATCTCGGATAAACGCAAACCCATGACGCCTCTGGATCTAGTAGAATCCTCAACTGAGCAAGGCTTAGCAAACCCAGCAATAGATGAACTCGACGATCTGCCCGATGATGTCGAGATGTCCCTATTCGACCACTTGGAGGAATTGCGGCAGCGGATATTCTATTCTTTAATTGCGTTAGTAATTGGCGCAGTTGGGTGTTTTCTGTTTGTCAAACCCTTGGTTAAACTCCTAGAAGCACCCGCACGGGGCATCAAGTTTTTGCAATTAGCGCCTGGAGAGTTCTTTTTTGTCTCGCTGAAAGTAGCGGGATACAGCGGCTTATTAGTGGCAATTCCGGTTATTTTATACCAAATTATCCAGTTTATTCTCCCCGGATTAACCAGGCGGGAACGAAGGTTAATTTTACCCGTGGTTGCGGGATCTACGGTTTTGTTTTTAGCTGGATTGGTATTTGCTTATTTACTGCTAATTCCAGCGGCGGTTAATTTTTTCATGAATTACGGGGAAGATGTTGTAGAGCAGTTATGGTCAATTGACCGATATTTTGAATTTGTTTTGTTGCTTTTGTTGAGTACGGGGTTAGCGTTTCAAGTTCCAGTTATTCAAATTTTATTGGGTTTGTTGGGGATTGTATCTGCTGGACAAATGCTGTCTGTTTGGCGCTACGTTTTATTAGGATCGGCGGTTTTAGGAGCAGTTTTAACGCCTTCTACCGATCCGATAACGCAAACGCTTTTAGCAGGCGCGGTGGTGGGTTTATACTTCGGCGGTATCGCTATGGTGGCGCTGTTGGGAAACTCGCAGGGATGGGGGAGGTTAATTAGAGCGATCGCCAGTCCATTTGCCAAAGCCCCCCAAACCCAGGAAAATAGCCAAATTCCGGTGAGTGCGATCGCACAAGAATCTTCCGAAACGGTTACAGAAGCTGCCGACATAGAAATTGCAGAAACCCCAACCATAGAAGAAGAAATGAGCCAAAACGGCGCTTCTGCTGTAGAAGATTTGAGCGAAATAGAAGTAGAAAATCAAATGATTCCAGTTGAGCATACGGATAGCGAAAATCAGATCCAAGCGGATGAACCAGAAACAGAACCCATTCAATTAGAAGCAACCGAACCACCCGGAGAAAATCAACTGACAACAGAAGAAGAATCTCTACTCCCGCCACCAGTAGAGGAACAAATAGCCCCAGAAATGTTGCCCCAGCGCTTTCTTTCTAAAGTGACTGGCGCTTTATTTACGCTCCTAGATTTGTGGTGCGAAGAGCGGGGCGAAGTCGCTATTAAACGGGCAATAAATATCAAAAGACCGAGTGGAGATTGGACACAAGTGCCAGATTTGTGTTACGTATCTTACGAACGTTTACCAGCAGGTTGGATGGAGGATCAAGCTTGCCCAACTGCTCCCGAATTGGTCATTGATATGATTTCAGCCAAACAAAGCTTTGGCGAATTGGTAGAGAAAACCACTGAGTATTTAGAAGCTGGAGTGTTAAGGGTTTGGTTGGTTGATTGTCAAGCGAGAAGTATAACTGTGTTTTATTCAGATGCTCGCCCTCGGACTTACAGGGGAGAAATGGAACTGATCGATCCGTTATTTGATGGATTGGAGTTAATTCCTGAGTTACTTTTTAGACAAGCTCGTTTGCCTAACGCGAATTAAATAAGGAGTTGAAATAAATTTCAGACTGTAGGGACACGGCATTTCACCATTTTTGTAGAAATCAAAAGTTATCGATGCCTTGCCCCTACAACATTTTTACCGACGACCTTGGCGCGCGCAAGCGTAATTTGCTGCGTGTCTTGCGGATGAACGAGTACGATTAAGGTTTTCTAACCTGCCGTAATTATCTTGGTTAATTTCGACAATGATTCTGTTGTTTCTATCTAGGGCGATGACGCGACGAAAACGGGTAATTTTGGTGCGACAATCAACGGAACTGTAGATCATAAATCCGTAGACTGGAACTCTAGAAGTAGCACCAAAACTATAAACTTGAAGTGGTTGCGATCGCGTGAAAACAGCCTGCTGCCAATAAAAACGCGATCGCCCTCTACCTTGTATCGAAGCAGCATCGATATAAATGGCTGTATCGCTGTCGCTGATCAGTCTAACCCATCGCTGCACCGCATCCGCCGAACTAAAAATGGCTCCGGTTACTAGCGGGATAACAATAGCAGTTGTAGGTAACAACTTCAAGACGGTTTTACTTAACGACATTTTGCTTGCATCTCCTCATACCAAGTCAATTTTAGGGGTCAATAAACGGAATTAGAACTGGCGCAAAGAAACCGCGTTTCTCGGAAAAATCGTCGATTTTAAACTAGAGATCTACCAAGAAACCCGGTTTCTGGTCAATGCGATCGCGCAAAGAAACCGCGTTTCTCGGAAAAATCGTCGATTTTAAACTAGAGATCTAC
>ERZ1066132.303-NODE-303-length-16796-cov-9.889493_pt1 | contig 16796 bp, 18 predicted proteins | sample MGYA00382779_ERZ1066132 | MGnify/ENA primary metagenome ERZ1066132 (study PRJEB33369, sample SAMEA5778362) | biofilm metagenome | biome: Industrial cooling water; feature: Water cooling tower basin; material: Biofilm | place: United Arab Emirates | collected...
TCGGAAATGTTTACTCCGGATACGTCTCCGGCCGGCAGGCCAGCGATCTCCAGGGGTTTCCCGTTCTCATAAATTTTTACCTCCGTACGGGCATCGTTGTTGATGGCCACCACGCGGTACTTACCGGTGCGCGACTGGTAGGCAAACATGATGTCCCACGGGGCTTCTTCTACTTTGGCTTTGGCTCCGTTGGCAATATCGTAGCTGGCCAGGTAGGCAAATTCGCTGCCTTCATCTGTGAGGAAGTACAGCGTTTTGCCATCGAGGCTGAAGTATTGCGGGGTGAACGACATGTCGCCTTCGTGTTGCGAAATATGTTTCATTTGCTTGCTCTGCGTATCGAGCAGGTACATGTCGTTGTTGTTGGTGGTAATGGCCTTAGTGAGCGCAATGTAGCGGCCGTCATTGGAGATTGCAGCCGGATCATATCCCTCCTTGTTCTGGTAGATCATGGAAGATGCAAACACATTACCCTCCTTGGGGGCCGCAGACACATCCACTTTATAAAGATCAAAAAACTGTTTATCGCGGCTGTTTGAAGAATAGTACATCAGCTTCTTATCGTAGCTCCAGCCATAGAAGTTTGCCTTAGCCGTGGAGTCGGAAATCAGGTCAACGGTGGAGCCATCGGCATCGCGCACAAAAATGTGGTCGATTTCATTGCCGCCTTTGTCCATCGTATATACTACGCGGTCATCGGCCGGAAAATAGGAAGCCGGAAAAACCGATTCCCCGGTTGACGAGGTGAGCTGCCTTTTCTCCATCGTCTTCAGGTCCAGCTCAAAGGCATTAAAGATACCCGTTTCATTGGAACCCAGAAGAAGTTTAGACTCATCGGGTGAAAACCCCGCGCTGAAGATATTTTTCACATCCATGAATTGCTGGATGGTGTACTGTTTGGGGGGCTGTTCTGTTTCGGGTGTTTGGCAGGCTATGACAAGCGCAACCAGGGTCGTGGCAAGCAGGATTTTGTTCATGACATTTTTTGTTTGGCGAAAGCGAAGATACGGCAGTTTTTTGATGATTGCTGTGCGTTCTTTTTTGGAATTTCAATACTGTTACCTTGCGTGAAGCCCTTGGCGCCAGCAGCAGAAAAAAGAAAAAATTCATTCACCATGACAAACGAACAAGTTGCATCATTACTTGAACGTATTGAAAAGCTCACCACCCAACACAAACCCTTGTTTGGGCTCATGGACGTAAGTCAAATGGTTTGCCATTGCACCGATCAAATCCGAGTGGCTCTGGGCACCAAAATCCTACCGGAGCAAGCGGGCGTTGACCCTGAAAAAATAATAGCACTGGCTAAGGCAGGCAAGCAGGTGCCAACGCCAAAAGGTCTTGGACAAAGAGAAGGCGAAGGAACTTACCCAACGCTGTTGGCAGCAGACAAAGAGACGCTAAAACAACATTTGATTCGGTTCGCTCGCCTGCCAACGGATTTTCAACTCGCGGCACACCCCTACTTTGGATCAATCGACCGGGCACGATGGAATTCTTTGGTGGTTTATCACCTCAATCACCACCTGACGCAATTCGGTGTTTGACAAATTACCTGACAAACAAAGTAATCCAAATAAACCTCTCGCCTTTTTTACCGACTACGTGCAAGGGATAGTAGCGGAAATCCCACGCGTTTCGCGTGGATTGCAGCGAATAGCCCGGCCCGGGCGCGCCGGTGGTGGGCGGGCAGGGTGCACCCCAACTACTGCACAAATAAACCCGCGCGCAGCAGTTGGTACACCTGATCGAGCTTCGCCTTTTTCTGCGCCACACGTTTTTCGCGAATGGCGTTTGATGCTACGCGTGTGCGGAGTGCAAGCGCAAGGTCGTGCCAATCGCCAATTTTATCTTCCAGCTCTGCTGCTGCCTGCATATTAAAACGCGTATGAAGGCATGTGTGCAGCGCGTTGGATACCTCTGCGCTATAGATTAACTCTTTGAGCAGTTTGCGGCTGCGGTGCAATTGGTGCGTGAAGAGCAAAGGCGTGATGCGCTTTTTAATGCGCGCCGCCAGCCGGTTGCCATACGCGGCCACGCCGGGCAATTTAACGGAGGACCATTGGTGCGCGATGTGCGGGGCCGCCAGCACCAGTTGCTGTTTGCTGCGGGGCAGTTGTTTCAGGAAAATGCGCAGGAGTTTTTTCTCGCGTGCGTCGGGTGGGGCGGCTGTACCCTGCATGCGGTAGCGGTTTACCTGGTGCCCGCGAATTTTGCCTGCGCCGTTGAATAACTGCACGTACGGAAGAAACAGGCGTGCCGACTGTGGTGGCCCGTAATGCTTCATGAGCTTACGCAGAAACCGGATGCGCTTGAGTTGCACGCGCAGGTGGTGCAACCCCTCGGCCGATGGTGTTTCGCGCAGGTGCGCACACAGCCGCACAACTTCAGCATGTACGTGTTGAAAATAGTTTTTTACAGCCGTGCGCATGAGAGCCATTGGGCGTAGGAAGAATGACCCAAACCTATTGCTTTTTGCCGGGGGCGAAAATGACGTCCGTCAGTAAAATCGCCCCGGTGATGCGATTCGCCATTCCGTTTGTGCCAAATCTATTGCCGCTCGCGCCGCACTGCCTGTTTGCCGGGGCCACATGGATGGGGAATTTACAGTTGTGCCTGTTGAAAGCCGGAAAATACCGCCCGGCAACGTGCGGCCCGGGTTGATCCATCGCATTTTTTAAATTGCTAATCGAAACGATTGATGCATCCTGGAACGACATTTTTTAAACTGGCCAACTGGACTTTTGGTGGGATTGTAGCGCTGATTGGGCTGATCAACACGTTTTGGGGCAACGACCCGGGATTTGGTTTGTTTTTACTGCTGTTGGCGCTGCTCTACTTCCCTCCGATTGCCAACCAGCTTCGCCTGCGCGTGGGCATTTCTGTGCATTGGGTGGTTAAAGTGGGGCTAGGCATTTTGATCTTGTGGGCTGCGTTGGGTGTGGGCGAGTTATTCGCGAAAATTAATCTCATGCGTGCAGGTTAACGCCCGTGCGCTATGGCGGGAAGAGCCGCCTACCGCAGCAACTGCTTGAACTCACGCTCGAGCACAGGGTTACTCGGGGCGTAGGCCTCGGGCGCCAGCGTTTCGCCTTGCTTGCCAATCCACACAAAGTGCGGCACGTCTTTTACCTGAAATTCACGCGCGGCTGCGCAACGGGCGCCCAGCCGGTAGTGGATGATGCCATCGGCAAAGAGATTGTACTTTGCCATTGCCGCCCGCCAGCGCGCTTCGTCTTCTTCCACCGAGAGCAAAACAAAAACAATTTTATTGCGGTACACCCGCTGTAACCGTTTAAATAATTCCAGCTCCACCAGGTACGGAAAGCAATCGCTCGACCAAAAACCGAGATACATCAACTGCCGCCCGCGGCTGTACGTGCGCAACCACTCCAATTTCTTTTCGCCCTCCACTCCGCCATCGGATACGTGGAACTCATACTGTTGGTAGAGATCGAATTGTTGCGTCAACGACTTTCCGCCACCCAGGTCGTTGATGATTTCATCTTCCAACGGTGTGGTTTTTAACACCGTGTTGTTGTTCCAGAAAACAGAGTCGTACGGAATTTTGAGTAGTTCTGCTTTGGTTGGCTCCCGGCCTGAAAATCTCTCTTCTGCGCGTTGGCGAATCTCTACCGACATCAACTCGATGTGAAACATGTGTGCACTGCCGTCCGCCGTGTGGGTAACGCCTTCGCGAATGAAATGGTAGGGGTAGTATTTGGAATCGAATTTGCGATAGAATGCGATTGAACGGACTTCATTGAGTCCCTCCGTTTTGATGTCTTCTGCCTTTACAATCGCAAAACTATCCATGGTGATGTAGAGTATGCCGCGCGCACCGGGTAATTGCTTAAAGCCGGTGGTGGTGAGTACAGAATCTGTTTTGTATTGGTAGCTGATTTCGTACACCTGCTGGCCATCGTAGTTGGTAACGCCATTAAAGATAAAGGTGTAATCTTCTCCGTCCATTTTAAGGTTACTTACATCCGTGTAAAACGAAATGTGATTCAGCTTTTCGCGGGTTTGATAGCCGCACACGTCTGCCTGCAGAATGTACCGGATGGAAATCGGTTCGTGGCCTTGTGCCATCACCGTCTTGTCTAGGCTTCTGCGAAGTTGCGTTACGCGAATCGCGTCGCGCACACCGGCAGCGGCCTGCAGGGCGCGGTAGCCCTGTTCTTTCCAAACGTCTACCGAAGCTTCAATAAGGCGGCCGTACTCGTCATCATCTTTGTTGTAGTGGCGATAGAAGAACCTTTGTAAAAAAGGCTGCGTAGCATAGTTGTCGTTTATCGCGCTGAAGGCTTTTCGTACAATTTTTCGAGCGTTTAGCTCACGTTGGAAGATCACTACCTCGGCCAGTTGCGTCGCCACTGGGGCGAGCTCCACCCGTTGCAGTTGATCCACCGACCGGATCACCACGGATTCGTAGCCGATACAAGTAATTTTAATGACCACCCCCGGCTCTACAGCCAACGAAAACTGGCCGTTGAGATTGGTGCTGGTACCACGGGAGGTACCCACAATGCCAATGGAAGCAAACGGAACCGGTTCGCCCGTTTCTTTATCCACTACCTTTCCATCTACGCGCTGCTGCGCAAACGCCGGTATTGCAAACGCCACCCACAAAATCAGCCATCTATACATTGCAAACATTGCTGGCCAAAGGTATTATCGAAACGTTACTTGTAAAAGACCGTTTTGCTAACGTGCGTGGAAAGAAAAAATTCAAGACGCATGTAAGGCGTGGCGGACTTCATTAAACAACAATCCGCTGCCACCCCCGTAGTGACGAATTATTTTTATGGCCGGGTTGCGGGCAGAAAATTCCTTACGCAAAACCGCCTCAGCGTTTTCTTCCACACCACCGCCAATGAGTACCAGATCAAACGGCTGAGCCGCGAACAACCGTTGGGCCTCCTCGTCCGTCAGGGCGCCTGCGGCTTGCCAGCCCGGCTGGCTGTGAAGCAGGCGCAGCACAGTGTCCATGATTTGGGCATGGCGACCAATAACCAGTATCCGGAGATTATCCATTCCAAATTCCCACACGCTGATGAACATACTGCGGTGCTGCCAACTCAGCTACAATAAACGCGCCCAGGTTACCGCCCGAAACCTGCTGAGGGCCGCCGGGCATCGTTGCTGCTTGGTGCAAATACCTTCCGTTTGCAGGCTGGGGCAAAATGACTGGCGGGCAAACGAGTGTCCATGCGAGCGGACTAGCTTGTAACGTTTGCCACACCACGCGGTGCTCTTCTGATATGGGCTGATACACCGACGGAAACCACGGCTGTTGGTAGTTGAGGCTGCTTTCTGTAGCCTGCAAAATGCCAAAAGCTGCCAGCGCAATCAGGCGGTTCACGCCGCATTGCTGCAGGGTGCGAACGATGTGTACCATCCCGCGCGACTGCGTGTGGGTTTGGATGATCAAGCCTTCGGAGATCGTAGATACAATCGCATCGGCTCCTGCAATAACCGGCTCAATTGATTCGGGTTGTAGCACATTCCCGGCTACAACGTGCAACCCTGGGCGGGCGGCCACACGCTCGGGCGTACGAACCACCGCGGTAACCTCGTGGCCCGCGGCAAGTAGTTCAGCCAGTATGTAACGGCCGGCATTTCCGGTTGCCCCAAAAAGCGTAATCTTCATGTGCTTTCGCATTGTTTGCCAAAGATCGGTAAGGATGAGCAAACCCTTCTGCCCGGCATGGCAGCTTCGGGCGTTACCTTAATTCATCGGCACATCCATCAGGAGCAACTCAGTATCTGCGGTAGCTTTCACCGTTAGGGTATCTACATTCCAGCTTCCCAGTCCATCGCGCATGCGCAGCGGCTGCCCGTTAACAACTGCCTCCCCGCGAATCATAAACGCATAAACCCCATTGCCCTTTTGGCGAACAGCATAGCTGGTTTCGAAACCTGCCTGCAAATTCCCTAACGAAAACCAGGCATCCTGATTTATGCCCACGCCTTCGCCTGCTGCCAAAGGACTAACTACAGTTTGAAACCGGTTCAGGCGCGCTTCGGGCAAAAAGGTTTTCTGATCGTACCGAGGCTGAATATCGCGCTGCTTGGGGAATACCCAAATCTGCAGGAAGTTCACTTTTTTGTCTGCATGGTGATTGTACTCGCTATGGTAAATGCCAGTGCCAGCACTCATGATCTGCACATCGTTCTGGCGAATCACCGCGCGGTTACCCATGCTGTCTTTGTGTTCCAGGTCGCCCACCAGCGGAATGGAGATGATCTCCATGTTGTCGTGCGGATGGGTGCCAAAGCCCTTGCCGCCATCTACCCAGTCATCGTTCAGCACACGCAACACGCCAAAGTGCATGCGGGCGGGATCGTAGTAGTGCGCAAAACTAAAGGTATGGTGCGAGTCGAGCCAGCCGTGGTTGGCGTGGCCGCGGGTCTCGGCTTGGTGTAAAACGGTATTCATGGTTTTTGTCTGTACGCTTGGCAAATGATTGAACCCCACCTGCGGAATCCCCGCGTCAGCGCGGGCCCAGCCGGTTGCGCCGGCGGCGGTAACCCACCCGAGGTTTCTCAGAAAACTTTTTCGGTTCATCAGTGGAATAACGCGGGAGCAGCAGACAAAGTTACATACAATTGTTGTAAATACAACAATTGACATAAAAAGTGTCTGGGTTGAATGCTGCCGGAGCAATGGATCGATTATTCGGAAATGGGCTCGCCCGCGCGGAGTTGGCGTGCCCAGGTGGCCACGGCGCGTGCCTGTTCAGGTGTAAGCCGGGCTTCGTGATGCACCCAGAGATAGCTATCGAGTGGCATCCAGCCATCGGTAACCGCTTCCTCTACCTCCTCTAGTTTGTGATTGGCTTTTTTGGCTGCATAGGTGCCAAACTCTGAGAAGTTCAGGTGTTTTTTGCCGTCTTCAATGTGGCTGCTCAGCCACCAGCCCACAGGCTGAATATGTGCGTACCAGGGGTAGCGCGTGTTGTTGCTGTGGCAATCGTAGCAGGATTGCACCAAAATACCTTTGACTTCCGCCGGTACGGTGTATACCTGCGTAATATCGGTGGCGGCCACTTCCGGGTTTTGGTTCGCTGTCGGACGGATAAACTGAATCCCAATCACCAGTGCCCCCAGGGCGTAAAGAAGTTTGCGCATCATACCCGCCGGGTTTTGTGCAATGAAGGTAAGAAATAACAAGGAATGTCTACATTTGTAAAACGATTGTCAGGTGGTTCGCAAATTTTTTCCCCTGGATAAAAACTATCTGCTGGAGCGCGTGCAACTCCAGGAAGAACATGCGCTGTTGGCCCAACTCATGGGCATCATCAAAAAGCAATATGTGTGGCGTTACAATCCCCTTGGCCTTGCAGACGTACTCACTGAACAGGTCATCAATTACCCGAATACCGACCTTTCGCGGCTGCATCCCTTCTATCTCAACCTGGCAGGCGTTTACCGTTTTAAGTTCGGCCAAAACCAACTCGAGTTTTTGTGGGACGGAACGGACCACACCGAACAATACCAGCGCGAATGGACCGCCTTTTTCCTGAAGATGGTTGGGCAATTCAGCCAACAAGAACTTTTTCTGCGGGCGGTGTTAGACCTCACGGTTTTCCTTCCATCGGCTCCGCCCCCGGAACTGGTAGAAAACCGGATGAATCACTTTCTCACCCAGGCGTTCGAGCTCAAAATCCACAAAAAAGGAATTCAGGCCGCGCGGGTAGCCTAAACGCTTTTTCGCGTTCCCTACTTTTAACTATCTTTCCTAACGGCTTTAACACTCCGGCTATGAATCCGCGTCAAATCTTCGTTGTTAGTTCCATCGCCATCACTGCCCTGCTCGTTGTCTGGGCGTTTTTCTGGATTGATGTACTCCTGCTTTTTTTAATTGTAGTGCCCGTAATTTACATGGGCGTGGAAGACATGATTCAAACACGCCAATCCATTCGCAGAAACTTTCCTGTTGTGGGCCGGTTACGGTACGTGTTTGAAGACCTGCGCCCTAAAATTCAGCAGTATTTTGTAGAGAGCGATACGGATGGTGCCCCCATCAACCGTAACGATCGATCGGTGATTTATCAGCGGGCAAAAAAGCAAATTGATACCATCCCCTTCGGCACGCAACTCGATGTATATGCGGAGGGTTACGAATGGATTACCCACTCCATCGCACCGTTGGATTTCCATAAGATGGACCACCACCCGCGCATTTCGTTTGGCGGCAGGGACTGTACACAGCCCTATGCCATGAGCGTGCTGAACGTTTCGGCCATGAGCTTTGGCTCGCTCAGCAAAAATGCGGTGCTGGCGCTGAATGGCGGAGCAAAAATGGGCGGCTTCGCCCACAACACCGGCGAGGGTGGGCTTAGCCCCTACCACCTTGAGCCCGGAGGCGATATCATCTGGCAGATTGGCACCGGTTACTTCGGTGCGCGCGATGCAGAAGGGCGCTTCAACGATGAAGCATTCACCGCTAACGCCACGAAGCCGAACGTAAAAATGGTTGAAATCAAACTTTCGCAAGGCGCAAAACCGGGCCACGGCGGTATTTTACCCGCCGCAAAAAATACACCTGAAATTGCGGCCATTCGGCTGGTAAAACCCGGCACAACAGTTTTTTCGCCACCTTTTCATAGTGCCTTCTCCACCCCGTTAGAATTGATTCAGTTCGTTGCTAAACTCCGTAAGCTCTCGGGCGGAAAGCCGGTGGGCTTTAAGCTTTGCATTGGGCGGAAGAGCGAGTTCATGTCCATCTGCAAAGCCATGGTACAGCTCAATACGTATCCCGATTTTATTACCATTGACGGGGGCGAAGGCGGAACGGGTGCAGCCCCTCCGGAATTCACCAACTTTGTAGGAATGCCCTTGTTGGATGCCCTTGCTTTCGCGGATAATGCACTTCGCGGATTTGGTATCCGCAACGAAATGCGTTTAATCGCATCGGGAAAAATCCTTACCGGCTTCCACATGATCCGGGCCATGGCGTTGGGCGCAGATACGTGCAGCAGTGCCCGTGCCATGATGATGGCGCTGGGCTGCATTCAGGCGCTGGAGTGCAACCGCAATACCTGCCCCACGGGCGTGGCCACCCAACGGCCCGACCTGATGAAGGGGTTGGTGGTAGACGATAAACAAGTGCGTGTAGCCAACTATCATAAAAACACGGTAGAGAGTTTTGTAGAGTTGATTTCGTCTTGTGGCATCGCCCATCCGGAAGAGATCAACCGCAGCCACGTGTATCGCAGGGTGTTCATGAACATGGTAAAAACGTACGAAGAAATCTATCCTACCATCCCGGACGGATGCCTGTTGAATGGAGCCGATGCGCCCCTTGATTACGAGGACTACCTCAAGCGTGCATCTGCCGAGCGTTTTGAAGTTCCCGCTTAAGTTTTGCTGCGTGCTTTGCGCGATTCTATTTCCAGGCCTACCAGCCGGGTAATCATGATGGCGGGAAAGAGCATGCCCAAAATTCCCTGCAACATTACCAGCGATTTGGCCGCCGGGTGCAGCGGGGTGATGTCGCCATAGCCCAGTGTGGTGAGTGTAACAAAACTGAAATACAGGAACCGCGAGAAAAACACCTCGCGCTCGGCCAGGCCTGCGCTAAACGCAAAGGCATTTTCACGCAACAGGAAAATCAATTGATATACATCCGCGAAAGCGAGACCAATGAGCATATACACCGCCACGGCACCCGTAATGCGATAGGGCGTAATAAAACCTTCTTTAAACACCTGCCGCATAACAATCAGGGCCAGCAAGATCAGAAAGAAAATGGTGGAAGCTAAATCTGCGATGCGCAGCAGCATGGTGGGCTGCACCAGCACCAGCCACCGCAGTGCAAAGGCCCCGATGGCCGAAATCACCATCAGCACCTTTACGGAATACCGCGGTGATACGGCAAACACCCCGGAGATGAGAATTAAGGTAAAGGCAACATCGCTAACCACCAGTTCCCACACGCCCTCGGAGCTAAATGGCAAGAGCACAAAAATATTCAGCACCAGATAGAGCAAGAGCGCAGTTAAGCTGCGGTCTTCCGTCCAGAAGTCGGTGTTGATTTGGATGAGTCGCTTCATGGCTAGCGTTTGATGAAGAAATGGGTGAAGCCCTTGCATTCGCCCGTTTGCACGGCTACCGAACGCACTTCGGCTCCCGGCGAGCCTTTATGGCACCAGCGCACCAATTTCGAAAGCTGCTCGGTGGCGCCCTCAGCCTCAATCGTTACGCTGCCATCTTGCTCGTTATGAATGGTGCCAAAGACACCCAACTCTTCGGCTTTTTCCTTGGCATGAGCGCGGTAATACACCCCTTGCACATGGCCGGTTATCCGGATGATCCAATGTTCTTTCATAGCCTGTGGCGATCGTACCCAAGATAAACGCGCACAGGGATTTCCTGTATGATGGACGTCAGTTTCGAAGTAAAATTTTCTCAGGTACGAGAATGGCGTTCGGGAACAGGCGTTTCAGGCGCACAAGATCCTTCTGTGCTTCCAGCCGGGTAAAGTAGGCGCCCACCTTTACGCGAAATTTCGGGGCTTGAAACTGAAGGTCGGCCCGCAAATCGGTAGCTTCCTCGGCCATGCGCTTTTTTGCCAGGTTGGCTTCCTCGCGATTCTGGCCGGAGTAAATCTGAATGGTGTACCCATCGATGAATTTCCGCAGCTGGTTGATCTTATCGATGCTGTCCAGCACGGCATCCACTTTTGTGTTTACGGTGAGTTGGGCAGGTACAACGGGCACCTGCAGCGGGGCCACTGTTTGCCGGGCCGTATCGGGGACTGACTTCGGGCGGTATTTACTTAGGTCTTCCGTATAGGCTTTGTTGCGCTGCGCCCAGCCCACGGCCGAGAGGCCGATGAATCCCGCAAAAAACACCCATTTCCACATCGCCCTACTTCATTCAAATTTCACACCAAGTTAGTCAATCACCACGCAACGCCCGGCCAGAATATCGTCTTCCACCTTTTTGTATTTCACATCTTTCAAAACCCGGCCATCGGCATACTGCACCGAAATCTTATCGTTGCGGTTGGCTACTTTCTCGGATTTGGTGGGCATTACTTTCTGCTCCGCCTGAGGCGCTGCGGGTGCCGGTGCACCGTTGCTGCCGCCAGAAAGTAAGGAGCGCGACTCGTCTTTCTGCTCGCGCAGGCGCACCCGGCTGCGCGGTGCACGTGCCTCTTGCACCTGGTCAGGCTCCTGCACGGGGATATCTGCCTTCAGTAAGAACGAAATCGTCTCTTCATTAATCCGACCGATTAGTCGCTTGAACGCCTCAAAGCCCTCAAACTTGTAGATCAGGAGCGGGTCTTTTTGCTCGTACACCGCGTTCTGCACCGACTGTTTCAAGTCGTCCATATCGCGGAGGTGCTCCTTCCACGTCTGATCGATGATCGCGAGGGTAATCATCTTTTCCATGGCTTTCACCAGCTCTGTGTTGTTGGTGTCCACGCACTTTTTGAGGTTCGCTCCAACGCCAATTTGCTTTTTGCCATCCGTAAACGGAACGAGGATATCCTGCAGGGTAGCCCCACGGGTTTTATAAATATCTCGAATGACGGGCAGCGCCTTCTCGCAAATCATTTTGTTTTTGTGATGGTAATGATCCAGCGCCTGCTGATACAGTTTTTCCGTGAGTGTGTTCACGTCCGTTTTGGCTAGCTCATCCGCAGAAAGCTGGAAGTCGAAGCCGAGCGTGCCCAGCAGCGAAAGCCGGAAACTCTCTACGTTTTCTCCGTTCTTGGCATTTTGAATCAGATCTTCGCAGGTATCGTAGAGCATGGTAAGAATATCCAGCTCCAGACGTTCGCCAAACAACGCGTTCCTCCTGCGTTTATAAATCACCTCGCGCTGCGAGTTCATCACGTTATCGTACTCCAGCAGGCGTTTACGAATGCCGAAGTTATTTTCCTCCACCTTTTTCTGCGCGCGTTCGATGGAGCTGGTAACCATGCTGTGTTGAATCACTTCGCCTTCCTTGAGCCCGAGGCGATCCATGAACCGGGCAATGCGCTCGGGCATGAACATGCGCATGAGGTTGTCTTCCAGCGACACATAAAACTGGGTAGAGCCCGGATCGCCCTGGCGACCTGAGCGACCGCGCAACTGGCGGTCTACCCGGCGTGATTCGTGGCGCTCGGTGCCGATAATCGCCAATCCACCCGCAGCTCGCGACTCAGGCGTGAGCTTAATGTCCGTTCCGCGGCCGGCCATGTTGGTAGCAATCGTTACCGTTCCCGGCTTCCCGGCTTCGGCCACAATTTCTGCCTCGCGTTGGTGCTGTTTGGCGTTCAGTACGTTGTGTTTAATCTTCTTGAGTTGCAACAGGCGGCTGAGCAATTCCGAAATTTCTACGGATGTGGTTCCCACCAGCACCGGGCGGCCTTCGCCCGTTAACTTCACAATCTCCTCTACCACTGCGGTAAACTTTTCGCGCATGGTTTTATACACCAGATCATCGCGGTCTTGCCGAATGGCTTTCCTGTGCGTAGGTATCGTTACCACATCTAACTTGTAGATGTCCCAGAATTCGCCTGCTTCTGTTACGGCGGTACCCGTCATGCCCGCCAGCTTGTGGTACATGCGGAAGTAATTCTGTAACGTAATGGTTGCGTACGTTTGCGTGGCATCTTCCACCTTTACGTTTTCTTTGGCTTCAATGGCTTGGTGCAGGCCATCGGAATACCTGCGGCCCTCCAGCACGCGGCCGGTTTGCTCATCCACAATTTTTACTTTTCCGTCTACAATGATGTATTCGGTATCGCGCTCAAAAAGGGTGTACGCCTTCAGCAGCTGGTTTACGCTGTGGATGCGCTGGGCTTTGGTGGAGTAATCGCGAATAAGTTCTTCTTTTTTCTGGAAGCGTACGTCATCGGGCAGACTTGCATCGCGTTCGATTTTGCCGAGTTCCACACCAATCTCCGGAAGGATAAAAAACCGCGGGTCTTCGCCCTCGCCGGTAATCAGATCAATGCCTTTATCAGTAAGATCTACGCTGTTGTCTTTTTCTTCAATCACAAACAACAGCGGCTCATCGGCCTTGGGCATCTCTTTCTTATTGTCTTGCAAATAGAAGTTTTCCGTTTTCTGCAAGATTTGCTTCATGCCGGTTTCGCTCAGCAGCTTGATCAGCGGCTTGTACTTGGGCATGGCCCGGTGCGCACGGAACAATGCAAGGCCTCCGTCTTTCTCGTTGCCTTCGGCAATTAGCTTTTTGGCGTCGTTAATGTATTGGTTGATCAGCTTTTTCTGGGCTTCCACCAACTTATGGATGCGTGGTTTGAGGTCATAAAACTCGTGCTCATCCCCCCGCGGCACCGGCCCGGAGATGATGAGTGGCGTACGTGCTTCGTCAATCAACACGCTATCCACTTCATCTACCATGGCGTAGTGATGGGCGCGTTGCACCAGCTCTTCCGGCTCGCGCGCCATGTTGTCGCGCAGGTAGTCGAAACCAAATTCGTTGTTCGTGCCATAGGTGATGTCTGCCTGGTAGGCATTTCTGCGCGCCACCGAGCCGGGTTCGTGCTTATCGATGCAATCCACGGTAAGGCCATGGAATTGGAAGAGCGGGCCCATCCATTCGCTATCGCGTCTGGCCAGGTAATCGTTCACGGTAACAATATGCACACCGCGTTTGGCAAGGGCATTCAGGAATGCAGGAAACGTGGCCACAAGTGTTTTCCCTTCGCCCGTAGCCATCTCCGAAATTTTACCCTCGTGTAACACCACGCCACCGATCACTTGCACATCATAGTGCACCATGTCCCACTTCACTTTATTGCCCGCGGCCATCCACTCGTTTTTCCAAAAGGCTTTGTCACCGGCAATGGTTACGTTATCGGCTTTAGCAGCCAGTGCACGATCGTAATCGCGCGCGGTAACCTCCAGGGTGGCGGTTTCGGTAAACCGCTTGGCAGTTTCGCGCACAATGGCAAAGGCTTGGGGCAGAATTTCCAACAGCACTTTTTCCAACTGCTTGTTGCGTTCCTTTTCGAGGGCGTCTACCTGCTGAAAAATGGATTCTTTGTGATTGAGATCAAGATTTGGCTGGTCGGCAATTTGCTGATGTAAGCCCGCGAGTTGCAAATCTACAGGCCGCAGCTGGTCGTTGATGTAGGATTGCAAATCCAACGTGCGCTGGCGTAACTGATCGTTGCTGATCGTGGTGAGTTTCTGCCCTTCCGCGCGGGTGGCGTCTACCAGTGGCATGACGCGTTTGATGTCTTTCTCGGACTTGGTGCCAAAGATTTTGGCGATGAGCTGTAGCATACTTCAACGATTAAAAACACGAGCCCGAGCCCCGGGCCCAAAAGGGCTGCAAATTAGTATTTTGATGGGTGCAATTATAGTTCCACAGTACCTTGGAACACCATTTTGGCAGGGCCAATCAGGAATATTTCCGAAAACGTGCCGCCCTGACCGATTTTGAACTCCACCTGCAGTTCGCCCCCCTTAGTTACGATGCGTACCGGAGACGTAAACCCGCGGGTGGCGGCCGCCAGTGCAGCGGCGGTAACCCCGGTGCCACACGAAAGGGTTTCCGCCTCCACGCCACGTTCGTACGTACGCACAAACAGGCTGCCGTCCGGTAGGGCTTCCAGAAAGTTTACGTTGGTGCCGGCCGGAGCAAAGGCGGCATCGTAGCGAATGGCTGAACCTTTTTCGTGTACGGGAAATTGTAGGATGTTCGTTACCCATTCCAGCACATGGGGCGAGCCGGTGTTGATGAACTGGTAGGCACCCACGTGGCGGGCGGGCGTCGCATCATTCATCTTCAAACGCACACGCCCATCGGGAAGTACTTGTGCTTCGTGCAGCCCATCGAACGCCTCGAAGCGGGTGGTTTTTTGCCGCACCAGGCCCAGACGCTGCGCAAAATCAACGGCCGCCCGGCTGCCGTTACCGCACAGGCTCTGCGAGCCATCGCTATTATAATAGACTAAAGTAAAATCCGCAGCCGCGTGCGGCTCAATGAGCATCAATCCATCCGCACCAATCCCAAAGTGCCGATCGCACAGCTGTTGTACCTGCGCAACCGAAAGGGAAAATTGGCCGGCACGATTGTCGAGAAGAATAAAATCGTTACCCGTTGCCTGGTATTTAACAAAAGGGAAATTCACTACTTCACTTCTTCGTAGTCGATGTAGTCGCCCCCCTTTACCGTACCTCGCGAATTACGTTTGGTATCGGCTTCGGGCCTGCGCTGCTGGTAGCGAAACTGCTGCGAGGCGGCACCCGCCCGGAAAAAGAAGGAGCCAATCTTGAAAACCACATAGCCCACCAGCACAACGATCAATAAAAACTTGAACATACGAACTAAACGTGGGGGCGAAGGTAGATGTTTCGGAGCGGAAATCCCACCGGGCTGCCGTTGCTCAAAAAAAGTACGGTGTCTTTGCGCCAAAACCGCTACCTTCCAATTCGCGCTGCCACGCGCAAAAAAACAGACCGTATGGACCAACGCATCATCAACCTGTACGATGAGTACACACACAAACCGCTTACGCGGGAGGATTTTATTAAGCGGCTCATTACCCTTACGGGGAGTACAGCGGCGGCCATGGCCGTGCTGCCTTTCATTGAAGTAAACTATGCGCATGCGCAAATCATTGCACCAACGGATGAGCGGCTGGCCACTGAGTATGTAAACTACCCGGGCGATGGGGCCGACATCCGCGCCTATGTGGCGAAGCCAAAAAAGAAAAAAGGAAAACTGGCCGCCGTGATGATCATCCACGAAAACCGTGGACTCAATCCACACATTGAAGATGTTACCCGAAGAATGGCGCTGGAGGGATTCCTGGCGTTTGCGCCGGATGCGCTTTCGCCTTTGGGCGGCACCCCGGAAGATGCCGACAAAGCCCGAGGCATGTTTCAACAACTGGATACCCAAAAAAACCTGAACAATTTTATTAAAGCATTCGATTATCTGAAGACCCGCAAAGACGGTAATGCTAAATTTGGTGCCATGGGCTTCTGCTGGGGCGGCGGCATGGCCAACCAACTCGCGGTGCACGTGCCCGAATTGCGCGCCTCCATTCCGTTCTACGGGCGGCAGGCCGAGGTGGCCGATGTTCCAAAAATTGCGGCTGCGTTGCAGCTGCACTATGCGGGCCAGGACGAGCGGATTAATGCGGGCATTGCAGCGTATGAAGAGGCGCTAAAAACCCATGGTAAGAAGTACGAGCTCTACGTGTACGAGGGCGCGCAACATGCTTTTAATAACGATACCGCACCCAGCCGTTACAACGAGGCTGCAGCCAAACTGGCATGGCAACGCTCGGTGGATTTTCTTCGCCTGCATTTGAAATAAGTACGTGCCCATCGTACCTTGCCCGTGTGAAGGGCATCGAACAGTTTCTTTCCGGATCCCTGGCGGATCAGATTCAATGGCTGTATGCGCATGGTACTTTTATTATGGGTATTCGCTACTACGGCTATAAGGTGAATCTGTACTTGCTGAACGATCAATATGTTGAGGTGTTCTACCACCACAAACGCGATTGTATCGAACGCATTGCGCCGCTGGATACGCGGCATACCCGCATGAAGTTTTATTTCGACCAAATTAAGCTCCCTCTTTTTTCCAGCCGGTGAAGGTGTTGATGGTGGCCGGAATTCTTCTGGGTGTTGCGGCGGTTGGGGCCGTTGTGTTGTCGCTCTACCGCATCGGTGAACCCATAGCACCAGAAAAATCCGACAGCTACTACCGGCACGCCTGGAAAAACAAAATTGTTTTCTCGCCCATGGGCAACTGGTTTGAGCTGGGCTATGTGGAAACCACTGCCGACCCGACCACATTTGAAG
>ERZ1066132.309-NODE-309-length-16511-cov-7.871293_pt1 | contig 16511 bp, 18 predicted proteins | sample MGYA00382779_ERZ1066132 | MGnify/ENA primary metagenome ERZ1066132 (study PRJEB33369, sample SAMEA5778362) | biofilm metagenome | biome: Industrial cooling water; feature: Water cooling tower basin; material: Biofilm | place: United Arab Emirates | collected...
CATTTGAAGTCATACAAGGCTAAAAGTGGGTTTGCTGATTACTTAATCTAACGGTAAATGACGATAATATGATTTTCAGCATAAAAATTATTATTTTCAATCAGTACTGAGTCAAAGCATACTTTATTTCCGTAGCCTCTTGTCAATAAAATTACGGGACCGCTTAACGTATCCTTATTCAATAGCTTCGTAATGATGTATTGTTTCTTTAATACATTTTTATTTTCACCTGAATGGAATAATTTAAACTCGGAATTCTTGATATTACAGGGATAGATTAACAAGGTTTGGGACTGATCATCAGTTAGTTTATCTTTAATCTGATTCCAGACCACGTTTCCGATCTTTGCCCCTAAACCTAATGAATGTAAAGTACAACATTGTTGGTTTGTTAATTCTTGAAGCTTCTCATAATATGGAGATATGAAAACCTCATTACTTAAGGACTTGTAAATGAAATCATTATGCGTCTTGGATTTCTGTAAAATCATGACCATGGTGCTCTGGTTTGTATCATGAAACCCTGGTTTTTGTAAATCGGATAAAAAATGAATAGTGGTGTATTTAAAAATGTAATCACGCATACTCTGATAATAACCACTGTTGTACAACGACGTAGGTAATATAAATGCCAAGAAACCACAATCTTCCAAATGATACTCCAAGCATTTATACAAGAATAATACATATATGTTCAATCTACCATGACTACATTGTTTTGCGTATGATTTAATGTCATGCTTCGGACTTTTAATGACAAAATAAGGAGGGTTCCCAACGATCAAATCATATTTATCACTTGATGAGAAATCCAAGAAATCCATACACCTTAATGTACATTTAGTTTTGGATTCTGGAGTTACCCATGATACCACATTCGTAAAGAGTTCTGTATGTTTTTCTACACCAGTTATATGCGATGAAGGATATTTTTCAATCAAATCGAACAAAAATTCACCCGATCCAAACGCCGGTTCCAATATTTTCATCGGATGATTCGTACATCGTTTATTCAACTCTGTATATAAGAGATCTCTGACAGGCTTTGGAGTGAAATAAATTCCATTCTTTGAGCGGATATCTTTATCCATCGATTTGTTGAATTCCACAGAATTCGATCGAAAGGAATTTGCCATGTGGTTTGTATAAAGTCATATAAATTTGAATGCCATTTTAAATCAAATTTATGTAATGTATTTTAGACTGATTTGCCATGCTGGGTTAAGAATCCCTTTATGATTACGCCATCGCAATAGTAAATTGTAATATACATTATGGTTGCGTATTCTTAATATATTTCCATTAAAAATACCTTCTAATTTGAGATCATTATCATTAGTAAATACTAAAGAATCAATATAAAACTGTCCTTGTTTCCAAAAAACATAAATCTTTCCTGTTTGAGTTTTTGTTATTTTTTCTGCGAGTTTTTTGAGATCAATCTCTTTTCCATACTTTTCCAAATACTCTGTTATTGATCTTTTGACAATTTCATCTTTAATTTCCTTGTTAACCTTTTCACGGTGCTTTAACTGTTTGAAAAAACAAGAAGTTGAATATATTGATGATACCTCTTTCTGGTATTGAGTGAACACAGGTTTCGCGCAGGTGATACCTTTATCGCATTCTATATATTGATCTAGAAAATGTTCGTAATAAAATCGATCGTATGTCATCATTCCAAAAAAAGGATTACTCTTCACTTGTAACGATAAAAACTGTGGGACATTTGATAGTGACGTCGAACCATTTTTGAATTCAATTTGAACGCGGTCGATAAATTTGTTATATCTGAAGAATTCAATTTCAAAATCGTAGTTGCACCTTCGACCACCTTTGTGCTTACAAATGACAGACGTCGCTTTGTGCACCATCTTTGTCTTAGCAATTTTATCAAGCACTGTATTCCACGACACTTTCAATTCTTTCCATTTATATCCATATTGGATATCATTATAAAATTCGAATGGAATTTTCAAATTCAAAATATACGTGAGTATAATTTATCGTATTTTATTATGCCTATCATTATCACATTTCGCACTTGTTATAAAAAACAATAATATGTCTGATACTTGTAATTGAATCACGTCATCACCGTTGGATAGATTCACATAAATATTAGGCTTTTGTGATACAGGGTGGAATTTTTTATTGCTTGAAATATGCCCTACAGTCTTACATATGGAGCATCTCCTTGTTGTCATGACGTCTGAATTCTTATTTAGTATCGTCTTATCTATTATCTCGTACTGAAAATTATTGTTTGTTGATGGTAGTACGGTCGCTTGAAATCAATTTTTTTACGGTAGTCACACCGATATGACTTGCCTTATATTATGGACGAACAAATCGGAAAACATGTCATGTAGGTCTACAACTAAGGTGTAGTCTTGAAGAACCGTTTCCCATTATGATTTTTTAAATTCAAATATATGTGAGTATGATTTCTTCATAAATTTATTATTGAAAAGGGAAAATTGATTTTATAGGTTCTTTTCCGATATCATGCATGTTAATTTTCAGCGACAATCCATCAAAATGGCGATCAAATTAACTAAGAATCGAAAGAAAAGGATTTCAAAAAACATAAAACATGAATCTAAGAATCATGTCAAAGCTGTTAATAAACTTGATTATTCTGCTACAGTCATTCAAAAATATTATAGAGGCGCCATGTTGAGAAAGAAAAGACTTCCGTTGTTTTTGTATGTGATTCAACAATATCTGACTAAATTAATTTGTAAAATAAGTAATGAAATGGACGACGGTCGTATTAATAGTTGCAAAGATGAAAATACAATTATCGCACATATTAAAAAATCGTTCCCACATCGAATTCGTGTTCCTGATAAACGTTTTTGGTTTGATGTTTTAATATTTGATAGGTTGTATGGATGGTTGCCAGTTAATATCAAATCAACAACTATGCAAACAGCTGATAATACTGGTAATCTCGCTATGTGTGTATATGGTTATACAGATTACCCAATGAATGTGTATGGTTGTTCTAATACTTATAATAATGGTAAAATGGCAGATGTTCTAATAAAAAAAATACAAGCACAATCTTGGAATTTATCACCAAAACGTGATTACTATTTTTTGGTGATAAATAAAAAAAATCCAACTGATATTATCATTAACAGTTTGAAAGGTCTTCGTAAATTAACTCCAAATATTAATAATCTTCCTTTCCAAGTAAAATGGATTGACAATCGTCATTTTGAATACAAATCAATCAAAAAATCAGTTGAATCTTTTATTAAAACACTTCAAAAACCAAAGCCAAGTTGGCAAGAACGTTTTTTACAAAATATTCGAGATATAAGTATTGCATAATATATTATGAGATATTTTAAATCGTCCTGAGAATTCAAATCGACTCTTAAATTCTTCCCTATTTAGAAATTCGACAATTTTATTAAGATCACAAGTTTTTTTAGGTTTCATTGCGATAAGGTTCCCACCAAAATATTCTATCTTACCTTTGAAGGCGATTTTAGATTTTCTTGTTATATTATAAACATAAATACAATCAGTATTTTTAAAGTCTTCCATCTTCTTAATATTGCGGGGTGCGCCCCATTCAAACCAATTATCTTCTGTCATTTTTTTAATATGTCTTTCCTTCAAGATATCTTTATGGTTTCGTAGATATGTGTCAATATCTTTATTACCACTTGGAAATGTGGTTATGTAAATATATGATTCCTTGTTATTTTCAGTAGTCAATACTTGAATGTTTCCAAGTTCTTTATGTTTGAACACATCTTCTTTCCCACTTACCATACCAACAAATACATCAAAATAATCTTTAATATAAAACCCGTCTTGTTTTCTTTCTGTATCGGTGATAGTAATACAACCATTATGATTATCAATATATTTTGTGATACTATTATATATTACCTGTTTATTTAAAGTTGGATTCTTACAATATCTAAATATCATGACATCAATAGATGCATCTTCAAACAGATTTTCTTTATGTGGGTGATAAATATGAGTAAAACAACCATATGTCATCATCTTATTCAGTAATTTTTGAGCGCCCGTGAGTTGAAATAAATTTGAAGGCACTATAAATATAAGCTCTCCGTTATCTTCAAGTATTTCAAAACATTTATCTATAAATGCGAGAAACATGTTTCCCTTCTTTTGTTTAACATACGGAGGGTTACCTATAATCGTTTTATATTTGCATCGTATTGAATATTTCAAAAAATCTTCATATATAATATCGTCTTTATTAACCGTTGAAAGCACATCCAATGTTTTATCAATCTCAAACATGTCAAATAAAATATTGTTGTTCTTATGTTTGATATAATCAACTAAATTTCCACGACCGACCGATGGTTCAAGAATTCTTTGCGGATTATTCAGTATGAACTCATGTATTTTTTTTTGTAATATTTCAGACACCGTAAAATATTGCCCTAACCTTTGTCGTCGTTTTTTTGAATTTTCTATTGGAGTTTTCAGATCCAATGAAGTTGTCTCCATCTGTTGTAAATTAATTTTATTTTTTTATTTTTTATAACCATTTGTAATCATCAATTTTATACTCTTATAAAATTGAAAGACGTAAATAAATGGAGCGATAAATATAGCAATCGTATTCGGGTAAAGTGTGTGAGTTTCGCATATTACTTAATCTAATAGTCTAAATCAAAATTTCATACATAGCATTCACTATCACTTTTACTTTTATTTAATATCAATTGATGAACATAATTTATCGTCCGAGATCCATGACTTGTAAAAATATTTGGAAAGAATGCGTGAATAAAGAAGAACAAGGCAGCCTTCCATGATAGTAAGCCGTATTCGATCGAATCTTTGAAATGCTCTACGTATGTTTGATTTAATAGTTGCAAATGATTCATCGATTAATTATTATACAACAACTTTAGCATAATAATTTGAGTTTATTATATACATTTAAAGATTTGTCTTGTAGTATTTAATACGGCTTTTATAGCTCAGTCGGTTAGAGCACACGGCTGTTAACCGTGGGGTCAGAGGTTCGATTCCTCTTAAAAGCGTTTTGAATCATAAAGAAGAAATCTTTATAATTCTATGATCTAACTAATAATATAAAGAGGCGAGACGCATATATATAAATAAGACTGGTCTGTTATGAAAATAAATAATATAATTATAATCTTGAGTTTGTACTTAATACCAACGCTGGCTTATGATTTATTACCAAAACAGGTGAAGTTTCAGTCCTTAATTTTAGATAAAAACATTCCCATCGTATTCGGAATCGGTCCGGCTGGCACTGGGAAGACCATGATCAGTTGTAAAGAAGGGGTTGAGCTATTGAAAATAAATAAATACAAAAAGATCATCATAACAAGACCAGTCGTATCGGTTGATGAGGAAATTGGATTCTTGCCTGGGACATTAAATGAAAAGATGGCTCCATGGGTAAGCCCTTTGTATGATTATTTCAATGAAAATGAATCCACTACTGTTAATAAGTTATTATCAAGTCAAAAAATAGAAATTGTACCAATGGCATTCATGAGAGGAAGGACGTTTAATAACGCGTATATCATAGGGGATGAGATGCAGAACTCGACGCCTATGCAAATGAAGACATTATTGACAAGAATAGGTAGAAACTCTAAATTGGTTATTACAGGCGATTTGGAACAAAGTGATTTGGGTCATAGAAATGGCTTGACGGACATCATATCATTATTATATCATAAATACGAATATGAAACCGATAACATGTACAAAGATGGTATTGGTGTAGTAAAATTTGATAATTCTGGTGTCATGAGAAACCCTGTGGTCAAACATGTATTAGATTTGTATGAAAATTAAAACCCTTGGAACGTCATATAAGCTATTTGTGTATCCGAACTACTGGTTGAATCAATAACAACAGATGAGCCATTTGCTAAGATCATATAATTTGTAACTTGAGACGCGGTATTATTTGCTAGTGTCTTTGTATTATATATGTATTGATTTGAAACGGATCCAGAAGAAGGTACATTATAAATGGTGTATGTGGCAGACGCTCCCGAAGAGTTTACTAAAACCAATGGTGAACCTTCAACAGTAACCGTGAAAGATGGATTAATAAGACAATTGTATGACGTGTTGGTGTATAATGTATTATTTCCTGCTACCCAACCAGAATATTTGATCGCACTAAATAATGGAATAGAATCAGGAAATTCACAATAAAATACCACAACTCTTATATTAGAGGTCTGTGTATTCACGATAGATGCGGTTTGACCCTCTGTAAATACATAAAAAAATGTTCCACCAACTGTTCCATAAGAAGCAGTAGATGTAACTAGGGTATACGCATCGATCCGATAATACGAAGATGAAATTTTAGCAGCAAGATAAGAACTGTTACTTGTACCTGACAAGTTGTTGAGAGTATATACAAACATAATGGCTTTTTTCCCAGTCGGAACTGTGTAAAAATCAGTAGTGCTTGATGATACTGAAAAATCGATACAACTGTATGTAACATTTGAGTATAAGGACAATAAAAATAACGGATTGACCGATGCGAATGTTGGAGACGATGCTGTTGAACCAGTACCAACAGAAACTGTACCAGTCGCGCCATAAAAAGATGATGACAATACGGATCCTTGTGTACCTTGAAAGCCCTGAACCCCACTTCCACCGCTACTTGAGAATCCTTGAAAGCCCTGAACCCCAGATTCAGCTAATTGTTGAACTTGTTGTGCTAATGAGCCAACAACTGATGATGTCGAAACAGCAGATGAAGTTGCATTTGTAGAAAATGAATTGGTTTGAACCATATGTTTTTTTTTTATTAAGACGACCATAAAAATAAATTGATTTATTCAAAATAATAATTCACTGGTTTTTTGCTTTTTCAACCCAGCATATAAACATGAAGCTTGATTATTACAAGGGCTTCTACACTAAGCATACGTTGAGAAGGGTGTGGTGGTCTCGTGATAGAGATATCGAGTATGTCAATACGAAAAAGACTCGTCTTCTTCTTCAATCTCATACCCAACAACATTATATCATAGATGCGTTTGCGCATAGTCATCCACACTGTCGTTGGTGTGATTCAAATTGCCAGAGACCAGATCGTCCGAAAAACGGAAAGGCTAAAAAAGCCCTCAAGAAGACGAAAGATTGTCGTCTTGTGAGACCTGATAATGAGAACTGGATCCGTATGGTAATTAAGGATGCTTTGTAGCAAAAAAATTGATTTATTCGAGGTCTTAGGACCAATTCAAAAATGTGCATTTATAGTTTAGTCACCCAAGATCAACTAAACTAACACCCCCATCTGTTTTCGTGTTTTTTTTACAACAACAGAATGCAGAGTCTATTGGACGAGATTTTCTTTCTCGGCAACAAGATACGGATTACTTCTAGACCATCACCTCAACTCTATGAAGAAATTAATAACGCTTTTCTAAAAATTCTTGATATGTCGATAGATTCATCACATGAAAAAAATGTTAGAAATGCCTTGAGGTTTAATAGAAAGATTATCAAGAAAGAGACTGTACTTGCTCTTCATGAAAAGCTTTCATTTTTGAAAGAGGATATGATCACTAAGACAATCGTTCAACCTAAAAAACGTGTATCTTCTCCGTCCACTAATGCTTTTCATGCGAACCCAGACGATCGAAATACAAGAAAAAATTTAATGATTAATGTTTGTAAGCGTGTTATTCCAGCCAGAATTACAAACTACGCAACTTCCTTTACAATTCTGGATGATGTAACTGAAGTATATAGCTCACTCCAATTGGCTTACAGACATGATTTTGCTTGGTTTTTCAAGTATTACTATAAGCAACATAGCGGAAAATATCTAGGAATTTCACATCACTTTCTCGTTCACCCGGATACTATGGTGTGCTTAGGAGGAAAAGCCTATCGACATCAAGAAGTAAATGTTTATCAATTTTGTGTTCCAACAGACATTTTCAAAAATCCTGAGCAATTCTTCAGATTGATATATCCTGAAATGGACGACAAGGACATTGATAATGTATTCTTCAATAACTTTGTATATGTAGTCAAGGTAAAGGGATATACAAAGTTTGAGCCTATTCTTTTTAGAGAATCTGGAATTACGGTTTGATTATCAAAAGAACGAAATCAATTTGAAGTCACTGACTCTAACGGAGTATTATAAATATAGACAGGGATTTTTTTAGAAGGAATACAGCATTTATTAATGTACCCGTAACAACAGACAGAAGGCAACAGACAGTCGGAATGATAGGTACATTGATTCATATATTCTTTTATCTTGGTAATGATTGGGATAATGAAAAGATACTTTGTGCGCATGTTTTATTTTATCATCTTGAAGATAATTGTTGACAAGTCAAAAATCAAAAATAAAATGGTATGACTTCTTCTTGACATTCCAATTCCGACCATCAACGAAGTCAATGCTTGTATATAGTACATTACATAATATTGATTTTTTTTAGTTGTGTATTTTATGTAAAGCAAAAATATGAAATTCCGATACTTCTCTTGCTTCCGTTACATACCACCAAAGAAAGATGTTTTACCCATTAATTCTAACGAGGTGAATCCGAACCAAGTTAATCCTAACGAGGTGAATCCTAGCGAAGTATGGGAATATTGGTTGCCGTATATGTCTTTTAATGAAAATACTTGGAATAGTAAGATTGTTGAAGCTATTAGTGTACTGCTTTGGATTCCTCCGTATCTTTTATGGTTTGCGATATTTTTTGGTTTTCAGTCCATTGTCATGATACCGCTACATATTTATGGATGTTTATACAGGACACTACAGTTTTTGGATAAGATCTTGATATAGATTATATTTATATTACGTTCTTTTCAACTCGGACACACGCGCGTATATTAATAATTAAAACTAAAAAAAATTGATTTACTGGATAGTAACATATCGCAGTAAACACAACGAGAGATTACCCCCTCTATAGTTTATATTATGGATCATAGACTAAACAATTTAATTCATTTTATTCATGCTGTTGTTGGGTTCAGGTGTTTTGAATAAAATGGCCTATAAGAACGGTAAGAAAGATAAATACATTCAAGCATCATTTTTATCTGGATTTTCAACAGGGAATACGGCAACAATATCTTCGGCGAAAACAACAAGAACTTGTATACACCCTTATTGTAATTCGAGGTCACGTCATTCGCAATATTGTGATTATCATTCTTGCAATGAAATAACGTGTGGTAATGATAAAAATTGTCCTATACATGTTTGTCACATTGATTACTGCACTGGTGATGTGGTTTATGGATCTAAATATTGCAAAAGCCATAAATGTGAAAAGTGTCCCAATTCCAAAAAGCTATGTAAGGAGCATAGTTGCATTCAAAAGTATTGTGATTGGACAAGAAGTGGCTCTTCCAAGTACTGTAAAAGCCATAAATGCCAGAGATGTGATAATTATGGCACGTCTTGTCCGATACATGTTTGTCGAGTTGATGGTTGTTCCTATTATAATGATAAAAATTCACCGTATTGTGATTATCATAAATGTCCGGTTAATAATTGCAATCAACTCAAGGGAAAATGTACGGATCATACTTGCAGACAAAATCATTGTAATGGGATACGTGTTGAATTCTCTGATTACTGTAAATATGACAAGTGTCCTCGGAATGATTGCTTTCTGGAGAGAAAATGCCCTATCCATTCTTGTCAACATGTTGGGTGTTGGCGACAAAAGAATTTAGAAGATGATCGATACTGTGAAAATCACAAATGTGTTTTCTGTGATCAATCAAAGGCACTTTGTAGAACCCATAGATGTAAAAAGTGTCATAACCAACCCATGGCAGTCAAATATATCAGTCCTATGTACGTTGGAACAGATTACTGTGGTAAATGCGTTTGTACCGTCTATAATTGTACTGAACCAACTATTGAATGTCGGTCAAAGACTATTTCAAAAACATATTGTCAATATCACGCCCCTCGGTGTTTAGATTGTGGTGATATCGCAACTTATTTGAGTTTCCACACTAATACTACCACTTATTTATTTTGCCATAAGCATAAGGCTTGTCAAATATGTAAGCATAAACCCAGAAATCCATTCAAGACCATTTGCGATAATCACTGGAACCGCGAGACCATGTTTTCCGAGTTATACCCCAAGACTGATATTTCAAAGCTAAAAGGCTATTGTTTAGCTGATTGGAAATTTCTATTTGCGAAGTTATATCACCAAACGACTAACAACCAATACAATATCATTCTCCGAGTTCTGTCAGTCGAGTTTGATGATTCGAAGGATGAATCGAATATCCTCCGACATGTATTAGCATTTTCTCATGAATTATTTATTGAATTCCAGTCATTATTAGGATTTTGATTTGTCACAAACCCAACCCAACCCAACCCAACTCCACTCAAATCAATATCAATTCGATTGTTTGAGTGGTCTTTTAGGTTTAATAATAGTATTGAACCATTCATGATTGAGATATTGTATAATATTATTCGCATTCTGGCGGTAATACATTATCCAAATAGAGCAATTACCAGATGTGCACACGATATATTTGCATCTAGACATGATTATAGTTATTGCCAAATAATATTTAGAATATAGGTTATTTAAATTTCTTTGTGTCATGTCTACTGAAATTTTCACATTCTTTTTGATATGTCGAATATATTTTTCAAGAACAAAGGAATTATTTGGGTATGCTGACAATGCCTTATGAATAAAATCACTTTCATCGCTCTGTATCAAAAAAATCACATCCGATGGTATTTCTTGTGATGCCTTACCTATAAGATCTTCATGTCGACATATATGTGTCTCTGTGCTTTTATCATTTCCCCTATAATACAGAACACAAGTTCTGTCATAATCGATACCATATTGGTTTTCGATCTCGTTGACTATTCTCAAAATTTCTTCCGATGGGGTAAAATATTTTTCAATAAAAGGGGTAATGAGGTTGAATTGTATATTTTGGTATGGTGTGAATTGAAGATCCCAGTGATGTTTCATAAATGTTTTAGGAAAGCGGTTCTTGTCTATTTCAATATTGTTGTAATCTTCAAAGTATGTATAGGTAATATCCGTATTGTCCGATTTATTTTTATACCACGAAAACTGTTGGGAACTATCTACCGATTTAGGTAACGTATAGTCATGTGTATAATAATAACGGATAATATGAAACAAACGTATGGAACAACATGAAAAGAAACCGGAATTGTGAAACACTATCAATGTATTACCCTTTTCTATGCGGGATGTGTCGTGATTATGAAGTTTATAATAACCGTCGTCGTCATTGATGGGTATCAATATTAACTTTAAGAGTATTGATATGACAAGAGCTGTTTACAACCTCCTCTACTCATCTGCATGTTTTTATCTTTTAGCACCTGCACTTTTTGTTGGAATGAACATAACTGATTTATCAAACTTTGACTTGTAACCATTTTGTTTAATTTTTGCCTATACTATTTAGGCGGTAAATTACTTAATCAATTTTATATTTTCTAGGATTGCTGTTCATGATGATTATTTATCCAATATCTTATATGGTCGTACTCTAATAAAACAGAAAATGAAGCAGGGGATCAAGATTCTACTCGTTCCTGAGAATAAATATGATTCCTGCGACGATGACTACCGAACCCTGTAAAGACGTCGTTGGAGCATGCATGTATGTGAAACGCCTATCCGATTGTGTGCAACCTTTCTGTATGGAGTCCACAGACGAAGTTACGGAAAGCTTTTTTGGTTCTTGGTGCCTACAAAATTATGTATAGTTCTAAACTATAAATGCTTAAAATTCCAATACAGTAATATCCAAGTTTGCTTAAGCTACACTATGCAATTCAATAGATTTTATAAAATTACAAATTTTAGTGTTGATGGAAGCGGCTATATCATGGATTTTTTTAACCTTTGTGTATTCTGTATCTGAACTAATCATGTCTAAGCTATAAAATATTTTTTCTAAAAGCAAAATTGTCCTTGGTAGAGACAGAGTGTCTAAATTTGCATAGCAAATGCTATTATCATTATCGTTATCTGATTCGTAAAAAAATTCTTCGAAATAAGAGATCGGTTTATGTTCTATATTATTTTTTCTTGATATACGATCTGCTTCAGTTACGGCAGACGCTAAATGATGTCTCATGTCGCTTAGTGCTGTTTGAGCTTGTTCTCTTCTGGTAGCCATTGTTATAAAATCAAAAGCTCGGTTCTCGTACGTATTATCATAAAAGTAACTGCTTCCAGTTGGACCTTTTAGATAATTTAAGGAATCAATAATGTTGTTTCGCATAGTCGTTCCTTAAATTATACGATCACGTTTTTATAACATTTTAATAATTTATAACAGAGCATCAAAAATTGATTATAAATAAAAGCAACTCTATACTGTTATAATTTTATTGAAGACACAATGCAGGTTCATGAGATGATGTCAAACGATAAGTATGTCAAGCTTTTTGATGAGTGGTTGGACGCACATGGTTTTCAACCAGAAATGCTCAAGACTTCCAATAAAAAGGCGTCCGATCTTCTGAAGCGCAATTACGCGAAGTGTGTCGTTGCCGGTCACATCTGCAAACTGATTGACAGATATGGTGAAGACGGTTATGGAGACAAATCAGAAGAGATGGATACGGTGGAATATTGGTTGGCCCACATCGACTTTGAAAGATTGAAGGAAAATCAGTTTCAATAAATCGGACGGTGATTTAATGTATTTATTTCTTTTTGATTTTGTAATTGTAGACTAAGAATCATATTTTTTGCTTCCAATAATTCGATTTGTAATTTCTGATTGAGTTCAATTTGTTTTTGAAGCACTAACTTAAGATCATTATCTTGTAATATCTTATCGACCATGTCTATAAAATCTTTTAGTCTTGAATTAGGTCTGAATATTTCTCTCTGTTTGTTGAATGGGTATCTGTACTTATCCAAGAATTTGTGGACGGTATGTTCAATGGTTCTGCTGGATATTTCAAATACTTTCAATAGACGAAATTGATCGTATTCAGATTCACATCCCGTATGTTTTTCTTCACGTACGCAAAGTCTTGAATCAGAACTTCCAATTTTCACCAATCCTTTTCCTATATAGGCTATATATAACGCAATACAATTGGTATGTTCTAAAATGTGTGCTTGTTTTTCCAACGTTATTGCTTCATTGTCATAACTATCATCTGACAGTCGTTCAAAAATGGGTTTATCGATTACGACAAAACCTTCAAAAATAAGTTTATTGACCCACTCTGCGATTTGAACAGCGAAACTAGGGTGAACCCATCGTGCCACATCAATCGCAATATCAGATTGCACCCATGTTCCTTGCAACTCTGGTGTGCCACCTTGACGTATTTGAATAATTTGTGATTCATTTTGTATATTATGACGCTTCATATATTCAGTAATAAATGTCTGACTCGCTTTGTTAACATAGTAATTATTAAACTTTTTATTATACGTTTTACAAAATGCTGTCGCATTTATCATCCCTTCGGTATCAATGATAAATTCATATGTGTTATTATCATCAAGTTCAAGCATGCACCTTTTTATCGAAAATATTTTGTCGTTCGTTCTGCTAGTGTCATTTTCTAACATTTTGAATCTTCGATTTTCATCATATTCGATATTCATTTTTATTAAAGCATTACGGTTGAGTTTATTGAGGTTCATCATTCCACGCTCGGTTGATAGGTCTCTTAATTGAATTAGAGTTAGCTTTTTATAAATTAATCTATCATCTTTGTCGGTGTCAGGGTCATTTTGCAATTTGTTTAGCAGTGCTACAATTTCATTTTTATTTCTTTTATGTATTGGTATATTTAGAGACTTAGCGACATCTTTTAATTCAAATAAATTCATGTATCGATAATCTTTACTCATACTATCTTTAGAGACCAGTTCATCGTGCTGGAATGTTTTATTGTCCCAAATATTTATTCTACGGCGTCTTACCATAAGAATCATTCTTTCCAATAAATTTTTAACAGCCTTATTATTTCGGACTCCCAAAGTAATACCATGAAGAACTGCTTGGTCACCTAGTTTATTAGATGAGAGAGTCTTCCAATATTCTACTTCAGAATCAGAAATAGGTTTTCGAATTAAAGTTACAAAATCATCCCATTCAGTACCAATTTTTTGAATGGATTTTGCTTGTTGTTGATCATTATCAATATGATCAGGATTTTCCTTTATGAATTGAAATGTCTTCATCCAATTCATGATAGTAGCGGAAGATTTAGATTGTAATAATCCTCTGGACGATGAACCAGAAAACATCCTCGCTGTCGCTTGTTGACCAATACATTCAAATGCTTCTAATAAATATTCATAAGTGATATTTTTTTGCTTTGCGTATTCTACAAAATGTTGTGGATTGGTCAGAACGTGGCAAACCATTATTAACCATATATAATTATATATTATAAAGCGAGTCTTTAAATAAAAAAACATCATGCTACAAAGTATGTTTTTCGTGTTTTCCGTGTCCAGAATTCTGGATACGGAATATCATGTTTACATTTTGACACACAATTTTGAATTTTAGTATCAGTAACAAACTCTGATAATCCGTTTGGAGATTTCTCCAACGGATTTCAAGGTTTCATTAAGCCATGTAGTTAAATTATATTTTGTCGTATAAGATTGTGCGAATAAATATAATTTGATAATAAAAGTGGCTTTGGGATTTCCACTAAAGCACTGGGAAACCAAGCGCCATGCTTCAGTATAAACTGAAGGGCGAACCTCATTATTTTCACAATGAGACAGACTATATCTTAAGATTATTTGATTACATACCAAATAACCCGACCCCCGTTGGCCCAAATCTATTATAAATAATTTTGGGTTGAGTCGTTGAGGGAATATCTTTTTCTGGTGGAAAGATATTTTACCCGCGGATTGTCCAATTCTTTGCGTTATTACCATTGGGTACGGCCATTAACCGTGTTCCTCTGTATGTCGCCATAAGCAGAGTGGGTAGCAAAGACTCTAAGGAGTTTCCCGTCATTATAAGGGATCTTGCTCTATCTTCAGATAGAACTAGCCAGTTATATACCATTCCTAAAAACACGGAATGAGTGGAACTTTACACTCTTTTGCCATTATGGTAGATCCACAACCATAATGGGAGCTGACTGTTGGTGGCACGCTTGGTTCTTTACCACCGGAGACACGGATGATGTTGTTGTTGACAGCCGTGACGTGGAAGGCGAAGGTGTTGGGGTAGATGATGCTCTTGTAGCTCTTGAGCTCGTCGTTCCAGTCGGGGTAGTGCTCGGCCCATGTGAAGGCGTCGCTTGTGAGGAGACTGTCGGAGCTGGGGTCGCTGTTGGCAGCCCAGAGAGCGTAGTTGGACGGTGTTGGAGCGATGGAAACGTTGGTTAATTTACCGTAGTTGGTGGAGCCGAGAGGGTCGAGGCTGATGAAGTCCAGAGAGTAGGAGTACACGTGGTAGCCGGTGTACACGGGGATGATGGGGGCTGTGAAGTAGGGTTCTACGAGCGAGTAGTAGTCGCTGCCCATGGCCGAGAGACGCACAGTGTTCTCGTAGATGAGCGAGGTGGTCTCGACGGGGTCGTTACCAGGGAAGGGGTTGGCGACATAGTACACTTCGCGGTTGGTGAATTTGTTGAAGACGGGGATGGTGTGCTGGGTGGTGTAGTTGGAGTGGTACGACTTGACCGATGTGTTGCGGGCACCGAAGAAAAGAGCCTTGATGGCGTGCGAGAAGCGGATGTCGTACGAGGGGTTGGGCGATGTGACGGGCGAGTAGGCTTGGAGAGGAGCGACCTGCACCTGCTCGATAAGAATGTCGCGGGGAGCACAGCCCATGCGCTTACGCTCGTCGTTGGATACGATGGCGTAGTTGGACCATACCTGAACCACATTGAGCTGAGGAGGCACGAATTCGCCGGACACATTCCAGTTGGGGTTCTGGATGGGCGCAGCAAGGAGACGGTTGGTGTACACGGGGTCGGAGATGATCTTGTACTGGTTGAGCAGGTACTGCCAGTCGCGGAAGATGAAGTTGATGCGCATCTCGTTGTAAGGGAGCGCAGCTGTGGGCAGAGCCACACCACTGTCGCGCGAGTAGAACAGAGGAAGCGGGAGGTTGATAATGGTCTCGGGGATGGTCTCGCCCTCGCCATACACGTTGGTCAGGTCGGTCAGTGTGCCGATCATCTGGTAGTAGCCATCAAGCTTGCCAGGAGGTGTAGTGAAGGCACTCCAGAAGTCAAGGTGCACCGATGTGAAGGAAGCGGCGACAAGGTCATTGAAGGTGATCGAGCAATCGGCCACCAAGTTGTGCGCGAGGTTGGGGGTCCAACCAATGAAGGTCTCACCAGTAGCACCTGTGGTGCCCTTGAGGCCCGATGACGATTGCAGGCCTTGGTTAGTTACCGCGGGGATAGTCACACGAAGCCACGAGTACAGGAGGTAGTCGCCCGCACGCGAGATCTGGAC
>ERZ1066132.318-NODE-318-length-16120-cov-45.363897_pt1 | contig 16120 bp, 23 predicted proteins | sample MGYA00382779_ERZ1066132 | MGnify/ENA primary metagenome ERZ1066132 (study PRJEB33369, sample SAMEA5778362) | biofilm metagenome | biome: Industrial cooling water; feature: Water cooling tower basin; material: Biofilm | place: United Arab Emirates | collected...
GGGGGGCTAGGGGGGATCGAACCAACCATATTTGTAACTAGCAACTTGCGTTAATGACTTTGAATCCGGTTCCCCCCGCTGTTTTGGGGGGCTAGGGGGGATCGAACCAACCATATTTGTAACTAGCAACTTGCGTTAATTAGCAGCCGGGACACGGCAAGATAAACGTTATCTGTTTATCCGAGATATGTATGATGCCGTGTCCCTAAGCAACAACTCTGTGAGATTTTTTTATTATGGGCAATTCAGTGGACATCATCTAATCGAATTACCAATTACCAATTCCCGATTACCCATTACCATTCTCAATCTGCTTAATTTAATGATGGATTTCTAGATTCAAAATATAGCAACCTAGTTGCACTTTTTCCGACCAAAGTTCGTATTCCAATCGCAGACTTTCTGGTAAAGTTCCACCGACTAACTTTAAACTACGAGTGAAGTTACGCAGGCGCATATGTCCGCTAGCTTTTAACGATTCGCTTTGCAGCCAATAACGGCTTAATCCGTATACGCCTCGTTCCCAAAAGTGACGATAGCTCACTCTACCGTTTCCTTGCATGGTCATGATGGCGCGGTGGGGCGAAATCTCTAACCATAAAAGTCTTTCCTTGGACGGGGTTGAGGCGGTTGCGATCGCTGGCGTATCGGTGGGTTCCAGATTCCCGATCGCAGGTTCGCTCATCAGTAAGTGAAAGCGATCGCGGTCTTTTTGATACAGCGTAGCGGCGGTTTCCACCATCGACCAAATCGGCAAATCGGTGGAAACTAGGGATAAACTCACGGGTTTGCGGTGATGGGTCAGCATTGAAGTTTTGAGTTTGTAGCAGCAGGTTATATTCTTTTATTCCCCTGAATCAAAGGTATTCACAACAATCGATCCCATTTTCCGAAGTAACTTGGTGGATTTCTACATCTGAAACACCCGTAGGGCGAGCTTTTCACGAGCCAAAATCCCAAATATCAACTCTTCGGATGGTATCGATGGGACGGGGAAAACGGTAGGATCTAACGCGAGCAGTCTTCCACCAGTCTATCCCAATGTCAGATGCCGTCGTTACGCTGAAAACTACCGGGGATCAGCAGTGTTTGCTGGTTCGCAAACCCTTTGAGGGGTTATCCCTGACTGGACGCATCCGCGTACCGGGGGATAAATCGATCTCTCACCGCGCGTTAATGTTGGGAGCGATCGCTTCTGGCGAAACCCAAATTCAAGGTTTGCTTTTGGGGGAAGATCCCCGCAGCACCGCCGCTTGTTTCCAAGCGATGGGGGCAGAAATTTCCCAGTTGAATACAGAATTGGTCACAGTTCAGGGAATTGGGCTGGGTCAACTACAAGAACCCAATGATATTTTAAATGCGGGTAACTCCGGCACTACCCTAAGATTGATGCTGGGACTTTTAGCCTCGCATCAAGGTAGATTTTTTACCGTCACTGGCGATAGTTCTTTGCGAAGTCGTCCTATGTCCCGCGTTGTCAATCCCCTACAACAAATGGGCGCTCAAATTTGGGGACGCAAAAACAATTCTCTCGCCCCCCTAGCGATTCAAGGACAGCAATTAAAGCCAATTCATTACCATTCCCCCATTGCTTCCGCCCAAGTCAAATCCTGCATTCTGTTAGCAGGATTAATGACAGAAGGGCAAACAACTGTTACCGAACCTGCGCTTTCTCGCGACCACAGCGAACGCATGTTAAAGGCTTTTGGTGCAGAATTAAGCATAGACCCAGAAACGAATAGCGTTACGGTTACTGGCCCAGCTAAGCTAAAAGGACAAACGGTAATCGTTCCTGGTGATATCAGTTCTGCTGCTTTTTGGTTAGTTGCTGGGGCAATTGTACCGGGTTCGGAATTATTGATCGAAAATGTCGGCGTTAATCCCACCCGCACGGGAGTTTTAGAAGTTTTGGAAATGATGGGTGCGGATATTTCTTTGGAAAATCAACGGGAAGTTGCTGGGGAACCCGTCGCCGATTTAAGAGTGCGTCATAGTCAGCTAAAAGCTTGCCAAATAGCCGGTGATGTGATACCAAGATTGATAGATGAAATCCCGATTTTAGCAGTCGCGGCAGTTTTTGCTTCTGGGACGACGGTAATACGGGATGCAGAAGAATTGCGGGTGAAAGAGAGCGATCGCATCGCCGTAATGGCGTCCGAATTAAACCGCATGGGTGCGAAAGTGAGCGAATTACCCGATGGGTTAGAAATTACCGGCGGCACGCCGCTCGTGGGAACCGAGGTGGATAGTTATACCGATCATCGGATTGCTATGAGTTTAGCGATCGCCGCCCTCAATGCAACAGGCACAACTACAATTAATCGTGCCGAAGCAGCAGCTGTTTCCTATCCAGATTTTACCCCTACCTTACAACAGATTTGCGGTCAAACTGCATAGGTCTAAATTGCTCAGACATATATAAATACAGAGAACAGCTTAGCTGGAGAAGTCAGTTATGTCTGAGCAAAAAAAGGTTCTAATAGTTGATGACAGCCGCGTCATCCATACAATGATTAGAGATATGTTTTCTGGAGCGCAGATTGAAATTCTAGACGCCAAAGATGGGATTGAAGGATTCGCCTTAATCGATCGAGAACGACCCAACTTAATTTTATTGGATTGGTTGATGTCAAAACAAGGCGGTTGGGAAACTTTTCAGCAAATTCAAGCTCATCCAAAACTCCGGAGAATTCCTTTAGTCGTGATGTCTGGACGCAAAGACGAGGTAACAGAAAAATTTCCCGAACCGTTTGCATATTTTGAATTTCTTAAAAAACCTTTTACCCGCGAAGAACTAATCGCAGCCATTAAGTCAGCCAAAAACAAAATCCCTCCTGTAATGTCACCCGAAAATAAAATTTTGGCACTTGAGCAGCAGATTACCAAAATGCAAGCTGAGATTGCTCACTTAAAGAGACTGACAGCCGATATCCTGGTATTCATCCAGGAAAAAGTGAAATAAACATTTCCTAACTACTCTGAAAGAAAGCCTGCACTTGCGATGCGGATAAGCCCAAGATTTGGGCAATCTGACTAACCTCCATTCCCGCCGCCAGGAGATTTTGGGCAGCCTGACGCAGTTGAGCTTGTGCTTGTTCTTTTTCTAGTTGTGCTTGTTCTGTATCAGTAAGTAGCCAATTTCCTTGCAAATCGCACCATCGCAACCAATCACTCGGCACATCCTCAAAAACTCCTGACCAAATGCCTAAACCAATCTCTAAATCGGTCAACCAAATGCGCGGATTCTGCGGTTGAATTGACTGTTCTTGATATCGTCCGCCATCCAATTTGAAATATCGCAATTGTTGGGTGTAGCGACTGTAAACGATGTAGTGTGGAACGCGCAGATACTTTTCGTAAACTTCAAATTTAGCCGGTGGTTTTGGACGTGTCAGTTGCTTGAGATCTATTTTCTCTACCTGTTGCGAGCCATTGGAAACTTGACTGTAAAAACGTCCCAAATCTTCGCTTTCAGTTCCGGGTGATAAGAATTCTACCACCACATAAGGATGCTGTCCTTCTTGCCAGCTGACATAACTGCGGCGCAGTTCAATGCCTTCGTACAGACGGGGGACATTAACTGCTAGAAACCAATCGGGACGTTTGTGCCATAAAGGATGCTTAACATCGTAGTACAGATTGAGATCAGAGGCGGTGAAGCAATTCTCGCGCGAGTATTCGGTTAAACGCAGAGTTCGACTTAACAATTGTGGTTGGAGATCGTGAAATTCGTCTGGCAAACCAGGTTCCTCCGGGAATTCGCTGGGTAGATCGTACATCGTCGGCAGAGTTTCTTTAGGCGACTTGGGCGGATCTTCTTGCTCAATTAACTTGCTGGGAATTAGAACCATCGCCACCTCCAAGTGAGTTTCAACTTTAATTTAATCTTAATTAATTACGCTACGCCATAGTCAGTGTAAGGACGTTTATACGGAGGCTGTAAACCTAAAACAATATCGTCCTTCGGCACTCCTAAATTAACTAAATCTTCGGCTGGATCGGCTTCAGTTAAATTTTCCTGAATCCAGATTTTGCCATCTTTAATATCAAAATGAACGATGGAATAATAAACCCGACGAGTGCCATTCCAACCAATATTCATCCAGAAATAATGATGGCGTTCTGTGTCAAAAACTATTTGGGTTTCAACGCCTTCCTCTACTGGGTCATTATGGGAATATTCCAGGATTAATTGCTGAATAAATTTTTGATATTGGGCTACTTTATCCATTGCACTATCTCCTCATTTACATAGTCATCAACTACGATAAAAAGGTTGTACTCTTTAACAGCAGCTTGGGTAAACTATAATTGAAAAAACCTTTGATAAGTGTCATCTGGTACGGCTAGATATAGAACTCGATCGGGTTCGGTTTCTCTCAAGCCTAAACGATAGCTCAAAAACTGTCCTAATGCTGCATAAAAATCGGTAATTGTAGATGCTCTGAGAAAACTCTTTACCTCTACTGCAATTTTTTCTGCTTCTCGTTCAGCGACGATTAGGCGATCGCCTGCTAAATCCACCTCAAATTTAACATTGCCAAATTTAAACTGAAGTGGATTCGCTACGATCGTCCAGCCATCTTTCTCCAAAGCACGCTTCACGGTATCGTGAAACCGATCTTTTGCCCCCATATATCTCCAGCTAAGTACTTCAATTTTACTGCAATATCTTGAGCAAATGTGTCGGGGGATGGGCGGAGCGCACGCCACCCGCGGATCTCTACCCCCCGTCAGGCGATCGCATCCCCCCTAGCTCCGGGATTGAGCAAACTTATAGCAACACATATTAGACTATTGCCTGCCTCAAGTATTATTGAAAAAGTTACTGAGGCAGAAAGCGATGAATCAAGCATTAATGGAGCAGTTACAGCAAGCTTATCGCGACTTAGATTTATTCCCACTGATAGAGCCAGAAGACATTGAGCGCTTTCGAGTAGAATACGGTCGTGAAGTGCTGGTTAGACTAAAGCGAGAGGTGGAAGCTTCTGCTAAAGATGGCAAAGTAATTTTTGCTGGACATCGAGGCTGTGGTAAGTCTACCTTGCTCAAACGCTTTGCAGTTGAAATGCAAGAAAAATACTTTACGGTCTTTTTTTCAATTTCTAATTTAATTGAAATGTCTGATGTTAGTCACGTCAATATTTTGTATGCAATTGGCTTGAAATTACTGAGCGAAGCAACTAAAATTAACCTAGCAGTTTTAGACAGCGTTAAGCGATCGCTCATCGGTTGGACAACTACAACTAAAAAAGAAACTGCCGAACAGGAAACCAAATCGGTAATTGCTAATTGCTAATTGCTAATTGCTAATTGTCAGGAATGAAGGAGTTGGACGCAGATTATCAAAAGGAAAATAAGCGCAACCTGCGAAAGCTGATTCTGTCAATTCAATCTAGCTTTGGCAAGCTGAATCTGCTGATTGCTATTTGCGATCATCGCAGGTACAGAGATGAGTTAATTGAAACCTATGAAACCGAATTAAGGTCAAAAGGCGTGCGCTGCGATCGCATCAAAGTCGCTCAACTGCAACCAAGTCTGAAACAAAGCTTAGAAACTCTAGTAAAAAAACAATCTCCAACTGAGTTAGACAAGTTATTTATGGTTACAGTTTTGGGCGCAAGCGACTTGCTCGATTTGCGCCTGAATCAGGAAAAATCTCCCCTGGAAACCTTTCTATTTTCGGTACAGTGGACGCGGGAAGCGCTGCGATCTTTTCAGTTTCCGATTGTGTTGTGGGTGACGGAACGGATTGCGGCAGAATTGGCTAAACAAGCGCCGGATTTTTGGAGTTGGCGCGGGGGAGTTTTTGAATTTATTCAACCATCGGATGCGCCGAGTTTCTCGCAGGATGTCATTATCCCGGAAATTCCAGCCCCGCGCGAGGATGAAACTTTACCAAATATCGCAGAATTACAGCAAGAAATTGATAAATTAAAAAAATTAGAACCCGATTCTCCCTTGTTGGGAAGTTTGTATCAAACTCTGGGCAAAACTTACTTTCAAAAAGTACAACGGGGTTTGTCTAAATCTCCACAAACAGATTTGGAATTGTCGATCGCATCCCTTCAGCAAGCTGCACGGGAATTTGAAAAAGCCAATCGCAAATCGGAATTAGCTAAGTGTCTGGAATGGATTGGCTACATTCAGAAATCGGTTGGCGACTGGAATCAAGCTGAGGCGAATTTTCAGAAGTCGTTGCAAATTAAGCAAGAATTAGAGGATCTCTCTGGTGTTGCTTATGCCTACGGACAATTAGGCGATATCGAACGCAAACGCGGCAATTGGGAGGCGGCTGAGCGTCTGTATCGACAATGTTTGCAAATTGAGGAAGAATTAGGCGATCGCACCGGGATGGCAACTTCTTGGGGACAATTAGGCGATATCGAACGCAAACGCGGCAATTGGGAGGCGGCTGAGCGTCTGTATCGACAATGTTTGCAAATTGAGCAAGAATTAGGCGATCGCGCCGGGATGGCAACTTTTTGGGGACAATTAGGCGATATCGAACACAAACGCGGCAATTGGGAGGCGGCTGAGCGTCTGTATCGACAATGTTTGCAAATTGAGGAAGAATTAGGCGATCGCGAGGGTATTGCAATATCAATCGGTTGCTTAGGTGAAAATGAACTTAGACGCGGCAATCTCGACAAAGCCGAAGAACTTCTTACACAAGCTCTCAAACAAATGCAAGCACTCGGCATGATTTGGTATATTGCCGAGGCCAATTGGGATCTCGCTCAACTCTACAAACAAAAAGGCAATCTCAATCTCGCCCAAAAACACTACGAAATTGCTCATCAACTTTTCACCCAACTCGGTGCTAAGAAAGATGTAGAAAACATAGAGAAAGAGTGGAGAGATTGGGAAGTTTAGCTTTTATTTTAGATTTGGCAAAGAGTTAGGGCAGGCAAGATAAAATAGGCTCTCCCGTAGTTGAGGTGATAATAAAAACTGATAGATTGTGTGAAAAGCTTTGTGCATAAAGGTTGTAGGTTGAGTTTCGTTCCTCAACCCAACTCCGACGCCTAGAAAGTTGGGTTTCGCTTGGCTCAAGCCAACCTACCAAATTAGTAGATAAATTTATCACTCTAAGTACGGGAGATCCCTTCCAGCGGCTTTGGGCAGCGTTATCTAGATTTTTCCTACAAGTTGCCGTCCGGGTTTATGGTCTGGCAACCTATAGTTGTTGAGTATAGCCAGCCGCAATGGGGACAACCGTCAAGTTCTCCGCTGGGTCAGATGTGTCAGGTGTGTCAGGTGTGTCAGGTGTGTCAGGTGTGTCAGGTGTGTCAGGTGTGTCAGGTGGGGTATATGGCTCAGGTGGGAGATGTAAAGGTATTTGGATTTGGTTAGGTGAATCCCATGAAGGCCATTTGTCAGGTGGGGGAAATGGGGAAGATTTGGAACATTTTGTTGGCTCTACCATCTCGTTTGCCTTTCTGCTTCCTGTCAACTATCAACGATCAACTATCAACTATCAACTGTCAACTGTAAGTGAGGAAAAACAATCTATGACTGCGTTTCGGGTGGGAGTTGCAGGTCCAGTGGGATCGGGGAAAACGGCGTTAGTCGATGCGCTGTGCAAAGCGATGCGCCAACAATACAGCATTGCGGTGGTGACAAACGATATCTATACTCAGGAAGATGCACAATTTTTGGTGCGTTCTCAGGCATTGGAGAGCGATCGCATCGTCGGCGTGGAAACTGGCGGCTGTCCCCACACCGCAATTCGGGAAGATGCCTCAATGAATCTAGTCGCCATTGAACAGATAGAAGTTCGCTTTACTGACCTCGATCTAATTTTTCGATGGGTTCGTTGGGTGAAGTCGAATTAGAACGTGGAAATTTAGATCTCGCTCAACAATATCTCAAGGATGCAGAACATCGCTTTAAAACATTGGGCGCTTTATCAGGAATTGCAGAAGTCAACTATCGCTTAATGCAGTTAGAAGCCAAACGCGGTAAACCAACCCTCGCCCAACAACACTACGAAATTGCCCACCAACTTTTCACCCAACTCGGCGCAAAGAAAGACGTAGAAAAGATAGAGAAACAGTGGACACAATACTAGCCAACTGCAAACTCAGTATACTTTCGCATCATCGGCGGATTGAAGCCTAAAACAATATCGGATCGCGGCACACCCAATTCTACCAATTGATTAGCAATCCCCACCTCTGTCCCATCTTGTTGAATCCAAATCTTGCCATCCACAATATCGACATGAACCACCACGCCATAGATGCGTTCTGACTCGCGCCAGCCCACATAAACCAGTTGATAATGGTCGTGAATCGGATCGAAAATCGTCTGAGCTTGAATCCGACGATCCCAAAGTTTTGCAGCCCGTTCCGTCAGCAATTGCTGGATATAGTTGCGATAACAATCTAGTTTTTCCATTGTACTATCTTCTCCTGCTCGATGTTGTATATTAGCAAAGGCACTTGATTCTGCTCAGTTAGCTCTTGAATAAATAGCATGATAAAAAAGCGATCGTAAATATGTTTGGGAACTGCTAAATAAAGCTGGCGTTCCGGTTCTTGTTTTACTAAAGCCGCTCGATAAGTAATAAATTGACCTAGTGCGCTATAGAATTCGGAAATTTGAGAAGCACCCAGAAAGCTTTTGATTTCAACGGCAATTTTTTCAGTTCCACGTTCTGCTGCGATCGCCATCTCCGCACCAAGGTCTATTTCTAAGTCCAAGCTACCTGCTTGCAGAGGATAAGGATCGTGAGTAATGCGCCAACCGTCTTTTTGTAAAGCTGTTTTAACTATTTCATGATATCTGTCTTTGGCAGACATAGCGATCGAGCTGCGACAAGTCTTAGATCTCATTTCTATCATAATACAATCTGATTACTGATTAGAATGGAGTACAGACACTCATGCAACTGGAGAGAACACCGATGACTCCCCTAGAACTGCGACAAAAAATCAACCAACAACTAGACAGTTTACTTCCCGAACAACTTGCCCTCGTCAGCAATTTTATCGATATTCTGCAAGCGATCGCTCCTTCTCGCTCCCTCCGCACGCTTGCACCTATTAAACGGGGTAAAAAAGCGATCGACCTCCTACAATTTGCTGGAACCTGCCAAAGCGACGATCTCGATGAATGCCGCCAGTTTGTTCGAGACAGCCGCAGCCAAGCAGAATTCTGATGTATTTACTAAATACCAATCATTGTAGTTATATTATTGAAAACAACCCAAAATTACCGTCTGAGCAATATTTACTGACAAACAAACTCTTGACCTATGAGTATCATCCTCACTCCCGAACAAGAACAACTCATCCAAGCCCAACTCGCTAGCGGGGGCTATACCAATATTTCCGAAGTTATTACCGATGCGCTACGGCTGTTAGAAAAACGCAACCAATACAATCTTTGGGTGGAAGAAGTTTGTGCCAAAATCGACATTGCAGCCGCACAACTCGATCGCGGTGAAGGGGTTGATGGTGAAACAGCGATCGCTCAGATCAGAGCCAAATTTCGCCAAGCTCGATCGGTATAATCGCCCATGAGCCAATATATTATCTCACCTGAAGCGATTCGCGACCTTGACGAAATCGCCGACTATTTCGTCGCACGTAACGTTGATGCAGGCGAACGATTCCTCGACGAATTCACGAAAAAATGCCGCTACTTGACACAATTTCCGCTAATGGATGGAAATGGTTTATTTGCTGAGGTCACTTGGCTATGACGTTTTGACTTCCTACGAAGCTGGACAAGCCAATCAAAAAATACCAGACGAGCAAGTGCTTATATATGCTACAAATGCAGCGCGAATCGTTATCACCGAAAATATTGCTATTTTCAGTCAAATCAATCGGGCGTAGGGATACGGCATCAATAAGTTTTGTCGCCAGATCAAAGTTTTCTCCTGCCGTGTCCCTACAATATTGTGTTGTTTTGCAGCGAAATTACATCTTACCTTTTTGCATTACTTCTTGCAGGTGCTGGCGCAGTTCTTGTGCGTGACGCAAGTCTTCTTGCTGCAATTTTTGGAACAGTTCTACACAAGGCTGAGAACCGATTTCTTCGGCGTCTTGGATATAGGTTTCATATGCCTTGAGCGCTTCAGACTTGTTTTGCAATACTGTAAGCAAGTCGTATTCTAGGTTATTGATGGCGCTGGTTCCTTGATTGCTATCCATATATTTGGCCTCCACTAAGATTTCCATCCACAACAGTGACGTATCTTAGGAAGGCGGTTCATCTATCGAAAAGGGTATTAACGCAAGTTGCTAGTTGTAAAGCCGATCCCCCCAAACCCCCCTTGCCAAGGGGGGCTTAAGAAAGAGAATTCACTCTTCGACGTTGAGGATTTGCGGCACTTTGAAGAAGTCGCCATCCCCTTCTGGTGCGTTGTTAAGGATGGCTTCTCGATCCGGATAAGGTTGTAGTAGGTCTTGTCGCGTGATGTTGCTGACGTCAATTGCCCTGGTTGTGGGTTCTACGTTACTGACATCTAACTCGCCCAACTGTTCGACATATTCCAAAATACTACCCAACTGGGTGGTAAATTGTTCCTCTTCCTCTGGGGTTAATTCTAAACGGGCAAGTAAAGCAACTTTGCGGACTTGGTCGCGGTCGATCATAAATTTTGGTAATTGGTAATTGCTAATTGGTAATTGGTAATGGCTAATTGCTAATGGGTAATTTTTTCTATTAGCCATTAGCGATTAGCCATTAGCCATTACCTAAAAGTACACATCTGCTTGCGATCGCCCTGTAGTTTTGAGCCAGTTTTGGGCTTCGATGTAGTTGTTGGGGGCGAGGCGAATTGCTTCTTGCCAATACTTGGCGGCTTGGTCGTATAAAACTTCCGCTGCTTCGCTTTCCCCTGCTTCTTTGGCTTTGTCTCCCTGATAATGATAAATTACGGCGATGTTGTTCAAAGCTTGGGGTAAGCGGGGATTGAGATCGATCGCTTGGTAATAGTATTCCAATGCTTTCTCGTGTTCGCCGTTGCTGGTGTAAATCAGTCCGATGTTGTAAAGAATGTAACTGCGGTCGTTCGAGTCTTCTTCTAGCTTCAGGGCTTCAAAGTAATTGTCTAAAGCTTCGGCGTATTCGCCATCTGCCTGGGCGGACATGCCATCGCGGTAGTAAACGAACGCTTCTTTGGCTTTCTTGTTGGCGGGCATCATCTTCAGGATCATGTCTGCCATTACCGTGAAGCTTTTGTCAATGAAATTATCGTTGCGCTGAGTTCTAGGCATATTATTCCGTGCTATGGAGCTAACTTTTATTTTGAATTATGGCGCAGAGCGCAAGGGGATCGAATTTTAGATTTTAGATTTTAGATTTTAGATTTCAGAAGGAAATAAAATCTGAAATCTAAAATCGGCAATATTGCTACTGCCCCTTGACTAAAACACCTGGTTCGTGCTGTATCGGCAGCACATCCAACAGATCGGTTTGCACGCAATATTTTAAATCTTCATCGCAGTGCAAGCGCAGGAGGCGCTGACCGTGGCTGGCGTGGTGCATTAGCTGCAAGAGGTTATCTTTCCATTGGTGATATAGGGCGATCGCACTAATCACTTCATCGTTACCAGCAATTTCTTCCGGTGCTGCGCCCAGTTCTGCGAGCATTCCGTAAGCGATCGCTCCCGCACAGGCGGTATCCTCTAAGGAAAAACTGCCTTCCCATCCCGACCCTACTACCCAAACTGTTTCCGGGTTCTGTGCCAAAATATACTTCACTACGGCTTGCCGATTGACAAATGCGGCTGCCAGAACGGCTTTCGCGTCCTGCACCCGCTGTAAAGTACGAGTCCCGTTGGTGGTACTGATAAACAACCGCCGTCCCAGGACTCGTTCTGGCGTGCAGTCGAGGGGAGAGTTGCCCATATCGCAGCCAGTAACTGGCGCCCCGCCGCGTTCCCCAGCCCTGATCCGTTTTGATTCGGGCCAAGCCGCACTGACTTGTAAGAGTTTATCAATATCGCTAAACACTTGCACCGCTTCGGCTCCAGATGCCAGGGCAGTTGCCATTGTTGTAGTCGCTCTCAAGACATCTACAGCGATCGCGCAATCGGGTACGCTACCGCTAGGAGTCAGTTCGGGGGTGTGGTAAACAAATAACTTCACAAGCTTTCCGCACCTGCAATTAAAGCCGTCGAGATATCATTTTATGTTGTGCTTGTTACCGAAGGTTAAACAATTTTCCAGCGCCTATTAAAAATTGAGTCTTGCAGACCGACAGGGAAATAGTTGGCTCTATGGGCGAGAAGCAGGTCTGCTTTGCGTCTCTCTTGCCGTTAAAGGCTGAATAAGGGGTTGATTGGCAATTTTTTGCAGATCTACAGAGGTGAGGAGTGCAAGCCAATCATTTTGCAGGGCGGGGTTATCAGCAGTGCGACGGAGATTGGCGATCGCGCTGATGGCATCGTACCAAATTCCATAACGGGCATAAACCGCCACCCTGTCCTGGGGAGAAGTTGTTTGGGCTAAATCCCTCACCATCTGAGACGGTGAGGCAATCCTTTGGATTGAACCTGCGGCTAATTGACTATCGGAACGGTCATCATCATTAGGATTGCAGATCAAAGTAAAAGCCCACTTGTAAGTTTTGCCCAACTCCAAGCTGGGAGAATTTACCCGATCTGGCAGGCTAAAACTGACAATCCCAGGTGAGGGAATCGTTGAGAGTGTGGTGCTGTAAACAATTCGGTTGTCTGCCGTTCTCAGCACAAACTGCATCTGAGGCTTTTCTCCGCGCTTAATCGTAGGCACGTAAACAAAAAAGGTCGGACGCGCTACCAAAGTAGTGCCAAAGCCATTTACCGGCACCAAGGCAATCGGATTATCAATCGTAGAAGATGTTTCCGCGATGCAGGGACCGCGGGAACCGCCCCCTTCCCGCCCCGTCGGTCTGCCCAGATTAGAAGGTGGCCTGAAGTTTCCCCAATTAGGGGATAATCTTTGATTGCTGGGTAAGCGCGACTGCGCTTGCACCGACTCCACACCTGCATCGGGGATAGCCACCGCTAACAATATCCCCATCGACAGCTTGAGCAAATCTGAAACAAATTTTGTGCCAGTCATAATAGAACCTTTCTTGTGGCAGAAATGAACAACCATAAAAGATAGTTAATTTGGAGATTGTGTTCCTCCGGTTCAGTTGAAAATTGTTTCTTCCCAACTCATAATCAATCTTATGATTCCCGATACACTTGCACTTGTTACCAAACAAAATCCCTGGCAACGGACGATCCGACCCTTTGGCGCTTATGCCCTGCACGGCCTTGCCTTGTTAGGAGATACGCTAATTGCCGTAGACTCGGCGCGCGGTTATTTACTGCAAATTGATATTACCAGCGACAATACAGTAATTTTGAACCCCCATCAGGTGGCAGACTTTGAAGGAGCCACAGGTTTAGCTGTATGGGAAGATACCCTGTGGGTGACGCGGGAAGAAAGCGTTTTTATCTGCAATTTGAACCAACTCAAGACCCAGGGTGTATCCCCACTACAGCACTTTGCCACCTTGCCCTATAGCGCCGACTCGGTAGCAGTTTGGGAATCTACGGTTTATGTCTCCTGTCAGAAAGCAGGGTACATTTTTATTTATAACCGCCAGACTGGACAGCAGATTACCCAATTTTACGCCCCTGGAATTGGCGTGGAACATCTTACGGTGCGCTCTGAAGAAATCTGGGTTTCGGATGATTTAGAGCAAACCGTATACTGTCTTGAGCGGGCGACGGGTGAGATTAAATTTAGCGTTCTGACGCCGTTTGAATGCCCTACAGGGTTAGCGTTCCGCACCGATGCTCAAATCGGGCAAGATATTCTTTACGTGGCTTATGCGGGCGATGAGCCTTATATTCGGGATAACCCAAACGCCGAGCCATCCCACGAAATAGAGTATCGCGATCGCACGTTTATTCACCCCCTCCACTTCGACTACAATCCCCAAAAGCGCTACGCCCTCTCCAACGGCTATTTACTCGAAATGTCCTACGTCGAGGAAATGTTACCCCTCGAACAGATCGATTTAAATGACGTAGAATGGCGCATCGCTTTACCATCTGATACAGATCGACAAAAAGTAGTTTCAGTTTCTCCCATTGGTCGCCCTTTTACCGAAGAAATTATCGACGGACAGCGGGTAGCGCTGTTTAAATTTGACTCCCTCAAACCGGACGAACGGCATTTATTTGGCTGGAAAGCTCTTTTAGAAGTTCGCAGTATCAAATATCGTCTCACGCCGCGCGATTTGGAAAATCTTCCGCCGCTGTCGCCGGAATTTAAAGAAAGATACATGACGGATAACGATAACTTGGCAATGGACAGCGCTATTATCCGTCAGGCTGCGCGAGAATCAATCGGCACCGAAACCAATATGTTGCGGAAAATTTATAAAATTCGCAACTATGTTTATGACAAGCTTTCCTACAGCATTAAGCCACACATTGACACCCCAGATGTAGCTTTAGAAAGGGGAACGGGTTCTTGTGGGGAATATTTGGGCGTCCTGCTGGCTTTAACTAGGCTCAACGGCATTCCCAGCCGCACCGTCGGTCGCTATAAATGTCCCAAATATGCCGAATATCAGCAGGTTCCTTTACATCCAGATTACAATCACGTTTGGATGGAATTCTACGTACCAGGAATGGGGTGGTTACCAATGGAATCCAATCCGGATGATATTGTTGATAATGGCCCCTATCCTACCCGCTTTTTCATGGGTTTGTCTTGGTATCACATTGAAATTGGCAAAGGGATTCCATTTGCTACTTTGAGAGTACATGGAAAGCCTGTAAATAAGGAAGAAGTTTCGATTGGAGATTTAGCGATCAATCACATCCGCTTTACAATTTTGTCAGAACTTCCACCCCCTGCAACAGTGGACAGTTGACAGTGGACAGTGGACAGTGGACAGTGGACAGTTGGCAGTGGACAGTTGGCAGTTACTTATTGTTCAAGCGGAGATGATTGCGAGTTGGGGAAATTAATTTTTCCTTGGCTCCTAAAAGGGCAAAATCTAATCTACGGAGAAACTTTGGTGATGGCTCGACCTGCCTAAGTCCTATAAAATCTAAAATCTGCAATCTTAAATCTGAAATCCAAAAGTGATGGAAGTTATCCCAGCAATTGATTTACTAGAAGGCAAATGCGTGCGACTGTATCAGGGGGACTATTCCCAGTCGCAAGTGTTTGATGAAAACCCGGTGGCGGTGGCGCAACAGTGGGTAAGCCAGGGGGCAACGCGGTTGCACGTGGTAGATTTAGATGGTGCGAAGGCGGGTAAGCCGGAGAACTTGCAAGCCATTGCAGCAATTGTGCAGGCGGTATCGGTGCCGGTGCAAGTGGGTGGAGGGTTGCGCGATCGCACCAGTGTCGCCCAACTGTTAAACTTAGGCGTCGGACGGGTAATTTTAGGCACTATCGCTGTCAAACAACCCCAGCTAGTCGCCGATTTATGCGGCGAATTTCCAGGGAAAATCGTTGTAGGTATAGACGCCCGCAACGGTAAAGTCGCTACCGATGGTTGGTTAGAAACTTCCTCTGTTGCCGCTACCGATTTGGCACATCAAATGGCACAACTAGGTGCAGCGGCAATTATTTATACCGATATCCATCGCGATGGTACGCTCTCAGGGCCAAATCTAGAGGCATTGCGAGAACTGGCAGAAAGCATTGCCATCCCCGTCATCGCCTCCGGCGGCGTTAGTTCGCTTACCGACTTGCTGAGTTTGCTAAGTTTGGAACCAATTGGTGTCAACGGCGTTATCGTCGGACGCGCCCTTTATACGGGGGATGTTTCCCTGAAAGAAGCTATCTCTGCCGTAGGTTCCGGGCGTTTACAAGATATACCGCCAGATATGGGTTCCTCTGCATTTGCGTGAGGCGCATATTCCGGGTTTCCCAGAACGTGCCAACGCAACCAGAAACCCGGTTTATCCAATCTTGTTGACTTTGATAGTTAATCTTGCTATATTAGTAAACCTTGAGGGCTGTTGGCGCAGTGGTAGCGCATCTGCATGACACGCAGGGGGTCACTGGTTCAAATCCAGTACAGCCCATGTTTAGTTAGTATACTCACATCTTGCACTGAGCCAACAGAAATAAATTTCGCAGCTTTTAGCTAAAACCC